>ENA-OREN01000049-OREN01000049.1-marine-metagenome-genome-assembly--contig:-NODE-49-length-159126-cov-13.348767_pt1 | contig 159126 bp, 138 predicted proteins | sample MGYA00248624_ERZ508555 | MGnify/ENA primary metagenome ERZ508555 (study PRJEB26222, sample SAMN06267773) | marine metagenome | isolation source: Saanich Inlet, British Columbia, Canada | place... | reverse complement strand
TATTGTGGTTCGGCATAACATTACCGACTCATACACTTTGAATCAATATATTGACGAACTGCAGGAAGTTATCAATAACATCGCAGGCCCGGAAATGAAATATTTCATAGTCGGAGAAAATCTGATGGTCAATAGTGCAGCTGAAAGTTTGATGATGGCTCAAGTGAAAGCTCTGGCACTGCTGATGGCACTCATATTCCTGATAATGTCCATCATGTTTACCTCTTTTAAAGGAGGCTTAATAGCTCTGGTTCCAGCTATTATTCCCATTGCCCTGATGTTTGGCATTATGGGTTTTTTCGATATTCCGCTGAATCCTGGAACAGCAATGGTTGCGGTGATTGCAATTGGAATTGCGATAGACGGCACGATCCACCTACTAGCCCGGTACAATGAACTTTGTCGCCACACTTCTGATTATACCAATGCTGTAAACACTGCCGTCAATGACGAGGCCACACCTCTAATTGTATCGAGTATCGCCCTTGCATTTGGTTTTGGTATTTTAATCTTTTCAAACTTTACTATCGTCGCGCAGTTTGGTGCTTTAGCCGCAGCAACGATGCTGTTTTCAATATTTGGGAACCTGCTAATTACTCCTATCATAATGACCCGCATTCGCCTTGTCGGACTTTACCAGATACTTTCAATGTCGATTGATCGTGATGTTCTGGATAAAAGCCCTTTACTGCAAAACATGAGCAATTATCAACGACGCAAAGCCATACTGATTTCTGAACTGCATGAGTTTGAAAAAGGTGAATTATTGGTAGAGCAGGATACGATAGGTCGCAGCATGCATCTCATTCTGTCAGGCGAAGCACAAGTTATTAGGAGAGATGCCAATGAATCACGTTTACTAGCTACCTTAAAACCCGGACAGGTTTTTGGGGAGGTAGGTTATATAAGTGAAACCGAAAGAACCGCGGACGTCGTAGCTACAGAAAAGTTGTCAGCATTGCGGTTTAATTATGAACGAATGGAAAAAGATCTGAAGTTTTTTCCAAACATTGTTGCCAAACTTAATTTGAATATCAGCTATATTCTGGGGGAACGTCTGGCAGATATGGTAGGAAACTCAAAAAATAAGTAATTTGCTTTTGACTAGCAACTATAGGGAAATGCTTTATCTAACCTGTCCCCTGAAATAACCTATTTTACTCAAATTCTTTCGTCTGGAAATCTTTTTCGATACCACTCCAAAGTCAGTGGATATACGCTATCGTCGTCTGCTATATCGTAGTCTAATTCATCCCCTAAGAGAGCCTGCGACATGAGTGCCCTTTCTCTAAGAGGAATGGCGCTTATTGCCAGTTTTGTGTTTATTCTTTCCATTATTTCATTAAACTTCTTCGGGTCAGTGAGTTCTTCCGGTCTACTCATCAAACTAATCTCCTCCTTACCTTGCGGCAAACAATCGCGAGGCGTGTATTCTAATCGCCTTGCAGTTCTGATCTATCCGTCATTGTCCATCAGGTTGACTGGAATTTGCAACAATACCTCTCCAAGCTTGCGACTGAACATGATATAGATCAACAGGTCGCTCATCCTGCCATAGCCTTTGCAACTAAACAATATTTCCATATTTATTGACTCCTGAAATATATGTCGTGTATTCTGCTTCCTCTATTTGTCGGAGCACAAGGCAAACTTTAAAAATTATTGCATTTTCCCATTAGGATTGAGGATGAGCACAAGAAAAATGGCTACCCCGTCGTGGACTTTTTTGACGAATCATGCACATGTCTTGTTGTGCCTGGTCCAAAATCCGTTTGAACGGATTCGAGATATAGCTGTGGAGGTTGGAGTCACGGAACGCGCAATTCAGCGTATTATCGTTGAGCTTGAAGCTGATGGGTATTTGGAGCGCATTCGTGATGGCAGGAGGAATGTGTACACGGTTTTCAGTCGCAAGCCTCTGCGGCATAGTGTTGAGAAACATCGACAAGTACATGACCTGATTAAACTAATTAAAAAATGATTTGACTCTATGAGTACTATTTCAGCGAAGCCCCTTTCCCCGGAAAATCGTGATCAGGTTCGGCAAATTGTATTGAATGCCAGTGAGCCCATTGCCCCGTTTTGGCCCATGCGTACCATGGTCGCGCAGAACCCCATTCATGGATTGGAATATCTGCCGTTTGATCAGGCTGTTCGAAAAGGCAAGGACCTCCTTGGTGGAAATGGGTATCTTGCGAATGAGGAGTATCGTCAATTTTACCGAAATGGCCGTATTACCAAAGAAAGTTTTAAGCACGCTTTTTCCAGGGTTGGGCCTCGCCCAGAGGAGCAAGTTCCTATTGAAGTTGGAAGTCGAAAAATTACCCCCAAAGATATTTGGCAGTTACACGTACTTTTTGGTATCGAGGAATTGCCACTATCCCTCTTGGAATGGGAATTGAGTGGTGGTGGAGCTACAAAACAATTTCGGCAAGATCTCTCCGAGGAATCCCGGGAAAAAATTATTGCACAAACAATCAAAGAAGGTGAACAGTTTCGGGAGTATCCAGAAGAGGCTTACCTGACGAATTTATGGGAGAGTGTATTAGCCACCTTCGAGCTACCTGTTTTTCATGCCTCACCTCAAATATCTGAGGATTCACATTCGCAAACTTCTACACCCATTTCCTTGCCGCCTCAACGTACCATCAGCGATTGGGTTGATGGTTTGACTGAGGGTGAGGTGGTCGACCAAATCAATAATCAACTCATCAAATGGGTGACGGCGTTTCTCGATGAAGGATTAGCCGGTTGGGAAATGCCTGGTCGAGAAGAAGGTTTCTATCAGGTATGGCGGAACCTGGCGCAGAAAGATTTTTCGGGGCAGCTTCTCGGGATTACAGATTTCGCCCAAAAAGTTCATAGCCTTCCTGCAGATCCAGAGGACACGATCTGTTCCAGCTTGCAGCAACTCGAAATTCCTCAAGAACAATGGGAAGATTATCTCTCAAGGCAACTATCATTATTACCAGGCTGGACGCGATACATACGATGGCTCGGGGAACACCCAACATACCATGCGCAACACAAGCACCCCATTGACACCACACAATATTTGGCCGTGCGTTTATTCTATGAAGTGGAGTTGACCAACATTAAGTGCCAACAGGAATGGGGAATTGATGGGACCGTTTCTACCCTGACTGCATATTGGAATGATCGATCCGAAGAATACCACCAACAAATTGGGCATGGAGGGCAATCTGGGGATCCAACCAACCAAATGAAATGTCGACATGCTTGGCGATTATTCCACTTGGCACAGTTTCTTGAGTTATCTCCCGGAGAAGTTCACGATCTCTCGCTTACTGATGCCCAGATGTTGTTGCAATGGTTAGATTACTTTCCTGCTGATCAACATGGACGGGTATGGATTGAGGCGTACGAAGATTCCTTTCGAGAGAAGATGCTCAGAAATATTTCAGCGCATCGCGGAACGGTACCAGAATTGGAAACTCGTCCCCATGCACAACTAGCCTTTTGTATCGATGTACGTTCTGAATCATTTCGTCGCCATATTGAAGCCCAGGGCTCCTATGAAACGTTTGGGTTTGCAGGGTTTTTTGGCATTCCCATTAGCCATCAAGCTTTTGATAATGATCAACGTGCCGACTTATGTCCTGTGTTATTGACTCCTAATCATGCGGTGACGGAAACACCTCGGTCAGGAGAAGGAGCGGCGTTAGAAAAATATTCTTCTGGTACTCGCTGGGGCCAACTGGGGCACCATCTTTTTCACGATCTGAAGCATCACCCTATTGGGTCGATGATGATGATTGATGTATTGGGGTTCTTTTTTAGTCTGGGGTTGGTGGGCAAGACCTTGCTCCAAAAAACATTTCGTGCAATGACCTCTACCATCGAGAGTTGGTTGACACATAGGGTTCCAACCCAGATTTCAATTTCCACCCCATCTAATCCTCAGAATCTCAGGATCGGAGAAGTGAATGCGGAAGGGATTCCTGACGGGCTTTCCCAGGGATTTTCTCTTTCGGAACGGGCGACATTCATCGAAAATGGTTTGCGTGTTATGGGGCTCACCCAAAATTTTGCGCGGTTGGTGTGCCTCTGTGGCCATGGGAGTGAGACGGACAACAATCCCTATTACGGAGCATTGGATTGCGGGGCTTGTGGTGGAGCACCGGGCGATGCAAATGCGCGAGTTTTTGCCACGATGGCGAATGAACCTGAAGTTCGTCGCATTCTAAAGGAAAAAGGATTGCTGATTCCCGATGACACCTGGTTTCTTCCGGGGAAACATAACACGACGACGGATCGGGTCGAGTTTTATGATCTAGAGGAATTACCTGCTTCGCATAAAGAAGATTTGCAAAGGTTGAACAAGGATATTGAACAAGCGGGTGCGAAGCAGGCTCTTGAGCGATGCCATCGCATTCCCAGTGCTCCGACTGAAATTTCTCCAGAGCAGGCTTTTACTCATGTAGACGAACGCAGTTGCGATTGGGCGAATACTCGACCGGAATGGGGACTAGCGGGCAATGGCGCGTTTCTCATTGGAAGACGAAAACTGACCAAAGGATTAGATTTAGGCGGTCGGGTTTTCTTGCATTCTTATGATCCTGTTGATGATCCCCAGGGAGCCATCCTAGAAAAAATCATGACTGCGCCATTAATTGTCGGCGAGTGGATTAGTACTGGTTATTATTTTTCTGCGGTTGATCCGTGGACATATGGAAGTGGAAGCAAGGTGTTACACAATGTCGTTGGGGGTGTTGGAATGATGCTGGGAAGCCAAAGTGATTTGCAAATGGGATTCCCCTTGCAGACGGTCAATAACGGGGACACTCATTATCATGAACCGATGCGACTCTTAGCTCTCATCGAACAGACGCCGAGTGTAATCTCATCTATCATTCAAAAACACTCGATCCTTCAACAGTTGTTTCATAATCAATGGATGAATCTTGTGGCCTTGGATCCCCATACATCTGAGTTTCATCGGTATAATCCGAATGCGACGTGGGAAACGGTTCATGTTCCCTAATTAGAAATATATTGAGAATTGGCACTTGGACTGTTACAAGAATACGGGTGTTTCATTCCAAGTCTCCGGCTGGTTTTTATAGGAAAAATCGAATAACACTGACACTCTGCAGTCAAACCCGTGTCTGATAATTTTATGGCAAATCGACCTAGACCAATATCATCAGAATTCCTGTTTTTTAAAGCCATGGCGCTGTTTGTGTTCTGGATTATGTTATCTGCCAGCTTTGAATGGACTCATCTTGGTTTGGGGCTTATTTTTTCCTTCGCCGCGGCCTGGCTCAACTCTGGTCATTCACCTTTTGTTCCGAAATTTCGTTTGTGGCTCAGAATCCTCCTTTACCTTCCATGGCTTTTTTATAAAATCATTCAAAGTAGCCTTAATTTGTCCAAGCTTATTTTGCATCCTGCGCTTCCCATTGCTCCTCATATGATTTCTGTGGAATCAAAACTGCGTCACCACGCAGCCGTTGTTCTTCTCGGTAATTCCATAACGTTAACCCCTGGAACGATTACCGCAGAGGTTGACCGCAACAACCTCATTGTTCACGCGATGGATAAAAGCGATGAGATTGTAATTAAGCAGATGGAATCTAAAATTGCTGATATTTTTAAGGACGAAGAACCGGATTTATGAAAACTTTTCTTTTCTGCGTTGTGGTGTTGCTGGTTATTCTCATTGGTGCGTTTCTGTACCGTGTCTTACAGGGCCCCACAATCTTTGATCGTTTGTTGGGTCACAATGGCATTTCCACCAAGGCAATTATCTTGCTTATTGTCATTGGAATTAGTTTTGAACGAGTCGATATGTTTATTGATATCTCGATAGGGTATGCCCTGCTAAATTTAGTCGGAGCGCTTGCCGTGGCCAAATATTTGGAACAAAAGGGGGCTTCCATAGAATGAACATGCTTTCCATTATTTTTATAGTAGCGGGATTATTTTTTATGATTGTTGCTGCGATTGGTGTGATTCGATTGCCCGATGTGTTTAGCCGTTCTCATGCCGCATCATTAGCAGACTCCTTAGGGGCTTTTTTGATGTTAGTTGGAATCGCCTTGCATGAGGGACTGGGTATAAATATGCTGAAAATCCTAGTGGTGTTGGCCTTGCTGTATATTCTAAATCCAGTTATTGCACATGCCACGATTCGCGCGGCTCTCCGGTCTGGTTTAAAACCTTGGCAAAAGGAAACCTCATGATCCTTTCATATGAAATTCCTTTACTACTTCTTCTGCTTGTTACTGCCGCCGGCGCCATCCTGGTTAAAGATTTGATGAGCGCCGTTCTGCTCTTGGGCTCTTATAGTTTTTTCCTGTCGTTGACATGGGCATGGCTCGGAGCTGTGGATGTCGCCTTCGTGGAAGCCGTTGTAGGAGGAGGATTAGGCACTGTTCTGTTTCTATTAACTCTAATCGGTACTGCTCCCAAAGACACTAGGCTTCGGCGCCCTCCTCCTTCTGCGATAACGTTAATTGTTTTTCCTCTCTTGGGACTTCTTTTGCTCTATGCCGCGAACGATCTTCCTGAATTTGGAGATCCAAATACTCCAGCGAGTGCTCATATTTCGCCGACCTATCTCGAGCAGAGCTATCAGGATACCCACACTCCGAATGTTGTGACTTCGGTGCTGATGGACTATCGATCGCTTGATACGATGGTCGAAACCGTGGTGATTTTTGCGGCTGGCATTGCTTGTGCTTTACTGCTTAGGAGAAATGCATAATGATACGCCCGCACGACAGCATTATCGTACAGACCTTAGGGCGCTTTCTCATCCCAGTAGTTCAAATTTTCGGTTTATATGTTTTATTTTTTGGGCAATACGGACCAGGGGGAGGCTTTGTGGGTGGGGTGATTCTAGGCACGGGGATGATCTTATCTGTTTTGATTTTTGGTCATGACGCTTCCCGGAGTCAAATCGCCAAAAAGGTTCTACATGGCGATGGGGTCGGGATGCTGATCTACGCGGGGGTAGGTGGCTTGTGTATGATTGGAGGTGGAGAGTTTCTCAATTATGCGAATTTGGAAATTCCAGGTTTGGAAACTGCTTCTCGAAGATCTTTGGGAATCGTACTCACGCAAATCGGAGTGGCTGTAGATGTTGCGGTAACAGCTATTTCTATTGTGTTCAGCTTGTCTGCTGAAGATATTATAGAGGATTCAATAAATGGTTGATGCATTTTACGCAGTTTTTCAACGAACCAATTTTTTGACTTTTGTCATCATTTTTCTGTGGGGCTTTTATATCATGGTTACGCGATACAATCTCGTAAAGAAACTCATCGGGATGTATTTGGTGCAAACCAGCGTGATTTTTTTCCTTGTGTCTATTAGTGCGAAGAAAGGCGCGACGGTTCCCGTACTATTGTCAACCACGGACCCGGTGCAAGCGGCCAATTACGCGAATCCGTTACCTCATGTCTTGACGCTAACTGCTATTGTGGTTGGCGTGGCGACCACGGGCGTGGGATTAGCCCTGTGCGCAGCGATCTATCGAAAATATGGAAGCCTTGACGAACAAGAAGTTCTTGAAAGATTAGAATGAGTCACCAACTTCCCGCAATTCTATTCCTCCTCCCATTGTTTGCCGCTATTTCCATGCCAGTGGTTTGTCTAAAACACCGTCATTGGTGCCAGCCAATTTCTGTGGCAATTCTCGCGGCTATGGTGCCGGTCTCTATTTTGAATCTCCATAACGTCATTCATCATGGAGAAGTGCGGTATGTGTTTAGTGGGTGGGCTGTGCCCCTCGGCATTGAGTGGGTGGCTGATGGACTAGCAAGTATCATCTTAGTGTTATTGAGTGTCTTGGGTTTGCTGGGTATGGTGTTTTCTGGACCCACTTCCCCAAAGGATCTAGGTGGACGAATCGTTCATTATTACACGTTGATTTTGTTATTGATATCCGCCATGACCGGCATTGTTTTCTCTGGGGATTTATTCAATCTGTTCGTGTTTTTAGAAGTTGCGGCCATCTCGAGTTACGCGCTTATTGGTGTCGCTGGCGGGAGAGCGTTGTTTGCAGCCTTTCGCTATCTTATATTGGGAACCCTGGGTGCTTCCCTTTATCTTTTAGGGGTGAGTTATCTCTATGCGGTGACTGGCACACTGAATATGGCCGACTTGGTCGACAAACTTCCCTTTTTACTAAGCTCTAAAGCTGTAGTGGGAGGACTGCTTTTTATGTTTATTGGCTTGGGGATCAAGATGGCCTTAGTCCCGTTTCATTCTTGGTTGCCCGAAGCCTATGCCAATGCTCCTGAGTCCATTTCCCCTATCCTGGCTTCACTCGTCACCAAAGTAGCGCTATTGGCGTGGATCAGAATAGTCTATTGGGTCTTTAATGCGTCAATTCTCATTAATGATATTCCGATTTTGCTACTGGTGGAAGTTGCCGGCGCATTAGCGGCGGTCATAGGCGCAAGTCTGGCCTTGGCTCAGCGGAATATTAAAATGATATTCGCTTATGGAGGGATTTCGCACATCGGTATCATTCTCATTGGAATCAGTCAAGGCAACCCAACCGGGTTTGTCGGAGGAGTTTTTTATTTATTGAACGATTCCGTTATGCAAGCTGGCTTGTTTTTTTTAGCAGGCGTGGCATTTTGTCAGTATGGGGTCAGAACTATTGACGACCTAGGACGTATTGGCAAACAAGCCCCCTGGTTTACCGGGTCTTTAATTGTTATGGCCTTGGGCATGATTGGCCTGCCTCCGACAGGTGGATTTTTTGGCAAATGGCACATCATTCTCGGAGCGTTAGAAGCGGGCAATTATGTTTCCGTCGCTGCGGTGTTGCTCTCCACACTCTTGACGCTTGCCTATTTCGCTAGGCTGTTTGAGAATATTTTCCGTCAAACATCCACTCGGTCGGACGCTCAGTCTGGTGAAATTCCCCTCTCTTTTAAACTCGCTCTGGGAGTCACGTCCGCAGCCATCATGATTCTTGGTTTGTTCAGTTCTCCCATTACTCAACTGTTGTTGAGCCACGCTCTGCCACCAGCTCTGTGAGAGAAATTATGGCTCTTTTCATCCTCATTCCATTACTCCCCCTCCTGGCGTCTATCATTCTTCTTCTTGGAGGATGTCGTTGGGGTGAGAACAGTCACCGGATTGGGATTCCTGCCATCGGTTTTTCCTTTGCGTTATCCGTTGCCGCTTTCATTGAAGTGTTGAGAAATGGACCCTTTACTCTTTCTCTTTATCGCTTCTTTCAATCTGGTTCCTTGACCATTGATTTAACTCTGTACGTTGACCAACTGACGGTTCTACTTTTGCTCCTGGTCACAGGAGTAAGTGGGGTGGTGCATGTGTACTCCTCTCGTTACATGATAGGAGAGCCACGATATAATCGTTTTTTCGCCGTCATTGCCTTGTTTACTTTTTCCATGATTTTGTTGGTCATGAGTGGCAACCTTTTGCTGACGTTGATCAGTTGGGAAGTCATGGGAATCTGTTCCTATCTGTTAATTTCTCACGCAGCAAAACGACCTTCAGCTTGCCGGGCGGCCACCAAAGCTTTTCTCGTTAACTCAGTCGCGGATGTCGCATTCAGTTTTGGCATCATTCTAACCTTTTTTACCTTCGGCACACTCGATATCCAGACAATACTTGCTCAGGCTGAAGGCATGCAGGACCATACCATTAATATTTTAGGGTGGATGGGCTTGGATCTGCATATCTATCCTGTGACGGTCATTCCCTTCTTCCTCTTTATAGGGGCTATGGGAAAATCAGCACAAATACCGTTTCACGTGTGGTTACCCGGGGCGATGGAAGCTCCGACTCCGGTCTCGGCGCTTATTCATGCGGCTACTATGGTGAATGCGGGTCCGTTTTTGTTAGTGCGATTGAGTCCGTTGATTATACTTTCTCCGTACGCCATGACGTTTATTTTCTTTATTGGTGCCACTACCGCTGTATTTGCTGGAATAGTTTCCTTGACTCAATCGGACATCAAAAAGATTTTGGCCTATTCCACAATCAGTCAAATCGGGTTCATGGTTATGGCCTGTGGTTTGGGCGCGTTTGCAGTTGCGATCTTCCACCTTCTTGCCCATGGGTGCTACAAAGCGTTCTTTTTTCTATCTACCGGAAATGCGTTGCGATCAGTAGAACGGGGCCTTGGGCATGGCGAGCATGAACACCCTGTCTCTGAGGGCATGGGGATCTTATATGGCGGGGCCTTGGTATTGGCGTTACTCCCGCCGTTAGTGCTGTTTTCCGGATCGTATGAATATTTGTGGGGGGTCACGGGGTTTGTTTCTGCCACAATTGGATTCAAAGTCATTGGCTTGATCACGGTATTTGTGGCTTCTCAATATCTTTATAAAGGTGTCACCTCACTTTTTGCTCACGGTCCAAAAACGTACTGGCCCACTTCGGGACAGGATAGTTTTGAGACGCAATCTGTTCGGCCACAGCTTTTAAATGGCCCCATTTTAACGGGTCTTTTTCTGGCTACGGTTGTTTTAGGTGGGCTAATGACTCTGTTTTGGAGTTGGTTCGCCAACTTTCTTGCTCCGGCTTTGACCTTTTCAGGAGTCACGTTGGGCGAAGGTGCCGTCGAGCAGGGCTTTCCTTTTTGGCTCGTGGTTGCTCTTGGCGTGTCAGTCGCGGGGTGGGTCTATGCATACTCAAAACAGGTTCGATCTCAACATCAGGTCTCCAGAGCAAATGGGAGAAGCAATCAACTGTATGTCCTATTTTGGAATAAAGGGTATTTTGATGAGATCTATGATGCCTATCTGGTAACCCCAACCATCCAGTTCTCACGTTGGTTGTGGCAAAATATTGATATAAGGGTTATAGATCGTTTCATTCTTTCCATCGCAACTTATTCTGTGTATTTTGCAAGATGGTTGTGGCGAGTTATTGATATTCGTTTTTTGGGGAGGAAAGTAGGGCTAGTAGCAGAGCAAGCTAATGCCGCTGGGCAATTACTGCAAGAGATGGAATCCCGTACCATCCAACATCAAATATTAGTAATGATATTTTGGTTGGTGGCGATGATTGGTCTATTGTATATCTTGCTATAATGAGCTACCGATTTGTATCCCTGTTATAAAAAATGGGACTGGTTGCGAATAGCTTTACGTTTTTATTCTTGCGCTAACTTGAAAAACCAAGAGTTTGTTCCTTTCGTAGGACTGAGGTTTTTATGGCTATATTGATGGATCATCTGATTAGCTGGATGATTGCCGTTCCTTTTTTAGGAATCGTCATTCTGGCATTTGTGAGCGATGAAAAATTTATCCGACGAATTGCCTTCGGCATCACAATCGTGGAGTTTTTCCTTTCGCTGGTACTGTGGAGGAATTTTGATTCCACCCAGCAAGGCATGCAGTTCGTGGAACGCATGGAATGGATGCCCACGTTTAATATTCAGTATGCGGTTGGTGTTGATGGCATCAGTATTCTTTTGGTGATACTCACAACACTTCTTTGTCCACTCTGTGTCCTTTGTTCGTGGACGGGAATTACAACACGAGTACGGGCCTTTCTCTCGCTGATCTTGTTAGTTGAAGGCGCCATGATTGTGGTCTTTACCGCCCTGGATCTTTTCCTGTTTTTCATGTTGTGGGAACTTACAATGATTCCCATGTATTTCATGATTATTCTCTGGGGGGGGCCGAATCGTATTGCGGCTGGGCTTAAATTCGTTTTGTACAGCCTAACAGGAAGCTTACTGCTGCTGGTGGGAATATTGGGTGTTTACCTTAATGGGGGACATACCTACGATCTGTTGGTGTTATCTGAACAAACTTATTCTTCCAGCACACAGTTCTGGTTATTCCTGGCGTTCTTTCTGGCTTTTGCCATAAAAATGCCAATGGTTCCCTTTCATACGTGGCTCCCTGACGCACACTCCGAAGCCCCTACGGCTGGCAGTGTGATTCTGGCTGGGGTTCTGTTGAAAATGGGGGGATACGGGTTTTTGCGTTTTTGCTTGCCCATGTTTCCAGAGGCTTCGGCAAATTTCGCACCCTATATTTTGTGGTTATCGGTCACAGCCATTATCTATGGCGGGTATCTGGCCTTGGCGCAGTCAGATCTTAAAAAGCTCGTGGCCTATTCTTCAGTTTCCCACATGGGTTTTGTTACTCTCGGAATTTTTGTGTTCAATAGCCAGGGTATCCAAGGGGCCGTCTTGCAAATGTTTAATCATGGGATTACTACAGCCGCCTTATTTATTGCTGTTGGACAATTGTACGACCGCACTCACAGTCGAGAGATTTCTGACTACGGCGGCTTGCATAAACCTATGCCAAGATTTGTTGCATTGTTCTTTTTGTTTTCAGTCGCGGCCTTTGGGCTACCAGGCACCTGTAACTTCATTGGCGAATTTTTAGTCTTAGTAGGAACTTCCTATGTCAACTTTGCCATAGTCCTTATCTCTATGGGCGGTATTGTTTTAGCTGCCGCCTATATGCTGTGGATGATCCAAAGGGTGGCGTTGGGAGAGCCAAAGACAGAAGCCGCCAAAATGCTCCCAGATTTATCGAATCGGGAATTGGCTACGCTGATTCCATTGGCTATCCTCGTATTATGTATTGGATTGTATCCCGGACCATTGATGGAGATGATGGATGCGAGTGTGATTCATCTCATCCACCAAACAACAGGGTTGCAAGTTGAGGAGGTATCTCAATTTCCGCTTAGGCCCTAGATAAACCTTTATCCTTCCTGTCGTTATTTTTTTTCTTTCCTTTGACTTGTAGTCTTCAGACCTTATTAATTTCTATTTTGGAAATGAAACAGCTACTCGCCTTGAGCCATGATGAGAAGATAAAATATCCCAGCCATGAGCACTGGTATATTCAAATCTAGCACCGGAATTGTTTTTAATTATGCCTGTCTCTATTGAGGGATTGCTTCCTTCTATTGAAAGTGCGCCACTGTCAATCTGCCGTCGTAACTCTTCGATGTTCGCCATCAGCCGAATTTAGGCTGAATGAACTTCAGCCCCTGATGCAGTCAAAATGCAGTCAAATCACCGGAAAAATTGAGTTTCATAAGGCTCCTCCTCCGGCGTAGCCCGGGTTCCGTTGGGGCCAACCAGAGTAGCGTTTTTGAAAAGTTTGTAGTAAACAAGCTCCTCTGCTACCATGAAAGCTTTATAATCGGAGTACTTGGGATTTAATAAACTCTACTCTGAAAAATTGTTTCATGAGGGCCTGGTGTGGTCATGAGATTGAAAACCCTTCCGAGTTTTTTTATTTCCACGAACAATAAAACAGACGAGACTCGTCCACCGGACTTGCTCACCCAAAAGTTCCACATTCTCACAGGCGGCCTACTGGCTTTTGTGATTTTTTGGATAGACTTGCTTCTTCCTCTTGGCGTTGCGGCCGGGGTTCCTTATCTTTTCCTGGTGCTTTTGGCCTGGTGGGCACCACATAAAAAGTTCTTTTATCTCGCCGCCTTCGCCGGCACGGTCCTTACTCTCCTCGGACTAGCCTTGTCTCCGTCTGGTGGAGAAATGTGGAAAGTCCTTTCAAATCGTTGCCTCGCATTAGCGGTTATTTGGGGAACTGCGTTCCTGGGTGTCGCCTACAAAAAGCAGGCGGAAGAAATTGAAAAAACAACTGCGCAGGTGAAGGCTTCGGAGAAACAACTGCGCGAGCTTTGCGCCCACCTTGAATCCGTGCGCGAGGAAGAAAGACTCCGCGTAGCTCGAGAGATCCACGATGAGTTGGGGCAAGTGCTGACCACTTTAAAACTGGAGATTTCCCTGCTGGAAGAGGGTCTCCCGAAAGACTCGGAACTGGAACCAGAAATTTTTCCCAGCATATTAAGCCATATCGATGGCGCTATCCAAACGGTGAAAAAAGTGAGCGGGGAACTGCGGCCTTTCATTCTGGACAACCTCGGCATTTTGGAAGCTGTTGAATGGGAGATGAGGCAGTTTGAAAAGAGAACAAGGATTCAATGCGAATTGCATCTGGATTATGATGACAGTAAGCTGGAGTTGGATAAAGCCGTAACGGTTTTTCGTATTTTTCAGGAAACATTGACCAATATTGTCCGCCATGCCAACGCAAGCAAAGTGAGCCTGAGCTTAACCCAGGAAAGCGGGTGTTTGGTTTTGACCATCGTGGATAACGGCAAGGGAGTTTCCGAGCGCCAGATAAACGCAAAGGATTCGTTTGGTTTAATTGGAATGCGGGAACGGGCGTATGTCTGGGGCGGCGAAATTTTCATCAAGGGAACTTCCGGAAAAGGGACCGAGGTCGTGGTACATATTCCGCTGGAGAACGCCTCGGCAAAACCAGAACTAGGTTGAAATGAAAAAAATAAAACTTCTAATTATTGACGATCACCCCGTTTTTCGCCAGGGACTGAACCTTGTCTTCTCCAAAACTTCCGATATTGTGGTTTCAGGCGAAGCCACAGAGGGCAACGAGGCTTTGAGGAAAATAAAAGAAGCTCACTGGGATGTCGTGTTTCTGGATATTTCTCTGCCCCGTGAAAACGGGCTGGATGTTTTAAAAAAGATAAAACAGGAGTGCCCTCAACTCCCGGTGCTGATGTTGAGCATGTTTCCCGAGGAACAGTATGCGTTACGCTCGGCAAAAGCAGGGGCTTCCGGATATTTGACTAAAGAAAGTCCACCCGCCGTTTTAATTGAGGCGGTGCATCAGGCAGCCGCCGGAAAGAAGTTTTTTAGTCCGGAAACCGTTGAACAAGTACTTTTGAATTTTGATAAAAATTTTCAAAAAATACCCCATGAAACTCTTACCGACCGCGAATTCCAGATAATGCGTTTGCTCGCTGTAGCAAAAACCCCTTCGAAAATCGCTGAAGAACTTGGCCTGAGTGTATCAACGGTTTTCGCTCATCGATCCAATATACTGACAAAAATGGACATATCCAACAACGCCCAGTTAATGCATTACGCCATCACTCATGGGCTGATCGAACCCTGAAATGTTTTATCTTTTTCTGGAACCCCTCCAAATTCCAACATGGTCGTGTGTCGCACGAATAACACCCCGCTGACCGTAGTAAAAACTACTATATAAAAATTATAGTTCCTACAGTTTACACCTACCCCTTACCCTCCTTACCATGAAGTGTAATGTATCTCTTTATTTTATGACAGGCATCGCGAAACCAGATTCCGTTTTGTAGAGTTTTGGATGGGTTTGCTTTTCCAAAATATTCCTTTATCAGAAAAATTTTCCTTAAGGGAAAACTCAGGGGGAAAAAATTTGGCATCCATAATTTCAACCCCAGATTTAAAAGCACTGGGAACAGACGACCCCAAAAAGTTGGGCTGGATAAGATATTCCACAGCAATTTTTCTCGGTTCTTTTCTTCTATTTCAGGTTCAACCCATTGTCGCCAGATACATTCTTCCATGGTTCGGCGGTGGTGCCTCAGTTTGGACCCTCTGCATGCTTTTTTTCCAGATTTTTCTCCTGGGCGGGTATACCTATGCGCACCTTTTAACCAAATATTTATCGCAGAAAAAACAGGTCATTTTTCATCTCTTTTTTTTGGCGTGCTCATTTATCGCCCTGCCCATTACTCCAGCGGAGACCTGGAAACCGATAGATTCCCATAACCCCGAATTGCGAATTGTATTATTGCTATTCTTTACCATAGGGGGTCCTTTCCTTCTGGTTTCCTCCACGGGACCTCTTCTTCAAAGGTGGTTTGCCAGCGAGCGTTCTGATAAATCTATCTACAGGCTTTTTGCGCTATCCAACTTTGCCTGCCTTTTGGCGTTGCTCACCTATCCATTTTTAGTAGAACCTTTCTTAGGGCTCGATGTTCAGATAAAATCCTGGTCGGTGGGGTACATCCTGTATGCAATTGCCGTAGGGTGGTGTGCGGCCCGCGTGTATCGGCAGGCAGACCCGTCCGAGCCTGCTGAAGAACTTGTCCACCAGCCTGAAACCGAGCCTGGCAGTATTTTTCTGTGGCTTGCCCTTTCTGCCTGCGGAGTGATCGTTTTATTGGCGAGCACAAATGAACTGACTCAAAATATTTTCCCGGTCCCCTTCCTATGGATTCTTCCCTTAAGCCTTTATCTTGTCACCTTCATACTTTGTTTTGAGAGCGAGAGATGGTATGTCCGGGGTTTCTGGATAACCATTTTCTGCTTGAGCTTTTTCCCTGCAGTTTTTGTTCTGCACATAGGGAAGTTGGACGGCCTGATTAGCCAGATCGCTCTATATTCGATTGTTCTTTTTGCCGCTTGCATGATATGTCACGGTGAACTTGCCCGCCTTAAACCTTCCCCAAAATATCTTACGTTTTTTTATCTCATGATTGCCCTGGGGGGAGCTTTAGGAAGCATTTTTGTTAACCTTGCGGCACCAAACCTGTTTAACCGGTACTGGGAATATCCTCTCGGTTTGTTTGGAGTTTATCTATTGGCAGGAATATGCAGTTTTCGAGAGCCCGTTAATTTGAAGCCTCCTGTTAAAAATCGTCGGCCCACAAAATTACTCTGGCGAACGGGAGGGGTTGGATTCGTTTTCCTCCTGGGTCTGTCCATGTATATTTTTGAAAGCAATGATATCGCTAATAATCGAAACTTATGGTCGCCTGCATATTACCGAGGCAAAGAATCAAGCTGGGGCCGTGGTACGCTCTTTAATGGATGGCCAAATCATACATGGCGAACAGGTAATGGACCCGGAACACAGAATATTGCCGACTCTTTATTTTAGACCCAAGAGTGGAGTCGATATGGCCGCCAGGCACTATAACCAAGTGGAAGGCCGACGAATAGGAGCGATCGGACTTGGAGCCGGAACCATTGCCACCTATGCCGCTCACGGAGATGTTTTGCGCTTTTATGAAATCAATCCCGCAGTTGTAAAAGCCGCTAAAAACTATTTTTATTATCTTCAGGACTGCAAGGCGGACTACGAAATCATTTTAGGTGATGCCAGGATTTCTTTGGAGCGAGAATTTAAAAAAACGGGCGGGCACAATTTTCACATCCTCATCGTAGACGCTTTCAGCAACGATACAATTCCCGTCCATTTGCTGACCAAAGAAGCATTTTCTCTGTACTGGAAACATCTCAGACCAGATGGAATCCTGGCACTGCATATTTCCAATGCCTACCTCGACCTGTCCCCTGTAATTCGAAACCTCGCTCAATTGTTCGGGAAAAAGGCGCTATCCATTAAGGTTGAGCCAGACAAGTTGAGTTCATCGAGGTCGGAGTGGGTTCTCGTTGCGAATGACGAGCAATTCTTTAATGATGAAAACCTGAAAAAATCCTCCACACCCTGGCCGGATAATAAACCTCAAAAAGTTATCTGGACAGACGACTACAGCAACCTCCTTGTAGCACTGAAAAAGCAACCTCTCCTTTTCTGGCGCTGAAACTTATCTCGAATAGGATTTTTTTTGGAGGGCGGAAAACCCAGGTTTCTCAATAACCAGATAAAAATAAACTCTAGAAATGTAATATAATACTTACTCGCCAGTTTCATCATACCTATTGCCTCTTGCGCTGTTTGGGGCTAATAGACGGACCATGACCATTTAAGAGTAGAGCACCTATGCCTTATAAAAAAGTGGCTTGGCTCCATAGTCTGGGATTCAAGGGAACAGCGGCCCTGGTATGTATTGCCGGGGGCTTACTGCTTGGAGCCCTTTGGGTAGTCAACACCACTGGCAAAAAACAGGTTCTCGAAGAATCCTCCAAACTCATTGAGCAAACCGGGGATAATGCCGTAGAAATTTTAAGCGGACGCTCCGCTGAAATCGCTTCCCTGGTTCGCACCATCGCCACTCTCACCTCACTTCTTCCTAAAGATGAAAAGATTTATCTCGAAACATTCCCTGAAATCTATGACTTCAACGGAGACAACCAGGTAGCCGGGGGCGGAATATGGCCGGAACCGAACCAGTTTAAAAAAGACGTTATAAGGCGAAGCTTTTTCTGGGGCCGAGGTCCGAACGGCACATTCAAATATTATGACGACTATAACGACCCTGGGGGAAAAGGCTACCACAACGAAGAGTGGTATGTGGTTGTGCGTCATACCGGCCCCGGACGTTGTTTCTGGAGCAAATCTTACATGGACCCCTATTCCTTTCAACCGATGACGACCTGCACCGTTGGCACCTTTGAAAAAGGACAGCTTACTGGCACGGTAACAGTGGACCTCAAGCTTGAAGGCATTGAAGAATCCATGCTGGAATTGCAGAAACTAACCGGAGGCTATGCCGTTCTATTGGATAGAAATGGAAAGTTCATCGCCTTTCCCAAAGCCGGGAAAAGCGCAAAAACCATCACCACGGATGACAACGGCAACCGCTCGGAAGAATTCCTGACGGTTAATGAGTTTGCCAGCAAACAACCTTTGTTTCAGCCACTTGCAAACGTGGTTTCTAAAATGAACCGGACTATTTTAGAAGACGCCAGAAAATCTCATGACTATTCTGCCTCTCTGGCTGAAAAAATCGATGCCGCCAGCTACCAGATCAACCGGGAAGAAGCGGAGTTCATCACAGCGGTTATTCTGGATCCCTTAAAAGACAGAACCCGGAAAACAAAATTGCTTAAAACATTTGCAATGGAAAATGATTTGGTTTTAGGCCAACCCTCCCTTGGCTATCTGTTTCATGTTCCAAAATCCTATTGGAAACTTGTCATCGTGAAACCCCTGCATGAAATCACTGCCACTGCGACCCGCCTGGTTGAGCCCATGATTTTCAAGCTTGGAATTTTAATATTGATCTTAACCGGCATGGGATATTTCCTTCTCCGTCACTACCTGGTAAGACCCATTCTGCAAGTTGCACAATCGGTGAAGCATGTAGAGACATTGATGGTAGGTGGAAGAATAAGTGAACTCACAAATCAAAAACTGGAAACACATTCAAATGATGAAATAGGAGTGGTCTCACAGTTTTTTGAAACCTTGTCAAGAAGTTTTGCCAGCTCCCAGGAGGTCATTGAAGAGCAAAAGGAAAAGCTGGAAAAAATAGTTGAAGAGCGAAGTAAGAAAGTAGAAGAGGTCGGCTTTGAACTCAGAAAAAGTCGGCGGTTTCTTGATAATCTGGTGAGCAATTTACCAGGAATGATTTATTCCTGCAAAAATGACGAAAATTGGACATTGGTTTATGTCAACTTCCAGTGCTACACGCTTACCGGCTACTCAGCCCAGAAATTTCTGAATCAAGAAGTTTTATTTGGAAAAGATGTCATACATCAGGACGATCAAGAACGGGTTTGGCGCGAGGTCCAAAAAGCCCTGGCAGAAAAAAAGCCTTATCAAATAACCTACCGCATACTCACCGCCTCGGAAGAACTGAAATGGGTCTGGGAACAGGGACTGGGCATCTACTCCTCATCGGGAGAGCTGGATTCTTTGGAGGGTTTTATTATAGATATCACCCGGCAAAAGGACTCGGAAAAAAAGCTTGAGTTTTATGCCTTGGAGTTACAACGGAGCAACAAGGACCTTGAGGATTTTGCCCATCTAGCGTCTCACGACCTACAGGAACCACTACGGAAAATTGTAACCTTTGGAAATCGGCTGAAAGACCAGTCATCAAAAATGGGTGAAAACGCCAGAGATTATTTGGAACGAATGCAAAATGCCGCCGAGAGAATGAAAAATTATATCGATGACCTTCTGGAATACTCCAGAGTCACATCCATCCCCAGACCTTACAAATTGGCGGACCTGGGAAAATTGACCAAACAGGTTCTGGAAGATTTGGACCTGCAAATTAAAAATAACAACGCCACCATTCAGGTTGATACATTGCCTACCCTTGAATTAGACTCCATCCAGATTTCAAAAGTTCTTCAAAACCTGATTTCCAACGCCATTAAATATCATCGTCCGGATGTACCCCCTGTTGTCAACCTGACCAGCTCTTATGACGAGAGGGAGAAAACCTGGAATATTGAAGTCTCGGATAACGGGATAGGAATTAACGAAAAATATTTCGAGCGCATTTTTAAACCCTTTGAGCGACTGCACGGCAGAGGCACTTACGCAGGAACCGGAATTGGCCTGGCCATCTGTCATAAGGTAGTTCAGCGACACAAAGGTAAGGTCTCCGTTCGCAGTACCCTACAAAAAGGCACCACCTTTATAATCACTCTCCCGGAAAGCCAGACGGACTGATTTTACCCCCCCCCGCCCGGAAATCACCTATCCACCCCACTTAAAACTTGCAATCTGCTTAATTCGCCACGATCATAATATAGATAGACCGGATTATTTATTCTGGAGTTCCGATTTAAAACTCGAGTCTGGGGTCCAAATCGATTCGCGCTTCGACAGGCTTAGAGTAATAACCATTTTGTCGTCCTGAGCTAGTGATATTTGACCATTGCCTTCTTGCCCCGCAGAGGTATATCGAAGGACAGGTTTTTTCTTTCGCGAACTTTTGCGAAATACTGGAATCAAAAATATGTTTGAAATTTTAATTGTCGATGACCGAAAAGAATTTCGCACTTTGTTTAAGTCGCTCATCAAGACCGCTGACTTTAACGCCGATGTGAGCGAAGCCGAAGGCGTAGAAAGTGCTCTCGTCACTTTAGGCCAGAAAAAATTTGACTGCGTCATCCTCGATTATATCCTGGGCGACTCGATTGGATTGGATGTTCTTCGACCGATCAAATCTGTCTACCCTGACCTGCCAGTGTTGATGATATCGGCCTATGACAAAGGTTCTATTGGAAAAGAGGTTTTAACAGCGGGTGCGGATGCTTTTCTATCCAAGGATGAGCTGTCTCCGGAGAAGTTGACTCAAACCCTGGTCAAAATTTTATCGAAAAAAGGTTCTGACCCGGATGCATTTGCTTTTGAGGGATTGGAAGGAATGAAAGTTCTTCTCGTTGATGATACACCCCAGAACCTGGATGTCTTACGTAAAACCCTGGACCACACGGGCCTCAATATTTCCGTAGCACCCAATGGCAAAGTCGCTCTTAAACTGGTTTCTACGGATCCTCCGGATTTAATCCTACTGGATATCATGATGCCCGTCATGGACGGATTTGAAACCTGCCGGAAACTTAAAGGAAATGACCACTGGAAAAACATTCCAGTTATCTTTATCACCGCTCTCACCAGGGAGGAAGATTTTACAAAAGGGTTCTCGCTGGGTGCCGTGGACTATATCAGCAAACCATTCCGCTCCGAGGAGATACTGGCCCGAGTCAATACTCATTTGCAAACGAGGAAATTGCTCAAGGCAAAAGACCTGCTTATCAACCAGATAGCAAAAAAAGAAATCCATCTTTCGACTCTGATGGACAGCATGCTGGATGGCCTGATCGTTATTGGTCGTGATCAAGTGATCCGATCTTTCAACCCTGCGGCAGAAAAAATATTTGGTCACTCCTCATTTGATGTGATTGGAAAAAACTTCGAGAACCTTATCTCTTCTGCGAATAGCAAAGAACTACAAAATTATTTCGAAGGTCATCCCGGTTCCAACAACTCCCACGTAAGAGGAAAAAACTTCGAAGTAGAGGGCGTCGATAAAAGTGGCAATAAAATTCCTTTGGAACTGGCAATCAGCAAGATCAATTTCTCTCCGGAAGGCAACAGTCAGGAAATAAAATTTGAACAACTTTTTGTCGCATTGGTGCGTGATATTTCCCAGCGAATCGAATCGGAAAAACAGATTATCTATGCCCGTGAAACCGCTGAAAAAGCCAATAAGGCCAAATCCGAATTCCTGGCAAAAATGAGCCACGAACTGCGCACTCCGCTTAATTCTATTATGGGCTTTTCACAATTACTCATTATGGACCCAGACCTCTCCAAAAATATCGAGCCCACGGAGAGCGCAACCCGGATTTACAAATCCGGGAAACACCTTCTAGAACTGATCAATGAAATTCTGGACCTGGCTCGAATTGAAGCAGGCAGGATAAAATTCTCAATGGAGTCTGTGGAGCTCTCTTCGCTGATGGAGGAACTTCTCGCTCTCAATCAGCCCATTGCCAATGAACACCATGTCCGTCTTATCAATGAAGCCACCGAGCCAGTTTATTGCCAGACCGACCGGTCGCGTTTGAAACAGGTTCTGCTCAACCTGATTTCAAACGCCATCAAATACAATACTGAAAACGGCACAGTGGCGTTCTCTATCAAAAAGGACGGCAAAAAACTCAGGATAAATGTTGCGGACACCGGCCCCGGCATATCGGAGGAAATGCAAGCTTCTCTTTTTCAACCCTTCAACCGCTTGGACGCCGACAAAACCGGAATTATTGGCACCGGCATAGGACTGACCATCGCCAAAGAACTCATTGAACTGATGGGTGGGACTATCGGCCTGAAAAGCACCGTGGGAAAAGGGAGTACCTTTTATATTGAACTGGACGTATTGGAAACACCGACTGAGAAAAAAGCCCCCGTAGCCGGACTGAGCAAGCCCGAGATCCCTCCCCAGAAAGCTGGGAAAAAATACACTATTCTCTATGTGGAAGATAACCCGGACAATTTAAAGCTTATGGAACAAGTTTTAAATATCAACGGGAATTTCGATTTGATCTCTGCGCCGCAGGCGGAAATGGGGATTGATTTGGCTAAAACCTTCGATGTCGACCTGATATTGATGGATATCAATTTACCCGGCATGGATGGTATTACAGCCATGAAAGCCCTGAAACGTATTGAAAAAACTCGCAACCTTCCCATAGTGGCCGTCAGCGCAAATGCCCTGGAAAAGGATATTAAATCCTGCTTGAATGCGGGTTTTACCGACTATATTGTCAAACCCATCAACATTCCGCAGTTCCTGAAAAAAATAGATGCGATTCTCACTTGAACATTTTCAAGGCTTTCTAAAAATCACCCTCGGCATGAGGAGCGCGAACATTTTTAGGATTTTTTCTCTGTAGTCCTTATAATAAATAGTGCCATCATCATAAATAAAAGCTCCGTATTCAGCATTATGCGGAGACTGTAGAACCGTTACCGCCATGACTGAAGACGCTTCATATATCGCGGAGTTTCTGGAAGAAATTTCCGAAACTCTTACTCGACTGGACCGCCAGTTCGTGGCTTTGGAACAAAATCCTTCTGACACGGATTGCCTTGCAGAAATCTTTCGCGATCTCCATACCATCAAGGGCAGTTGCGGTCTGCTCGGACTCAACAAACTGGAATCGATCACTCACTCCGGTGAAAATCTTCTGGGAAAACTACGGGACCAGGAACTGGCACTGAGGCCAGACATGGTCAGCACTCTGCTGAAAATGATGGATGCGGTGTGGAAAACAGTCGCGTGCCTTAAAAAAGATGGACATGAAGGCAGTGCCGATTATTCTGCCCTGATAAAGACTCTGGCCCGGCTGGAAAAAGGAGAAACCGAGAATCTGGCAAGCAATGCACCGGACCAGAGTGATTCCAGTTCGCCGCCAGTAGATGACAAGCAGCAAACCCCCGATGCCAAGGATGATAAGTCAGAGGACACAAACATTCGTGTCGATGTTGAACTCCTTGATTCTTTGATGGATCTCGTTGGGGAGGTGGTTCTTGCCCGCAACCAATTTTCCCGCATTGTTCAGAGCCAAACCGATTCAACCATTCAGGGAACCTCGCAAAGCCTCAACCGTGTGACCACCGAACTTCAGGAAACCGTGATGAAAGCCCGGATGCAACCCATTAAAAATGTCTGGGGCAAACTGCCCCGCATGGTTCGGGATCTTTCCCTGAACTGCGGCAACAAAGTTCGCCTGGAAATGGAAGGGCAGGATGCAGACCTGGACAAATCCCTGATCACAGCAATCCAGGATCCCCTGATGAACATTATCCGCAATGCCATCGTGCATGGCATTGAAACCGCTGAGGAACGCCGAAACCTGGGAAAACCGGAAGAAGGAGTCATTCGGCTCCGAGCCTTCAATCAAAGCGGACAGATACATATCGAAGTCCAGGATGACGGCCGTGGTGTGGATTTTCAGGCTATCAAAAACAAGGCCGTGGATGAAAAACACATCACTCCCGAGCAGGCGGAGAGTTTGAATGACAGGGACTGCGGAAAGCTTCTATTTACGGAAGGGTTTTCCCTGACCCAAAACAGCTTGATAAAATCAGCAAAGGGAAACGGCCTCACACAGACTCGGGAATTGGTCGAAAAAATTGGCGGCTCTCTGGATATCGAGGTTCAATCCGGAAAGAGCACCACCCTGAAAATAAAAATCCCCTTAACACTTGCCATTATTCCCGCACTGATTGTCTCCAGCGGTCCAAACCGTTTTGCCATTCCCCAGATAAGCATTAGAGAGTTGATACACCTGCAAGGGGAAAAGAGCCTTCAGCAAACTGAGGAAATTGCTGGAAGCCAGTTCTATCGGTTGCGAGGAAATTTACTGCCACTGATTCAACTCAACAAGATTCTTAAAAACAGCGGTGAACACCGCACCGAATTGAATATGGTGGTGCTCCAGGCAGATGACAACCAATTTGGTCTGGTGGTAGACAAAATTCATAACAACGAAGAGATTGTTGTCAAAACCCTGGACACCCTTTTGCAGGGCATTCAAGTGTTTTCCGGAGTCTCCATCATGGGCGATGGAGAAGTCGTTCTTATTTTGGATGTGATGGGACTGGCTCAAAATGCCTTACTGGTTTCAGGTAAAGATTCACGGAATAAACTTTTAGATTCTGTGTCCTCTTCGCAGGGTAAAGATGGGGAGGATCAAGACATGCTGATCGTTAGCTTGGGAAATAAACGACGAATGGCCATCCGACTTGCAGATGTTGCACGCCTGGAAGAAGTGAAAAGGTCTGACCTCGAAACTTCCGGGGAAAAGCAGGTGATCCAGTATCGTAATGAAATAATGCCCCTGATAAATATTCCCAAACTGTTTAATATGCGGTGTCAGGAAACCCGTGACACCCTTGAAGTGGTGGTGCATACCCACGAAGGAAAAAGCCTGGGCCTGATGGTAGAAAGTATCCTGGATATTGTTCAGGGCAACATCGACTCAAAGCGTGCAAGTTCGAATCTACTGGGAACAATCATCACCAACAACTCTGTGGTGGACACAATAAATGTAAAAAATATTGTGCGGAATTTTTTACAACCCGCCTGACAAAACTAATTTTTCAACCGCATAATAAAACTCGCCTTATTCAACTTCTACACCCCCCTCAATTGGGGGGCTCCTGAAAACCCTTGATCGTGTTCTGACATAGCCCAAAAAGTTTTGTAGCCCTCCTGCCACCTCTCCCTCAGAGCGTTACCGTTTCAGAGCTGATTTTTCTGTTTTCTAAATTGTTTTCCAATCATTTTAAATGGAATAATCGAAAGCAAAAAAATATCAAATATTATGAATAGTTGAGTCAAGTTCTGGGGAGAACATAGCATGGACAAAGTCAAAGATTTTTTAAATCCTCCTCCCATTTATGTCAGAGCAAGTATGTCTGTATTCGATGCCGTTAAGAGAATGAAAAAACATGAGGTGGGTGCTATTCTGGTCATCGATGGGAAGGATTATATCGGGATTTTTACCGAAGCGGATTTGCTGAAAAAGGTGGTGGCCCAAAATGAGTCACCCGGTAGCACCCTTGTTTCCAAAGTGATGACAAGAGACCTGCTTTATATAGATTCCGAATCATCCATGGTGGCGGCTTTTCTTAAGATGCAGACAAAAAATATTCGCCACTTAATTGTCAAAGAAAATGATGATGTCGCCGGTGTCCTGTCGATAAAAGATGTCGCTAAATATTATGTCCATAAATTCAGCACATCTTAAGGGCACCTCTAAAAATTACTTTTGGCCATGGGCGGCTCTTATCTGGACCCTCTGTTTTTTAGCCCCTGCACTTCATCCAAAACTTCCTGGCGCGTCAGCAACCCCTTCTGCTCCAATAACGCAATGAGGGCAGACAACTGAAACATGTTTTCCTGGATAGCTTCTTCCTGATCTACTGCACCCTGCTCTGAATCCTCAGACATTTTATTCTCTCCCCGGTAAATTGAAACATCAGTGTTCGATCTGCATAACCTGTCGGCAAAAAACCGCCCCCGCAATTATAATAGAAAAAAACACAGAAATCATAATTAGCAGGTTAATGTTTATATTTTACCGGATTCACAAAGCGGAATACTTTGAGTGGGCTCATTCAGAATCATGGCAATCGTCGAGGTTCGAAACGTTTCCTCTATCGTGCCAATCGCATCGTTGATCTGTTTATGCAAGGGACAAAGGTTCGCACCGTGGGTTTTTAACTTTAAGGGGCAACTTTTTATCCGCTTGATAGGGTCCACTGCGTTGATCACATTCAGCAAAGGGAGGCTTTCCGGGTCGTGCGCCAACACATAGCCGCCGTGCAAACCTTTTTTGGAATAAACCACCTCATGCTTGGCCAGGGCCAGCATAACCTTGGATAGATAATGTTCGGGAACCTTGGTCCACCTGGCGATTTCCGCCGTGGTATGGGGCTTATCCGGATTCTGGGCCAGACAAACCACGGCCCGCAAAGCATATTCTGAAGTCTGGGAAATCATAGTACCTCATTTCAGTAAACAACTTTATCTTGACATGCATAGCAATATACCATAAATTTAGACTATTAAAAGATAAATATATCTGTTTATCGTGTTATGCTTTTTATAATGGGCTCAGATTGGTTTTCCGGCTCCTTGGAGCAATTAGAAACAGGTTGCCGAATAAATTGGGATACAGCATTTTTTATTATCTCGCAAAGAGGTCCATTTATTAACCGCAGTATTTTTCAATCTAAAGGAGAGATGCAATGAGAAAAAAATTCGGTTTGGGTGTTTTATTTATATTTGCAATGGTTGTTGGTTTTGGTGGAACTTCGGCTTTGGCCGGAGTCACGGCGAAACTGACTTCTGCCCCCAACGTTCCTCCCGCCATAAAGCGCGGAGCGGATACCGTTGTAATTAATTTGGAAGCCAAGGAATACGTTGGAGAACTGGCTAAAGGCGTAAAATATGGTTTCTGGAGTTTTGGCGGAACCGTTCCCGGTCCTATGGCAAGGCTTCGCGTGGGAGACAGCATTGAATTCCATTTGTCCAACGCCAAAAGCAATACCCAGCCTCACAATATCGACATTCACGCAGTAAATGGACCTGGCGGAGGTGCCGCGTTCACCACGGTGGATCCTGGCAAAGAAAAAGTCTTCACCTTCAAGGCCAAAGCGGCCGGACTTTTCATCTACCATTGCGCGGCGGGTGCCATCGTGGATCATATCTCTAATGGCATGTACGGCCTGGTTCTGGTTGAGCCTGAAGGCGGACTTCCAAAGGTTGATAAGGAATTTTATGTCATGCAAAGCGAGTTCTTTGCTTCCGATCCCGAAAATGGTGTCGCCGCATTTGATATCCAAAAGGGACTCGATGAACACCCTACCCATGTCGTCTTTAATGGCAATGCAACTGGATTACAGGGTGGCAATGCCTTGAAAGCTAAAGTCGGTGATACCATCAGAATCTTTTTCGGCAACATCGGACCCAACAGCATTTCTTCCTTTCATATCATTGGTGAAATCTTTGACAAGGTTTATACCGAAGGCGGATTTGGCGGCGCAGTTGGCAAGAACATTCAAACCACTCTGGTTCCTTCTGCCGGAGCAACGGCTGTCGAGTTCAAGGTTGATGCGCCGGGAACCTATGCTCTGGTTGACCACAGCATCTACCGGGTAGCCAAAGGTGCTATCGGGCATTTGGTGGTTGAGGGTGCTGAGAACCCAAAAGTCATCCGCCAGGGAAAATAACCCCCCTTCCTGATACAAACCGATAAAAGGCGGGAGCATCCTGCTCCCGCCTTTCTTTTTTCCAAATTGCTCAAACTCCAAATATTAGTTGTAAGGAAGCCCGTTACTTAATCGACATTGAACTTAAGTGGATTATGAAGTAGATTCTATCCAATGATTTCCCTTATATCCCGACCCTGAAACTGGAGATTCATCTATGAAAGCGTCCGACCTTTTTGTCCGGTCCCTTGAACAAGAAGGGGTAGAGTTTATTTTCGGTATTCCCGGAGAAGAAAATCTCGATTTTCTGGAATCTTTAAGAGGTTCCAAAATTAAGCTGATTCTGACCCGACACGAGCAGGCCGCAGGCTTCATAGCCGCAACCTATGGCAGGCTGACCGGAAAAGTTGGAGTTTGCCTTTCCACATTGGGTCCGGGTGTGACTAATTTTGTGACGGCAGGGGCTTACGCACAACTGGGGGCCATGCCCATTCTCATGATATCCGGCCAGAAACCCATTAAGAAAAGCAAACAGGGGCGTTTCCAGATCCTCGACGTAGTGGAAATGATGAAACCTCTCACCAAATTCACCAAACAAATTGTGCATGGAAATAATATACCTGTGCTGGTCCATGAAGCCATGCGCATTGCCCGGGAAGAAAGGCCAGGCGCAGTTCATTTGGAATTGCCGGAGGATATCGCCGCCGAAGAGTGTTCTGCCACCCCCTTCAAAACCGTTTCCACCCGAAGACCACGCTCTGATGACAAAGCACTTGACCGAGCGGTGGAAATGATTCGCGCGGCAAAACAACCCCTTCTGCTCATTGGTGCCGGAGCCAACCGAAACCGCACCTGTGAAGCTCTGACAAAATTTATCAACAAGACCGGGATATTCTGTTTCAACACCCAGATGGGCAAAGGGGTAGTGAATGAAAGCCATCCCTGCTTTCTGGGTACTGCCGCACTCTCTAACAAAGACTACCTTCACTGCGCCATTGATCGCGCCGACCTGATCATTAACGTGGGACACGATGTCATCGAAAAACCGCCGTTTTTCATGGTCGAGGGAGGAGCCCGGGTCATACACATCAATCATTTTTCTGCCCATGTCGATGAAGTTTATTTTCCACAGCTGGATGTTGTCGGTGACATCGCGGGAACCATTGACCAACTGGCCGACAAACTGGAAAAATGTGAAAACTGGGACTTCAGCTATTTTAAGCGGGTCAAAGACGAAGTCGAGTTACATCTAAAGGAAAGAAGTGAGGATGCCCGTTTTCCGGTCATTCCCCAGCACCTCGTCGCTCAGGTTCGTGAAGCCATGCCGGACGATGGAATCATTGCTCTGGATAACGGTGTCTACAAAATCTGGTTCGCCCGAAATTATAAAGCCTATATGCCGAACACCGTTTTACTGGATAATGCCCTCGCCACCATGGGTGCCGGACTGCCTTCAGCGATGGGCGCCAAAATCGTCTACCCGGATAGAAAAGTGATGGCAATCTGCGGCGATGGAGGCTTCATGATGAACTCCCAGGAAATGGAAACCGCTGTCCGTTTGAAGTTAAATCTGGTCGTGATGATTCTCCGCGATGACGCCTATGGAATGATCAAATGGAAACAGGCGGGAATGGGCTTCCCAAATTTCGGTTTGGACTACGGCAACCCGGATTTCGTTCAATACGCCGAGTCCTATGGAGCAAAAGGACATCGCCTGAAAGCAACCGACCAGCTTCCCGAGCTTCTCAAAGAATGCCTGAATACGAATGGAGTGCACCTTATCGAAGTGCCGGTAGATTATTCAGAAAATGAAAAAGTACTGATTGAGGAATTGAACGCTAGAACCTGTATCCTGTAGTCCACCAATTAAACGAGGTCGGCCCCATGGCTAAACAACTAAAGGTAAACTCCCCTTACGATGGTCATTTGATTGCTGAAATTGATCTGCATGATGCGGACCAGGTGGAGAGCGCTCTGGAAACGGCTTATCAACTGGCAAAGAATCCTGACAAAGCCCTTCCCGCTCATCAGCGCATCGAGATACTGGAAAAAACTGCGGATCGGGTTCAAGCCAAAGCCGAAGAGTTTGCCAGGCAAGCGGCAGAAGAAGGCGGCAAGCCATTGGTCGACTCCCGCATCGAACTTGCGAGAGCGGTTCAGGGTATCCGTGAAGCGGCACAGTCGATCAGCCAGTTGACTGGACATGAAATTCCCATGAACCTGACCGCTTCATCCATGAACCGGATGGCTTTGACCATCCGTGAACCCATTGGTGTGGTCGCCGCTATCAGTGCTTTCAACCACCCCTTCAATTTAATTGTCCATCAGGTGATTCCGGCAATAGCGGTGGGGTGCCCGGTCATTGTAAAACCCGCACGGGCAACCCCTCTTTCCTGTCTCAATCTCGTGCAGTGTCTCTATGAAGCGGGACTACCCAAAGAATGGTGTCAGGCAATCGTTTGCGAAAGTTCTCTGGCAGAAAAAATGGTGACCGATGCTCGCGTTGCGTTTTTCACTTTCATCGGATCGGGAGCAGTCGGGTGGAAACTCCATTCCAAGCTGGCCCCAGGCACTCGCTGTGCTCTGGAGCATGGCGGGGCGGCCCCGGTCATTGTGGATCATGACGCGGACCTGGAAGATGCCCTGCCGTTACTGGCTAAAGGTGGTTTTTATCACGCAGGACAAGTTTGTGTGTCTGTACAAAAAGTATTTGTGCATGAAAGCATTGTCGAACCATTTTCAAAAAAGTTGGTCGAACTGGCTGAGAAACTTGTGGTGGGGGACCCTCTCGATGAAAAAACAGAAGTGGGACCGTTGATTCAGGAAAAAGAAGTAGAGCGTGTGGATCAATGGGTGAAAGAAGCACAAAATGAAGGCGCGAAAATACTGACAGGAGGAAAAAAAATCGGCACCACCTGTTACGCTCCCACTGTCATCCTCAATCCGTCCGATGAGGCCAATGTCTCCGCCCATGAAATTTTTGGACCCGTCGTCAATATTTATTCGTTCAAAGATCGTCTGGAAGCCATAGAAAGAGCCAACCTCACACCCTTCTCTTTTCAGGCCGCAGTAATCACCCGCAATGTGGATACCGCTCTGGACACCGCCAAAAGAATTAACGCGGCCACGGTTATGATCAACGACCATACCGCATTCCGGGTCGATTGGATGCCATTCGGCGGACGCAAAGCCTCAGGTCTGGGCGTTGGAGGAATCCTGCCCAGCATGATGGAAATGACGGAAGAAAAACTATTAGTATTCCGCTCTAAACTAATTTAGGGAGTGCTCTTGGCGCATCTGAAACCCGTTCCATCTTGCTTGAGCTGGAAATGTGTGGCCTTGCGGTTGGCCGATCTCATGGCTGACACGGACTGATTCCAGGCCCCGCCCCTGTAAACCTTATAGGTAATGGAAATGGACCCAACACAATTCGCCCCGCTACAAGCGTTCAGTTCCGGACGGGCTCCGCGTGGGTCTTTGTCTGGACTCATCAAATAGTAGTTTTCACTGACAGCCATCCAGTCCTGCACCCACTCGCTCACATTACCCGCCATATCATAAAGTCCAAGCGGGTTGGGCGGGAAAGATCCAACCGGGGCAGAATTCTTAAAGCCATCCGTCAAATTAGGGTTCCGGTTGTTGAGATTACAAGTGCTGTCACAGAAATTCGCCTCCTTGCCGGTTATATTTTTCCCCCAATAATATTCCTCCTGTGTTCCCCCGCGGGCCGCATACTCCCATTCCGCTTCGGTCGGTAGCCTGAGCCCCAGTTTTTCGCAATAGTCTCTGGCCCCTTCCCAGGACACCGTGTCTACGGGAAGGTCCCCGCCAACATATTGGGAGGGGTTATAACCCATAACCGTTTGGAAAAATTTTTGCCTCACTTCATACTTTTCCAACTCAAACGGCGACAGGCAAACCTTGTGCACAGGTTGTTCATCCGGATCGCCCAGTCGGCTCCCCATCTGAAAACATCCACCAGGTATTGCAACCATTTCCTCCTCCGGTTTTGCCTGGCTGATGGAAATAGATTTTTTCATCACTTCGGCCTTCAAAGCCTCAACTTTTTCACGGGTGGCCGCAGGAATTCCGGAGTATTGGAGCCGGGTTCGGCTTTTTACAAATAGCTTCATTTTCCCGGTTTTTTTTAGAAACACCCGGTAATGCGGGACGGGTCCCACTTCATCTTTTTTTATAAACTGGCTGAATGCTTCGTCCTCTTCTGAAGATTCGTCCACAGCCATTACGTTTTCATCCACCAACTCTGCCTCAAGAGGTACCGATTCGCCTTCGGCATAAACCAGGATATTGCGGCCAGTAGATACCGGCATGGCAAGAATTTTATCCAGCAGTTTTTCTGCTTCAGCGTATTTTTTCAGCTTTATCTTGGTGTTGGCCTGGGCTTTCAGCGTAATAAAATTACCCGGTTCCTTTTCGAGAACAGCACGGAAAAAATTTTCAGCCTCCTCGTACTTCCCCAGCGAAAACGCCTTTTCACCCTCTGCCTGGGAACCTGAGCTTTCTTTCGCCGACACAACTCCTAGTGTCAGCAGAAAAACTACGGAAAAAATTATTACGCGAACTGAATTAGACATAGTTCTTATCCCTAATTTGAAGTAAAACATCGCGATCATTCTAAGGGAATTTCGTCACCAACATAAACATAAAAGATACTCCGGTTATTTAAAACTTCTTTGATATTCTTCAAAGAAATAATGATTTGATCATTTTTACATTTAGTGTTAACCTATATGTTACCCATTTCAGGAGGTGACAATGGCAACAGAACCAAGCATCACCAGTGAGAATCGTTTTCAGTGGACCATCGCCCGGAAAATCGGTGGCCTTGCAATGGTTCTGATCGTGTTCATCCTGGCCCTGCTACTCTATTCCATCGTCAGCCTGAGTGAGATGCAGGCAGAGTTGAAAGAAATCGCCGAGTTGGACGTGCCATTGATGGAGTTGATCAACAAGATCGAGATTCATCAGCTTGAGCAACAAATCACCATAGATCAATTGCTGCGACAGAGTGAAAGGGCGGAGCTCACCCAAAACCAAGAGGTAGCAATCAAACAACGGTTGCATGCACATTCAGAAGCACTGAATCAGCACATCAAAGAGGGAATCCAGTTGAGTGAACTCGGTTTCCAAGCAGAATTCAGGTCCCTGTTCGAGGATATCCACACCTCCTTGCAGGGAGTACAACAGGAAGAGGGTTATCTGCATTCTGTTTGGATAGGCATAATCGAGAAGATCGATTCAGGCGTTTACCCCGATAAACAGGTCGTTGATGACGCCTTGTCCGAGGAGATAAAATTTGATAAGACGATACTGACTCTGATCCGGAAGATAGAGGCGTTCACAGAGCGGGAAATCGATACTCTGGAGAAACACAACAAAATCTTTTTTATGGTCAACTCGGCCCTGGGAATCTCTGGGGTGCTCATTGGAACGATCCTCAGCCTGATCATCATTGTTGGCATTCGCTCCAACCTGTTCCAGTTGACACAACGGGTCTCGGAAGTGACCCAGGCTGTCGCAGGGACCGGTTCGATTTCTACAGGATCGGTCAACATCGACTCGTCCGACGAAATCGGAAAGCTGGCGAGTGAACTGTCGCTCATGTTCAACAGCGTTTCCGAAGATTTTCAGAAACGCGATGAACTGTTGCGGCAGCTCAAACAGGTGGCTACCACCGACAAGTTGACAGGAGCGTTCAACCGGCTGAAGTGGGAAGAGAATCAGGCTTTGGAGGTCGAACGGGTTAAACGTAGCCAGGATGAATTGTCGCTGATTTTTTTTGATATCGATTTTTTCAAGAAGGTCAACGACACCTTTGGGCACGATGTGGGCGATCTGGTACTCATTGAGGTGGTTCAGAAAACCAAAGGGAATATACGCCAGACCGACTCCCTATATCGCACCGGTGGAGAAGAGTTCATCATCCTGACCCCAAACACTGACCAGGAGCAGGCGGGCATTCTGGCAAACAAGGTTCGGCAGGCTATTGAGAAGCATGATTTCGAAACAGTCGGTCGCGTGACTGTGAGCCTGGGCTGTGCACAGTTCGACAAAAAAAATGAGGACAGCACAGAACAGATGCTCAAGCGCGCCGATCAGGCACTGTACCGCGCCAAGGAAGGTGGGCGCAATCAGGTCATCATCGCGGACTGATCTTCCCTTCTCATGAGGAAAAGCATGGCAATCACTTGTTAAGCCGGGACAACGCTTTGTTCGCCAACAAAAGCCATTGCTCATTGCCACCGGCCGCTGGCCGGCGCCTAGTGGAATTTTTTCATTCTGGACACCAGCGTTGTGGGAGGGGTATCTAACAACTGCGCCGCACCATCGGTGCCAAAAACTTTCCCGCCGGCTTGCTTGAGCGCGTGCAAAATATTTTCCTGATCCAATTCTCTCATTTGGGCAAAAGTCCGTATTTTCGGATATTCCTTCCAGTCCAAATCAGGGATTCCTTTTTTTTCTGTTTTGCTTTTTGGCAAATCAAACTTCAACTTCCCCTTCTGCGAAATAATAACAGCGCGTTCAATAATGTTTTGCAGTTCCCTCACGTTTCCCGGCCAATCATAATTTGTTAACTGGAGCACATTGGCTTTGCTCAAACACGGTTCGTCTACCTTGAATTTTTTTGCCGCAAGCCGCAATAAATAGGCGGCCAGTAAAGGAATATCCTCTTTTCGTTTTCTAAGCGGCGGCACATTTATGGGGAAAACGTTTAAACGGTAAAAAAGGTCTTCGCGAAAATTCCCCCTTTCCACCTCCGCCTTTAAATCACGGTTACTGGCGGCAATGATTCGGACATCTACATGACGGGTTTTTTCATCTCCTACCCTCTCGAAAGTCCCTTCCTGCAAAACCCGAAGCAGTTTACTTTGCAAATCCAGCGGAATTTCACCAATTTCATCGAGGAACAGAGTCCCGTGATTAGCCAGTTCAAACCGACCTGCCCTGTCCCGAACCGCCCCGGTAAAAGCCCCTTTAATGTGACCAAAAAATTCGCTTTCATAAAGTTCCCGGGGAATGGACGCGCAATTGACCCGAACCATCGTATGCCGGTTGCGGGGACTGTGACAATGGATTTCATGCGCAATCAACTCCTTCCCGGTTCCCGATTCTCCTGTGATGAGGGAACTTGCATCCGTTGGGGCGACCATTTCAATTTGCCGGAGAATCGTTTGAAGAGCAGGGCTCTTCCCTACAATATCCCCGAAAGCCTGTAACTCCAGCACTTCCTCCTGCAAGTATTCATTTTGCAGTTCTAATTCTCTTTGCAGTTTTTCGATTTCCCGCAGAGCACAAGCTCTTTCTTCTTCATTTCGCTTTCTTTCTGAAATGTCCCTGGCAGTACTGACAGCAAACTCCTTACCCTTGAAATCGATGAAGTTCGCGGTAACCTCTGTGAGAACAGTTGTTCCATCTTTTTTCGAATTGGAAACTTCAAACAGGAGCACTTTTTCCTTGCGCAATTGTTTCCAGAACTTTGCCCATGTTTTTTTATTGGAAGCCGGGTTGATATCCTGAATGGTCAGCTGGAGTAATTCGTCCCGGGAGTACCCAAGAAGTTTACAGGCCGCTGAATTGACCCGTTTAATATTTGCCGCACAATCATGCCAGATAATCGCATCCGCAGACCGTTCGATGGTAAATTGCGCCAGTTCCTGATCCGTTTCGATATCTATTTTTTTTCGCATAACTCCCCCACTAACTACTTAATTTCGTACTTATACTACCATATCTCATAAATAACGAAATCTAGTAGTTACACAATCAACGCCTTGATCTTGGTAAAGTGTTATAAACAGGCGGGTTATCAATATTACGGGTTTTGGCACGGTCCCTGCTCTATACAGGGTGACAAGAAAATTAATCTCTAAACAGGAGAAACCCAATGCCTTACCAAAACACCCCCCATCTAATCGATGAGACACCGGGAACAAAACATTATTGCACCTGTGGCGAGTCGGCCAACAAGCCTTATTGTGACGGGTCGCACGAAACAACCGGAAAAACTCCGGCGAAAGCAGAAATCGCCACAGCCAAACAGGTCGCCATTTGCGACTGTGGAAAAACAGGAACATCACCATTTTGCGATGGCACTCATGCCAAATGACATCCCATAATTTCAAGGTACAGGATCATGACCCAAAGCCAATTGGATTTTAAAATTTATCCGCCCGAAGCGCAGGGAGTGGGCCAGTTTGACGGCGGTCGCATTACCGAGATCAAACCCATTGGGTTTCCCCAGGAAGGCCCGGCACCCAAAAACCTGGGCCCCCTGTTTTACTGGGCCTGGGCCAGCGCGAAAGGATACGGGAAAATAGCCTTGCACCCGCATCAGGCGTTTGAAATCATGAGTTATGCTCTCGAAGGAGAAATCGGACATTACGATACTTTCGAAAACCGTAGTCGCGTTCAGGCCGGAGGAGCACAAGTCATTCAGGCCGGGTCAGGAATTTCTCATCAGGAAGAAACTGTAGGAGAGTCCAACGAGTTCTTTCAAATCTGGTTTGAGCCCGATCTACGCAGAACAATACAGCGCGACCCTACTTATAATGAGTATGCGAACGAAGACTTCCCCATCGAAGAGCAAGCCGGCGTTACCATCAAGACCCTTATCGGAAAGGGCTCGCCGGTCAGCCTTGAAACAGAAGTAGAAATGCAGGATGTCTCCATCGAGAAAGACCGGCAATTGCAAACCTCTCTTAATCAGGGCAAAACACTGGCACTGGTGGTCATTTCCGGCAAGGGTATTTTGTTCGACATAGCAACTGGAGTGAAGCATTATATCGACAGGCAGGACTTTGCTTTGGTTCATGCCGAACAAAGCGGGGAGTTTTCCATACAAGCCGGTTCTCTTTTACGCGTAGCGATGATTGAAGTTCCCGCACAAGTGGACTACCCGCTATACCGCAACCGATAGAGAGGAAAATGCGATGAAAGCTTTCTTTCAAACAGATGAAAACATAAACAACCTTATTACTCGCGTTCTGCTTGGGATCGTTATGTTTCCCCACGGAGCCCAGAAACTTCTTGGATGGTTCGGCGGATACGGGTTTGAGGGAACATTAGGATTTTTTACCAACCAAATGGGAATGCCCATGATCATTGCCATACTGGTTATTCTGGGTGAATCCCTGGGCGCACTGGGTTTGATAACCGGATTCCTGACCCGTTTTTGCGCGGCAGGGACTCTAATCATCATGGCAGGCGCTGCCGTCATGGCACATACGCCAAATGGATTTTTTATGAACTGGTCCGGAAAACAGGGCGGCGAAGGTTTTGAATATCATATTCTGGCAATTGCTTTATGCCTGCCTCTTTTGATCAGTGGCGGAGGCCGATTTTCTGCAGATGGTTTTATTGTAAAACGCTTTTTCTCATTTTCAGGCGAAAAGCCTGCGGATGCAAATTGAACATTATTTTTAAAAAGGATTCACCATGGAATTTTCAGAAGTTATTCAACAACGTCAATCTATTAAATCCTATCAGCCCGACAAGGAAATAAGCGATGCTGAGTTAAAAGAGCTCATACAGGAAGTGGTATTAAGCCCGAGTTCCTTCAACCTGCAACACTGGACATTCATCGCAGTCAAAGACACGGGCATTAAAGAAAAAATCCAGCAAGCCGCCTGGGGTCAGGAGCAGGTAGGAACCTGCCCGGTATTGCTTGTTATTTGTGGCAAATTAAATGCCCATCAGGATGCCTCTGAAATTTACAAAAATGTTCCAAAGGAAGTGACGGAAAAAGTTCTTCCCCTGATAAATGATTTTTATGAAGGCAAGGACCAGCTTCAAAGAGATGAAGCAATCCGCAGTGCTTCGCTGGCAGCTATGACTTTAATGCTGGCGGCTCATAACCGAGGATGGGGAACTGTGCCGATGATCGGATTTGACCCTGAAGCGGTTTCCAAGCTGGTAAATCTCAAGCCCAATTATATCCCGGTAATGATGATGGCTCTGGGCTATAAGCAAGATGACCCAAAGCCCAGAGCTTATCGCAGACCCATCGAGGAAGTAGTCAGAATGAATACACTGGATGGCCCCGGTTTGAAGGGATAAATGATATACTGATTTTCAACAGAAACCATTTTCAGGCGAGTGCTCAATGATTATTGTTATGTCTTCGGATGCGACTCCGGAGGAAATAAAGAAAGTAGAAGACACCATCCATGAACTCGGTTACACCCCGCACGCGATTGTCGGTGTGGAGCGTAAAGTAATCGGGGCCGTAGGCGATGAACGAGGGAAAGACCGCCTTCAATCCATTGAAACCATGAGTGGAGTAGAGAGCGTATTCCCTATTCTCAAGCCTTATAAACTTGCCAGCCGCGAAGTGAAATCTACAGACTCGGTGATTCAAGTCGGCGGGGTTGCCATCGGCGGACCTGCTATCGCCATCATCGCGGGCCCATGCTCGGTGGAAAGCAAGGAACAGATATGCACAACCGCGAATCTGGTTAAAAGTTCCGGCGCCAACTTTCTCAGAGGAGGCGCTTACAAACCTCGAACTTCCCCCTACAGCTTTCAGGGAATGGAAGAGGACGGACTCAAACTACTGGCCGCGGCCAAGGAGGTTTCCGGACTGCCCATTGTCACCGAAGTTATGAATCCGCGGGAAATAGATCTGGTCGCACAATATGCCGATGTTATCCAAGTCGGAGCCCGAAATATGCAGAATTTTTCATTATTAAAAGAACTGGGAAAGATAGACAAACCCATCCTTTTAAAACGGGGCATGATGAACACCATCAAGGAATTTCTGATGTCTGCCGAATATATTCTTGCCGAAGGCAACAACCAACTGATTCTTTGCGAACGCGGCATCCGCACCTTTGAAACCGCAACCCGAAACACTCTGGATATCAGCTGTATACCGGTCCTGAAAAAAGAAACCCATCTCCCCATCATCGTAGACCCCAGTCATGCAACCGGGCATTGGGAAATGGTGGAGTCCATGTCACGCGCATCCATTGCCGCCGGTGCCGATGGGCTGATCATCGAGGTTCACCCCGATCCCGTCAAAGCTTTTTCTGACGGACCCCAGTCCCTGAAACCGGAAAAGTTTGCCCGACTTATGGAAAACCTGCGCCCCTTCGCCGAACTAATGGGCCGCACCCTCCGCTAGGCGCGGGGCCAGTGTGCCATCGCTTTATTTCGCGAACAGAGAGTTATCTCGGCTCAATTAAGCTCTTGCCACCTTCCTTCCTTGTCAGGGGAAGCATTAAAGTATTGCGCTTGACGGCTTGGCTTGCTTGACGGGCAATGCAGTACTGGCCTCGCGCCCAGCGGAGGTAAGTGCTTGAATTTCTGGTGTTTTAGGTTTACTCTGGAGCGGCTTTGATGGACAGGGATAACCTGTTCAGGATTTAGTAATCGGGTTCAATAACTCTTAAGTTTGGCGCTCCCGCATGAGTGATTTATATCAATCCAACCGCAAACTTGTTGCAACCTACCGGCAACAACTTCAACAAAAAATAGTTTCTCTTCATCAGGCAGAACAATCATCCGACAATATCGATCCACAAAAATTTTATCTGGGGTTCAAAGACCGGGCCATTGAACTGGTCCAGAAGGAAACCGACCTGCTACAAAAAGAATGTGCAGACTCTGACAACTGCCACTTGTTGTTGCTCAAGCAAACTGCATTGGTAGACACTCTCGTACAGGCCAGTTTTTATTCCGCTGTTTGGTACTTCAATCACCAAAATAATCAGGAGTGGACGACGCAATCCGTCCCCATTGCCATTGTTGCGCGTGGCGGCTATGGCAGAGAGGAAATGTATTTTCGGTCCGATGTGGATATCCAAATCGTTTCAGAATCATCTATCAGTGAAAGCGACAAAAAAACCGCTGAGCAAATTATCCGGCATTTTGAATACCTCTTCGTCTTTCAGGATATTTTCCCCGCCTCCATCAACGCCTGCTACACCGAAAACGAAACGTTTGAAAAGGATCAGGACACCGCCAAGGTTGCCGACTTTATGGCTCTTTTGGAACATCGTTTTGTAGCCGGCAACTCCCTGGTTTATAGCGCATTTAAAAGTTCCATCAAAACCGTCAGCCTGCTTTACCGCGAGGAGATTCAAAAACATTGTTTGAGCCATGAAGGATGTTATGAAGTCCAGAATACTGTCTTTCAGCAGGAACCGAATATTAAAGAAGAAATGCGCCGCCTGTACTGGGCATTGGTATCTGCACGGTTTCTTCAAAATATGACAACCACCAACCAGTTTGAACTGCTCGGCGAATTGTTTGCAAAAAATCTGCTGAGTCCATTAGCTTATAAGAGCATGCAAAACGGGCTCCATCTTTTATCCCGGGTACGTTTATTTCTACATATTTTCCAGAAAGGCAGCCACCGGGACTCCATGAGCTTTGAAGTACGGGAAAAAATTGCACAGTCTATGGGATTCGATGTTAAGGCTTTTTTCCAAACCTACTTTTACGATGCTGTGTATCCCCTTAAGCGGTTCAGCCGAAACCTGTACCAGGAGAGCATGGCGGTAGACACCAAAAAGAAGAAATGCCTTTCAGAGTTCTTTGCCCTCAATACACAGAATCAAATTTACTTTGAGAAAAACCCTGAAAGCCTGTTCACCCAGGAACCTTTATGGCTATTCAAGGTTTTTATCTGGGTCGCTGAAAGAAATTATTATTTATCCTATGAAGTGACCCGCGCCATTGAGCAACATGTTGATCAGGCGTATCCCATTTTCATGGACGAAGAGTCCAAACTGGAAACCCAGAACTGCTTCAAACGTATTATCCGGGGAAAATATTTTTCAAAAGCTATCCGCCTGCTCCATGAATTCGGAATACTGGGGGATTGTTTTATTCCCGAATTCAATAACCTGAAAGGCATACTCCAGGATATTTATGTGCACAAATTTCCAACGGACATCCATATACTTTCCGCTCTGGATGTTTTGAATGGGTTAGAGTTCCGTGATACCGCCGATCCCTTTCTTTCCGAGCTTTATCACTCGCAAAGGGATAAAACGGCCCTGAAACTTTCCGTTTTGTTGCACGATATCGGCAAGGGTGCAAAGGTTGGCGACCAGAACGAAGAGCTGGTCGGCGCGAAAATGATCCCACATATTTTGGAGAACCTGGGTTATGGCGATAAACCCAAAAGGGTGGATGATGTTTCCTTTTTAGTGGAAAAACATTTGACCATGTACGACCTGATGCTCCTTGACCCGGAAGCCGATGACACCTATGACATGGTGCTCGACCTTGTCAACCATGACAAGGAAAGGCTCAAGATGCTGGTTCTGCTTACCCACGCAGACCGCGGTGGAACCAAAATGGACCTGTCCTCTTTACAGATCGAACAATTAAAACTATTTTACCAATACACCCTTCACCACAAGAGGCGGGAAAGTGTTCCCAATAATGTCAAACTGGAGTTTCTGAAGATGGTTCGCCTGCCCCGGGAACTGCAAACACAATTGGAAATCTATAATAAATTTACCCAATCGCGGGAACCTTTCATGACAGAAATGCTTTTTATGCCGGGGCAACCTTCTGAGCTGATTCTCTGCACCCAGGATATCCAGGGATTTTTGCATAAGATTTCTGCAGTTTTGGCATTCAACCAATTGGATATTGTCGAAGCCAATATTCAGACCTTTCGCGACAAGGTTTTTGATGTCTTTAAAGTTATCGATTCCACCGGGAAACCCATTGACTACGGAGATTTCTTTTTTATCCGACAGCGCATTCAGGACGACCTGCGTCGGATATTTGTCAATCAGGAACCCCTGGCATCGATATTCAAAGGAAAGACCATTAGCAAGGTTGCAGAAAAATCACCTTTTAGAGAAGTTAAACTGAAAATGAAAACCATCGGGCGATCCGTAAAGTTGTCGACCCACAACGTTCCAGGCACATTCATGATGGAAGCCAAAGTGCTCTCTGACGCAAATATGGAATGCCAGAAAGCGGTCCTTCACACACATCAAGGTACCGCCTCAAATATTTTCTACCTGCGCCCCGAAGATGTAGAAAAAATCATGAATAATCAGGAACACTTTATTCAAACTTTTAAAAAATCCCTGCAACCTCTGTTAACCGGGGAACCACTATTTTTACAGGAGGAGCTGACACCCAGCTCCTGATCATTCGCAATGAAGCTTAAGTCAAATTCTCATCTGCTGGCAAAAATCACTTTCGTCCTGCTGGCTTCCCTCTCCTTGCTACCTTCTACGGCCTTCTCTGCGGAAAGCTATAAAAACTTTCTGGAAAAAGCACAACATCTGGATAAGGAAGAATTTTTTGAAGATGCCGTTAAGTACTGGCAAAAAACCCTTGATGCCAATCCGCCTCCAAACATTATTCTTTACGCCAAACTTAAACTTGCTAATACGTATTCACGACTGGGAAAACTGGATAAAACTGTCGAGATGTCCAGGGCACTGACAGAATCCAATCCCGAGCACTACGACTCCTGGTTTCATCTTGCCAATGCCCTTGCGGCCTTACGGCAATATGCACAAGCTATCGAAGCTTTCAAACAAACGGTCACGTTAAAACCCGAAGAAGGACTGGGCCGGGTGGGCCTGGCGTTTGCATATTTTGGTGATGGAAAACCCGATTCCGCCGTCGAAGAATTTAAAAAGGCCATGAAAATATTTAAAGCCAGTAAAAATATTTCATGGTATCGGGATTGCCGTCTGGCCATCAATCAGGTAAAAGGGTTCGCCCGCTTCCCCCCGAATTTTGCCGATCTCTGGCTGGAAAAAAATCTTAAAAGAGTTCAAGACACTTATTTGAATGCGGTCCTGAATCTAGACAACCTGCTGAATTAATATTCGCACCAGCGTGATACCTCTCCGGGGCATGAAGTCAGCCAACCCTCCCCCAGACCCCTCCCTGTGAAGGGAGGGGAGATAAAAATATTGCGCTTGATGGTGTTGTTTGCTTGACGGGTAATGCAATGCTGGCTCCACGCCTAGTGGCAACATTAAAAATTTTTAATGCCGAATTAATACTTCGTTAATATTAATTTTGTACAATTTGTCTAGTACTTTTCTCCTTCTTTATGGGGGGAACGAGCTCGGTGCCATGATCGGGTCTTTCCCCCACTCCTCCACATTAGGGGAACAGGCGGTCTGCCAAGCCCGCCTGTTCCCCTTTTGCTTTTCTCCGCCATGAAAACCTCTGATATTTGGCATAAGCCTAAAGAGGGGTTCATATTTCCATAAATTTAAGATACAATTGACCTTTAATCCTCATACATGAATGGAATAGACCCTTTCAAATGAGGAAAGTCGCAATTTCTGTCGAACGGTAGAATAAAATTTTCGCCAAAACAGGCCCGGCATTGGTATAAACCAGCAAATTTTTCCACTCCCGGTAAAACCTCCAGAAAATAGAACTAAAATTTATGGCTCGAAAATCGAAATACAATCTGGTCTGGATGGACTTGGAAATGACTGGTCTGGATGCAGAAAAAGAAGTCATCATCGAAATCGCTACTCTGATTACCGACAGCGAACTAAATACTCTTGAAGAAGGACCCTGTATCGCCATCCATCAAAGAGACGAGATTCTGGACAAAATGGATGAATGGAACACGAAACATCACAACGCATCGGGGCTGGTCAAACGAGTTCGCGAATCCTTGATAGATCAGGAGAAGGCCGAAAAACGGACTCTGGAATTCATCAAAAAACACTGTCCCAAAGGCACGTCTCCTTTATGTGGAAATTCCATTGGTCAGGATCGGAAGTTCCTTTCTAAGTATATGACTGAGTTGCATGATTATTTTCACTATAGAAGTATTGATGTGACTTCGATCAAAGAACTCGTAAGCCGCTGGTATCCGGATGGTCCCAAATTCCCCAAAAAAAGCAATGAACATATGGCTCTCACGGATATCCGGGAATCGCTTCAGGAACTTGTCTTTTATCGACAGCATTATTTCATCGGTCGTGAAGCAAACATTGCCCAACCCACAACCTGAAAACGACAAACATCCGAAAAATGAATAAAGGCACTGTCATTACCCTGGTATTTCTGGCCTTCGTTGCCAGCGTTTCCATTGACCTTCTTTGGACCGGCAATAAGTATGAATGCGAAATCTGCATCAAATATAAAGATCAGATCGTTTGCCAGAAAGTAAAAGGCATGGAAAAGCAAGACACCGTCATGACAGGCATGAGCACGGCCTGTGCCAAAGTGGCAAACGGTATGACCGAGTCTATAGAGTGCCAGGCCCAGCCTCTTGAAAAAATGGAGTGCAAGGAGATTTAGTCAACCGACTTACCAACAAAAAAGGAAAAATACCTTTGCCGCCTCAAAGTATCTTCTCCCCTTCCTCGTATAAGCTCTTCGGTTACAGTTTTTTAATTCTTTTTTTTGAACTGGCATTAATTCGTTTCATTCCCTCCAATATCAGGATTACCGCCTACTTTATTAATCTGGTGCTAGTGGCGGCCTTTCTGGGAATGGGCATCGGAATGTTGCGGGTAAAAAGGGGAAAGGATCTCACGCAATTTTTTCTCCCCTTGTTACTTTTACTAACAGGGGCCTGTGTTTATTTCAGCAATATTCTGGTAGTCGCCCCACAATCAGAAGAAGCCCTCTATGCCATTTACCATGACCTCTCGCCGCATAGCAGGGAATGGGGAATGGTTCCGGTCGTGTGTGTCATTTTCACCCTTTCCGCCCTGCCTTTTGTGGCCCTGGGTAACGCAATGGGCCGGGAGTTTAAAAACTTCCCCGCCCTCCACGCTTACGCCATAAACACTGCTGGAAGCCTTGCCGGGCTCCTGGCCTTCTCTATATTGAGCTATTTTTCTACCCCGCCCTTGTTTTGGTTTGGTCTGGGCGGCCTTCTTTTTCTTCTCCTGGCCCGAAAACAACAAAACCCTATCATCTCAATTCTTTGTCTGGGGCTGATATTTTATCTGGTGCAAAACCTGCACCAGAAAGATCATGAAATCTGGTCTCCCTATTACAAAATCAATCACTACCAAAAACCAGCGGTCACCTCTATAAATGTTAATGGCTCCATTCACCAATATATAATTAACTTCTCCCCGCCCCTCGCTCCCCAAAAAAATATCAGTGCCCTGATAAAACAGGATTACCAGCTCCCTTATCGCTTCGCAAAAAGCTGGGAGGATGTATTGATATTAGGAGCAGGGTCCGGGAATGATGTACATCTGGTCCTTGAGCAAGGAGCAAAAAATGTGGATGCTGTCGAAATTGACCGGGCGATCTGGAAACTTGGAAAAGATTTAAATTATCATAAACCTTATGATGACCCCCGGGTCCAGGTTTTTATCGATGACGCCCGTGCCTTCCTTAAAAAAAGCAAAAAGAAATATGATGTCATCATACTGGGGACTCTGGACAGCCAAACCCTCTTGTCCGGCATGTCATCCATCCGCCTCGACAATTATATCTACACAGCAGAAGCCTTTCGATCTATACAGGAACATTTGAAAACCGAGGGGATAATAATTTTGTACCATATGTCTCCGAGCTCATTCATTCCTCTCAAGTTATCCAAAATCCTGATGGATATTTTTGGGGTTCATCCATTGATTCACTTTGAAAAAGAACATAGGAATTTCAACTTCACCTTTGTAGCAGGATCAAATGCTGAAGGTGTTAATGACTTTGGTTATTTTTTCCCAGAATTAAAAAATGATAGCGAAATCGCTGAATCTCTCGTCTCTCCTCCCACTGATGACTGGCCTTACCTTTACCTGGGTCATCCTGGTATTCCCTCTCACTATCTTCAAGCCGGTGGCATACTATTTCTAATTTCCTTAATTTCGATCATTTTCGCGGCAGGAAGAAAAAACATTAAAAACCCTGACTGGACTTTATTTCTACTGGGGGCGAGCTTTCTATTACTGGAAACCAAAAGCGTTACCGAAATGTCTTTATTGTTTGGCTCGACCTGGCAAGTCAACATACTGGTCTTTGCATCCATCCTGATGTTAATTTTCGCAGCTAATCTATTTATCCTACGCAAAGGACCGTTTGATAAAACCAGAATTTTTTTCGCTTTATTCATCTCTATCGGAGTCAGCTACGCCATTCCCACTCATTCGCTTCTGGCCCTGCCATTAGCGGGGCAATGGATTGCAGGTGCCTTAATCACAGCAGTGCCGCTGTTTTTTGCCGGAATGTTGTTTTCGCAGATTTTTGAAAATCGGCAGGAGCCCACGACTTCTTTGGGTTACAACCTGATGGGGGCCATTTGCGGAGGATTGCTGGAATACAGCTCCATGGCGTTCGGAACCAAAAACCTGTACCTCCTGGCTTTGGTTTTATATATCCTGGCTTTTCTGGTTCACGGGCGTGAGAAAGGAACTAGCTAGGAAGGAGAATGAGAAAGCAATCCCCTCAATCCCCCTTGTCAGGGGGAAAGAGCACATTAAGTCGAGAAACTCTTTGCTCGCCGGTGCTTAGTGGCAAATTAAGTCGTACACTTCCTGGTATTTTTCTTCCACATTTCCCAGGTTAAAACGGAAGCGGTCTTTATCCATTTTTTCATTGGTTTCCGAATGCCACAGGCGGCATCCATCCGGGCTGATCTCATCTCCCAGAAGAACCTTGCCCTTATGCCGACCAAACTCCAGCTTAAAATCCACCAGACGAATATTTCGTTCCTTAAAAAATTTCATCATCAGGTCATTGATTTTGAGTCCTTCCGACTTCAAAATCTCCACCTCTTGCTTGGTGGCCCAACCAAAAACATCGACATGACATTCATTGATCATTGGGTCCCCTAACGGATCACTCTTATAAAAAAATTCAAGGATCGGCTTATCCAGCACCCGCCCTTCTTCGATGCCCAGCCTTTTACATAAACTACCCGCCGCGATATTTCGCAACACCACCTCTACCGGAATAATATCCAGCTTTTTCACCAGCATTTCCCGGTCATTGAGAGTTTCAACAAAATGGGTTTCGACTCCCTCACCTTCCAGATATTGGAAAATCCGACTCGACATATGATTATTCATCACACCTTTATCAACGATGGTGCCTTTTTTCTTGCCATCGAAAGCCGAAGCGTCATCCTTGAAATACTGAATCATCAAATCAGGATCCGGGGTGTTGTAAAGGATTTTAGCCTTGCCTTCATAAAGTTTTTCCAAGCGTTCCATAATCTATCTCTTATTTTTTGAAGACCCGTTTAAAAATACGGTCTATATTTCTAAATTGTGTTTTTAATTGAAACGTCTTGTCAATCTCGGCGATGGACAAGAGTTTCTTGATATCCTTATCTTTCTTCAATAATGTCAAAAAGTCTTTTCCCGTAGTCCAGCTTTGCATGGCATTTTTCTGCACCAGACTATAGGCTTCTTCCCGGGTAATACCCTTTCGCACCAAGGCAAGCAGAACACTCTGAGAAAAAATCAGGCCCCCTGTCTGTTTCAGGTTGCGCATCATATTTTCAGGGTAAACCATCAACCCATCCATCATCGATGTCATTTTCTTCAACATGTAATGGATTAAAATCGTGCTGTCCGGACCAATCACCCGTTCCACAGAAGAGTGGCTGATATCCCTCTCATGCCAAAGCGGCATATTCTCCATGGCAGCTAAAGCATTCGCCCGAACCACACGAGCCAAACCACTCATCTGCTCAGAAACTACCGGGTTGCGTTTGTGCGGCATCGCTGAAGAACCTTTTTGTCCCTTGGAGAAAAACTCCTCCGCTTCCTGCACTTCCGTCCTTTGCAGGTGACGAATTTCAGTAGCGATTTTATCAATCGTCCCGGCAATAATAGCCAGAGTGGAAAAGAACTCTGCGTGACGGTCACGCTGAATCACTTGACTGGAAACCGGGGCCGGTTTCAATCCCAGTTTGGCACAAACATATTCTTCAACATCCGGGTCGATGCAGGCAAAGGTTCCTACCGCACCGGATATCTGCCCGTAAGCAATGGTTTGTCGGGCGCGTTTGAGTCGGTCTATATTGCGGTTGATCTCTTCATACCAGTTGGCTATTTTCAGTCCAAAGGTCAAAGGCTCTGCATGAATGCCATGCGACCGCCCGATAGTCGGTGTGAGTTTGTGTTTCTTCGCCTGTTTTTCCAGAACATCTTTTAAAGCTTTAAGTTCCTTCAAAATCAGAGTTGCAGATTGTTTCATCTGCACCGCCAATGCGGTATCCAGAACATCGGAGGAAGTCATTCCCATATGCATGTACCGCGCCGATTCCCCGACATGCTCTGCAACACATGTTAAAAATGCGATCACATCGTGTTTGACTTCCCGTTCAATCTCGTCAATGCGTTCCACATTGAATCGGGATTTTGTCTGGATGTCCTTCAAGGCAGATTTTGGGATTTCCCCTTTTTTTGCCAGGGCCTCACAAGCCAGAACTTCTACTTTCAGCCAGATTTTAAATTTGTTTTCCGGCTCCCAAATGGCCGCCATTTCAGGCAATGAGTATCGTGGTATCAAAGTTCAGTTTCCCCGTATAATAGATCGTGGACCAAAGTTGTGGTAAAAATAAATTTATGACGGAGCATATCTTAAACGCAATCGCCCGGTAAATCAATCAATGAACTCAACTGTTGAAGTCTGTTTTGTATGTCTCGGAAATATTTGCCGTTCCCCGCTTGCCCAAGGTGTTTTTGAAGCCCTGGTCAAACAAGAAGAGTTGCAAGACCGCATTATTATAAGCTCTGCCGGGACCAGCCACTGGCATGTGGGAGGTCCTCCTGACCCTCGAATGCAACAAACCGCACGCCAGCATGGCATTCACCTTAACAGCCGGGCACGCCAGTTTCAGGCCACAGATTTCAAGCGAATGGACCTGGTGCTGGCGATGGACCACAGCAATCTGGACTCCCTGCAACAGATGCGGCCTGCGGCGGAACTTCATGACAAATTGTTTCTGTTTCGTTCTTTTGACCCGGAAAATAACGGTGATCTTAATGTACCCGATCCCTATTACGGCGGCGACAAAGGTTTTGAAGCGGTATACCAGATGGTCGAGAGAACCTGCCCAAAAGTTCTGCAACATTTGCAAACCAAGCTTGCTAAAAAAGCATGAATGAAGAAATCAGTCGGCTTTTAGAACCCGTTTTTGGCCGGGAGGTAAAAGTACAGTCCTCGGCCTCAACCAGCGGAGGATGCATCAACCAAACCTCCGTTCTGCGATTGACCAATGATGAGCGGGTTTTTCTGAAGTACAACTCCCACCCTCCCGCAAATTTCTTCAACGTAGAAGCCAGAGGACTTAAACTTCTGGCACAGACGGCGAAAGGGCCGAGAATCCCAAAACCTCTGGCTTTGCAGGATTGCGCAAAACCCACTTTTCTGATTCTGGAATATATTGAAGAGTCTTCTCCCGGACAGGATTTCTCAGTCCGCTTTGCCCGGTCGCTGGCCGAGCTCCACCAGACCAGCCATGACAGCTTCGGCCTGGACCACGACAATTATATTGGCAGTACTGTGCAAAAAAACGCTCAGGAAACCAACGGCATCGACTTTTTCCGCGACCAGCGATTGCGACCTCAGCAGGAACTGGCGCGCAAAACTCTTCCTCCTTCTACCGATAAAAATCTCAGCAAACTCTATGACCGACTGGAAAACTATCTCGATATTTCAGGAGAAAAACCAGCCTTACTGCACGGTGACCTATGGTCCGGAAATTATTTTCCTGACAAAGATCAAGTCCCTTGTATTTTTGACCCGGCGGTTTATTTTGGTTTGCGCGAAGCCGACCTGGCCATGACCGAACTCTTTGGCAGACTGCCGCAAAAGTTTTACGATGCTTATCATGAAGCTTTTCCGCTGAATCCAGGATATGAGGAAAGAAAAGACCTGTATAACCTGTACCACCTTTTAAACCACCTGAATCTTTTTGGCGGCTCCTACCTGGCCTCTGTGGAACAGGTGGTTCGACGTTATGTTAAGTAGACGGGAACATAGCAAGTACTTTTTAAGCCGGGACCAATCTTTAATTGCAGTAAAAAGCTATTGCACACTGGCCCTACGCCTAGTAGTTAGAAACCGCCGCCAGTTTTGGCTATGAAGGTGTTCAATTCTCTTTCGACAGGACCCTCCCAGTTTTTCATCTCAGTAGATAGGGTGGTCAGAACAGCCTTTCCTTCGCTAATTTCCAACGCGGTGGCAATGCTGACCAGGATTCTCGACCCATATCGGTCAACCAAGCCATGCTCTTCAGCGGCGCGGAAAGCCATATTTGACCCAAGAATCATTGCCCAGGCCTGGATGACAGAGACTTGTCTCGACTCCCTGAATTGCAACGAGTCCAAGCCTTCCATATAAGCTTCTGCATCCATCTCGCCTGATTCGAACCGTTCGATCAACTGCTGCAGATTTTCTTCTTTGGACTCCACTTTTTGGAAAATGTATTCGAAAAATTTTGCCTCAGATTTTTTTAGCTCATCCATATTCCAGGGACACAGGAAATCTGCGCCCGTTTCCTTTAAGTTATTGGCCAGGCGAGTTTCTCTCTCAATCTTATAGAGACATTTAGAGCACCGCCGTCCCGCATCATGGCTAAATTCACTGCCGCAGGAACAAGGTGCCAGAGCACTTTGAAAAGCCAGTGCCAAAGCTTCACTTTTTAGCCCCAGCACTTCACGAAAGGCCACTCGAACCGGGTTGGCGCGAGTCACAATAAGACATTGCGCACATGAGGAGCAATAGATCGGATAGGAACTTTCCCCCTCATCGGGTTCGATCACAGGCTCAAACGTCTCCGGGCAGAGCGTACACTGGACTTCTTTCTGAAAAGTATCAACCATCCGTTGTTCCTCACCAAGGTTTTAAAAAGGTCTCGGGCCAATTGCCCTGTAGATTAGATGAGAGAAATGGGCCCAGGTTCTAAAAAATTCTGCCTCTACAGGGCAAAAAAAAACCCATGACCCAGAAGGCCATGGGTTTAAGACTGTTTCGAGTGCCTAACCAGCGTAAGCCTGGCCCAGAGCCGCCGCCTCACCTGCCTCGCCACCCTTAATAACTTTACCTGTAGTCGGATCAACAGGGAACATAGTGATGGCATTATGCGTACTGCAAACCACCTTACAAAGGTCACATCCCTTGCAACGAGGTTCGATCACTATGGCCTTTTGAGTAGTCGCATCCAGCATAATAGTGTCCGCTTCAGGACAATACATGATGCACAGTCGGCAACCTTTTTGCGCAATACATTTTTCATTATCTACCCAGGCAACGTTATACACTCGAAAGTTCTCCTCGTTTAAAAAAGGTTAAAACACACAACCGACTGATCGGATCTTAAATCTATCAGACTTCTACCAATTGCAGATCCTGCGTCTTGGCCCACTCAGTAGCGATTTCGTGGCCCTTAACAATGGTGTCCATATTTGCCTGCAATAGTTGCTCTTTTTTGGCATATTTCTTTTTGATCGCCTCATCAAGAGTCGCTGTACCACCAGATGCCACATATCTTTTTCCAAAGCGGTCCTGAAGAGCACCCTCCATGGCCTTAAGGGTTACAATGTTGGTAACCCCCATACAAGCCCCGATCATCGCCATATTGGTAGAGAGTTCGGTCTTGCCGATTTCCAGAGCCAGCTTAGTCGCATCATGATTGAGCAACGCAACATTGAGGTCTTTCAGCCTTTTATGATCTTCATCAGAAAGAAGATCCGCACTGGTATTAACAATGATCAAACCATTTTCCTTGATGCCGGAATAAAAGGGTGCCGTATAACTTTTCTGCATGGTAATAACCTGAGGGTGGAACACCATGATGATATCGGGAAATACCAATTCACCGCGATCATAGATACGCTCACTTCCAATTCGGCAATAACTTTCAGCAGGCGCGCCCCTCTTTTCAGCACCAAAGAACGGATTTGAAATCGAAAACTTTTTATCTTTGTTTGCCGCCATGGCCAGAAGGTGTGCGGCTGTTACCGCCCCCTGCCCTCCCAAACCGGAAATTCGGATATTCATCCTGCTCATAGTATTTCCACTCCTATATCTTAAGCGTTAACCGGCTATTTAGCTGCTTTAGCCGCTTTTTTTCTAGCCTTGGTTTCTTCTTTGATGGAATCCAGAAGTTTCTGGGCTTCATCGGTGATGTACTCTTTTTGGACAAAGCGCCCTCCAATGCTTTCAGCATCTTTCATTTCATCCAGACCCTCCATGCTCTGCTTGCCAATCTCTAAAATACATGGAGTATAAAGCTGAACAAACGTGGGGCCTACTTCCCGCGCCACAAGCACAGCATTTTTAATCGCCTGTTCCACCCGGTTGGGTTTACTGACGGTCAAAACAGCCACATAGGCACAACCCGCTTCCCGGGCAATTTCCGCCAGGCGTACTTTCTCGAAGTTCTTACCTTTCGGAGCCATCTTGGCAACAAAGCCTTTCTGCATCAAGCCACTTTCCTGACCACCGGTATTTGCATAGAGTTCATTATCAAAACAAATGGTGGTGAACTTTTCCTGACGAAACCAGGACTGCATGGTCATATCCAACCCAATATCAACGGTTGCACCATCACCCGCCAGAACGACAACATCCTTTTCAACATCTGGAAAACGTGACTTCAATGTCCGTTTCAGACCTGAAGCAATGGCATTCTGGTTACCAAACAAAGAGTGAATGTTTTGTACCGCGACATGTGGAAACACCAGACTGGTACAACCCGTGGAACCAACAAATACGGTATTTTCGGGAGCCGGCAAACTGGCTAGAATGTAACGGAAAGCGATAGACTCAGGACAACCCGCGCATAAAGAATGCTGCTCGATCAACTCTTTGGAGGAACCAATGTCCTTCCATCCGCGATCCTGATCACCAAAAGTAGCTGATTCCACCAGCTCCTGATACTCCGGCGGCATGACATCAGCCAGGTCTTCACATAAAACGATCTTTTCCTTACTCATACAAAATTCCCCTTAAATTTAATTCCCGTATGGGAAAGACTTAATTAATTTTAATTGATCTAGCCAAGGGTCCCTCGAGTAGCTACTTCCATCCCCAAATGCTTTTTGATCTCTTCAACAATAACTTCTGAAGGCATGGTCATGCCGCCTGCAACATGCGGTCCGACATAAACCCTCTCGTTGTCCGGAAGGATGGCCTTTATTTCACGTGCCAGCCAGCCAGCCAGATTAAATTCCGGAACAAAGATATGCTTGGCGTTCTTGGTTGCCCGCCTGATTTCTTCAGTTGGGAAGGGACGAATGGTTTTAATTTTGATCAGCCCCACCTTGATGCCTTCTTCTTCCAGAAGCCGGATAGCTTCCCGACTTTGCGATACTGCAGTTCCGGAACCGACAATAAGAATCTCACGGTCTGTATTTTCTTCGTCAATCAAACCATCCAGAAGAGGAATGGTGTGCTTGCGGGAACGCTCAACTGCCGCCTTGATTTCCTGTTGCCAGGAAGCGTGGGTGGCATAACTGATGTAATTGGATTTCATAACAAACGGGTCGCGCATCATACGGATCGGTGCGGACTCCATATCCATAACCGGTTGTGGATTTCTGTACGGATCATAGGGGGTCAAGCATATATCATCCGGCGGAAGATCAACCGTATCTTTGGTATGAGTCACGAAGAAGCCGTCACAACATACCGCAATGGGGACGTGGACATCAGGCTGCTCTGCAACAATGAAACCCTTCAAAATAAAATCAAATAAATCTTGAGCTGTTTCGGCGTGCCAAACCAGCATTCCCGTCTCAAGCAGATAATGCATTTCCAAAGTATCCGGTTGAATGCTGAGAGGAGAGTTGATTCCCCGGCAAGTCACACAAACCTGAATCGGCAACCTAGAGCCCGCCCACATGGGGAAGTTTTCCATAGCCCGCAAAGTACCCGGTCCCGCCGTGGTGGTAAAAACACGGTGACCACCAAAGGCCGCTCCCGCACATTGACCCATAACCGCAAATTCACTCTCACCGCGGAAATACTCATCCACATAGCCTTCAGCGTACAACTCGCCAATCAGGGCAGCCGCTTCACTCTGAGGAGTGATGGGGTAGGCAACTGAAGTCCCGACGCTGGCCACCTTGATAGCCGCACGAATAACTTCACTACCTGTTAAAAAGTTAGGCGTTTGTTCTGCCTTGTAGAAGATATCGTTGATATCCGTATAAGTCTGGCCCTTTTGGTTTTTCTGGCCCAGCTTCACATGCTTCGAAGCTACGATTCCCTTGTTTTTAAGCTCAACTTGTTTATTCATAAAATTAACTCCCGTATAAAGAGTGCTTTGAAATGATCAAAAAATTTCTTCCAGTACTGATATTTTGCTTATATGTTTACGCAGGTGCGACAATAGTTCCGGACCGGCCCATTACAAATTGAGTAAAAGGAATCGCCTGAGATTCCACGCCCTCAGATTTCAACTTTTTTATCGTAGCCTTAAGCTTATTTATCATAGTCAGGTCTGCGTCACGGAAAGAAAGACAAGCGTCTTCATGCCCAGCCATGGCACACATTGCTATTGTATAACAATCCGTTCCGCCGCGGATAATCTTCAGAGATAAGTTAGCCATGTGGCAGTGCACTCCGATAAAAATACAAACGTCGATTTTGTTATGCCAAATGGTCAAATTGGGATGGTTGGGATTGATCTCAACCTCCTGTTGAATCTTAGGGTACTTGGGTCTATAGTCAGCCATCGGGATTATCCGCATCGGAGCTTCAAGTGCCAGTTCACGGATCGCCTTGGCTTTTTCGGCCACATGATCGTTCCATTTCCAGAGAACCAAAGGCCCCGGAAAAATAGTTGGCACTTTGGCCCCTAAAACCATTCTGGCAGCTTTTTCATATGCCTCGTCCTCAGGCACAACTTTACCTCCAATATGCGCTTCCCCGGGATCGGGCAAAACGTTTCCCATTGACGCGGCCGCAGGAGGTAAAAATGCCTCCGGCCCAGCTTTGACCTCATAGTGGCTCATTCTATAATCCTTCGTCGTTAAGTTTGAAAAAGAGTTCAATAATAAACCAGCCCCAAAAAGTTGTCAAACCTTAATAACTAAAACAGCTTAGGCCACTATCAACTTCCGGTTGGTCCAGTATATCCCGGCTCCGCTCCGGGTCTAAATATAATCCCAAAATCCTGAAATTCAGCCGGACCCACAACCTCCCCGGCATCAGGATCAAATCCCCCTAAACCACCCTACTAATGGGTTCTTCTGGGGCTAAAATACCCTAACCCCCTGAAAAATCGCGGCAATTCCTGCAATTCCGCCTACACCAGCAGGGGCAGAAGCCTCACCCCAACCCGAGACAGGTGAATTAGAGTTGTTTTTTTAAATCCTGCAATAAAGACAGATGCTTTTTTTCTTCTACCAGTAAATGGGAAAAGATGGCCTTCACATCCAGCTTTCTTTCCTTTTCCAGCAGTCCTTGCAACATTTCGATGGATCTTTTTTCCGATTCAATTCCCAGTTCGAGAGCCTGCTTGTCACTATGAATATTTTGAGAAGAAAGATCTTCCCCGGCAGGAAAAATTTTACCCTTCAATTCTTCGCCAATAAAATGTTGCAAACGCTCTTTGGGCTGGTTTCGGCTCGCTATGGCTGGCTGCAAAAACCGGGCTTTTTCCTGCAAGGTCTGGATATGCTCTCTTTCCTCATCGGCTAAACGGGAAAACATATCCCGGACCAAAGGGTCCTGAATCCTCTTTCCTGCCGACTCGTAAAAAAGCAGACCTTCCTTTTCAATACAAAGGCTGATCTCAATCGCATCCACACATTGAAAAGAAACCTTGATCGCGTCCGTTTTCCCTGTCGAAATTTCTGATTTTTCCATGTCCCCCTCCCGCAGTCGAAACCTTAAGGGCTTCTATCGATAGGAAACAATTTATCACAGCTTTTCATCCACTCCTTTCGAAGAATCGACAAAAATTGTAAAAATCAAATTTCTCCAATAAAAAGAATGTGTTATAGTGACACGATAAGTTAACTGGCCCCCTACTAAAATGAAACACCAATCCCTCTCAGGTCAAAATCCAAATCATGAATCAAGTTGAAATATTTACCGATGGGGGATGCAAAGGCAACCCGGGCCCTGGCGGATACGGGTGCATCATCCGGCAAAATGGTGATGAGCAGGAAATAAAGGGAGGCCATCCACAAACCACCAACAATATTATGGAGATGACCGCCGCCATCGTTGCCCTGAAACAACTTCAGGATCCCTGCAAGATTAAATTAACGACTGACTCGCAGTATGTCGTAAAGGGAGTGACCGAATGGATGAAAGGCTGGATTCGCAACGGCTGGAAAACGGCATCGCGGCAACCAGTAAAAAACCAGGAACTTTGGCAGGAACTGCATAAATTGAATCAGCACCATGCCATCACCTGGGTATGGGTGAAAGGCCACAATGGTCACACCGAAAACGAACGTTGCGACCAACTGGCTAACGAAGCCATCGCTGAACTCTAGAGCCGGCGAGCCGCCGGAGACAAATTGCAATAGCTCTTTAAGCCAAGATGAGTTGTTGCTAGCCAGACAAGGCTATTGCACATTGGCCCCACGCCTAGTGGCGGCGAGCCGCCGGTGGCAGATAACAAAAGCGCGTTCTATAAAGATGTCCTCCTTCAATTTTTTGATCGGAAGATAGAATGAATTTGATCTCACAACGGTCTCTTTTCAATAAAAATTCACCTCTCCCGCATATCATTATTCTGGGCGTTTTCTTTTTAGTCGCGTCCTGCTCCACCAAGAGCCCGGACTCCCCTCTCAAGCCTTACCCCGATCAACTCGGAAAACGTGAACACTCCAGAGACAGGGATTTCGACTACCGCAAAGACAGGCTCCACCCCGAGGAACAGGAAATCGCCAAGGGTCTGGAACAGGATATGGGGTCATTAGGCGATCCGGCAACGCTTGCCGACCTGAAAGGATTCGCTGATGATTTAGGCCGTGCTTCTCTGGAAAGGGCTATCATAAATCAACTTCAGGCCATGTTCGAACAAGAGCCCTCTACTCCCGTAAGGTTGGGAGCGTTCACCCTTACGCGCGGACGCCTCGTGGAAACCCTGGAAGCTTTTCTAGAAATTCTTCAGCAGGATCTCCCGTCCGAGGAATTCAATAAAAAAATCTCCGAGGAATTTGTCCTTTACCGGGTCGGCAAGGGAAAAGGAAAGAACAAAAAAGTGCTGTTCACCGGCTATTATCGGCCCGTCATTCAGGCCAGTCCAATACAAACCGCTCTCTACCGCTACCCCATCTACCAAATGCCGGAGCAAGGCCTGCAACAAGTAAAATATAAAAGTGGCATTCAACTTGTTGGTACCCACACGGGAATAAAACAAACCCGCGACCCCCAACCCAGCAAGGTGTGGCGGCGTTTCACCCGCGAGAAAATTGACCGCGAAGGCGCGTTACAAGGACAGGGACTGGAAGTTGCCTGGCTCAAGGACGACCTTGAGCGATTCTTCCTGCACATTCAAGGTTCCGGCGTTTTGGAATTTCCCGATGGCAGTCGCCAGGGCGTTGGCTATCAGGGTTCCAACCAATATTCCTATACAGGAATCGGGAAGCTGATGATTCGAGACGGAGTCATCAATACCTCACAAGGTTCCATGCAGGGCATCAAAAAATATTTCGTCGATAATCCTCAGGATATTTCCAAATACCTCTACCAGAACAAACGCTATATCTTTTTCACCCTTAACGATAACGGACCACGTGGATCAGGAGGGGGAGAACTGGTAGGCGGGCGTTCCATCGCAACCGATAAATCCATTTATCCAGCTGGGGGACTAGCCTTCATCCGAGTCAAGCAACCGATCCTTGATGAGAACAACAAGATCGTACGCTGGCAACCTGTTTCAAGATTTGTGGTGGATCAAGATACCGGGAGTGCCATTCGAGGGCCAGGCCGGGGCGACCTGTTTTTCGGAACCGGTCAGAAAGCCGGCGCCAAAGCCGGTCACTACCATGAACGGGGAGAAGTCTACTACCTGATCAAAAGAAGCTAAGTCCACTAGGCGGGTGGCGGTGATATTTTTCCTAAGCTTTCCTGCCCCGGAGGGGTACAGCGTACCATCGCTTGATCTGGCGAACGAAGAGTTATCTCGGCACAATCAAGCATTTGCCCAGCCGCATCCCCTGCTAAGGGGCTTCATTAGAGGTGCTCTTTATTCTTCGCTGTACAACGCCACCAGACGCTTATCAATAAAACTCATCCTTTCATCCGGAACTCTTAAATGCTCTTTTTCCGGATCACCATGCACCGCAGAATAGTCCAGGTTGGCAGGATTGCGTTTGATCATGCAGGCAAAGGTAATGGTCTCGGGCTTCTCCTCCACCTCCAGATAATCCACCGCCCGGATGAAGGAATGTCCGCTCGTGACAATATCATCCACAATCAGCCAATGCGTATCCGGAGAATAAGTTGTCGCGGCGATCTGGGCGTAATCCAGCCGCTTTTTCGGCATGATATAGAAAGGCAAATTCATCAGTTTGGATAGTTGATGGCCAATGCGGATGCCCTGGGTTTCACAGCCCACCACCACATCGAATTTTCCGTGTTGCTTTTGCCAGTTCAGAAGTTTTTTGAGAAGCATCTCACAGTAAGCCTCGTTCATGGCATCGGACATATCCGCATATTCATAAGTGTAAGTCGACTTAACCCCTGAACTGAGGGTGAAACTTCCTTTTTTAGTGATTCGAGAAAACACCGCACATCCTCCTAAAATAAAAAAACCTAAATTAACCACTAGGCGTGGGGCCAGTATTGCATTGCCCGTCAAGCAGGCCAAGCCCTCAAGCGCAATACTTTTAATGTTCCTCCTGACAAGGGGGATTGAGAGGGTTAAATATTCTCGCCGAGTCAGTTCTTTGCTAACCAATAAAAGGTTTGCTCACTGGATCCAACGTCACGTTGGCCAGCCGTATTTTCCGATCAGGGGGACAAATTTGCAAGCCCCTAACTCGCGCCGACTGACACGGCTTCCGTTTTTGGTCAACACCACCAGTTTCTGCTCATCCGCGCCGCCGGTAGGGGCCACCAGCCTACCCCCTTCTCCCAACTGTTTGATCAGCGATTCCGGAATTTCCTTGGCCGAAGCCGTAACCAGAATAGCATCAAACGGTGCCTGGTCGGGCCAGCCATAAGTCCCATCGAACATCTTAAAAACAATGTTCATATAACTCAAGCCTTCCAAAATCTTTTGGGCTTTGCGAGAAAGATTATTCAAACGCTCGATAGTAAAAACCTGACGGGCCAGTTCCGCAATAATGGCGGTTTGATAACCCGACCCGGTACCGATTTCCAGCACCCGTTCTTCTCCCTTCAGGCCAAGAGCCTCTGTCATGGCTCCCACAATATAAGGCTGGGAAAGAGTCTGGTTTTCGCCGATCGGCAGAGGGGTGTCACCATAGGCACGGTGTTGCAAAGACTCCTGAGCAAACAGGTGACGAGGCACCCGGCTCATCGCTTCGAGTACACGCAAATCCTTGATCCCCCGCTCGACCAGTTGCTCCTCAACCATCTTGCGGCGTTGCCCGGCATGGGACTGGATCACTTCCGGCGATAAACGGTTCATAACTTCTCCACCAGCCCCTTAGCAGGGGAGGCTGTAATATTGCTTCATTAGCTTCATGCCCCGGAGGGATAAACTGTGCAATGGCTCGTTAAGCCGAGACAACTCTTTGCTAGCAATAAAAAAGCTATTGCAATTTGGGTCCAGCGTCACGCTGGCGGCGAGGAGTTAGGAGAGGTATCGGCTGTCCGGGTCCATTTCTTCCCATCCAACTTTACGAAACGGATCCATTCCGGAGTTTGAGTAGGGCAGGGAATTTATCTTTTTAGGGTTTTGGTAGAAAACCCATTCCCAGTGGTTCGTCCGCTTATCGTATTTGAGAAGGTAAATATTTTCATCATCCGCTTTAACTTTAAAATAAGACGACCCTTCTCCATACCAGCGGTCAATGATCTCCTCCACCTTATAACGGCTATCTCGAAGGCTGAAGGCCACCGGGTTTTCCTGTAATTTCGAGCCTGTATAACATTCCACCTTAAACATGCGGCAATGGTATGACTTTCAAAAAGGATTGTAAAGAGATAAAGTTCTTGCCACGCCCGTTAGTCCGCATATTAGATGAGAGGTTCTAAATCACCCCAGCCGCCGTGATATTTCCTCACTTGTCTCGTGCCCCGAAGCGGGTACTTTGAAAAAGAGGGGTCCATTGAAAACTCCCCCTTCCACGAAGTACCCGTTCCGGGCATGAAGGCTGAGGAAGAAATACCACAGGGGTTGGGGGGATTTGCTTTTCCAGCAACCTGCCTGCTGGCCTGCTATAATTCTCTGGAGTAAAAATATAAGTTTTTCAATCTGTTGGAGAAAAACCGCGTGCCATGACTGAACTTGCACTGGAAAGAATTCGCCAGCACCTGGAGAACATCGTGGGAGAAAGAAACCCTTTCACCCGACCGGAACAGCTTGAGAAAACAGCCCAGTATTTATCCAGCCAGTTTGAAGCAATGGGACTGAAAGTCACTCAAGAGACGGTGGAATATGAAGGCACGCGCTCCTGCAATATTCTGGGGCAAACACCCGGCGATCCCGATGCAAACGGCCTCTTTGTTCTCGCGGCACATTACGACTCGGTTCCCGATACACCCGGAGCCGATGACAACGCCAGTGCCGTCACCGCACTTTTAGAAATTGCCCACGACCTTTGCCAGACTCCATTACCGAAACCCATCGTTTTTTGCGCATTCACTTTAGAGGAATATGGGTTCATCGGTGCCAAACATTTTATCCAACATGACCTCAAACGAAAAAATCAGATTTCGGCAATGATCTCTCTGGAGATGTTGGGGTTCATCAACACGACACCTGGCTCCCAGACCTACCCCCCTTATGTAGATGCCAGCCAGTACCCGGATACCGGGGACTTTATCGCAGTCGTGGGAAACGAGCCTTCGGCTGGTCTGGTACAAGCTTTGGCAGGAGGAATGACCGACTCTGTGCCCACTCTTAAAGTAGAAACCCTGGTGGTTCCGGGTCAGGGAGAAAATTTCACCGATGTGCGGTTGAGCGACCATTCCCCGTTTTGGGACGCAGGCATCCCTGCGGTTATGGTAACCGACACTGCTTTTTTCAGAAACCCGAATTACCATCAGCCCAGTGATACACTGGCAACACTGGACCTGGAGTTCATTCACAATAACGCTCGCGCCGTGGCTGGATTCCTGAAACAATTCCTCAACCACCACCACTAGCCGTGGGGGCACTATGCCGTAGCTTTTACTGCTAGCAATGATACTCTCGGCTTGACAAGTTGGGGAGCTTCAATGGACCCCTCTTTTACAAAGAGGGGCTGGGGTGATTTAAAACCTTTCATACAATACACAGGCCAGTGAAAAAAGACGCTGAAAATAGCCAAGAGGAAAAGCCCCGCCCAACTGCGAAAAAAAGAAAATCGGCCAGCAGGATTCTGTTTCGCGGACTGGTTTATTCGCTGTTTTTTTTCCTTCTGCTCATCGCCTCTGCCGGTATCGTGCTGGAATATTTTTTCCCTGCCGAGAAAGTCCGGGCGATTGCCGAGGACAAGCTCTCTAAAAAACTCAACCTGCCTCTCAAAATCCAAAAAGTCAGCTTCAGTCTGCTCAATGGCGCAAAGATTGACGGCATGACATTGGGCACCCAACCACTGGCCCGTATAAAACAAGTCGTTCTCGATTATGACCTGGCTCAACTTCTTCAGGGCAAGCTGGTCATCAATCAGGTTCTGGTCGATCACCCTCAGCTGACGGCAGTTGAAAAAAATGGAGTATGGAATTTTCAACCCCTGCTGGACCTTGCGAAACCCAACCCATCTGCCGCTGTTCAGAGCAAGCCAAAGACTTTACCCACCCTCCCCCTTGCCCAGATCGACATCAAGGAGTTGACCATTCGTCAGGCTTCCGCCCGTCTGGATCAGGGTGGAAAGCTCAGTGCGCATATCGATGGACTCAGCTTGGAAGCTCGGGGTAAAGCCAGCCTCAATGCTATTGACCTGAACTTGAAAGTTCTTCTCAACCCGGACGCAGGCAAACCTGAGACACCCAATATTGGCTTTCAATCTACCGGGGATATGAGTTTCCAGTCCCGCGTTTCCACTGATCTGGAGTTTTCAGCCAACGACCTCAACCGACTGTTCGTCTCCGGCGCGTTTGGCCTGCAGAACAACCAGCTACACAGGGGGACCTCTCCCCTACCCTCACCCGATGTCGCGGTAGAAATGGAGGCAAAAGTTTCTTTGCAGCCGGAAATGCTGAACCTGAAAAAACTCTGGCTATCTCTGGGCAAAAATAATCGCATAAAGGTTTCAGGCAGTGCCGCTAATTTTACCAAAGACCCCTCCTTCACATTGATGGTCAATGAGGCCTCATTGCAACTGGAGGATCTTCTCGCCTGGGGCAAACAATGGGTTCCCCCCCTGTCTGGCCGGGGCCTCTTAAAAGCCGAGGCGGTGAAAGTCAGCGGCCAACTTCCCGGCTTCGTTCTGAAGACCTTGAATATGAGTGGAGGAACTCTTTCGACAAAAAATCTATGGGTCAATCATCCCGGTCAAAATACCCGGCTTGAAGATATGAACACCAAAGTCGAGTTGAAAGAAATTGTCCTGCATGATTCCCAGTTGGAAAAAGCCGCCGTCAACATCAACATGCAGTTAAAAAAAGCGGCGATACAACAAGCCGAAATTAAGGATTGGAACCAGTCTTTGGATCTCACCGTAAACGGAATGGATGAAGCTCTTTTTAAATTCAGCACCGACATGAAATCGGCTCACTACGACCACCCTCAAGCTAAGGAAATTTTTCTGCCGGTTCACGTGGAAGGCTCAGGACATCTCAATAAAAGCGATCTCAACAAGCTTAAACTTTCCTACCGTTTGGGCACGAAAGACCTGGCAAGTGGCACGGTAACGGGAAGCATGAAAAATTTTGGTAAAGGCTCACTGCAACTGAAGCAAAACCTCAGCCTGAACCTCGCTGAACTGGCACACCGACTGCCCAAAAAATTTGCCGCTGGCCTGGATAAAAACCTTAAAGGAACTGCCCGGACCCAAACCTCAGTAACCGGCAGACTGAATAAAAAGTTTCTTCCTGTCGAGTTAAAAGGCCAGGCAAATTTTCAACTGGAAGGACTGACAGTCAGCCAACCTTCACTAAGTATCAATGACCTGAACACCCGGGTCGCATTCCCTCTGGAGTTTCATGCAGATAAAGGAGTCCTAATTTCCCATGTAGAATTTCATACGGATTTTAAGAACGCAAAAGCCCCGAACGCCTGGCAGATCAACGCACTGAAACTCGACTCCGAAATAAAGACGAAGGCGTTTCATAATTTGAAATCCGACTTCGGCACCCTGCCGGTTCAAATCGATAGCCGGATTACTCTGCAAAGCCTGAGCCACCCGGACCTCTCTCTGGCTGGCATCAAGACCGAATTCAGCCTGAAAACGGACCTCAAGGCCGATGATCTACGCAACACCCGCGCAGAGGGAAACCTCTCCTTCAAAAACCTGTCCGCAATGAAAATGTTGAAAATTGGCGGAGGGTCTTCCCGGTTCGACCTGGACGTGCATGATAAATCCCTCACCCGGGTCCGCATTTCACAGAAAACCAAAATCAACAAACCTTCTTTTCATCGGGACGACCTGGAGTTGGCTTTGAAATCAATCAGCCTGGAAACTTCGAGCCGCCAGAACCTGAAAGCAGGAGAGGTGGACATCGACACTTTTATTTTGCAGGCACCGAATCTGGTCACAGCCCGATTGAAAGCGGCCCTTAAAGAATGGGGAAAAACTTTCGCAATAGAAGGTCAAATAGAAAAACTGCAACTGGCTTCCCTCTGGAACCACCTGCCGAACACTTTCAAGTCCGATCAGGAAAATCTCAAAATAGGCGGGACCCTGGATGTTGCCTTAAAGACCAAAGGAAGCCTGCCTGACAATAAGGGACCCGCCACTAAATCCTTATGGTCACGGTTACTCGTTCCTGCTAACACTCAGACACCAGTGGAAATATCAGCGGAAGTTAAACTGCACAATGGGTTGCTGAACTTCCCAGAAAATCAGGAAACCAAAAATATTCGCGCCGAAGCTTTGAATACTAAAACCAAGCTGGCATTTAAAAATGGTCATGGGGACTTGTCTGGAAGCTTTTCCGGAAAACTGGAAGGGTTAGGGGAAATTGCCCTGAACCCCGAATTTGAATTTCACTATGCTCTGGACAATCTGGACACCCTGAAGGTCAAACAGCATAAGCTGAAATTAATAAACGTTGAACATTCTCTTGAAGGCCATATAAATGGATTGAAACCTTTTATCACAGGCAGACACCCGGTTCGAGCCCACGAGCTTTTAAGCCGACTGGATATTGAGCTCGCCAATACAAACACGATCGACATCAGCCAGGCAACCAACCCATTGTTTGGCGGACTGGACGCACAGGGGACAATCACATCAAAAACAAAGTTGCGTCAATCTGCCGGAAAAAAATTAAACGTGACAGGAAGCGTGGGGTTTGACCAGCTCAGCCTGTCTTCCGCAATAATATTGAAAAACCTTAACGGAACTTTCCCCTTCAGCAAAACCCTTCTGCTTGACCCAGAACAGATACAGGAAAAGTCCGCCGGTTTTTTTCCTGCGCAAAAAAAGTTCTTCACACGGTTGCGGGACTTCTCTCGTTATAAAAACATCATCCGGGCCGAGTCTCTGGAAGTTGAGGGGCAAATCCTGAAAGATATCGGGCTTGATGTGGTGTTCAAGGACAATCGATTGATGGCGGAAAAATTTATTTTTGATGTTCTCGGGGGAACGGTGGCAGGCAACCTGTTTTTGATTCAGGATCGGCAGGGCCCGGTCCTAAAATTTTCAACGGAGTTCGCCGGGATCGACTCCTCGAAACTACTTGCCATACCTGTGGAGAAAAAAATCGATGCCAAAGTAGACGGCAACCTGCAAGTGGAACTGGAAATAAAAACCGGGTCTGAGGGCCAGCCGGTTTCCCTGGATCAATTGAGTGTGAAAATTGCCATCACCCGGATCGGGATAGAAACTCTGGACCGACTGCTTTTATTTATCGATCCGGAAGAGAGCAAACCGGCAATTATGGATACCCGCGCCAAACTCAAGCTGGCAACTCCCCACCGCGTAGAGGTCAGCCTGGAAAACGGCAACTTGAATGTGGAAGCATGGCTCAAAAGTGACCTGCTCGGAATCTTCAAAGCCCCCGAGCTGAAACGGGTTCCGATCGCGGCATTAAAACGGTTCAACACCATCCACGAACATCTGCAAGCCCTTAAAGACCTGCAACAAATATCAAATTACCTCTCTGCACGAGGACTGGAATTTAAGGATGAAAAAATGATTCTGCGCCACTAGCCCACTCCCGTGGGAGGGAGTATCGCAATTACCTTTTAAGCTGAGAATATCGTTGCTAGCCTAAAAAAGTGGCTGCACACTGGCCCCACGCCTAGTGGGCCGAGACAACTCTTTGCCCGCAAAATAAAGATATTGCTCATTTCCTCAAGGCGTAGCCTTGTTGTTAGTTGACATCACGCCGGGTAGCTGAGGAAGTTTTGTTGAGTTCTTTCAAAACCGATTCGGCTTCTGCCTCGACTTCTTCCCGCTTCCTCCATTCCCAGACTTTCAAATGGGAGCCCATATAATAGGAGTGGTCCAAGAGAGATTCTCCGTCCATCAACCCCCACTTGCCATCCTCGGTCTCAGTCAGCGCTTCATAGATGGGGTTTTCCACCGAAGTAAAAAAAAGCTCCATATCTTCGGGGCTGATGGGTTTCTCCAGCAGGACTTTTATAGCGGTATCATCCATTTCGTAATCGTCTTTTATGCTTTTCAAAGCCTCTTCCCGGGAACTACCCGCTTTCATTTTATTTCCAATCTCATCCTCAATCGCTTTGTTGCGCTTGGCGAATGGATAATGCGTGTAGCCAAGGTCTTGACCAATATGAAAATCCAGATCCGGAAAATATAAATAGGCCCAGTCATCAAAATCGACCTGAATGCCCTCGGAGATACCGTACTCCTTTGCCTTTTCAGGAGATTCCAGAACCAACTGATTGTGGATTTTCACAAACCGTCTCATGCTGTCATAAACCAACGCATGAAAATAGGCGTTCATACGGTACCAGTTATTGGAAGAACTATGACCGTTGGCCAGTTTCCGGAGCAAAAGCATGATGGTATCCGCATCGGCAAATCCGTGGGAAACAGGAAAAGCACCCTTGAGGTAATCGCTCAGCTTTTCCTCATCCCCGGCCAATTTTTGCGTATTGAGTTGCAAATGGTTCTTCGCGTAATCCAGCGCATGATAAACCAACCGTTCATGGTTCAGCTTTCGCTGGTACTCCATATACTGTTTTAACTCATCGTTTTCAGACTCTTTCGAGGTTTTGGGCTGACCTTGGGTAATATCTTTGGCAAAAGCTAACATTTCTCTCTCTTATTAAATTGGTTTGGAAAGCCTCATTCTGACGTTTTAGGGGATTGATTTCAAGGTATTTTAATCCGCCAGCACTATTTGTTCTTCTTGTGGAACTATTGCCCTAATCGGTATAATTGACAAGGCTTGAGCAGTCTGATAGCGTAACGCAATTATTATAATGTTTCATTTTCTGGTGATATAAAGTATGCCTTGGGACGATTTACACGAGCCGAAAGGCTCCGAAGACCGATTTAAAGGAAGTGGCGGACAAGGAGGTGGAGGCCCGATAAAACCACCTTTTGATATTCCGCAAATTAAAATTCCGCAGTTCAAACCCTCCATGGTGCTATGGATCATCCTCGCCCTGCTTGTGGTATGGATTCTGCCGGGAACTTTTTATTTTGTCGAACCGGATGAAGAAGGCGTGGTCACCCGATTTGGGAAATTTCACCGCACCACGTCACCCGGGTTGCATTTCAAATTTCCATCTCCCGTTGAGCATGCCGCGACACCCAAAATTCGTCAGGTACGCAGGGCAGAAATCGGTTTCAGAGCTTCCGAAGGAAGACCCATACAGAAAGTTCCCGCCGAATCTCTCATGCTGACAGGGGATCAAAATATTATTGATATCAATTTCGTTGTTCAGTACCGGATCATGGATTCAGTACAGTACCTGTTCAATGTGCGACGACCGCATAAACTGATTCGCGATTCCGCCGAGACGGTCATTCGCGGAATCACTGGTAGCAAAAAGATTGATGAGGCGCTGACCACCGGCAAGGCGGAAATTCAGATTCTCGCCAAGGACCAGATTCAAGCACTCCTTGATAAGTATCAATCCGGCCTGCAGATCGTGACCGTTCAGCTTCAGGATGTACATCCCCCGGAGCAGGTCGCGGCCGCGTTCAAGGATGTTGTCAGTGCCCGGGAAGATAAAGAGCGAATGATCAACGAAGCCCAGGGTTACCGTAACGCGGTCATCCCGGAGGCACGTGGACAGGCAGCACAAATAGTCCGCGTGGCAGAAGGGTATCGGGAGCAAACCATCAAAAGGGCAGAAGGTGACGCGAATCGTTTCATAAAACAATATACGGAGTACAAAAAAGCTCCGGACATCACCCGCAAAAGGATTTATCTTGAAACCATGGAAGAAGTTCTGCCGGACATCAAAAAGTTTATTATGGGAAAAAAGGGGAGTGGCGTTTTGCCGATCCTGCCTCTAGGCAACAACCCGCTGGGAGGTAATAAATAGTTATGAAACAAAATTCTCTGATTATAGGCGGCGTTATCGCCATCGTTATCTTATCGTCTTCCATGTTCACGGTCCATATGACCCAGAACGCAGTGGTGCTGGAACTGCAGAAACCTAAAGAAATCATCACCGAGCCCGGACTTTATTTCAAGCTTCCGTTCTTCCAGCAGGTCCGTTACTTTTCCAAGCAGTTACTGGATAACGATTCCAATCCGGCCGAGGTTATCACCAAGGACAAAAAAAACCTGCTGATTGATAACTTCACCATGTTCAAAATCGTTGACCCTTTGAAATTCCTGGAAACCGTTCGCGGGGAACAGGGTGCACGGGCCCGCCTGGACGATATCATCTACTCCGAATTGCGGGTTGAAATTGGTACCCATGGTTTGCGCGATATCGTCACAGAAACCCGGAACGCGATTATGGCCAAGGTTACCCAGGAAGCAAATATCAAAGCCGCGGAATATGGTATTGAGGTGGTCGAGGTACGCATCAAGCGCACCGACCTGCCGCCTGAAATCGCCAATTCCATTTTTAACCGGATGCGCACAGAACGCGAGCGGATCGCCATGGAATACCGTTCTGAGGGAAAAGAAGAAGCCACCAAAATTCGCGCTGAAACGGATAAAGAAAAAACCATTCTGGTCGCCGAAGCCTACAAACAGGAACAGATAGTTCGGGGTGAAGGAGACGCCATGGCAACCAAAATTTACGCGGATGCTTTCAGCAAAGACCAGAAATTTTATTCTTTCATGCGCTCCATGGAAGCTTACAAGAACTCCTTAAAAACCGACACCACTCTCCTTATGTCTGAGGATTCCGATTTCCTGGGGTTCCTGAACAAATCCAAGTAAAATTTTCTCCTTAACCGGAGTGGCAAAAATCATGGGATATCCCTATTATATAAAGTGAGAACCGTTCTCTCAACTTATCAGGTGACATGAGAATACTCATTGTGGGTGCGGGTATAGTCGGATTCAACCTTGCGCAGGAACTTTCACAGGAAGGCCATGATATCGCTATCGTGGATCAGGATCCGGAAAGAATCCGGCGCATTGCTGACACGCTGGATGTTTTGGCTGTTGAAGGCAACGCCTGCCTGCCCAGCGTACTCATGAAGGCGGGAATCAAATCCTCCGAAATGGTCATCGCAGTCACTGAACGCGATGAAATCAATTTATTCTCCTGTTTTCTGGCCTCCCGGTTTGAGGTTCCCAAGAAATTCGCAAGACTCCGGAACCGGGAGTTCACCGAAAATGGCAGGGTTTTCTCTCCAGAAGAACTGTTCATCGATCAGGCCATCAACCCCGGTCAGATCATTGTCGAAACCATCCTGAAAATTCTCGAGACTCCCGGCGTGGTCAGCGTCGCGGAATTTGCCGATGGCGAAGTTCTACTGCGGGAATTTGATGTGCCGGAAAACGCCCCCATTGCCAACAAGAGCATTCAGGATATCCGCAGTATCACGCAAATGGATTCGTTTCTGATTGTCGCCATTGTTCGCGATGGAGAACTGGTCATTCCCAAAGACCAGGATATCATTCAGGCCGGAGATCGGTTTTACACCTTGGTCGACAAGGAGTTTTTGCCTTTCCTCCTCCCCATGCTGAACCGGACCATGGAGAATGTGGAGAAAATCATTATTTATGGAGCCACGTCCACATCCATTGATCTGGCCAAGACTCTGGAAGAAACCATGCGTGACGTTTGCATCATAGAACCTGACAGGGAAAAGGCGCATCGGGCCGCAGACAAGCTTGAGCGAACACTGGTCCAGCATGGCAGTGGCACCGACATGGACTTGTTTAACGAGATCAATATGAAGGATGCCGATTTTTTCCTGGCCCTTTCCCACGACGATGAAAACAATATTCTTTCTGCCCTGTTGGCAAAAAAGCATGGTGCCAAACGTGCCCTGGTCATCACCCACGACCCGGAATACCTGCCCATTCTGGATTCCATCGGCATGGACATCACCATCAACCCACGACTCATCGCGGTCAGCTCTATCCTGAAACATTTGCGCAAAGGCCAGGTGATGTCAGTCTTCAAGCTGATTGAGGATGCCGAGGTGATGGAGATTGGGGTGACTGAAAACTCTTCTATCGTCAACAAGAAAATAGGCAAAATAAAATTCCCAAAAGATGCGCTCATCGGGGCTCTCCTCAGAAAGGGAGAAATGTTGCTCCCAAATGACGATGTCACTTTAGAAGCGGGCGACTCGGTCATCGTAGTGGCCTTGCCCGGAACAATCGAAAAAATCGAAAAACTGTTCGACCGCAAAAGATCTTTCCTTCCCTTCCGATGAATATACGGGCTATTTTTAATGTCGTAGGAGTTTTGCTGGTACTGCTTTCCGGGTTGACCCTGGCCCCCATAGGCGTTTCGTGGTATTTCGGCCATGCTCCTATGGAGGGTTTCATGTCTGAGACCTTGGCATTTAGCTGGACGTTTGGTCTCAGCCTGGTATCCGGTCTGATATTATGGAAACTGTTCCCTTCCGGACTGGACAAACTTCGGGACCGTGAAGGGTTTGCCATTGTCACTGTTTCCTGGCTGTCGATATCCGCGTTCGGTGCGCTACCACTCTATTTGAGCGGAACCTGCCCGGAATTCATTGATGCGTTTTTTGAAAGCACCAGCGGATTCACCACCACCGGAGCTTCTATCCTTCAGGATATCGATGTCGTGCCTCACGGCATCCTGTTCTGGAGAAACCTGATGCAGTGGGTCGGGGGAATGGGCATTATTCTTCTTTCCCTGGCTATCTTTCCCATGCTGGGGATCGGGAGCTTCCATCTGTTCAAGGCGGAAATTCCCGGCGGATCTACTGTGGAACAAACACAACCTCGTTTGGTCGAAACAGCCAAAATCCTGTGGAAAACATATCTGGCCCTGACCCTCATCGAAGTTTTTGCCCTGCGATTTGCCGGCCTGAACTGGTTCGATGCGGTTTGTCACACTTTTTCCACCGTTGCAACAGGTGGGTTTTCGCCGCATAACGGAAGCATTGGTGTTTTTAACAATGTTTATATTGAGAGCATCATCATTCTCTTCATGTTTCTGGGAGGCATCAACTTTGCCTTGCACTTTCAACTGGTTCGAGGAAATTTTTCCGTCATCTTCAAGAACCCGGAGTTCAAGGCGTATTGCGGAATGCTTCTCACCGGTATATTGCTTGTAACCTGGAGCCTTACCGGGGTTTCCGATGGAGGTGACGCCAGCCAGGCATTTCGCAGTGCCGCCTTCACTGTAGTTTCCATCAACACCACCACGGGTTTTGTCACCGATGATTTCAACTTGTGGCCGGAATATTTAAAACTTTTTATGGTCGCGATCATGATGGTAGGAGGGTGCTCGGGCTCCACCAGCGGGTCTTTCAAAGTAATTCGATTTATCATCCTGCTAAAAATCATTATGCGGGAACTTAAAAAACTGGTACACCCACGTGCCATCTTCCATGTCAAAGTGGGAGATAAAGCCATTGACGCAGATGACCTCTCCAATGTTGCCGCTTTAACTTTCCTGTTTATCGGCTTTTCCGCTTTAGGTGGGGTACTTCTCTCGGCGATGGGTGTAGACCTCACCACAGCGTTGTCAGCGACAGTGGCTTCATTGTTCAACATAGGCCCTGGGTTAGGCAGTGTAGGTGCGATGGGAAATTATGCGGAAATTCCGGCTTTGGGAAAAGGCCTCCTCATCATTTTCATGTTGTTGGGAAGGCTTGAAATATACGGTGTTATATTGCTTTTTCTGCCTATGGCGTGGCGGAAATAAGATTTGATTTTGAATAAACAATAAATTAGAATTTCGGGTTCCCGGTCTGAGCTTTACCCTTGGCAAACCCAAAAACTCACGGGGAACAGCCTGTCTGGTTTTATTGAACTTAACTATCGGAGACCCAAGGTATCTCTGATTCGTAAAGGAATTTAAATAGCATGGAAACCGCTCCGCTTAAAATTACCGAGCTTGCCTTGCGAGATGCACACCAATCCCTTCTCGCGACCCGCATGCGAACCGAAGATATGCTTCCCATCGCCGAGAAACTCGACCAGGTCGGCTTTTTCTCCCTGGAAATGTGGGGCGGCGCAACCTTTGACACCTGCATCCGGTTCCTCAATGAAGACCCTTGGGAACGCGCCCGGGCACTCAAGAAAAAAATGCCCCGCACCCCGTTTCAAATGTTGCTGAGAGGGCAAAACGCTGTGGGTTACCGGCATTATGCCGATGATATTGTCGAACGGTTCGTCAAACAATCGGTGGAAGTGGGAATCAATATATTCAGGATATTCGATGCTCTCAATGACTTTCGTAATATTGAAACCGCTGTAAAAACCGTTAAAAAATGTGGCGAAACTGTTGAAGGCTGTATCAGCTATACCGTCAGCCCGGTTCATAATATAGAGCTCTACCTGGAAATGGCCAAACAGCTGGAGGACATGGGTTCTGACATTCTCTGCCTGAAAGACATGGCCGGCCTGCTGACTCCCGATGTAACCAAGACCCTGATCAGTGAAATTAAGAAGACCGTCAAGATTCCGATCCATTTGCACACCCATGCAACGACCGGACTGGTGGGCATGAATATGCAATGCGCTGTTGAGGCCGGAGTGGATATGGTAGACACTGCCATCTCCGCGTTATCCATGGGGACTTCCCATTACGCAACCGAATGCATGGTGGCGGCTCTGAAAGGTACTCCCCGAGACACGGGCCTGGACCTCGACCTGCTTGAGGAAATCAACGACTACTTCACCGAAGTGAGAAAAAAATATGCGGCGTTTGAAAGCGATTTCAAGAGTGTGGATATCAACATTCTTAAATCTCAAATTCCAGGTGGCATGATTTCCAACATGGAGAACCAGTTGCGGGAACAAAACGCGCTTGGCAAACTCGATGAAGTACTGAAGGAAGTTCCCCGGGTACGAAAGGACATGGGCTACCCCCCTCTGGTCACACCTACGAGCCAGATCGTCGGCTCTCAGGCTACCTTGAACGTGTTGACAGGGGAACGCTACAAAGTGATTACCAAAGAAACCCGGCAATGCCTGCTGGGCAATTACGGCAAACTGCCCGCGCCTATCGATGAAGAACTACTGGCTAAAGTTTCCAGTGACGGGAAGGTCACAAACTGCCGTCCCGCTGATTTGCTGGACCCTGAATGGGACAAAGTTTGCAAAGAACTGGGAGATAAACACACCAGCGAAGATGACCGGTTGACCTATGCCCTGTTTGGAAAAGTGGCTCTGAGTTTTTTTGAGACACGAGGAAAACCCCAACCAGAACCCGTAGCAACAGCGAAAGCTCCGGCGACTGCGCCTGCTCCATCTGCCGCACCCGCAGGCCCAGCAGGATCTGCGGTATACAAGGTTCGGGTTAATGGAAAAGATTATACCGTTGAAGTCGCAACCGGAGGAGCGGTTGGCGCACCCGCTCCCACAACACCCGCTCCGGCCGCCGCGCCAGCGCCCAGCACTGCAAACGGTTCTCCTCTGGTAGCACCTTTACCGGGGTCCATCTTCACTATGATATGCAAGGAAGGCGATGCAGTTAACGAGGGTGACACCGTTCTTGTTATGGAATCCATGAAAATGGAATCCGAAGTCAATGCTCATCAATCCGGAACCATTCAATCCATCCTGGTTAAAGAAGGCGACAACGTGCAGACCGGGGATGAACTCGTCATTATAGGATGATGGAATTCAGCTTCGGCGCAGCCGCCACCAAGATATTAACCACTACCGGAGTCTCCCATCTGGAAGGTGGCGATATACTCATGATCGGGGTCGCCTGCATCATGCTCTACCTTGCCATCTGGGAAAAGTTCGAACCGCTACTGCTCCTCCCCATCGGGTTCGGGTGTCTGCTTGCCAACATTCCCATGAGTATGATGGCAAACACCGATACTGGCGGATTGCTCAACTTTTTTTATCAGGGAGTCAAGCATGAGGTGCTTCCTCCTCTGATTTTTCTGGGAGTGGGGGCATTGACAGACTTTGGTCCGCTTTTGGCTAACCCCACCACTCTTCTTCTGGGTGCCGCCGCCCAGATAGGGGTATACATCACCCTCATTGGCGCGGTACTGCTTGGATTTAATATGCATGAAGCCAGTGCCATTGGCATCATTGGCGGGGCAGACGGACCTACATCTATTTTTATAGCCAGCAAGCTGGCCCCGCATTTGCTCGCGCCCATTGCCGTGGCGGCTTACTCCTATATGGCTTTGGTACCGCTTATCCAGCCTCCCATCATGAGGTTGTTAACAACCGAGAAAGAGCGGAAAATTAAAATGGAACAATTAAAGCCGATATCTCAAACGGTGAAGATTGTTTTCCCTGTGGTGGTGACCATAGTCTGTTGTTTGATGTTACCCGGCGTTACCCCGCTTTTAGGAATGCTGATGCTGGGCAACCTGTTCCGCGAATCCGGGGTCACCGCCCGCTTGCACGAAACCTCGGAAACTCATTTGATCAACATCGTTACTATTCTTTTGGCGTTGGCCGTGGGTTCTTCCATGACCGCTGAATCCTTTTTGCGGGTTGAAACCCTTAAAATTATTGTGCTGGGCTTGTTGGCTTTCTCTATCGCTACAGCAGGCGGAGTAATTTTTGGAAAAATCATGTGCAAAATGACCGGAGGCCGGGTGAATCCGCTCATCGGTTCGGCAGGAGTTTCGGCAGTCCCCATGGCGGCACGGGTTTCCCAGAAAGTAGGTTCGGAAACGGACTCTTCTAATTTTTTATTGATGCATGCAATGGGACCCAACGTCGCAGGGGTTATTGGTAGTGCTGTGGCCGCCGGAGTATTCATCTCCCTGTTTGGAGATGTCCCCGCCCTGGAACCGCATGCCGCAATCGCAGATATTGTCGGCACCGTAGAACCCGGCAGAGCGGCTGTCGCCCAGGTAATCGAGGTCTTGCGTCCCTAATGGAAGCTTCATTTCTAGCGGCAGTCAACGTTTCTATTCTGGCTCTGGCGGTGATTTTTACCGTTCTGATTATTTTGATCTTCACCATCAAGCTATTGGTGAAGTTGATCCCCTACAAAGCTCCGCCCCCTAAAGCACGCCAATCAAGTCCTTCTGCAAGTAGCAGTCAGGACGATCACGTTGCCGCCATTACAGCGACCCTGGCCATGCACATGGGAAAGTCTCCTGACGAATTCCGCATCGTCAATATTTCCCAGTCCTGAGTTGACCTGAATTTTTATTGCTAATTTTCCGCAGGGGTTGGTGATGTTGCTTTGGGTAGGTTGTCCGTGATAGGAGCCAGGATGTCCTGTGGAGTCTCCAGAATTGCCTGAAAAATTCCCATGACTCGTTTTCCCAGGGAGGTAAAAGGAGTCACTGTAACCTCTGGGTTATTAAAATCTCCTTTTACGGTGTAATAGGATTTCAATATACTTTTTTCATCCCCGCCGGTAATGATTTTTCCCACTACGGGAATCTGGGTCAGAAACCGGTCGAGCCCCGCCAGGGGAGCGATTCCGACCACCGTATCCATTTGATTGTTCACCAGGTCAAATGTACCAACGATAGAGGTTCTTCGGTCTTCTGTTTCGACCACAAAGTTCTGCGTTTCAAAAACCCCGTCTTTAGTAGCAAAGTCCCCGGAAATCTGTTTGAAGGAAGACGGCGCTTCATTTTTCACAGGGTTTGGTTGAGGAATCGAACTGAACAGCCTGCGGACCCCTCTTTGAAGCTTTTCCAGATTTATGCTTCCGGATTGGACATCCATGGACAAATTCCCGGACAAGGAGCTGAAAATTTCCTTCCAGTCCTTTCCACTGCCTTTCAGACGAGCATCAACTGTTTTCACATCTCCGCTCAAACTTTTTTCAAAAACATCGCCAAAAAAACTGAACAGATTTTTTGTCTCCATGCCCCGGGCCTGAATGCTTCCCTCAAAATGGCCGACACCCTTTGCGTCGATCAACATCCGGCCACCACTTTTGATAGATGCATTGGAATCAAAAACCAGGTCCTTCATTTCTATTTCCCGGTTATTGAGCACCATGCTTCCGGCAACTTGGTCCAAAGTAAAAAGTTTGTAGTCCAGTTTATCCAAATTAAATCGTATCTTTCCCTTCCCCTTGGCGAAAAATTCAGATTGGTTCAGTCGCTCCATAAGAGAAGTCTCTTTGTCTTGCGGTTCGGGCAAAAATTCATCAACATTCAGTCTCTTTCCGGCGAGATTCAGGTCCAGTCTGGGGGCTTCGCCTCTATGATAAACACCGGAAAAGGTGACCCCGCTTTGATCGGACTTGATATTTCCAGAACGGATGTCCAAGCGATCTTCTTTAAATCTCAGGTTGGCATCAACGGTCAAAGGAGATAATAAATTTTTTGGCCGGACTTTCATGCCTTGCAATTTCATTTCACCCTCAAACTTTGAATCCTGAAGGTTATTCAAGTTGCCAGAGCCGGTAATTTTAAAATCCGTAGTTCCGTCCATCTCCGCATCAAGGAATCGAAAAAACTGCCGGGAGGGATAAACCTGAAAGTTATTGGAAGCCATGTTGATTGTAAATTCAGGGTTATCAAGGTCAGGAATACTGGCGGTCCCCAAGACCCGGTTCCCACCCAACTCATACGACCAACTGTCGACGATAATACCGCCATTTTTTAAAACATTTCCTTTGGCCTTGAATTTATTCAACGCGTTGGGCTGTTTTTCCATGAAACCTGGAATTTGATATTGCACCCGTGCCAGATCCGCTTGATGTTCAAATTTAAAGGAATCCAAGTCTCCATTCAGGTTCAGGGAGACATGGGCAGGGCCCTCGAACTTAAAATCCTTGAAAAGGGGAATATCCTTCAAGTCGGACCGCACAAGCTCCGGGAAGTTCAGGCGGAGAGCATATTCCAGCTTCTTGATATTTTTGCGGTCGATTTCCCCTTCCAACTGAACAGGAGAATCGCCATACCGCCCGTTCAGGTTCTCCAGCCTTATCTTCCCATCTCCATAGGAGATATTGCCATTCAGGTCCATCATCGCCATCAACCGATCTGGATATTTCATAGAGAAGTCTTTCAACTCTATTTTCCCCCACTCCTTTTCGGTTTCTGGCTTGGCTGGGTTGCCCTGCGACCGGTATTTCAGAACCAACTCACCGGAAATAAAATCCAGCCCCTCTTTCAATCCCACCAGGGCATCTTCAGAGTCATCAGACAAGACATGGATCAAATCGCTGGAAGCTACTTTGTAGGTCGCTGACATTTTTTCCAGAGGCTCTCCATTGCTGAAACCCATCTCTCCATTCATATCTGAAAAAGAGCTTTTGGAAAAAGCGCCAGAAAGGTTGTCATACTTGATAACCGGAATCCAGTAGGCATCCTTGCGTTTGGTCACCTCTGGGATATGGGAGTAAATAATATTTCCATTGAGGTTTTCCAGCCGTGGCTCAAACCCTTCCTCATTGAGTGAAACATTATTAAGGCCTATTCTTCCGGTGATCGCCAGCCTGTCAAAATCATCAAGCGGACCTTTTACGTTCAAGCGAACTTTTGCGGTTCCTTCAAACTTATCGTAGATCGCAATGGAATCAAACAAAGGGTGGCCCTTGAAAATCCGTTTGAGAGTCCCATGAAACGGGCTCATCTCTACTTCGTTTTCAACTTTAAGATCCAGCATAGGCCGCGTCATGAAATCATTGATGGTTCCATGCACATTGCTGATGGGCTGGTTTTCATATCGGGCTTTGGTGATGTGCAGGGTGGTATTCCCCTTATTCACCTTGAAAGTCCCCGTCACATTCTGCAACGGCGGCAAGGGAGACTGCCAGTCCACATGTTTCATTTCCAATTCTGAAGAAATTAGACCCCGGTTTTTTTCCTCCGCCAGTTCCCGAAGCTGATCCAGGCTTCCTTCGAATTTTAAAGATTTTATTTTTATCGAACCGTTTTTAAACCGGGACTGCACCAATGCATGATATTCCTCCGGAAAAAACTTTAACGGCAGGTACTCAATACTTTTATCAACCAGAAATGAATCGGCAGCCAGATCAAAGGATACAGAAGGGTCATTGGAAAGGAAATTTTTGAGAGAGCCTTTGACAGCAAATTTAAATGGACCCGATTCCGATTTCAATTCTTCGATATGAATTGAGTCCTGATCAAGCGAGACCTTGTACTCCAATCCGCCACGGTGGGGCACACGGGCATCTCTCAATGTTGCGCGATCTTTATTCGAGCTGGAGGAATATTTCAGCGTGCCCTCAGATTTCAAGGCACCGCCCAGATTTCCTGAAAAACTGGAGTCCAAAGACAACCGGCTGTCCTGAGGAGTTTTAGCCAACACCTTCTTCAAGTAGGGCTGAAAACTTGAAACATTCAGTTCATTGACCCGGACTTTGCCATTAATGGAAATACCGGTAAAACCCTGGTTTTCGGAGAGGTTGTCGAATGCCCCGGAAACCTGGAAAGCAGTGGGCGACCCGCCATTAGGAAGCTCTCCTTTCAAGGTGAACTGAAATGGTGAATCAAGAATATTTTTCCGTACGGAAAAAGAAACACGCTCCAGGTTCAATGGGAGGGGGTCTTCAGGAGAACGGTTGAAATAGTCCTGAAAATGTATAGCTCCGTCTTCCACCATGACTTGGTTCATGAGGCTGACTTTTAGAATTTTGAACAGGTTGCTTTCGGCAGGCCGGGTGATCCACTTTTTCACATCTCCTACACTAAACCGCCCCTTGGCATCACGGACCATCTGAAGAGATAATCCCTGGACAATGATTTTCTTGACCTCAACACGTTTATCCAATAACGGCAGTAACCGGACCACCACCCAAACACTGCGTGCCGTCAGCTCCGGCTCCTCAGCCTTTCGAGACCTGACCGATACATCTTTTAGACGAATGCTGAGGCCGCGGACAATATCCATCTCCGCCTCACCGATTTTCACTTCCCGCCGGGTCAACTCCTCAAGATTCTCTACGGCTAGCGCCTTAAATTCTCCCAAGTTGCGCAACTGATAATAGGCCAGGGAAAAGACGGAAAAAACCGCAAGAATTAAAGTAAACAGGGAATAGAAAATAACCCTTTTTCGGGAAATCGCCATATAAGGTTTACGGACTGCAGAAAAAGGTTAAAATAGCCTTCGCGGTTTTTTTGCAGGTAAGAAATATTTTTAGAGGAAAATGTGTAAAAACCATTTCGCGAACGCGTAAGGACCACCGATAGACCTCGTCGGTTAAATCCATTGTTTTCATACTGTTATAGATCATTTGGGGCTGTTCGTCCAGCAAAAACCCCCATCAACCCAACACCCTTTCAGGGCATATTGAAATTTTATCTCCCATGAAACCACCAGAACAAACTCTAATTGTTGGAATTAATCCGGTTCGAGAAGCTCTTTTAGCCTCTAGACGACACTGCTACAAACTGTTTGTGGAACAGGGCAAAACCCCTCCACGTATCCAGGCTGTGGTCAAATTAGCTCAGGAAAAACAAATTCTTATCGAACCTCTGCCCAAGGCGACATTTCAGAAAAAGTTCCCCAATCAGGTTCATCAGGGCCTCGCCGGGTACTTTTCCCACATCGCTACTCTGGAACTGGAAGACCTGATTGAAATTGCATTGCAAAAAACTCCCCTGCCCACACTCGTCATTCTGGATGGAATTCAGGACCCACAAAACCTAGGGGCAATCATCCGCTCGGCGGAGACTCTTGGCATTCAGGGGCTGATTCTGCCCAAACACGGGTCACCGGCCCTGAATGAAACCGTTGCGAAATGTTCCTCGGGAGCCATTGAACATTTGCCGATCACGTGGGTGACTAATTTGACCCGCTGTATCGAACAACTCAAAGAAGCTGGATTCTGGATCGCGGGAGTCGTGCCCGATGGGGAAATACCATGCTACCAATACCAGTTCAATACTCCATCGGCACTGGTTATTGGAGGAGAGGAAAAAGGCATTCGGCCTTTGCTGAAAAAATCCTGCGACGTCACGCTCACGATCCCCATGCAAGGCCAATTGGGATCCCTGAACGCGGCATCAGCCAGCACAGTGGTCTTTTATGAAAATTTACGTCAGAAAAAATTGCGGGATGCAACCAAAGGGTAAAACCGACACCCTTTAACGCAGGACAAAAAAGAATACGATGAAATCTAAAGCCGGTTGTAGGAGCGCATGCGGCGCAAGGCGGCTTTTCTTTTCTTCTTGGCTTCCTTTTGCTTTCGTTTTTTCTTTACGGAAGGCTTCTCGTAAAATCGGCGCCGCTTGAGTTCTTTCAGCAGGCCTTCCTTGGTCATTTGTCGTTTCAAGACTTTTAAGGCTTTTTCAACTTGATTTTGGTAAACTGTTACTATCAAAAACCTTTACCTCCTACCCTGAGTTTTTAGCCGGGACGAACAACTTTTCTATGGCTCAAATAACGATTCGCTAGCGAATTCCCGGCATTGATGCTTCCGTCACCTACGGAAAAACCATCTTGATTATGAAGCTTGTGATTATCAACAAAAACCTACATAAAGTCAACACCTCAAATTTATGAACCCAAATCCGGTCACTCAAAGCATTCGGACCATACTGGCGACATTGTTTTTATTCTGGTTATTGGTTTTTGCCCGCGAGGGCTACTCCGAAGAATTTGCCGTGCCCAATCACGGGTCTCCCTATCTGGATCTGGGCGGTCTGGGCACGGGCCAGATCCTCCATCTTCCAACCGGAACAGTTGTCAGCCTGAAACAGATGATGGACTCCATTTCGGCCTCCCGGGTCATTTATATCGGGGAAACGCATGACAATATCGAAGCCCACAAAGTTCAGTTGCGAATCATTCAGCTTCTGACGGAAAAATATCAGTTGGCTATTGGACTGGAAATGTTCCGCCGCTCGGCTCAGGAAAAATTGAACCTCTGGCACCAGGGTCAGCTTTCACAAAAAGAATTTAAAAACCTCTTCCATGCAAACTGGGGAAAAGGATTCAACCTCTACCAACCCATTTTCGAATTTGCCCAAAGCAAAAACCTGCCGCTGATCGGACTCAAGTCTACCCGTGAAGTGGAAAACACTTTTCGCGCAGGAGACCCGGCTCCCGGTGACAAGCTGTACCCGGAAATAGATGAAACCGACCCCTATCACCGGGCTTTCGCCATGTCCGCTTTCGGCGGCCACAAGGGAACCGCAAAGGCACTGGAAAAACCTTATAGAATGTTATTGCTGTGGGAAGAAACCATGGCCCAAACCGTGTCCGAGTTTTTGCGCAACCCGGCCAATAAAGACAAAAAGCTGGTGGTGCTTGCAGGGGGATTCCATATTCAATATGGGTTCGGCATCCCAAAACGTGCTTATCGAAGAATGCCGCATAATTATTCCATCGTTCAGCCCAGCATCACCGAAATTCCGGAAGACTTGAAAGACCGGGAAATGACCGTGGAAAAAGTCTTCATCCCACTTTATGCTTCCGATTATGCCTGGAAAGTGGAATACAAAGTGCCCGGTCATAACAAAGTGAAACTGGGGGTGCGGCTGATTCAGGAAAAGGAGGGGGTGCGTATCAAATTCGTAGCAGAAAAATCCAATGCCCGAACCGCTGGCATGAAAAATGGAGACCTGCTACTTAGCATGGACGGCACAACCCTTTCCGGAGTGGACGATGTCCTGGAACTTCTGGGGGAGAAAAATTTTGATGACCACTCCACCTTCCAGCTTCAACGCAACACCGAAACTCTAACCGTTGAAGTGGTGTTTAAAAAATCGGAAAAATAAGCGGGGAGACATGTCATTCTATTTGGGAATTTTGTTTCTGGCGATAGGGGGTACACTCGTGCTCCACGTTAAATATCTGGAACGCAAGATGAAGCAAACCTTTTCATGGCCTTCGGTCGAGGGTAAAATCATTCACTCTGAAATGGCTCAAAGAACCGGCGGTGGACCCTCCGCTACCTCGTCAACCACTGTTTACTGGGCAGATATCAAATACAGATATCAGGTGCGGGCCCGAACCTACCGGGGAAGTGCGATCCGCATCGGAATCGATACTGGGGAGAGAGACCGCAACCAGGCAGAAGAACGCTTTGCACGCTATCCGATTAACTCTACGGTGACCGTCTATCACAATCCGGACAAGCCCAAAGAAGCCTGTTTGGAACGTGTCGTCGATGCACCCTATTTTTTGTACATATTCGCCGCGGCGTTTGGCTTCTTCGGCCTGTTAATGACGACGGGATACATGTAGGCCACTAGGCGTGGGGCCAGCGTGCAATTGCTTTATCTGGCGAGCAAAGAGTTATCTCGGCTCAATTAAGCCCTTGCCTAATTGCCTCCCTCGCTAGAGGGCCACTTATTTAAAAATCGGTTTTCTTGTGCAATTGCAGATAGTATTTTTCCAAATCCTTCACTGAAAACATCCCCACGATTTCACCGTTGCGGGTTACGGGAACATGGCGAATTTTTCTGGATTCTATAATGGCGCAGGCCTCGGCAACGGTTTGATTCTCGTCAATCGTGCTTGCAAGTTTTGTCATCACAGCTGATATCTGCATTTTTTTTGGGTCGCACTCGCCTTTTAAAACCAGAAACATCCAATCCGTTTTTGTGATGATCCCCACATATTCCCCGCCCTCCTTGACTAAAAGCGCACTGACTTTGTTCTTGTACATTTCGTCAACCGCTTCATAGGCATATTTATCCGGGCTGGTTGAAAAAATTTGCGTACTCATGTATTTGCCAACTTTACTCATTGCAACACTCCTCTTTCAGGCAAAAATTAATTTTTAATAACGGGTACTTTTAGAAAGAGAGAATTTGAAAATCAAATCCCCCCAGCCCCCTTCGTGGAAGGGGGAGCCATTGGACAAAAACTCGTTAAGCCGAGATAACGCTTAGACCGCCAGCCAAACTTATTGCTCGCTGGGTCCAGCGGCACGCTGGTCGTTTGTTAATTTTAAAAATACTTCTTCAAGATCGCCGTGCTGGTGTTCGGCCTGGGAACGCAACTGGTCCACCGTTCCCAATGCTATCATTTTTCCTTTTTGGATAATGCCCACCCTGTGGCACATGGCCTCGGCCACACCCATGGAGTGAGTGGACATAAAAACCGTAGTGCCATTTTCGCATAAATCCTCAAACAATTGCTTCACCTGGCGTGCGCCTTTGGGATCGAGCCCAACCAGAGGCTCGTCAACAATAACCACCTTGGGTTTGTGGATCAGTGCTCCGGAAATAATGAGCTTCTGCTTCATGCCATGCGAGTAGCCTTCGATCAGCTCATGAGCGAATCCCTGTAAATCAAAAAAAGTGAAGAACTGTTCCGCCCTCTCTCGCGCAATGTCCGGGTCCAGGGAATACAGGCCCGCGACAAACTCCAGGTATTCCCACCCTGTCAGCTTATTATAAAGAAAAGGCCGGTCGGGAATATAGCCAATGATTTTTTTTACCTGAATAGGGTCCTTCTCCAGATTGATTCCATCTATGCGAATGGTTCCGGAAGAAGGTTTGAGAAGACCGACTAAAAGTTTGATGGTGGTGGTTTTGCCCGCACCGTTGGGACCGAGAAAACCAAACAGCTCCCCTGCAGGAATCTCCAGGTTGAGTCCGTCTACCGCCAGAACCGAGTCGTATTTTTTAACCAATCCTTTAATAGAAATCATAACAAAAGGTAAATCACCCCAGCCCTCTTTAAAAAAGAGGGAGTAAACCACCTCAAGCCGAGACAAATCTTTGCTCGCCAGAGAGAGTTTTGCCCACTGGGTCGCGCGTTATGTTCATCATTTGCCTTCGTGCCCCGAAGGGGTATCACGCTGGCGGCTAGTAGCGCCTGGTGGCGAAGGTGGTCAGGCCTTGTGGGTCGACCCATTCAATATCCAGGTCAGAGACCTGAGCCGCAGGCGGCCCTTTTCTGCACCAAGTGATAAACTGCTCAAGGGTTTCCTTTTCCCCTTCAGCATGAATTTCCACGGACCCATCCGGGCAGTTTCTCACCCAACCGCATACGCCCAACTGCAAAGCCTGTTCCTGGGTGCCGGCCCTGAACCAGACCCCCTGCACACGACCATGCGCAATAAGGTGAACGGCTGAACTCATTAACTGCTCTTTCGGAACGCGTCATCAAAAAGATGCTGAATTTCCCGGTAGACCTGGAATTTGCTTCCATCACCTATTTTTTCGCCAAACTTGCCGAGGTCACGCATGATGCGCTGGAACTCCTGGGTCTGCCCCTTAAAGTTATCGATAAGAGGACGAAAATAGAGCTGCTCGTCCTCATCCAACCGATCGCAGATCATCCGGAGCCTGTTTTTTAGCGGTTCAAAATCTCTTTCCATGCCTTAATACTAGCCTTCAACAAGGGGTTTCTTAAACTTGCGGGAAACTGATGACCTATTTTTTATCTTTGAGGCGTTCCTTCATGATCGTCTTCAAACGCACAACGGCGGGGCTGGTCTCCGGGAGGGCGAGAAATTTTTCGCGGGTAAGAACAGCGACTTCACAATCTTCCAGGGCTATTACTGTCGCACTACGCTCGCAGGTTGAAATCATCGCCATTTCCCCAAACAGGTCGTTCTCTTGCAGTTTGGCAAGTACTTGTTTGTTACCCTCGGCATCTTCCAGATAAACTTCGACCGTTCCCTTTTTAATCAGGAACGCACTGGTACCGTGAGTACCCTGGCGTATAATCTTTTTTCCCTGGCGGTATTCTTTAATAACAAACATGGTAACCTTCCGTCCCCGAAGCGAAAGAAAATGACGTTGGCCTCACTATAAAAAATTCTATGTCAACTTTCAATCCCCACTCATGCGCAAAACCGGTTAACTATAGAAAAATCAACCCTTATTAAGAATAGGCCCTTTTTTCGTATTGTCCAGTTGTCTTTTCGGCGGGTTGCTAATTTTACGGTGTCATCGTACGTCCTGATATTTTAAATACAGAAGTTTTAACTGGCGTTGCACGTTTCTTATCCGGGCGTGATTCCTTTTTTGGGAATACAGTTCCCGAGCTCGTAGCATATGCTTGATGGCGTTGGGGCCATCCTTTAACAAATCGTAAGCCATGCTCAGGTTGTAATGCGCCGCAGGGTATTTAGGGTTGAGTTTGATTGCCTCCAGATAGGCTTGCACCTCTTCTTCATGTCTGCCCGTGGCTAGGTAAGCTCTTCCCAGTTCAAAATAGGAGATCGCATCCAGAGGGTCTTCGCGAATGATTTCCTTGTGCCGGGAAATTTCTGCCTGGGCACCTTTAAGATAGGTTTTAAAATCCACGGCCCCTGCCCATTTCGCCGGTAACCCCAAAGCACCGGTCAACACCGACAAAACGAAAAGTCCTTTTACTAAAGGATGAAAAATGCTACGACCGACGAAATAAAAGAAGCGATTAAGAAAATGGGATATCATTCCCCCAATGTATCATTCTTTTTGAGAGGCAAGCATGAATTACCGGACATTTGGCAACACCGGCTGGAAGGTTTCCGAAGTTGGACTGGGTACCTGGCAGATTGGCGCGGATTGGGGAGATGTGAGTGACTCTACAGCCGAAGAAGTCCTCGCGACCGCAGTAGAAAATGGAGTGACTTTTTTTGATACCGCCGATTGCTATGGCGAAGGTCTTTCGGAGTCCCGGCTCGGCAGGTTTATAAAAACATTATCTAAAGAAGTGGTGATCGCGACCAAGATCGGCAGGTTCCCACAGCCCGGCTGGCCGGATAATTTTTCCTTAGAACAGTTTCGCAAGCACACGGAAAATTCTCTAAAACGACTGGGAATGGAAACCCTGGATCTGACCCAGGTACATTGCCCTCCTACCGACCTGCTGGAACGGGGTGAAGTATTTGATTGGCTGAGAACATTGAAACGGGAAGGCAAAATTCAACAATTCGGATTCAGCGTGGAGTCGATGGAAGAAGCCCAAATCTGCCTGCGAGAAGAGGGGGTGGCTTCATTACAAATTATTTTTAATATTTTCCGGCAAAAAGCCATTGCTTCCATCTTCAAGGAGGCTCAGGAAAAACAGGTGGCCCTCATTGTCCGCCTGCCCCTCGCATCTGGCCTGCTTTCCGGCAAATTAAACCGGAACACACATTTTGCTAACAGCGATCATCGCAATTTCAACCGTGACGGGCAAGAGTTCAATGTCGGAGAAACTTTTTCAGGGCTTCCCTTTGAAAAAGGACTGGAACTGGTTGATAGTCTGAAAAAACTTGTGCCGGAAAATCAGGCCCTGTCCCAGTCCGCATTAAGGTGGGTTCTTGATTTTGAGGCAGTCAGTGTAGTGATTCCCGGCTCCAAAAATCCCCGGCAAGTAATGGACAATTGCGCCGCAAGCTCATTGGCCCCTTTGACTCCGGCTACGCACGAGGCGTTGAGTGATTTTTATTTAAATGAAGTCGCCTCCCATATCCGCGGGAAATACTAACCACTAGGCGCTACTAGCCGTAGGGGCGACTGGCAATAGCTTTTGCTGGTAGCCGTGATATTCATCCTCAGCTCTCGTGCCCCGCAGGGGTAAAAGAGTTATCTCGGCTCAATTAAGCCCTTGCCTAATTGCCTCCCTCGCTAGAGGGCCACTAGGCGCCCGCGTGACGCTGGACCCCATTGGCAATAGTATTATCGGCTAACTAAATAGTTGCCTCGGCTTAATGAGTTCTTGTTCAGTTGCCTCCTCTACTAAGAGGCTAGTTGCACCCGGCGGTTCGCCGGCGCCTAGCCCCTTGACAGGGGAAGCAGACAGCAAAGACTCGTCAAGCCAAGATGACTTCTTGCCAGCTGACAAAAGCTATTGCCAGTCGGCCCCACGCCTAGTGGTGGGGGAAAAGCATATTATTTTCTTTATGGATGTGAAGATGCGTGTCTTCCTCCAGTTCTTTCAGTCCGTCATACAAAAGCTGAAATGACTGGCACCCGTCTTCCGGCACAGCATAGCTGTTCGTCAAGGTTCTCATTTCCTTTAGCAGTTCCCCTGCCCCATCATGCTCAGAGCGCATGACCCGGATCGGCCCTTGTGCGGGTTCCAGCCTGGAGCCCGGAGATTCGGCTTCCAGTTGTCGTATCAGAGGAAAAAGTATCTGCTCTTCTTTGAGCAAATGCGGTTCCAGATCTGCACGCAAACTTTCAACCACTGTCTGCAATCGTGTCAACTCAGGGTGCCGGGAAGAATGCGCCTGATGAACCTTATCCATCAACATCGTCAGGCGTGGCAATGCCTGTTTCAGGTAAACATGGTGCGTGGACTCAAGATGCTCGGTCAGCTCAGTCGGAGTCAAACCCGAAACATCTTGATCGCTGGCTGAAGGTGCTGATTGCAACTCCACCAAACGCTGATAAACCTCGCGCGGCTCCAGGTTTTCCTCTTCACAGGCAGTAAGGAGAGACGCATCGCCGCCACAACAGAAATCGATATTCAATTCCTCAAAAACCTTGGCACATTGAGGGTTATTCCTTACAAAGCTCTTCACCGGATCATCGATGCTTAAACTCGTTTCCATTTTTCAACCCTTTCAGCACGAGTGATTATTTTGAATGTCGACATAATTTCAACAAATACATCCAATAAAAGATAAACATATCTCTTTATATTTAATATAAAACCTGTATCATTATTTGTCAAGGTATGGAATTCTGAATAATAGCGAAATCGCGAAGATTATTTGCACCACAGTTACCGGAAATCCATCTTATCTTCGAGTATGAAAACAAATCACCAAACAACTAAAGGAACCATTATGCAAGAGACCGATCCTAAAACGTTTTCGGTTGAAGAAATCGAACTGACACCCAACCCCAGCTCGGTGAAATTTATTTTGGACCGGAAGGTGATCGATTCCGGTTCCAAAACCATTGATGGCTATCTGGAATCCGACACCTTTGCCATTAATCTATTCGCTCTGGATATCGTTGACAGGGTCTATTTACGCGAGAACTTCGTGTCTGTCACCCTGAACTCGGCTGACCTTTGGGTAGTTTTTAAGGACAAGATTAAAAATATTATCGAAGCGGATTTGAAGAAATATGAGGACGGGGACGACGAAGTCTCTTCATCCATTCTTGATGATTTTGATACGGAAAAATACCCCGATCTTGCCGATGATGAAAAAGTCATCATCGTTGAGGCCATTCTTGACTCATCCATCCGTCCAGCTCTGGCAAACGATGGAGGAGGTCTGGAAGTGATCGAGGTAGAAGGTCATATTGTCCGGATCCGTTATCAGGGTGCCTGCGGGGGATGCCCCAGTTCCACAGGAGGCACCCTGCGTGTCATTGAAAATCATCTCCGGTCTCAATTAGACCCTGAGATCAAGGTCCACACCTATACTTAGCCGAAACACCCCTGACTGGGCTAGCAGTAATTTATTGATATAAAATGAGTTAAGATCTTCAAGCCGCCGGGAGCAGGGTACTTGCCCATTTCCTCAAGGCGTAGCCTTGTCCTCTGGAATTAAAAACTAAAGTAATTCAACTTTCCCCCGTTAAGCCCTGATAAGGACAGGTACGTCCTTTTTAGGGACATTTCGTGAGCAATGACGGAACTAATATTGCTGATGAAATCATTGCCTCGACAAAGATTCTATGGGATAGTTGGGCAATCCTGGAAAAAGCTATGAAGTTTCCAATACTCATTCTAATTGCTCTATTTCTAATGGTGGACGCATTCTGGTCTCCCCGTTTGGACCTTGCCCTGGCTATTGAAAACAAAAGCCATGTCATTTCCCCATACTGGCAGTCCGATTCAACCAGCTATTCGTTCATTGCCGTCTCCCATTCTTCTTTGTCAACTATCGCAACACAAATTGGCATGGTTATCAATGCCATTCAAAACGATTTGACGGCTTTTGGGACCGCTATCACCTTCACTATTTCTGCCGGGAGCACTGAGAGAATTTTTATCGTGCGGACTAACAACTCGACCATCAATTCGACCAGTATCTCATCGGCAAAATTCATTGTCGGGACCACTAATTTCGAGCACGGGCATATTCGAATCGAACCCGTGGCAACGAATCCGGCCGCAACTTTCGGCTTCAATAATGGACGCCGAGACATCACCATGCTTAATTTCTGGGGAGCGGTGATTATTGAAAGCACTACAACCGGATTTGCCATGGAGTTTATCGGTGATATGCAAGACAGTGCCGCGACTCCTGGCATGAACGACTCCGCTCCCGTGAGTGGGGTCAATTAATTCTAATTTGAATATTTGACATGACCGAGAAAAGAAAAAAAATATTTTCCAGGTTTTCCTATAAAACTTTTATTTTCCCTGGGATATTGCTCGCCTGGCTTTTCCTGCCTTACTCAGTATTTGCCCAGGTGGTGGTAGTACCCACCACAGAAGATAAAGCAAGAATTGTATTGTCCCCGTATGCCCAGGCAGTGCCCAATGATAGTTATACCTTTATGGCAGTCAATCACCCGTCCCTGGATACGGCCTTAACCCAGATAGGTGTGACTCTCGAAGTTTTGGGCATGACCACCGTCCCCGATAACACAGCTGGCCGGGCGGCCATATTTACCGTTGATGCCGGAGAGACCCATAGAATATTTATTGTGAATGTTTCGCATTCGACTATTAATTCTTCCAACGCCTCCTTTACCGACTCACGAACCCATCTGATCCTGACCCAGGATTCGGCCCAGTTTGGAAATATCAGAGCAGTCGGTGTCAATGAAAGTCCCATCAGTGCAACCACAGTAAACTCTATCAGGAAATATAATAATCTCGGTCAACTGAGTTTCTGGGGAGTGGTGTTTGTTGATTCCAGCGGAACCGGGTTTGCCATGGAATTTATCGGCGATGCCCATGGCTCCACAATAGGCCGAAATTTCGGTGACAGTCTACTGGATGGGCTAGATACATCCGGAAAATCCAGCGGGGTTACCCGGGGTATCAATTAAGCAGTGGCTTAAAAATTTATTTAAAGAACTGGCCAGTCGGCGTATTTAAAAACAGCTCCAACGATATATCCTCTTGCTTTAAAAATCCCTGACTCGGCAGGCTTCCTTGTGAAACCAGATCAATGACCGCACAGACTGACGATGCCGTGGTCCAGGATATGGCCTTCCATACCCGGGTCTTTATCTTCCTGGGAAAATAACTACGCACAAATTCCTCCCGGACCAGCTTACCTTCCCTGTTCCCTTCTACCGCCACATGAACGTAAACAACATCTTCTTTAACTGGTGGCTTGGCGTTAACCAAAATTTCTCCCGCCTCATTTCTGCGATCCCTCATATACAACTCATTAAAGAAAAACCGCATCAACTCGCCATGCCCGGGATACCGAATTGTTTTATAGTTCAAATTATTCACCTTGCCATCATAAGTTTCACACAAAGTGCCCAACCCTCCTGATGTAGTGAACGCTTCAAGTTGTACGCCATCAATCACTATGGTCTCCAGTCCTTCCATAGAAGGCACGCTGGCCCTTTGCCCATCTTGAATAACCTCGCAGTCACTGAGATATTCGTTGACCACCCCTTCGGCAGACCAGTTGAAGGCATATCCAAGAAGTCCACGCGGATGCTGTGGCAGAGCCCCGACACGGAGCTCCATACTGCGCAACTGCTCGAACCCCCCGGCAAGATGCGCCCCGCAAATTCCCACAAATCCGGGAGCCAACCCACATTGCGGAGCCATGATTCCCTTTGCCGATCCCGACATTTCTCGAATAGCAGATGTGGTGGGGACATCTTCCGTCAGGTCAAAATAATGCTTCCCGGCCTGGTGCACTTTTTTTGCCACCCCAAGATTCAAATGAAACGGCAGGCAAGTGAGTATGGCATCGTGTCTGGCAATCGCCTCGTCCAGAACAGGTCCATCCGCAACCGTTGCAGAGATTACCTTGAAAGGATAATCCTCATCCGGACTGGTATCAAAACCCGTGACCTGATATCCGTTCGACTCCAATAAAATTGCCGCCAGGCTCCCCACGCGCCCAAGCCCGATTATCAAAACAGATTTAATATTCTTTTCCATTCCGAATCCTTCAATCATTTATCATCCACTACCACTTATAATACAATATAGTCCTAAACAGGAAGAATTGACCATGAATCATGACTCACGCGATTTAAAAACAAGGCAGGACACACGTTTTGTGCTGGTCCATTTCACCGGAGAAGATTCATCCACCTATGAGCAAATCAAGCAATCCCACCTGGAGAAAGGAGAATCTGAAATCGGTTTCCATTTCATCATCACTACAGAGGGTAAAACTTTGATGGGAAGGCATATTTCCAAAACAGGGTCCCATCATCCGGAACTGGATGAATCCAGCATCGGAGTATGCGTAATAGGAGACCGGGACGAAATGAGCGATGAGCAATCCATTGCCCTCACTTTATTGCTCGAAAGTTTGAAATCCGATTATCCCTCTTTGGAAACCGTCAAATATTTGTATCAGAAAAGCTAGCGCAGAAACTCCTGCTGGCCAACGTAATACTGGACTTGTGACAGTCTTCCCTTATACTAGGCAAAAGGAGAGTTGCTCTATGATCCGGCAGGTTCTAAAAGTTTTCAAAGCTTTAAACTCCAACGAAAAACCCTGGCAGCTCAGCCTCGGTTTGGCGTTTGGCGGCATCATCGGCCTGATGCCGCTATGGACCCCACACAATATTGTTCTCCTGTTTCTCGCCTTTATCATCAATTTAAATTTCGCTCTTTTGCTCGTTGGGGTTTTCTTTTTCTCCGGCATCGCATATATTCTTGATCCCCTTTTTCATCAAATTGGTTTGGCGGTTCTGACCTCGGATGGAATGCAGGAATTCTGGAACAGCTTCTTCAGCAACTCCCTTTTCCTGTTCGACCGGCTGAACAACACCTTAGTGATGGGGAGCCTGATTTTTTCCCTGATTTCTGCGGTACCCCTGTTTTTTCTCATCAACGTTCTCATACGAAAATACCGTGAACGCTTGAAAGACCTGATTGAAAAAGTACCTCTGCTCAAATCTCTCAAACTGGCCAAAGCATTCGATACTTTCTCGGGGGGCGGATCATGAAAATTTTCCGCTTGCAGGGGGTTCTGGCTTTCGCTTTAATCGGTGGTCTGGTTGGAGTTTTTCTTATTCTGTTTCTTGATGGCATGATCAAAAGAGGCATTGAAGAAAAAGGTTCGATAGCGGCAAAAACCCAGATCGATATTGCTTCCCTGTCGACTTCATTATTTGCGCAATCCGTTGCCCTGACCGGAATTGAAGTCGCCAACCCGGACAACAATATGGAGAACCTGCTCCAGTTTGAGAACCTGTCTTTGGATCTGGATGGAACCCAGGCCATCTCCCGGAAAATAATCATCGATGAACTGCAGGCCCACGGCATAAGGTTAAACCAGAAACGAACCCAACCCGCAGAGGGTGTTGAATCCGGTCAGAAAGACGGACAGGCAGACTCCGCCAGCCAAACTGGCCTTCCCGGACTGGGTGGGCTGGACGGGCTGAGCATGAAATCTCCGGAAGAAATCCTCAAGTCCGAAAAACTGGAGACTCTGGAAGCCGGGAACCGGGCAAAAAAAATCATCGATGATTTAAAAACCAAATGGGAAAACAAGACCGATCTCATTCCCAATGCTCTGGAAGAAACCAAAAAAAAGTTGGCGGAGCTACAAAATAAAGTCAAAGGAGGAAACCTTGCAGACATCCCTAATGCTCTAAAAGAATTCGAAACCCTGCAAAAAGATATCCAGAGTCAAATCGATCGCATTACCTCGATGAAATCCGAATTGGAAAAAGATGTGCAAATGGCGAAACAGCAGGTTGCCGAGTTAAAAAATCTTCCGCAAAAAGATTTTGAGCGATTGAAAAATAAATACTCAATGAACCCGGAAGGCGGCAAAAATATTCTCGGCTCAATGCTGGAAGGCCCTTTGAAAGAAAAACTAGACAAAGCCTGGAAAGCCTACAAAATGATCAGCCCCTACCTGAACCGGGGCAAAAGCCCGGAAGAACAGGAATACGTTCGCGGCAAGGGAATAGATATCTCGTTTGCCAAGGCTTCGCCCTATCCTGATTTTCTGCTCAGACATGGCAACCTGTCTTTAATCCTCTTCGACACAGAAGTAAAAGGGGAAGTGAAGGATTTATCGGACAATCAGAAAGTATATGGAAAACCCGCACAGATGAATTTTCACTCGAGCAAAAACGAAGTGTTTGATTCTTTTGCTCTGGATGCCGTGATGGACAAAACTGGCCCACAGTCACAAGACAAGCTGGCTCTGGATGTTCAGGGACTCAGCCTGAAAAACACCGGAACTCCAGAGCTAAAAGGTGGGACTGCAAAAATTACCGGACAATTAACCATCACCGATGAAAACAATTTAAACGGGAATTTCAAAGCCGCGCTGAACAGCGTTTCACTTTCCATCCCCAAGCAAGAAGGCAACGAGCTGGCAAACACCATCGCCCAGTCGCTATCAACGATTGACCGGATAAATATTTCTGTCGGAATCAGTGGAACGATAGAAAGTTATCAGTTGGATATTAAATCGAACCTTTCGGAAATCATCTCTAAAGCCATCAAGAATGTCATTGGAGATAAAATGAAAGGCTTTGAAAGCTCCCTGATGTCTGCCATCCAGTCTCAAACCGGGGATGTCCTCTCCGGTGCTGACGGTTCACTCTCAGGCCTGCTGGGTCAAAACAAAATTTTAAGTGATAGCGACTCCGCTTACGGTGGGCTGTTGGGCGAGGCTCAAGGCGGCGCAGACGGTTTGGGAAAATCTAAGGGCCTGCCGTCCCTTCCCGGCGGATTCAAACTTCCCTTCTAGATAACTTCCACCAACAACTTGCCCGTTTTTTTTACATACTCAAAAAATCTCCCCTGACGCAACGAAATATCCACACAAATATTCGGTTTAGCCATACGGAGTACTCTGTCCGGTCTGTTGCGATAAGCAGGCAAAATTTACTTGATTGTAACAACTGCTTACAACTTCATAGTGATATAATTTTAAGATTACAGAAACTTTGATTAAGAACACGAACAGTGCGAGGAAAAGAAATTTGGAAATTCTAGTTGTCGATGACAGGGTTGAGTTTCGTCAGCTTCTTAGTCGAATTCTCAAAGAGCTAGGACCAGATTTTAAGGTCGAAGAGGTCGAAGATGGGGCCACTGCCATTAACCTGGTAAAGGTTAAAAAATTCGACTGCGTGTTGCTGGACTATATTCTTGGAGACAGCACGGGTACTGGAATTCTCAAGAAGATCCGGGAAGTCCAACCCGAAATCCCGATCGTCATTGTCACCGCTCACGATAATCTTGCACTGGCCAAATCACTTGACAAGGCAGGAGCCTCCGGTTTCATCTCCAAAAGCGACTTATCCCCAGCCACACTCGCTAAGACCCTCCAGGAAGTCGTGAGAAGCGAACGACCGGAAAGACAGGAAGAAAGAGTCGATGAAAAGAGCACTTTGGCAATTGGGGATTTGAAAGGAATGAAGGTTTTGGTTGTGGATGACACCCCCGCCAACATCGGCATCGTCAAGAACATCTTGTCCGAGACCAAGCTGAACATCTCCTTTGCCCCGAACGGTGAAGTGGCACTCGACCTTGCCACTAAGAACCCTCCCGATTTGATCTTACTGGACATCATGATGCCGGGGATTGATGGGTTTGAAACTTGCCGACAACTTAAAGCCAATATAGAGACCCAGGACATCCCGATAATTTTTATTTCCGCCAGAAATGACACCGAGGATTTTGTCAAAGGATTTTCGCTTGGGGCGGTGGACTACATAAGCAAACCCTTTCGCGAAGAAGAGGTGTTGGCCCGAGTCCATACGCATTTACAGCTACGCAAGTTGTCCCAAACAAAAGACCTGTCCATAGAGAATTTGAGTTCCGAAGTGGCGAGTAAAAACAAAGGGCTGGAGCAAGTCAACAAGGAGCTCCTGCTTGCCTATGAGCAACTGGAAGAACGCGTTGAGGATGCAACCAGTGATGCCAGGGAAAAAGGGCAATACCTTGAAAATATTTCCAATCACATGTTGGATGGACTCATCACCATTAGCCCCCTGGGAGCAATACAATCATTCAACCCTGCCGCCGAGAAGCTATTTGGATATTCAGCCTCCGAGGTATTTGGGAAAAACGTCAACATGTTGATGCCGGAACCCTATAAAAGCGAGCACGATGGCTATCTGCAAAAATATTTAAACACAGGAAAATCAAAGATCATTGGCATAGGGCGGGAAGTGGTCGGACTGAGAAAAGATGGTTCGACTTTTCCGTTGGATCTGGGTGTGTCGGTAATGGCGTCCGGGGATAACCTGACTTTCATTGGTACTGTGCGAGATATTTCGATACAAAAAAGAGCAGAGGAAATTTTAATCCAAAGTGAGGCCCGTTTCCGAGCCATCCTTGACAATGCACTGGACGCGATTATTACCATCAACGAAAAAGGAATTATCGAAACATTCAATCCTTCCGCAGGACGCATATTTGGATATGAAAGCCATGAAGTGATTGGAGAAAAAGTAAATATATTAATGCCGGAACCCTATAGAAGCGAGCATGATCAATATATGGAACGGTATTTGAAAACGAAAATAGCAAGAATTATTGGGACCACCATAGAGATTTCCGGAATGCGAAAAAACGGCGAAGAGTTCCCACTGAGCTTTTCATTAAGCGAAGCAACAGAGGACCATCGAATCACTTTCACCGGAATCATAAGAGATGTCACACAGCAAAAGAAGGCGGAGGCTGAGATCATTAAGGCTAGAGAAGAAGCCGAGCGAGCCAACCATGCTAAATCAGAATTTTTATCCAGCATGAGTCATGAACTCAGAACTCCCTTAAACGCCATCATGGGGTTTTCTCAATTATTAACGCTGACTCCAAAAGACATGACTCCCGATCAGCTGGAAAATATTAAGAGGATTACCAACTCAGGGGAACATTTGCTTGAGCTCATCAATGAAGTTCTTGATCTTGCAAGAGTCGAGTCTGGTCAAGTGAGCATGTCTATTGAACCCCTACCAATAGGGGCATTGCTTGATGACCTGATGTTGTTGGCAAGCCCGCTGGCAATAGACCGCGGAATCAATATAAGCTATATGCGAAATGAGTGTTCAGACCGGTTTATCCTGGCCGACAAAACAAGGTTGAAACAGGTGCTCCTGAATTTAATCTCTAATGCCATCAAATATAATAAAGATAGAGGCGCGGTCAAGATCACACTCGACGAAGCTCCTGAAAACCTTTTGCGAATATCAGTAACAGATACCGGGCTCGGAATCCCGGAAGAACAACAGGAAGAATTGTTTGAAGCCTTTAATAGACTGGGGGCCGATCAAACTGAAATTGAGGGAACAGGCATTGGTCTTAATATAACTAAAAAACTGGTTGAGTTGATGAACGGGACCATAGGCCTTGACAGCACCCCAGGCCAGGGAAGTTGTTTTTATGTCGAACTACCCTTCTCCGAAGCACATCACAAAGAGGAGAAAGAACGGGTTGAAACTCCACAAGCACCTCGAGTCACCTCACCTGAAACCAGGTATTTTGATATTCTTTACGTAGAGGACAACTCTGCCAACCTGGAGTTGGTCAAGCAGATTCTCATGGTTCGGGAAAATATTAATATGTTTTCAGCACCCGATGCCAGCCTGGGAATTGACCTTGCCATCAGTCATCAGCCGGATCTCATCTTGATGGACATCAACCTGCCAGGGATGAGTGGCATAGAGGCCTTTAAAATACTCAGAAATACTCCCGATACTTCTCAAATTCCTGTCATTGCAGTCAGTGCTAATGCAATGGAGAGGGATATCAGGAAAGCCATGGCGACTGGGTTTGTGGACTATATTGCCAAACCCTTCAACGTCCCACAGTTTTTGGAAAAAATTGACAAGGTGATGAGTGAGGACCGGAAATCTCCCACCAAACAAAAAACTAAAGGCCTGTGTGTCGCCAAAAAGGCTCTAGTGGTGGAGGATATCGAAGACATGGGGGTGCTGGTACAGCAATATTTGTTAAAAATGGGATTTAAAGATATTACTTACGTAAAAACTGTCAAGGAAGGCATCCAAAAATTGTCCGAGGACAGTTTCGACCTTATTTTGCTGGACTGGTTCCTGGATGAAGATAAGGGGTCAGCTATAGTAGAGCATTTAGAAAACGAAAAACAATTAGATGATGCACCCCTGATAATTGTTACCAGCTATCAAGCTGGATGTGAAGAAGCTGCGGATTTGGGCATAAAAAACCACTTGGTAAAACCCTTTGGTTACGAAATATTCAGAAACTGCGTGGTTCGCGTCCTCGAGGAGCATTGAGTTCCGGAAAAAGTCTTTTAACGGGGATGATCAAATAAATTGGGTGGGCAGGCAAACATTCTCTCGACTTAACAAGTCATTGTCCAGGTCTCTCTCACAGGAATGGTCCAAGCGTTAAGAAGATGCTCGTTCAATGGCTTTTTTTATAAGCCCGGCGGCATGTTCTGCATCTTCCCAACCCTCCAGTTCAACCCATTTCCCTGCTTCTAAATCTTTGTAGTGAGCAAAAAAATGAGAAATCTGGTTCAGCAGGATTTCAGGCAAGTCGGAATATTGTTTTACTTCTGCGTAATAAGGGTTCAAGGCATCAACCGGAACAGCTAGAATTTTTTCATCCTGCCCTTTTTCATCCTTCATTTCCAGAACCCCGACAGGTCGGCAACGGACAATGCAACCGGATAAAAACTCTACAGGGGAGGCCACCAGAATATCAATGGGGTCACCGTCTTCAGAAAGCGTATGAGGCACAAACCCATAATTACAGGGGTAGCGCATTGAAGTATGCATAACGCGGTCTACATACAACGCACCGGACTCTTTATCCATTTCGTATTTCACCGGCTCCCGACCAAAAGGGACTTCGATGATAACGTTAATATCCCAGGGCGGTGCTTCACCTATCGGTATTTTATCAATATTCATAGCAGATCACTCACTCCCGTGATAGGGAATTGGTCGATGTCCATAAAGCTAACGGGTAGTGGTGCCGAGGGCCGGAATCGAACCGGCACGAGGTTACCCTCGAGGGATTTTAAGTCCCTTGCGTCTACCAATTCCGCCACCCCGGCTTGGGTTTTTTATCTCTGGAAAAAGTTCCGGCGTGAAATGGGGGCCGCCGGAGTCTGTGCGAGAGGAATATTAGCAGTTTCCATTATAAATTCCAACTGCCAACATGGTTAAATATTATTATTCCGGGGAGGGCTTTCTGCCTCACACCCTGACAGGCTGGACGAGGGGACGTTTAATCACTGCGGTTTGCAAATAGCGTTGTTCTTCTCAAAGATCCCAATCAAATCCCGCGTTCTCTTCTTCCCCTCCTTCAATCGTTAAAAGTGCAATTTCGGCCTTGAGGTCGGCAACAACCAGAGTCAACCCTTCAAGCCGCTCAATGAGGACCCCCTTGCGCAGCCGACAAAATACTTTGTTGGTCCCTGCATCAAAAGACTGGACCATACTCTTTTCTATCCTGAATACCACGACATCATTCCGGGCAATGACATTGGTCTGACGAAGGGCGTTCTCCGTCATAGAAACCGTCCCGAAAACAGCACCGTACTTTAATTTCGCCAACTCAGAGTTGGGGTTCTGGTTCCGGGTAACAATCGCTTTTCCCTTAAGCAGAATATAAATAGGTGTGTCAGTCTCTCCCTGCTGAATAATGTAGTCACCCTCTTTGTAATGCAAAAAATTGTCTTCATTTTCTGCCATTTTATCCAGTTCCTGACCTTCAATATCTTTGAAAAACTGGATTTCCTCCATAAGCTTTAATCGTTCTTGTTTTGTCATGGTTTTATCCTGAAGTTTTTTGGGGCTCATCTTCCGATTCCGATAAAAGACTGCGCAACCGTTCTTTGCAATGATCGTTTTTAGTAATCTGGACCACAATATCTTCGTTGATAGAAAAATTATTAAAATGGTTTTTATTGAAATAATGGTTAAACACCGACCACAGACTGTATATGTCGTAGAACTCGTTATAAATCGATAAAATACTCGTCATATTCCCCACGCTCCTGAGATCTACCCCTCTGTAGACCGCAAACAACTGCATCGCAAGGTCATAAAGCAACTGGCAAAGTTCTTCAGTGGCTATTTTAATAAAAACGAATTTATTGACATTACCTGCCAGCGAAGGACTGTCAGAGTTAAGCACCAGAATAGCTTTGCTGACCACCTTCAGTCTGGGGCTGATCTCTGGCCATATATTAGGGTTTTGCAATCTACTACCCAGCTTGTTCCGGTTTGCCCTCTGCATGATCAAGTTGTGGAAGAGGGTGTAGACAGTTTTTAAATACTGTATTTTTTTGGGGTAATAAATTCGGGTGTTTTTTTCTATTTCCTGGTCATAGGATTTTATCAACGCGTAGAACCTTTTTTCATCTATCGGCTCATCACCCTGAAATTTTCGGGTCATCAGGGAAAGATCCTGAAACAGCAACTGCTTGTTCTCAACCGGGTACCAGAAATCTATTTCCTGAATAATGATATTGACCCTTTCCAGGTTTTTCCTGCCAAACTTTTGTTCGTGATGCGGAGTGATCTCTATGGTGATATCCTCCGCCTCCTTCTGCTGTAAAACGATGTTAAAGTTCTTCTCCATCAAACTGCTAAAAATCATTGGCAGACGATCAAAAGGCATGGTTTTAAATTCAATCTGCTTCCTGACTTCGTCAATAATGTCTTCAAACCTTTTCAGGTCGGCTTCTTCTTCAAAGGTCTTTTCTAAATCCTTAACCGTTTGCTCAAAAGCTTCATCGTGATAATAAATTAAAGTGACTTTTAATTTATTGATTTCCTCCAGCAGTGGGGTGAGCTCTTTGAACCTCTCATGGAAAGAATATTTTTTGCTGATTTTCTGATAAACCAAATTGATGCAAGTATCAATCTCAAAAAGCTCACCCATTTTGGTGATCCTTTGCGGGAGCTTATTTATTCGGTCCAACAATTTTCTAAAATCTGATTCCATCACCCGCTTTGACAAAAAATCAACAGCGGCTTTTAAATATCTCTGGTAGCAGAAATTAATCTCTCCATATTCCGTTGGGCAGTTTTCATAAAACTGGTACTTTGAAAACATTCCTCCGTGAATTCTCAAGTCATCGTAGCCGCGAATCCGGGTTCCCTCTTTTTCGTAGCCTTCTGTAAATTCAGTGAGAGAAATTTTGTTTTCTTCCAATTGTGTCATCAACGCTTCCAGTTCCGGTATTATGGATTCCTGGGTCTTGGAAGGAATCCGGTAATGCTTGGTGAGAAGATCTATTTCGTTTCTCATGTTGGGAGTGATAAATTGGAACAGTTCCGAAATAGCATCCAGGGCCTTGAATAAATTCTGATTGATCGCATTCAATTTGCATTCGTATTGCTCATCAGCAATGGTTTCCGTTATGGACCGGATACCCCCAAGGATCAGGTTGACTTTCTGCAGGCGGGCAAAATATTTTGGGTGATTACTATTTACCGCTTCCGGATCGGTCTTGTCCTGGACCAGGCCCTTGATCTCTGATAGATTTTGTTTGTGGGAGGAAACCAGCTTGAGAATTCGGGCCCTTTCCTTTTCCGGGTCCGTGCCATCAGTAATTATTTCTGATGCATTCTTCACCCTGTCTTTAAAAAGACTTAACAGGTGCTCCGATTCCTTAATCTCTTCATTCAGGGAGAGTAAATTTCTTGATGAAATCATGGCTTATGGTAGTGCGGTTTCAATAACAGTGTGCGCAATTAATCTTAGCAAATTACTGGGAATAGCATATCCTATATATTCTACAGATATTTTCATTTCCTGTAAATTAAATTTTGTGACCAAAACGATTTAGCCATCACGAAGGAGAGGGTTTTTTGAGGGATCCTAAACGAATATTGCAGAAACTTCTGGGGCCGGAAATGGAAGTCGAGCCTTTTGCGGGAACAGGCGAACCTCTGGAACAAACCGTCGAAACACTGCGTGACGTGGTCAAGTGCCGAAAAATCCGTGAATTTGCGCTGGATCATTTCGGTTTCGACCTGGCCATTTCACCTGAGGTCTTTTACAGCCTGCTGGATATCCCGCAAATCAATTACATTGAAACCACAAAAAGGGATCTGGAAGTGGAAACGGTTTCTTTAAAAGAAAACCGTGAACCTGATGACCCCGTCACCATCAGTAATCTGAATTCAGTATTGCGGGAACTTTATGCAAGTCTTTTCCTGATCAAGGAACGACTCGACATCCCCAATGCCGTCTTAATAAGAGAAATACACCCGGAACATATTGACCGGGTCCAGCAACTCGCTAAAACCATCTCTGTCTTGCACGGCAATTTGACAGGTTACCTGCTCACCGGTTGGAAAGCAGGTCGCATCGAAAAAGAATTCATGTCTCTTTTCCCAAAGTCGGCCAAGGCGCACCCTCTTAGAAGTACCTTCCCCCTCATTGAGCATGAACTTGAACTGTATCGCGAAGTTCTTAAAGTACAGAAAAAGTGGGAGCCGCTACAACTCGATCTGTTCGCCGTACTCCGCAAAGAAGACGGACTGTCTCAGCTTCTCGAAAATATTCAGGAATTGGGCAACCGGTTGTGGCAGATCATTTACCAAAGTTCTGACATACGGCAATGTGTGGACCTGGCGGGAATCGACTTCGGAGACATCTGGCCCCTGTTCGATAACGACAAAATAAACCTGAACCCCTTAGGCTAGCCCACTCCCGTGGGGTGGAACTGGCAATAGCTTTTTCAGCCGAGACAACTCTTTGCTCGCCAAATAAAGCGACGGCACATTGTACCCCTGCGGGGCAGGAAAGCTGAGGAAGAGTATCACCGCCACCCGCCTAGTGGTTAGTTTTTGACTTGGAAGCCTTCGACTTTGTCTAGTAGCAGGTGTTTGACATTAGACATTTTTTGCGCTTCCCGGAGGGCATCTTTTCCCTCTTCTTTGATCCGGTTGAGGCGCAAATCGAGACGAACAAGGTTGGTGAAAAGAGGGAGGAATTTCGCCAAAACAATTGCCCCTTCATCGGTAATCTCATTATCCGTAATGACCAGGTTCTGCAAACTCAAAAGGTTGTCTGAAACCGCGAGATACTTCATCCCTTCGTTGCCAATCCGGTTATAAAACAAGTTCAGCGAGGTCAGGTTAACCAGCACTTCAGACTGGGCAAGATATTTCACCCCTTTGGCACCACATAAATTGGTTCCAAAAGCCAGGTTTGTTAAAGGCCGCAAAAACTCCATCCGGGCGATGTCTTTGGCCCCATACTCCTTCAAATAAACAGCAGTAAGATCAAGGGTAAGCCCATCCTTGCTCAAGTGCGTTCGGATAATTGACTCTGTTTCAGCCAGAATCCTTTCCTGACCCATAGAGGTCTTGTTGCCAGCGTAATCCATAATTCCTATTCTCCAACAATATTTCCAGGCACCCGGTACGTAAACCCCGCACCAGACTGAATTCCTGACATGAGTTGATACTAACCTTTAACGATGCCCCGATTATACACTCTAACAAGGGGCCAGGTCCAAGGGAAACTAGTAAGGGCTTGATTGCTCCGAGCCCACTCCCGTGGGAGGGTGTTATATCCCTATCCAAAAACTTCATGCCCCAGAGGGGTAAATATGGCAAAGACTCTTTGAGCCGAGATAACTCTTTGCTCGCCAGCGAATTGCAGGCTTATGCAAACCCCCTTTATCCCCCTTATCAGGGGGAATCATTAAAGTGGTGCGCTTGAGGGCTTAGTCTGCTTGACGGGCAATGCAGTACTGGCCCCACGCCGAGTGGCCCCTTAGCAGGGGAGGCAGATAGCAATGACTCGTTGAGCCGAGAAAAACGGTTGCCGGCCAAATAAAGCGACGGCACATTGGCCCCGCGCCTAGCGGATTTTCTTGGATATTTGGCTGGAAATATTTTAGAATGCGCTATAAACCTCAATTCAGGGAGTGGATGGCATGGCTGGATTATACCGAACCGAGACCGAAATGAGTCTGGGCAATAACGTGATCGTGACGCAAATGACCCAGGCAATAAACTGGGCACGAAAATATTCGTTTTTTATCTATCCTTTCATCACCGCGTGTTGCGGAATGGAGTTCATGTCCGTGGCCGGTCCCCGGTACGACCTCGACCGAATGGGTGCGGCATTCCCGCGGTTTTCACCACGGCAAGCCGATCTGCTCATGGTAGTGGGTACCATCAGCCACAAACAGGCCCCTATTCTTACCAAGGTCTATAACCAGATGACCGAACCTAAATGGGTAGTCGCCTATGGGGTATGTACGGTTTCAGGCGGATTCTACGACAACTACTCCACCGTGATGGGAATCGATACCCTCATCCCGGTCGATGTCTATATTCCCGGATGTCCACCAAGACCCGAAATGGTGATCGACGCCTTAATGAAATTGCAGGACAAAGTTCAGGCGGAAACCCTGGAAGACCACGTTAAAGGTCCCGCTCTCGTCACCCCCGCCAGCAAACTCTAGCCACTAGGCGTGGGGCCAGTACTGCATTGCCCGTCAAGCAGACCGAGCCCTCAAGCGCAATACTTTAATATTCCTCCCCTTGATAAGGGGCCCTTGCCCGGTTCTCTCCCCTGCGGACATACGGAACCATCAAGCCAAAGGGAATGATCCATTTCAGGATATAAGACAGCGTTTCAAAATAATACCTCTCCGGATAGTGGCGGCTTAATTTACTTACAGAATTCCCTTCCTTCCCGTAAATATCCACAAGCACCTGAATCGTTGGAGAGTCATAACCCTTCCGCTGATAAAATGGCCTGACGATCTCCGGTTGTTTTTCAATTTCATTGATGTTGTGTTCAATCACCACCCCGTAGTCACCGTCCAGTATCCACCACTCAGCTTTTTTCTCATCCACCTGGGCCGTAACCACCACATGGCCTTTCAGGCCAACCATTTTGGCAGGTATGTTTTTTTCTTTTAAGATTTGGGAAATAATAATTGCGTGCTGAGAACATAACCCCGCACTTCGTTCAACAGCTTTTTTATAATCAAAAAATTCCCATTTCCCAAACCAGTCTGGAATCAAATATCCCAGGCCGAATAGAATGAAGTTTTCATAAAAGGGGATGCGAAAATTATATTTATGGGTTCCAGAATCGCCCCAGTAATGAACGATGGCCAAATTTACCGCTTCATTTAATTTACTGGCATAGATTTTTCGGTTCGCCAGATCCTGATCGACAATTGAAAAAAACCGCTTATCCGAAAGGAGAACATCATTTTTAAAGCGTCCTTTTTCTTCGGTGTAGACATCCGGATTTTTCAGGGAGATAAAAAATCCGGCGATGTTGGCTACCAACAAAAAAATTCCCATCATCAATAATATCTTTTTTGCCTGGGCGTTCAATAAAGCACTCATGGCAAAATTTTTAAACGCTCTCGGGTTGTTTTTTCAAATTCCATCGGGAATAGATTTCAGCATTCGCAGAGCCCCTTCTTTTTCAATCGGAGTAAGTTTGGGAGAGTCTGCCATTTTCGCGATATCACGACGTTTCTCTTCAACAAACAACTTTAGATCCTTCTCATCCGGCACCACCAGTTTTACTTCTCCGTTTGCTCCGATGAATCGTTTTTTTAAAAACCGGAAATAGATTCCCAACTGGGTTGCCGAATCCTTCAATCGTAAATGATAGCTCATTGCCATCAATGCCTCCCGCTTGCGATCTATACGATAACCCAGCCGGGTGTTATCGAGCTTGTTGAACTGTCTCTCAAAAATGGCAAACGCTTTATCCAATTCCGAGGGACCAATATCCAGTGGCGGGAGGGGCAGAATTTTCACCGCCGCGATGTCGAGCAATAGCGAAACAGCATGGGTCTGTTCCCCAAGATAAGCGGACTCCAAAGGGTACTCCCGGTTCAGGCGAGACACTTCCCTTAGCACCGGCTCCAGTTTTTCTACTGCTGTGGCCACCCGATTCAACGCGTCGTCTTCAAAAGGCATTAAAAACCACTGCACCTCTCTGGGAACAATCATATCCTCTCCGAGAACATTCGTTGCCTCTTTAACCTCACGGGCAAAAAACCGATTGAGGATATCGGGAAAATCCGTAATAAAAAAAGCCGTTATCGTATCCGCAAAATAAGGGAAATTCAAAAACAGGAACCTGGGGTCGGCACGAATATTCAATCCATACGCTTCCAGTTCATTGGTAATACCCAGAAACGGCTGGGTCAGATGCAGAGACTCATGCAGGTGAGTGGCGTTCCCATACACCCGACTGTCCACCAGAATCGCGGCAGGGGAAATGCGGATCGTGTCAAAAGTGGTGTGCGCAAACTGACCGGGCCGCAACCATTCATCCGACCAGGACTGGATGATGAATTGTTTTAATGGGGGCGGATCGGGAAAAATAGAGGAAAGGCGAACCAGCGAATTTCGCATCCGGTCGACAGACAGATCCAGCAGTTGTTCGGCCTGATGGCACTCTCCGCAACCATGAGTTTCGAATCCGGGAATCGTGAATACGGTTTCTTCACTTTCCGGCAGGAGTTTTATTTTTTTGGAAGGACCAACATTTTCATGAAATTTTTTCGGCAGGTGAAGTTGAATCAGCCGGTTCAGTTCACCTAAGCCCACCACTGCCCGTGGGGGGAGCTTGCTAATATCGGACAGAAGTTTCTGGTTTAAGTTCGATGTTTCTCTCTTTGGATCTACCGCTTCCTCCGCCTGCAACGGGGAGGCAAGAAATACAAGAGAAACAAAAAAAACCAGGATGCAGACCTTTTTTCTCAAGGCGTTGGTTTCTTAACGTTGAAACGTTGCCAGACACTGATCACCTTGCGTCCGTTTCTGTCTTCCTTAGCTCCATCCCAGACAGCAAATGCCACCAGTGCCGGGTCGATGCGCTGGGCAAAGTCCACATCCCATTTACCGGTTTTTGGCATATCACGGATAAAAACAATGGTCCAGATTCCGTCCTTCCATTCACCCTGGCCTTCCACATTCTGATTTTCCGGCGGCTGTGGCGTGACCGTGCCGAACCCTTCAGCATTCATTTCTTCAACGGGGTTTTCGCCGGTGGCGTTTAAGCGATACACAGGATTTGACATGATGCCGCCATAGATCAGCGCATCCATGTCCACCCCACCGCCGGCATATTCCAGGTCGTCCTCAGCTTCGAGTGCTTCGTCCAAACCGGCTTTCCAATGCCAGATGTTAACCGGTTTGTTGCGGTTACCCATCCCGAAAAACGGTTCATTGTGACCATGGGTATGAAGCGTTACCGCCCCCAATGCAAATTGCACCGCCACCCCATCACGAAATATATCCGAATGCAGTTCAGAAAACGCGTCATGAGTCGGGTCCTCCCACTGCAAGCGTATCGCCAGTTGCTCGCCATTATTCACCGAAGCCACATTAATGAACTCCACCGCTTCCCGCCTGGCGGATAAGGGACGCAATACCAGGCTTGTGCTGGCCACGCCTTCCCAGACCGGACTAAAAGGATCGGCATTCAGCTCCACGCCAACAGGCAACGAATAAATATCCGTTTCAAATTCCGCCTCTTTAAATTCCTTCACAGACTTTGAGCGAATATAATGCACCAACGCCCAACGGTCTTCTTCCGGAATATGAATGTACGAACCCATAGGCGTTCCATCCAATCCAGAGGTGAGGGTTCTAAAAAGATCTTCCGGCGTGTGTCCACTCTTGAAATAATTCGGATCGGTGATGTCGTGCACAAACACGGCGTGTTTCCAGGCATCCATGAGCGATTCAGCCAGTTCGCCATCCCCTTTCAAAGACTCTCCGTGACACCGAATACATTTCAATTCTTTAAAAAGTTCCTTACCTCGGGCCACTAACGCCGGGGACGAAGCAAGAGAAGCGCCCACCTCTATTTTTTCACCCTGCGGTTCGTTTTTGAATCGCGCAGAAAAGTTTTTAATATGATGTATCAAAGCCCAGGTGTCTTGAGGGCTCAGCGCATCTTTCCAGGCTGGCATTGAGGTACCGGGAATACCGCTTATGATGGTTCGGTATAAATCCTCATCGCGGGGAAGCGTCCCCGTAGGAGTGGTGCGGAATTTAAAAATCCCTGCTCTGAAATCCCTCGGCCAGGGATATAAATATTCAACCGCCTGGCCACCGCCATTACCATCTACTCCATGGCAGAACACACACATATGCATATAAATGTTGCGGCCACGGGCCAGAAGACTTTTGGCATCCACATCTTCCGGCTTGTATTGGTCCGCCTGATCATGGGACCCTCGGGTGCGGAACAGACCTTCTTCGTGGTGCATCGCGCCATGATCACCATGATCCATAGGCTCATCCGCCCGGTACTCCTGCCCGGATACCGAATGATCCATCGCAGAATGGTCCATTTTATGCTCTTGCGCCATTGCAGACGAAGAGCACAATCCCACCAACACCAACAAAATAAACACTGAATGAAAAAATTTTGGTTTCATATTTAGTCCAACCCTCTGAATGTAAATCACCCCAACCCTTGCGGTATCCCCTTCCGAAGTTTTCATGCCCCAAAGCGGGTACTTTGAGAAAGAGGGAGCAAAATCCAACCCTCCCCAAGCCCCTCCCTATGAAGGGAGGGGAGATAAAAGTATTGCGCTTGAGGGCATTGCTTGCTTCACGGGTAATGCAGTACCGGCCCCACGCCTAGTGGTGAACCATTTTGACACCTTGTTCCAGGTCCGCCAGGTCCTTCAGGTTAAAATAATTTTCTTTATGACCGAGACCAAAATACCAGGCATGGTCCAGTCCACGTTCGTCTCCGGTCCATATATAGTAACTCCCTCCACTTGCAAATCCGGAGGGAAGGCCAAGCGTTTCTTCATCTTTACTTTTTATTTTTCCTGCGGCTACCCACAACTGATTCAGTTCTTTCAGAGTAGGCAAACGCCAGTCGTCATGGTCCGCGAACTTTTCCGAGTTTTTTCGCGTGATATACTCCAAAGCTTCATACCAGTTGAGACCTTTTTGCAAATCATGAAAGGAGTCGCCTTTTTGCCAGACCAGACCAGAATTGGAATCTGTCACAGTTCCATTTCGGTTGTCGACAAAACCTGCCGCCGCAACTGGGAAAACATTGAGAAAAAAAACAAGGAAGATTGTAGAAACAAAATATGGTAAAGCTGGCATGTGCTCACCCCTTTTTACAATTGAGCAATTACCCATAGATTATACCGGAGAAGAAAATCGGAATGAACCCGAAAAATCATACTGAACAAAATGTTTTTAAGAGGTCATTCATTACCCAAAGAGCCCTGAAAAATAAAGGCTTTGCCCGAAAAAACCAATTATGGAAAATCTTATAAATAGCATCACAAACTTTATCGTCGACCTGCCACCCATGTTGCAGATGTTAGCCGGCCTGTTTGGAACCCTCGCGATTCTCCGGATATTCATGTTTATAGTGGACTTCATCGAAGACCGCCGCGAAGGCCACTAGGCGCCAGCGTGACGCTGGACCCAATTTGCAATAGCTTTTACTGCTAGCAAAGAGTTATCTCGGCTGAAAGAGCCACTGCTATCTGCCTCCGGTGGCACACCGGTTGCCCAGCTGCCCCTGCGGCTAGCAGCCGGTGGCGCACCGGCCCTTCACAGTTCAAACTGCATACCGTCATGGGCCAGGGCCAGTTCACCATCATAGATGGCGGATACGGTTTCGCGCATGACATCCAAATCGCAGGGCGGGTAAAAATGGGTGAGGCAAAGTGTTTTGCAGTCGGCTTCTTTCGCCAGCTTGCCTGCCAGCGAGGGAACCAGATGCCCCGTTATTTTGTTTTCCTCTGGCATGGCGCATTCCAGAATCATGAGGTCGGCCCCTCGACCCAATTCAATCATGCCCTGGCAGTAATCCGTATCTCCAGATAATGCCACCGACTTTCCTACACGGTTCTCAAACCGATAGCCCCGGCTCATCTCTATATGCTGGACTTTTTTGAAACTGACCTGGTGACAACCAAACTTTTTTGACCCCTCATCAATTTCCGTGATTTGGATTTGGTATTCGCTGGGAACGAGCCACTGCTTGTATGCTGACATGAGCTTGTCGAAAAACTGCTGAAATCCGGGTCCCGCCACAATTTCCAGAACCTTTTTTCTTGCAGAGAGATGATATCGGGTGCCGAATAAAAACGGGACCAAATCACACATATGGTCTGGGTGGTTATGAGTGAAAAAAATCCGATCAATATCGTGGTAGTTGATTCCCAGATGCAAAAGTTGTTTCAGGGTTCCATAGCCGAAATCAACCAGGGTATTGCACCCCTCTTCCTGAATGAGCACGCCGGACGAATTGCGCTCCAGCGATGGCACCGCAGTACCGGAACCCAGTATTGTGACGTTCATATTCACCCACCATTAGGTTGCTGAAAATCAAATCCCCCCAACCCCTGTGATATACAGGCTAGCCCCTCGCCAGGGAGCGGAAGATGCCGAACGAGCTGGTATAGCCGTGTAAAAAGGTAGTGTTTCCCACCGGTCCAATTTCTCCGTTGCAGAAAAATCCTCCCAGAGGAATTTTCCCCAGTTTACCGTGAAACATATCGGTATCGTGATTGGCTTTGCCATAAAGGTGTTTCCCACGACCCAGGCAGGAAAACAACAGGGCTCCTTTGGCATTTTCAGCGTTCCCCAGTTTCAGGTAACGAGTCAACATGACATCCAGATCCTCTGCCGACATCTGTTTATCGCGCAGATGGAATTGCACCAGTTGTCCGTTTCTTAATAAAGCGCCTATACCCAAGCCTCCACTCTCCCGGTCAACCCCCATTAAGTTACGGATGAGGAAATCTCCCTGCTTCGGGCTGTCTTTCATAGGATCCATTTCTATCCCCAGAAACAGAGAAGTTTGCAGTAGTTTTTTGTCGGCATCTGATAACGTTTCGTGGAGTTCTTCGAGTACTTTCAGCGGGGGTTTCCCTTCCAGTTCCTTCAACAAGGTCTGTTCGCACTGAGTGATCTGCATGGGTTCGCCAATGGGACGGCACCCCTGCGCGACAATGGTATCAACTTCGATATTGCCGCTTAACGCGATACCCACCAGTCCACTTTTATAGATTTTATCTCCGAGATACATGGCGTTGCCGCCTGGGCTCTGCGCACCGCTGGCGAGTCCACCCACTTTTTTACTGTTGGGGTAGGCAAAATCCACCCCCGCCAGAAATTCTTCACCTCGGAATGAAAAGGGGTCTGCCAGAAAAACAAAATGCGGTTTGTCTTCCACATCCACCTTCAACCACTCCCTCCAGGCAGAGGGGGCGGTATCCTGATCCGGCAGGTCGGTGGTCTCGAACTGCAAGGGCTGAATTTTTACACCGGGCAATTCTGCACAGGTGATGCTGAGTGCCGCCTGTTGCTCCGCCTCTTCGCCATTACCGATGATCCCTCCTCCTGAACAACCGAAGAGCAGACCGGGCTTGAAATATCGGCTGACCAAATCAGGAATCTTGTCATAAAATTCACTGAACTGGGGAGAAACAAACACTATGGTCAAGTCGGCATGGTCTTTACCAAGTTGGCGGATAGCAGATTCAGCCGCTTCTTGTACTGCACTATCAATATCTGTTTGCCGGGACAGAGCGGAAACCCATTGCATAAAAACTCCTTTTCCTTAATCTTATTCAGTTTTATATGTTGGATGCTAATTTTCCGCTTAGGATTTGCCCGTCAGGAACTGGATCGCTGATTCGGCGGATTGATTACCATTTTGGATGCAATCGGGTATCCCGATCCCGCGATAAGCACTTCCTGCCAGGAACAAGCCCGGAAAATTTTCCAAATCCTTCATAATGGAATCAATATGCCTAGAATGGTTCACATGGTATTGCACATTGGATTTTCGATTGTGAAAAACTTTGCAGAATACCGGTTCTTCTTCGATTCCCATAATTTCCTTAAGATCCTGCCGGACCAGGGTCGCCAGAGTTTGTTCATCTTTTTCGGCAATATCTTCCTGCAACGCGCCTCCGAGATAACAGCGGAGCATGACATATCCTTCTGGAGCCCGGTGGGGAAACTTCGACGAGGTCCAGGTGCAGGCAAGAATGCTCCGGCCCTCACATTTGGGAACGACAAACCCGAACCCATCCAGCGCATGAGAAAAGCCTTCCTTTTTGTATGCGAGAGTAACAGCCGCAGTAGAAACATATTTGATTCGCTTTAAGGTTTCCGCGGCATTGGGGGCAACTGGCTGTAAAAGCCGGGCAGTGATATGGCCTGGGGTAGCCAGTATTAATGCGTCCGCTTTGTGTTCACCACCGCCTTCTAAATTTACGCACCAGTCGCCTTCTTTTCCAGAAATGGATTCTACTCTGGCTCCGGACTCGAATTGAATATCAGGAGATTTTTTAATCACTGCTTCGACCATTTCCCCTAAACCGTCTTTCAAGGTCATAAACAGGCTGTAGTTATTTGCAGGGCGCTTATTGGCATTTAAAAGCATGGCTTTTTTTCTTGCCAGCATTCCAAGAATGAGGGATCGGTATTTGCGTTCGGTCTCGACAAACATGGGAAAGGTACTGCCAATACTCATAGTTTCGGGATCACTGGCATAAATGCCGGCCAGCATGGGCTCAGCCATTTTTCTCAACGCTTCCTCGCCCATCCGCCTGCGCACAAATGAAGCCAGGCTTTCATCGTTTTCATCCACTTTTTTGGGAATCAGAAGATCGAACGCCATACGGATTTTCCCGGACAGACTGAACAGGGGTGTCAGGGCGAAAGGCAGGAATTTAGTGGGAATCATCAAACTCAACCCATCCGGCATGGTCACCAGCCTGCCTCCGGTGTAGACATAGGTGCTGGGGGTTTCCGGATTGGTTCCGACCAGATGGTCTGCAATGCCCAGTTGTTCACATAATCGGATGGCCGCAGGTTTTTGCGAAATAAATGAATCGGGGCCCCGTTCGATGACGAACCCATCAGACCTTTCTGTGGCGATTTTTCCGCCAAATTGGTCTCCACCTTCAAGCAGGGAGCATTCCAGCGGAGCTCCTGCTGATATTTCCCTCTGGATACGGTATGCCGCCGCCAGCCCGGCAATGCCGCCTCCTATGACAATGACTTTTTTCATGGGCGCATTATGTCAGGTTTCCCATACTCCCGCAACACGCCTGGATTCGCATGGATAACATTATTGCTATTTGGGCAAAGGATTTGCTATATTTTTAAAGTCCCACTAAAATACTATTTATACAAAACAATTAATTTTGTCAGGAGATTCGACAATGTCCAGTTCCGCCGCAGTGTTAAAAGAAGCTGTTGAGTTTGAGAAAAAAGCTTTGGAAAAATATATAGAGGCCGCCGCTTTAGTGACGCATCCTGAAACCAAAGAAAGCATTGAAAAAATAACTTCCGAAAAAAAACAGACCATTGAATCCATGCACTGGGTCATCATGGCGGAAGCGGGAGAAATCGAAACCGAAAAACCTGCACCTGCCGCCGAAGGTGAGGCTCCCGCAAGTAGCGCCAGCAAATGTCCTTTCTCTGGCGCATTAGCTGAAATGGGCATTGATATCACTAAAATGTCCAAGGAAGAAGCAATGGAGAAAATGGGGGATATGTCAAAAATCTTTCCGGAAAGCTCGGACTCATAAACCGCCATGACCTTGCAGACACCTGTCGAGCTACTGATAGAATGCGGCGGTTGTGGGCTTGAAAATTTGATTCCCGCATTCACTTCCGAAGTCCCGGCCATATGTAATCAATGCCGGGAAAACATGCTGGCTTACGATTTGTCCCAAACCCATCAAGGCCACACCTGCGATTCCTGTGGCAGGGCTTATCTGCTCAAGACCGAGACAGAATTCGTAGATGGCGAATCAGAATGCCAATGCGGGGGGAGGGATTTCACGGGATTGGACTTGAAAAATTTCGCTGGCCAAACACCCCAGACAGCGGAATCGAAGGATGCCGATGATAATCCCGATTTCGACTGGTGCCGCCCTGCATCGGATAATTCGGCTACGGAAGATTATAACGAAATATTTGATGACAACCCGGGGATTTAGTAAACCAGCCCTGTCAGATTGCTGTTAAATCCCATCAATTATCGGATATCCCCCCCATCTAGCCTGCCCTTTATCATTGAAATCATTAAATTATTTGCTAAGTCGTTGAAAAACCTTTTATAATATTAATTCAGCCAAAAAATTTAACCCTCGTCAATGTATATGTATATATGAAAGAAAAGAAACCTATCAACGGATCAACTTGGGAAACAAACCTGAGTCAGGCCGTTAGCGTAATCAATTCCAGCAACAGTTTTTTGTTCAGTGGGGATATCGACCCGGACTCGGTAGGCTCTATGTTATCTCTTTCCCTTTACCTGAACCAGTTGGATAAAAAAGTCTTCTTGATCATTCCCGACACGCTTGGAGAAAATCTGGATTTTTTTGAAAAAATCATCCTGTACAATTCTATCCACATTCTCAGAAACCAGGAAGAGGTTGAGGCGATTAAGGATGAAATTGAAACGGTCATTTTTTGTGATACCGCTAATACCAAACTGGTTCCTTTTTACCCTTTCATTTCAGAATGCATATTATCGAAAAAACCCAAGGTCATAGAAATTGACCATCACTTCGGGGCGGATAGCGAAGAGTTGACCGATTATGGTATCAAGCTGTTCCGAAATGCTAATGCCAACACAGAGATTATTGGGACCATTCTGGAAACACTTTATAATGAGCACCCGGAAGGGCCCAATCCGTTCAGCCAGCGCAATATCATTCTGGGGCTGATAACAGGAATGCTCGGTGATACGGTGGGGGGCAAGGTGATCCATTTCAGGGAAGACTACGACCGATGGATGGATAAACTTGGAGAGCAGTTGAAAGAAATCACGCGCTGGCGAGGTTCTGACGATAAACGAGGAGAGGATTGCCGAACTGAAAAATTTGGTGACCCCAAACAAATTCTGGATTATTTGAACAGGCTGACAGAAGACCAGGAAGTCTGCTTCAATTTATTGAGCTCCCGTATTGAGATAAAAGGAAAGATGGGATTTTTAAACCTCCTGCCTTCGACTTATCAGGAAACGAAAGGAAGCTGTCAGGAGTTTGGTTCGGATTGGTTTGTGGATATCATGAGTTTTCTTGTAAACGCTGTGCCGGAAAAATCCGGACATGCCGGAGTCGTTATTTTTGAAGGGAAAAATGCCGGGGGGGAAGATTGCATCTTTATCAAAGTTCGAAGAGCTGTAGATTTTTCCGGCGTTGACTTGCGCACTGGCGAAGACAAGATCAAGGAATTATTTGGCGATCTTTATATGGGAGGAGGCGGCCACGCTGGTGCGGTGTCCTTCCGAGTTCATCTGCTTGAGGAAAAAGAACTCCTGGCCCGGCTGGAAAATATCTTTGATTTTTTTAACGCCTCTATTGAGTCGGGCGGCAATTGACTGAACACCGCAAATTGCTCCCCTAACAACCCCCATTCCTTGCTCACACCCTTCCTTCTCGGTTTAAGATATTTCTCATCACTTGAAAATCATGCTCGTTGAACGCCCGAAGCAGGAGTAACAACGCAAAATAAACTCCCGCGCCTGCAAAAATTAAAGGGAAAAGGGGCCATGACACTTCGGTTAAAAAATAAGCCATTCCTGTGGCTGATAACGCCGGCTTCCATATCAGAGAAAAAACCGGCGTGGAGCCACAGACACTCCTGATAGAGCGGAAAAACAAAAAAAGCAGTAGGAATTCCGTCAACCCTGCGACTATCGCGGCCCCCGTTATTCCCATGCGAGGTATTATTAGAATATTTGCAACGACACTAAATATCGCTCCGACAATCGCTATTTTTATAACACTCCTGGTTTTATTAACCGCCAATAGCAGATAAGTTATAAACTCATTGAGAACCAGAAATAAGAATGGTGCCGCCAATATTTGAAGAACCAGAGCTGACGCTACAAAATCAGCCCCAAAAATAATTGCTATAAGTTGAGGAGCCAGCGTTACTGCAATCACCGAAATCGGAATAGCTATTAAAAACAAAAAACGAACTGCTCTTTCCCAGATTTGGTGGAGTTCTTTAGGGTCCCCCAAAAAGGCCCGGGACAATGCAGGAAACAGCGCCCCCCTGATACTGGCCAATATGAGTGCCAGAGACTCGATGAGCTTAAAAGCGGCAACATACAAACCGGTTTCTTCTTTCCCAAGGAAAAGAAAGATCAGGACCGAATCAATTCGAAAATATAACCAGACAAATAGAATAGCCAGGCACAAGTATTTCGATTCATTGAAAATTGTTTTAGCCAGGGACCTATCGATATTTGCGAAAAATTCTCCCCTTTGATCTTTCAGAAAGTTTCGCGCCAATAAAAAGTTTAAAATTGACGCCAGCAGAAATATTGCTGAAAATTCAATAATCCCACCACCCAAAACCAATACCAGAAAACCAATAACAAAAAACACAGCCCGCTGAATTACCATCAATGAAGCAACCAGCTTCATCCTCTCAAAGGCCCGAAAAACCCCGAGATAAATTTCAGAATACCCATTCAGAATCATTGCCGCTGCCATTATAGCCATCACACACAAAGTCTCTCGGTCCAGGGGAAGCCAACTATAAATCCCGAAAAGAACAAACACCGTTATTAGCGTCAGACACCATTTAACAGCAAAAATATTGACCAACAGACTTTTAGTATCGTCAGGCCTTCTTGATAACTCCCGTGTCAGGTAAGTTCGCAACCCATAATCGACAAAGTCCAAAATGATTGCCGCGGCCACGAATGAGAAGGAAAATATGCCATACCCTTTACTACCCAAATACCTTGCGGCTATTATCTGAATTCCCAACGCAACAAGCTTTGAAAAAACTTCAGCACTAAACAACCAAGCTGAATTTTTTACTAATCGCGTAGCTGTTTTATTTTTTTCTAGGGTCATCGCTATATACTTTCCCTGTGGGTTTCAGGGAGATCAACACACCTCGCTAAAACAACCTTGGCCTGGTTTTTCAACAGAGGGGTTCCCTGCGCAAGGGGCAACAAGGGGCAGGTATTAATATTGCCTTACTTTGGAAACTTTTGTGATTCGCCGGGCTACCGGTTTACCAAATCTATACAGGGACTATTAAAATTAGGGCAACGCAGAGCCCTCAGCATCAACACTATATGTTCATTGCTTTATGAAATCGTTCGTATTCGTTCTCTACGAACCGAGAAAAATTTTCCCGAAATACTTCCGGAGCGAAACGTTCTGCATTCTTGCGACAGGCTTCTGGGGTGATACCTTCCATGTTCTTCTCAAAATATTCGACGGTCTCTTTTATGCTTTCAACCGTTTGAGATTTGAAAAACACACCAGTGGGTTCTTCATGGCTAGCCAGATCACGTATTGTCTCTAAAAGTGCTCCCTTTCCATATGCAATGACAGGAGTACCGCAGGCCTGCGCCTCTAATGGAATGATGCCAAAGTCTTCTTCTGCGGCATAGACAAACGCCCGAGCGCGTTGCATATGATCTTTCAACACTCCAAACTCCTGATATCCAAGTATCTCTATGTTTTTCCCCGCCTTGGCTTTCACCTTATTAAATTCTGGACCATCACCAATTACCACAAGGCGACGATCCGGCATCTTGCTAAAAGCCTCTACAATCAAATCTATGCGCTTGTAAGGCACCATGCGTGAGGCCGCAAGATAAAAAGACTCTTTATTATCTACTTGCGTAAATGCATGAATATCAACAGGCGGGTAGATGACCGTTGATTCGCGTCGATAAGATTTTTTAATACGTCTGGCAATAAAATGAGAAATCGCAATAAAAGAATCTACGCCATTGGCCGTGCGCGCATCCCAAAGACGAATCTTATGCAGAATCCACTTGGCCAACCAACCCTTTATCCCCCTGTCAAGACCAGCCTCTTTGAGATACTGATTCTGCAAATCCCAGGCGTATCGTATCGGCGAGTAAATACAACTGACATGCAACTGGTCTGGTCCTGTGAGCACACCCTTTGCCACTGCATGACTGCTGGAGATTACCAAATCATAACCAGATAGGTCGAGTTGCTCGATAGCCAACGGCATTAATGGAAGGTAGGATCGATATTTTGAACGCGCCTTTGGCAAATGCTGAATAAAGGTGGTGGTTGGTTTTTTTCCTAAAATAAAGTCGCGGCTTTGATCGTCCAGGAAGTCAATAACGCAGAATAAGTCGGCATCAGGATAAACAGCAAGCATCTGCTCAAGCACTCTCTCGGAACCCGCATAGGTCACAAGCCATTCGTGAATAATTGCTATACGCATAGACCTTGATCACACCCCCCAAACAAGATAAAACTCCAATATTGACCAACCTGTTTCAATTAAGGTGCCGCTTTATAAATTAGCACTCCCGTTTTTTGAGCCTTCCCGGTTTTTCATATTGGCTTCATCTACAGATTATTCCGGGAAAACGGGTGGCAAATCACCCAGGGGACTGTGCAGACGAGGCACATTATACATCTCTCATGGAAGTTTTAACCTAAAAAGTGGTACAACTTGTCGAGGAACAGCCAGGATGAGACCAAAAATATACTAACTCGGCGATATACGAACATGTGAGGAGAGCGATGAAATACCCATTAGCGTGTGACACATGGGACGACAGGGAAATCGAGGCAATCCAAAAAGTCATCAAGAGCGGTCGATACACAATGGGACCGCATGTCAAACAATTTGAAAAAGAGTTTGCCCGTCACTTCATGTGCAAAGACGCCGTGATGGTTAATAGCGGTTCAACAGCGAACCTTTTAATGCTCGCCACCCTGGCAGAAAAGTATAAGCTGCGCGGAAATATTATTGCGCCTGCCGTTTCCTGGTCCACAACTTATTTCCCACTGCACCAATATAATTTCACAATAAACTTTGTCGACATCGACAAGCACACATTAAATATTGATCCAGAAAAAGTAGAGGCGGCAATCAACCCAGAGACATGCGCGATATTCGCCGTAAACCTTTTAGGCAATTGTTGTGAATATAAGAAACTAAAAGAAATCGCAAAGAGAAGAGGTCTGATGTTGATTGAGGATAATTGCGAGAGCTTAGGTTCGATAACCGACACACAAGAGCATGCAGGCACAGTGGGTCAGCTCGGCAGCTATTCATTTTTCTTTTCACATCACTTGCAAACAATGGAAGGCGGCATGATTGCATGCAAAAACAATGATGATGCTGATTTTATCAGATCCATGAGAGCCCACGGATGGTGCAGAGATTTACCCGATGACAATAAAATTTATAAAAAGAGCGGAGATAAATTCAAAGATAGTTTCACATTCATAGCTCCAGGTTATAGCGTAAGGCCTCTGGAGATGAGTGGTGCAATTGGTAGCGTACAACTTGAAAAGTGGCCGGAGATGAGGAAAAAAAGAGTCAAAAACGCCGAATACTTTAAAGAAAAATTCAAAGACCTTCCCGTAACCACACAGAAAGAAATTGGCAGTTCCAGCTGGTTCGGTTTCTCAATCGTATTAGAAGACAAGCTGGCAGGCCACAGAGACGTTGTTGTGAAAGATTTAGAGTCAAAGGGTGTAGAATGCAGACCTATTGTTGCGGGTAATTTCATGAAAAACCCTGTAATTGAGTATTTGAGTTTTTTAAGCAATGGTGATTACAAGAACGCCGATTACATACATGAAAATGGTTTATTTGTTGGCAATGATGTTCGAGATTTGAAAGAGAACATCGACCTTGTGTATGGAATTATAAAAAATACGCATGACCGCCTGAGGAGTTGAAAGCAGTATGAGCAAAACAGCATTGGTTACAGGCATTACCGGCCAGGATGGTTGCTATCTGGCGAAATCGCTACTGGAGAAAGGGTATAAAGTTTACGGGGGTCAACGCAGGAGCACATCCTCAAAACATTGGCGTCTGGATGAGATGGGCATCACAGGGGACATTGAATACGTAGAGCTGGATGTTGTAGACCAGGCAAATATCAGAAGAGCTATAGAAAAAACAAAACCGGATGAAGTCTATAACCTGGCGGCCCAATCATTTGTCGCATTATCATTCGAGCAACCCGAACTTGCCACGCTGGTTGATGGCTTTGGCACATTAAAAGTACTGGAAAGCATCAGGCAGGTTAATCCACGGATCAAATTTTACCAGGCCTCTAGCAGCGAACTATACGGCAAGACACAAGAAGCACCTCAATCAGAACAAACCAGCTTCCACCCATGTTCTCCCTATGCCGTTGCAAAATTATACGCTCACTGGATCACTATCAATTATCGAGAAGCATATGATATGTTTGCCTGTTGCGGCATTCTGTTCAATCATGAATCTCCGATGAGGGGGGAAAACTTTGTAACCAGAAAAATTTCAAAAGGCATTGCGTTATGGTTGAGAGAAGGCCAGCCTATTGTATTAGGTAATTTAGAGGCCAAAAGGGACTGGGGACATGCCGAAGATTTTGTTGAAGGAATGCAGTTAATGTTAAATGCGGACCAACCACAAGAATACGTATTGGCAACAGGAAAAGTCCATACCGTTAGGCAGTTTATTGACAAGACATTGGCGTACCTATCAATACCCGGGTATTGGAAAAACGATGAATGCTTTGACAAAAGAAACGACAAACTTATCGTGACCACCGACAAGTCCAACCTGAGACCAGCAGAAGTTGGTCTGCTGGCTGGTGATTCCACCAAAGCAAAAACAGAGCTTGGGTGGAATCACAAGTATGATGTGGACAGTTTAATGGCCGATATGGTTGAGGCAGATTTAAGAAGATATCCCAGACCTTGAGAAGGGTCAGGCTATATAATCGAAGAGCGGTTTATGGGAGGAGTCAGGCTTGGGCATCCTGGGGGGTCATTAATTCGGCAGGGTCCAGACCTTTGTAGAGAAGATCACTTTTCACCATGATGCGCACAAGCTCCTTATAAGAAATTCGGGGTTCCCATCCCAACTTTTCACGAGCCTTACTGGCATCGCCAGTAAGCACATCCACTTCCGCCGGACGGAAAAATTTTGGGTCCACTTCGATCAAAACCCGTCCTGATTTTCGATCAATTCCCTTTTCCTCAAGACCTTCACCCTGCCATTCAATATCGAAACCACAACTGCCAAACGCGTCTATTACAAAATCGCGGATGCTTTTCTGAATCCCCGTTGCGAACACATAATCTTCCGCTTCCTCCTGCTGCAAAGCCAGCCACATTCCTTCGACATAGTCCTTGGCGTGACCCCAGTCGCGCTTTGAGTTGAGGTTTCCCAAACTCAGCTTTTCCTGCTCGCCTGCAAGGATATTTGCCAGTGACAAGGTGATCTTTCGGGTGACAAAATTTTCACCTCGCCGTGGCGATTCATGGTTGAACATGATTCCGTTGAGGGCATACAACCCGAAGGATTCCCGGTAATTGATAGTGATCCAGTGAGCATAAAGTTTTGCCACTGCATATGGACTGCGGGGATGAAAGGGCGTGGTCTCGTTTTGGGAGGCCTCCTTCACCTTACCGTATAGTTCGCTGGTCGAAGCCTGGTAAAACCGACAGGTATCCAGTAAATCCGTAGACTTGATAGAGTCCAGAATTCGGAGAGGGCCCATGGCATCCGCCTGCCCAGTATACTCAGGCGTATTAAAACTAATTCCCACATGGCTTTGTGCCGCAAGGTTGTACACTTCGTCAGGGTGGACTTCCGACAACAACCGACTCAGGCTTGGGGTATCGGTCATATCCCCATAATGCAAACGGATTTTCCCCAGCGGGTTTTGTGGGTTTAACAGGAGGTGTTCAATACGGCCTCGGTTAAAACTACTGGAACGCCGCACCAGACCGTGAACCTCATATCCTTTTTCCATGAGGAACTCAGCCAGATAAGACCCATCCTGTCCCGTAATCCCTGTAATCAAAGCTTTTTTCAAGAGCCCCTCTCTTTTTGCTACCCCATTTAATCAATGGACCGAACTCTGACTTTAAAACCTCAGAGCCTCTAAATTGTGAAACTTTGGAGAATCTGCCAGGAATATCAGGTCCACATCCTTTAGTTTATTGCGGCGAAGGTCCAGCTTTTTCAACTGGGGCAATATTGCGGAATCGGCCAAAGAATCCAAACTTTCCCGGGTGATGACATTACCCATGGCCTCCAGCTCTTCAAGCTGGCTTAAAGTATCAGACTGGACAATAGCCTGAAATTCGGTATCTCCCACAGAAACCCCGGAGGTTCTTAGTTTAGTCAGGTTTTTGAAATTCCCGGAATCCGCTAAAATACGAAAACCTTTTTCTCCCAGGTCGTTACTGTTCAAATTAAGCTCTTTGAGTTTATTAAGATGCGGGGACTGGGAAAGGGCCAGGATTCCCAGTGCAGTAACTCCGGTATTTTCCAGGTTCAAACTTTCCAATTGGGACAGGTTCGGGGATTCCGCCAGTAACACAAGACCTTTGTCTCCCACTGCATTACTCATCAAGTTCAGGGACTTCAGGTTTTTGAGGTATGGGGAATTGGCAAGCTCCTGAACCCCGTGATAATCAAAATGGTTGTTCCGCAGTGTAAGAGAAACAATCCCATCGAGTTTTTCATATTGTGCCAAAGAGACAAGGTCTTTATTGCCCAACCTCTGTTCATTGAGGTTGAGTTTATCATCGACTCTTTTCTTCTCAACCAAATTCCTGGAACGCATGGCCAATAAAGCGGTTTCCCCTGCCCGGCCTATATTGTTATCCTGCATATAAAGTTGAACAAGATTATTTAAATGCTTGGATCCCGCAATATCCAAGGCTCCCGGATCACCAATGTGATTGGAATCAAGAACCAGAGTTTCCAGCCGGTTTAAAGTTGGAGAATGCGCAAGAATGCGGGCACCTTGATTGGTGAGTTGATTCCAACCCAGGTTCAGGTGAACCAGTTTTTCAAAAGCTCCCGTCTGCGCCCAGTCTGCAATATTTTCATCTGCCAAAAGATTGCGACGAAGGTTGAGGATGCGAAGCTTGGAAACCACCGCACCATCTGGGAACCGGGTTAATTTCTGTTGCCCCACCTTATTCATCTCCAGGTCCACGAACCCGAGGTTCAGCAGGGACTGAGACTTTACAAGGCTCAAGGCTCCAAAATCGGAGACCTGATTATGGGCCAATTCTATCGATTCAAGGTTTGGAAGATTTTTAGAAACTGCCAGGCTTTTGGCTCCCTCATCCCCAATTTGGTTAGCATTGAGAATAAGATGTTTCAACCCGGCCAGCGAACCCGACCCGGCAAGAACACCCAAGCCTTCATCAGTGATCTCATTCCAGCTCAAATCCAGTTTTTGAACATGGGATAAGTCTTTATTGCGGCACAAAAAAACGATTCCCGCATCTCCCATTCGATCATAGGCGAGATCCAAAACCGGATCCTTGCGGGTCAGTTTTTTATTAAGGGTCTGGATAAAATTTAAATCTTTATTTTCAGGCCGCATGAATCAACCGCCAATATGGGGGTAGTCCGTTTTCACCGCGCCCATTTCCTGTAAACGTTTTGAATTATTCAATAGCTCCAGTCCCTGAAGATCAACTCGGTTATACGACAAGTTTAAGGTTTGGAGGTTTTGCAATCCGGAAAGTTTGGCCAAAGCCTGCATTCCTCTGAGACCAATTCGATTGGCATCAAGATGCAATTCCTTCAATTTTTTAAGGTGGCTGGAATTTGCCAGGGCCTCCGCTCCACGATCGCCAATGCGGTTAAACGAGAGGTCCAGGGTTTCAAGCCTGGAAAGGTTTTTAGAGTTTGCCAAAGCCACGGCCCCTTCATCGCCGATTTTATTGGTATATAAACTGAGGTAACGTAATTGGGTCAATTGCTCCGATTCGGCCAGAGCCCTTGCTCCTTCATCCCCAATCAGGTTTTCGTATATCCAGAGCTCTTTAAGCGGTTCGAAAAATTCCGACTGCGCCAGTTCCTCCACACCCAAATCTTTGATTTTATTGGTATGAATGTACAGGATTTCAATATCGGGAAGCGCCACGTTTTCAGCCAGATCCATAGCCGTCTGGTTATCGATACCTCTGTTGGAAAAGTCCAGAGTTTTCTTGTCCTTGCTCAAGCCGCGCTTGACCCATTTTCTGATATAAGAAATATCTTCTGCCATACTCACACCCCAACACTGAGAAAAAACTCCATTCTATAAAGGTGAGGGAAAAAGTAAAGAAATAAATGATTTATCCGGGAAATTTCGTGTTTTCGGGTTATATCGGGCTTGTGATCAAGGCCTGGTTCAGACTTTGCGAGACACTAAACCCTCATTTCCCGTCAAAAAAAGGGTCATGACTGGGCAGGGGGTTAGAAAGCATGCTAACCTCAATTGTTTGGTAGCAAAAGGTTTTTACGCAAAATATTCAAAACCGTTCCGAGTCGATCCATCGGTTCAACGCGTGGACTAAAAATATGCGAAAGCTTTCCATCACTCTTTGCATTCCTGTATTGACCTATCTAATTTGGCCTTATATAGCGTTAATTAAGTTATATGTGGGCCTGGAATCTGCCAACAAGAAAATAGTGATGGAGGAAATCCATTGGCCTCCCATCAAGAAAGGAATTGAGAAGAGCCTTAACCATTTTGTCAAAGAAATTTTAAACAAAAATCTAAAACAGCAAAATTTGCAGATAAGCTTTAGCGCCGTCTCACTAACCCGGAAAATCGCAGATGAAATAGCTACACCAGAGGGAATAATTTATCTTTACCACAATCCAAACAAGTATGCCGACCAAATCAGAAAAACATTTGAGAAAGCTACTGAACCAAAACAATTAAGCCCCGATATAAAAGAAAAACCACTAAAACTTGAAGGCCCCAATATCCCCAGCCTCTGGGAACAGATTGATTATATTTTCTTCACAGATTTTTCTCATTTCCAAGCAAGCTTTAATGTAAAAGGAAAACCTTTTACTATCATATGGGAACGGCAGGGGTTTGATTGGAAAGTAGTGCTCCTGAATTTCCCATTAACATGACCTGCAGTGCAAGACCACTGCATGGAAAACAATTCAAGTTACCTGGGCAAATAACTCTATCAGGTGACCCATGGTCCTCGAATTCTGATTCTGATATGGGTTGATATTACAGAAAAAATATTTTTGGGATCAAAGCTGATTTTAGTTCATAATATCAACGGATTGAAGAAAAGACCCTTGCCGGTAGCGTGAAGACCTCTTTTAAAACAGTTGGCAAATCTACAATGGCCGTAGAACCCTCATTTTATGCAAACGGAGAAATTCTTGCCTGAAACTAATTCATCCATAACGCACCCGGCAATTCCAGCCTTGGACAAACTGATTCAGTTTTCTTTGTTCACGTTCGTTGCCTTCTCCATGTTTTCCATCAGCGTCACCCAGATCGCATTTTCCATAGGCTCTATATCCTGGCTGTGGAAAGTTCACCTGACCCAAAGCTGGAAAGAAGTGCGGGGCACACGGGTTGGCATTGCAATCCTGTGCTTCTGCCTGGCCTGTTTTTTGGCGGTGGGGACATCGGTTGATTTTGAAAGCAGCTTTACACACCTGAAAAAACTGCTCCAATTTATCGTGTTCTTTTGGGCGGTCAATACGGTCACGGATGAAAGGCAAAGGGATTTATTAATTGGAACGATAATTGTTGCCGGAGTTCTTGCGGCATTGTATGGGCTCTCCCCTTATTGGGAGGCGGATTTCCTTGAAAATCACAGGATCCTTGGAACAAGAAGCAATCGCGCGACTTTTGCAGGGGTTTTAATGCTTACAAGTTTGGTGGCCTTGGGTTGGTGTCTATTTCATAAACCCAAAGAATATTGGGTGCTGGGGAGTTTAGGCATTATGGGCCTATGCCTGCTGGCGACATTGACGAGACAAGCCTGGCTTGGTTTTTTTGTAGGAACTGCATTTCTGTTGTTTTTCTGGAATAAAAAATATCTTTTGCTCCTGCCATTGTTGCTAACAGGTCTTTTATTTTTTGCTCCCGACTCTGTTAAAAACCGTATCCATAGCTTTGGAAATATAGAGGAAAATTCCTTCCAGTCAAGGGTGTCCCTTTGGAAAGGGGGATGGGAAATTTTCAAGGACTACCCCATTACAGGTTGTGGCTTTAAATGTGTGGATGCAATCCATACCCAATACCCGGATCCCTCAGGGTGGGTAGGGTTTTTCCGGGGAATGCACAGTAATATAATTCAACTACTGATCGACACAGGAATTGTAGGGCTGGGACTATGGGTTTCCATTTGGGTGGCATTTTTCATGGAAATCTTTAAACGTTGGAAGGCTTTAGCTGAGGAAGCGTCTTCAGATAGTGCCAAGGGCATACTGATGGGATCCTCGGCAGTGGTTGTTGGCTTTTTAGTTGGAGGTTTTTTCGAGACAAATTTCTACGACTCAGAGATAGTCATGTTGCTTTATTTCGTCATGGGACTCTCTCTGGCCAAAATAAAAAAAGCAGACAGGTTCACAGAGACGCCCTTCGACCTGGGGCGTTTTTTAAACACAAATCGTATTCTGTGGCTGGATAAAGCGATTCAGTTTTCTCTGTTTATGTTTGTCGCGTTCTCCATGTTTTCCATCAGCGTCACCCAGATTGCGTTTTCCATTGGGACGGTTGCCTGGTTACTCAAGGTCCACCTGACAAAATCCTGGAAAGAAATCCGTGGCACAGCTATAGGTCTGCCTATTTTATGTTTTTGCCTTGCCAGTGTTTTAGCGGTTATCACATCTGTAGACTTTGCCACCAGTCTCAAGCCTCTCAAAAAAATTCTTCAGTTTGCAGTGTTCTTCTGGGTTGCAAATACCGTGGAAGATGAAAGACAGAAGGACTTGCTTATAAAACTCCTGATCGCCGCAGGAGTCGTGGCCTCCCTGTTTGGTTTCTCTCAGGCATGGACCACTGCAGTGGGCCTGGAAACCAGGGTCTCCGGGACAATGAGTGTTTATATGACCTTTGCGGGATTACTGATGCTGGTCGGACTCTTTGCCCTCGGCAGAGTCCTTTTTAACAAAGCTAAAGAGGTTTGGGTGGTCGGTGCCGTGGGGCTTATTGCGTTTTGTTTATTGCTGACTTTAACCCGACAGGCCTGGTTGGGTTTTCTCGTTGGAATAGTAGTATTGACTATTTTCTGGAACAAAAAATACCTTCTAGCCATCCCTGCAATAATGGTAGGGCTTCTACTATTTTCTCCAGAAAGCGTCAAAGACCGTTTGTTCTCACTGATAGATTTAAAAGACTGGACCCTGCAGGCCAGACTCTATCTCTGGCAAGGAGGCTGGGAAATTTTTAAGGACTACCCCATTACAGGTTGTGGTTTTAAATGCGTAGATTTGGTTCATTCTCAATATCCAGATCCTTCAGGATATGTTGCACGATACCGAGGGTTGCACAGTAATATATTTCAATTGCTGGTCGACATGGGAATCCTGGGATTGGGGGCCTGGCTCTCAATCTGGGTAGCCTATCTCCTGACTATGTATAAAAAATGGTCGCAACAACTCGTCAATGATAATTCCAGAGCCTTGATCATGGGTTCCGTAGCGGCGGTGATGGGTTTTCTGGCAGGGGGATTGTTTGAGACAAATTTCTACGACTCAGAGGTTGTCATGTTGCTTTATTTCATTATGGGTATTTCCCTGGCCCAGACACATAAAAAAGTTTCGCAATAAAAACAATCTCTATACAAAAATCTGTAAACGCCACGGCATTCTCATGAAATTGCAAACCGCCGTTTTTTCTTTTTGCTTGGCCGTTGCATTGTTGCTCCTTATCGGTTGCAGTCCGACTGCCTCAACAGACCATTCTGTTTTCCGGATGTCCATAAAAAATGAGCCCCCTACCCTGGACTGGACTCTGGCTACCGACAGTGTTTCTTTCACCATTCTCACCAACCTCATGGAAGGACTCACCCAATACGATGCCGAATTAAACCCTCAGCCCGCCATCGCAAAAAAATGGAAATATTCTGAAGACGGCAAAACCATCACTTTTTTCCTGCGCAACGATGTTTATTGGACCGATGGGAAACCGGTCACAGCGGGAGACTTTGAGTATTCCTGGAAACGGTTACTGGCCCCTGAGACAGCCGCCCAATACGCGTACTTCCTCTTCGACATTGAAAATGCCAGCCAATATAATTCAGGAGAAATAACCGACCCCGACCAGGTTGGGGTAAAGGCATTGGCCCCGGATGTTCTACAGGTCCGATTAAAAAAACCCGTGGTCTATTTTCCCAGTATCACCACTTTCATGGTCACCTACCCCGCCCGGGAAGATATTATCCATCAACATGGTAACTCATGGACAGAGCCTGAAAATATTGTCACCAACGGTCCCTACACACTGAAAGAGTGGCAACACGAATACAAACTGGTACTGAAAGCCAACCCTCGCCACTACGAAGGCAAACCATCGGTAGATACTGTTCGAATGTTTGTGGTGCAGGAGCCCACCACTTCGTTAACGCTTTACGAAACCGGAGAGCTGGACTATATCGAACTGCCCTCTGTCGCTATTCCCCATTATAAATCCAGCCCCGAGTATAGGAACCAACCTCAGCTACGGGGAAGTTATTACGGTTTTAATGTACAAAAGCCTCCCTTTAAGGATGTACGGGTCCGGCAGGCATTTGCCCATGCGATTGACCGGTCCCGCATTCCCGGAATCATGAAGGGGGGAGAACTGCCCTCCTCATCATGGATTCCCAAAGGCATGTTCGGTTACGATGAAAACATTGGATCAAAATTTGATCCGGAAAAAGCCCGGTCCCTCTTAGCTAAAGCGGGCTACCCGGATGGGAAAGGGTTCCCAAAAGTTACCGCCGTCTTCAACACAAGGTACACCAACCAGCTCATCGGGGAATTCCTACAGGGACAATGGAAAAAGCACCTGAATGTACATATTGATTTAGAAAGTCAGGAATGGAAGGTTTTGCTTAGCCGGTTGGATCTGGACCCGCCACAGATTTTTAAGCTGGGATGGGGGGCCGACTTCCCGGACCCCGATAACTTCATGAACCTGTTCATTAAGACCAGTGGCAATAACCGGCTGAGATGGTCTCATCCGCGCTACGATGAATTGGTTGCCCTGGGGTCTACGCTGAAAAATCCGGAAGAACGAAAAGCGGTCTATGATGAAGCTCAAATCCTGCTCACCGAAAAGGAAGTCCCGATGATTCCCCTTTTTGTTGCCGCCCAGAACCTTTTGGTCAAGCCTCATGTTCAGGGATTAAAGGTCAACGCTATGGAACTTTTATATTTAAAACGCATTCATTTGCAAAAAACGAGTCCCGCTAATTAAAGGCATAAAAAAAGCCTGCCGATCACTGGGCGTGAGGCAAGCTATGATGTCTTTATTTTGTGGGCAAGCATTTACTCAGCCCAACGAGCTATTGCTAGTTGGCCCCACGCCTAGTGGCAGCAGGCTTTTATAAAAATCAATCCTATACAATCGCCAGAAACCCACAGGCCTGGTAACAGGCATTGCAGTTGATGCACAAGTCCATATCAATATGCGCCGCAACTTTACGGGTTCCCCCGGTGATCGCCCCAGTAGGACAGGGCTTGATGCATGCGCCACAGGCTACACAGTCTTCTTCCTTAACTACATAGCGGTAAAGCCCCGTACACCGTGCCGCGTCACAAATCTGGTCCACGATATGCCGTTCATATTCTTTACGGAAATATTTCAGTCCGGTAAGAACCGCCTTCGGTGCCGTTTCCCCCAACCCGCATAAAGAAGACTGGCTGATTTCCTCGCACAATGCCTGAAGCTTGTCCAAGTCTTCCATTTTGCCCCGGCCCTCGGCGATATCAGTTAATTTATTTTTTATGAGTGTCAGACCGATCCGGCAGGGAGTACATTTGCCGCAGGTTTCGCCTTCGTTAAATCCGATAGCAAAAAGCGCGAGATCAATCACACAAGCCGATTCATCATAGGCCGCAAAACTGGCCTGGCCCATCAGCACACCCGCATCCAAAAGGCTTTCGTAATCCGTTGCAGTGTCAGCTTTTTCCGGCGGAAGGAATCCCCCCGTCACACCGCCTACATGAACCACCTTGAGTGGTTTTTTCTTTTGAATACCACCGCAATAATCATCAATGGCTTCCTTGAAAGTTGTTTTCATGTCCAGCTCCATCAATCCGTTGTATTTGATGTTGCCGGAAATTGCCCATACCTTGCAGCCTTGGGCATTTTCGTTGCCCATTGCCGCATACCAGTCCGCGCCATTCTTGATGATCTTGGGAACGGTGGCCCAGGTTTCTGCGTTATTCAAAAGTGTCGGTTTGCCCCACAACCCGGCATCGCAGGAATGTGGCGGTTGTGCTTTCGGGAAAGGACGCTTGCCCTCAACCGATTGCATCAATGCCGTGGACTCTCCGCCGATAAACGCTTCCAGTCCCTCATGCACCCGAAAGTTAATACTGAATTCCGTGCCCATAATCTTGTCACCCAGGAAACCTCGTTCCCTGGCCTGTTCCAGAGCCTTATTCAGCCGCCTGACCGCAATCGTATAATCCGAACGCGTGTAGATGATCCCTTCCGTTGCGCCAATAGCATAAGCTCCGATCAGCAGACCTTCGATCACCTGATGCGGGTTGCCTTCCATGACACTGCGATCCATATAGGAAGCGGGGTTGCCCTCGTCTCCATTGACCATAATGTAACGGGTCCCTTTTTCGTCAGTCGGAGCCTTGGCCGCCTTCTCCCATTTGGTCGCGGTGACAAATCCGCCGCCGCCTTTGCCGCGCAGTCCGGATTTTTTGACCTCGGCGGTCACCGCATCCGGCTTCATGGAAGTCAAAACCTTTTTCAAGGATTCATAACCACCCACCCGGATGTACTCATCAATATTTTCCGGGTCGATAGCACCGCTGTGTTCCAACGCGACACGGGTCTGTTTTCCCAACGTCTCGTAATAGTCGTCTTTGGACGCGGCCTTTTTAAACACCTTGCCGCCCACAATATGGTCATTCAAAATGTTTTTGACCATCGCAGGCTTAACCTTCTCGTAGGTCACCCGCGCTTCACCGGGAATATAAACATCTACCAGCACATCACGACTGCAATAGCCCCGGCACCCGACCTGGCCCATTTCACATTTTCGCTCACCGAGCGTGGCATTGGCTTCCATTTCAGAAATCTGCTTCTGAAATTCGTCGTAAACTTCCTGACCGCCTTCAGCAACTCCACTCAGGCTCAAGCATACGGTGATTTTTATCTGGCCTTGTTTCTGAGCAACGGCCTGGCCCTGTTCTTCAACGGCTTCCATGAACAATCTCCTTGATACCCGTCGTTATTCGAAAATTTTATCGATAATGAATTTGATAGTCCCAGTATCCGGCGGGAAAAAATAACATCCACCAGACTCGACAATATGTCATATAACTCAGGAAAATTCCAGCCATTCTAGTAACCCGAACGCGGATTGTCAAACTTTCCCTAGAGCCTGATTTTAAAAGGTTTTTAACCTTAAACAAGACCCTTGATTTCAACTTCCCATGGCGAGGGGAACGCCGGGGCCAAATACCCCGTTCCAAGTCTGCAAGACTCTTATAATAAAAGAGTTACCCCTGTTTTTCTGTGCAATCATCGTGATCGGGCTCTTTGCGTAGAACCCATAATGGGTTCCTCCCTATTTCTGGTGATGGCCCATCGCCCCGACTCACCCACATATTTGTCTCACAAACCTTGCACCCGATTTGAAAATTTGAGGTTGATTGCGCCGGGGCATGAATATAGACTGCCCATCGATATCAACCTCTTCCAGTAAAAAGGCGAGCCTTTTTTTATAAAGACATTATGATAAAAATAAAACAGAAATCCGATAATCTGCTTGACCATAAAACAGAATGCCTGATTCTCCCCTGCACGGAAGAAAAAAAACCTGGCCAAACACTCAAAGCTGTCGATGCCGTCCTCAACGGCGCAATAACTGCGGCATTTGAAAACAAACGCTTCACAGGGAAACCCAACCAAACCCTTTTGCTCAACAGCGCCGGCTGTCTGAAAGCCGACAACCTGCTTCTGGTTGGAGTGGGCAAAGCCAAAGAGGTAACAGCAGAAAAAATCTGCCAGGCTTCGGGAGCCGCGGCAAAAGTGGCGGAAAGATCCAATTTTAAATCCGTTTCGATTTTTCTAAACGATAGCTGTTTCGACCAAATAGCCAAAGGCAAAGGGAAACTCTATGGCGAACTCTCAGGAGCCGTTGCCGAAGGCGCAGGTCTCGCGCTTTATCATTTTGACAACTATAAATCTACCGATGAAAAAGACGATCCGCCAAGCAGGGTCGGGCAACTGACCCTCATCCCTGCATCAAAAGTGCGGCAGGCAACTGTGGAGAAATCCATCGCCCGCGCAGAAAAAATTGTCAACGCCGTGCATTCGGCAAGAGACTTGGTATCGCATCCCGGCAACACCGCAACACCCACCTTCCTGGCCGAGCATGCAAAAAAAATGGCGCGTAAAAACAAAATCACCTGCAAGGTGCTGGGTAAAAAGGAAATGGAAAAACTCGGCATGGGTGCCCTGCTCGGTGTATCCCGTGGTAGTCACGAACCGCCGGCCCTGATCGTGCTGGAATATTATGGTGCCGCTAAAAAGAAAGCCCCTACAGTAATCGTTGGCAAGGGTATCACCTTTGACACCGGCGGCATTTCGCTTAAACCCGGTGCCAAGATGGATGAGATGAAGATGGATATGTCCGGCGCCGCCACCACATTGGCCGCACTGCAGGCCATCTCCAGCCTGAAACTGCCCATCAACGTCATCGGCATTGTGGCGGCGGCAGAAAATATGCCCGGCGGGTCTGCCATCAAACCCGGCGACATTTTAAAAAGCCTGTCCGGAAAAACAATAGAGGTGCTCAACACCGATGCCGAAGGCAGACTGGTTCTCGCCGATGCGCTGACCTATGCCCAACGCTATAAACCAAAAGAAGTGATCGATCTTGCCACCTTGACAGGAGCTGTGCTCATGGCGCTGGGACATCAGGGTGCCGCTGTGATCGGTAATAACGAAAATATGATCGCCCGGCTGAAAAAATCCGGAGACGCAACCGGAGAACGAGTGTGGGAACTGCCGCTGTGGGAAGAATTTGAAAAAGCCGTTAAAAGTGATATCGCCGATCTTAAAAACATCGCCTCCCCCGGAGTCGGAGCAGGTACCATCACCGCCGCCGCGTTCCTCAAACCTTTCGCGGGCGACCAGCCCTGGACCCATATCGACATTGCCGGCACCGCATGGGGATATGACAAACCCTACACAACAAAAGGCGCATCCGGCTACGGGGTACGACTACTCATCCATTATCTGGAACACCCAAAATAAGCATGACAAATGTCATCATCATTTTCATACACCTGCTGGCGGCAGGGGTGGCGCTGGGCAGTCTCATCTATTGCCTGCTGGTCTACCTGCCGGTGGTTGAGAAAAATATAAGTGAACGCGATGAAAACTCCCCGTCCTATAAAATCCTCGACCTTTTAGCACCTGCAACGTTCGCCAGCATCCTCATCCTCATTGGATCGGGAGTTTATTTTTTGTTGGAAAACTATTCGGCGCAGGTCGGACTCAAACCCGGTTACTACAATCTGTTCGGTATCAAAATGTTGTTCGTGGCATTGGCGTTTTTCCCAAGCATGTATGTGACCTTCTCGTTAAGAATCCAGATCGCAGACCTCGACCTGAATCCGGGCAACAAAAAGCTAGTAGCCAAAACCCTTAAAAAAATGATCGGCTTGAGCCGAATGACCTTGTGGATGTTGGTCATCACCCTGTTCCTCGGCATCTGGCTGGCAAGGTACTGAAACACCAGCGTGACGCTGGCCCCGGTGCAACACTTCAAGATCCCCCCTGACAAGGGGGGCCAGGGGGGTTTGATTTAGTCAAACTTTTTAAGTACTATGCAGATGAAAACTCTTCTGGAGACCTGAGCATGAACGAAACGACCGAACAAACCCCACCGGAATCGAAATCTATCATCAATGAAGATGAACAGATGCCCGTCCCGCCACAGAGCCAACTTCCGTTCCCGGAGCAGGAAATTAATCTCAACGAAATTTTTCCGGAAGAAGAAAACGATCTCAACGACCTGTTTCCGGATGAAGAAACCCGCACCCTGCTAAAAAAAGTCCAGCGCAACAAAAAAGACCTGCACACCATGACCGACCGCTTCACCGATGAGGATTGGGGTGGCAATGAACTGGCAGACGCTGAAGGCGGGAGCAACCCCACCAGCGAGGACAGCCCCGCAGCCACTGAAGAACCCTCTGGCGAGGGTGGCGACTAACCCCTCTTTCTAGAAGAGGGAGAAAAACCAACCCCCATCAAGCCGCGATAACTGTTCGCTAACTTGACAAGCTATTGCAAATTGGGTCGCGCGTTATGCTCATCATTTGCCTTCGTGCCCCGAAGGGGTATCACGCTGGCGCCTAGTGGGCCGCCAGAAGAAAGATGACCCCACCAGCGTAAGAAAACCAAGATCCATGAACAGTACGTGTTTGGGATCGAACCCCTCCATATAGAGAACCCGGCTCAGCCAACTAGCTATAAAAGAACCCTCATAAACCGGATCCTGTCTTAAAGTTTCTTCCAGAATTGTTAAGGGGCAGGGTATACCCAGAACCATCAGCAGAGACACCCCCGCTAACGCAGAAAAGTGAATGATACGGAACAGGCGGGAATTATAAAAAAGTCCGATCGGGAACCCGAGAATGAAAAACAAAACCACGAGAAAATGGATTATAAGGATCAGCTCTTCCATAAACCCCAAATTATACAATAACTGGGGTAAGGCGAATGTCTTTAAACATCCCCTCCACTGCTGAGCTACCCTCTCTTCCACTACCTTCATCCCCCGAACAGGCAAACAATTGATCCATTGCCCATAGATATTTAAAGACAGAGGGACTATTTTAACGATAGGAAGGAGAGGATCATGTTTTTAGAGAAATTTAGAGGAACATTTGAAGGAGGTATCGACACCAGCGACAATACTTATCTGACCCCAATTGTTTGGGTAGGAATTGCGGTCACTTTATTTGTGGTTGTGCTGTTGATGACATTTTGGATGTTTTGACCTGTTGGATTGGATGATCATTTTCACGGTTAAAATAGGCGCGGGGGGAGTTTTTTGTATTTGTCATTGCTGTGCCGCAATGACGACCAAGGCAACCCCCTAGCCCCCTTGTCAGGGGGAAGATATTAAAGTATTACCCCTGCGGGGCACGAAAGTTGAGGAAGAGTATCACGTGCGCTTGATGACGTAGCTTGTTTGACGGGCAATTACCCCTTCGGGGCACGAAGTTTAAGGAAGAATATCACGTGCACGCTGGCCCCACGCCCAGCCCACTCCCGTGGGAGGGAGTATAGCAATGACTTGTTAAGCCGAGATAGTTTCTTGTTAGCCAAACGGGTTATTGCTAGTTGCCCCCGGCGGCTAGCCGGTTAGGCGTTTTTTAGTTGTAGTTTTCGTCTGGAGAAGACGACCTTCATGTTTTGCTTGAAAAGCGGGTTTTGTTTCAGCATGAAGTTAAAACTGGGTTTGAGCAGAACAAAACAGGACGTGTCTGTCTTTGCTGTGACGGTAGCGTTTCGCTTGGAATCCGAGACCAGGGCACTTTCACCAAAAAAGTCTCCAGGGTTTAGGATTGCAACCTGTCTTTCCCCGAAAAAAAATTTCTTCACGGATACTTCGACTTCGCCCTCATGAACTATAAAAAATAAATTCGCCTGTTCACCCTGACTCACAATCGTAGTCCCGGCCCTGAAATGGAAACTCCTCATTTGTGAAACAACGTGCTTCAGCTCCTTATGGGAAAGGACCGAAAAGGCCCGGACTTTCTGCATTTGCTCTACAAACCAATCTAAATCTTCTTCAAGCAACATCTTCATATTTACTTTCATACCTTCACCTGCGTAACGATTTTAAACTTCCAAACCTGGGGCGGGTCATCCGCTTGAAGTGCCCTCTTCGAAAAGTTTGCGGGCCTCCATAGAACTGTTAAATAGCAATTTGCATACCAACGGAGGACACCCTGCAAGGGAGGAACATTTAAACTATTGAAAACAAATCGTATATTTTTAGACCTGAGAAAAAAGAAGGGAATAAGGTTGGGCGAGGATGGGGTTTGATTTACAAAAATGTGCACAAACTGTATGAAATTTCCCCAGTTGTCACCCTTACCCCCCCCCAATGGGGTGATTGACTGCTTGGGCTATTCGGTACATATTCGTGTGAACGTAATGTGCGTTCGGGACAGACCCTACCTTTGAGAAGTGGAGAGTTTTAGTTATGAAAAAAGGGTGTATCATTTTCGGGTTTTTGGTTCTGTTATCCGGGTGCTCCGGGCTACAGGTTGCTCAAAATGGTCCCGAAGCAAATCAACTGTATGGCCCCAACTGTGCCGGATCCGGGAATATAGAGGGAACACAACCTTACGCAGATTGTGTCTGGCAAACCTGGAAACTGGCCAAAGAATTAGAATACACCAGACAACAAGTAAAAAAAATGCTTCTCCTGGACAGGAAAAGAGATCAGCGCGATAAGGCTGGCAAAATCTAGCCCTCCTTAAATCCCCGGCATTGATCCCCACGCCTGGTGGCCCCTTAGTACCCCTTCGAGGCATGAAGGCAAGTGAAGAGAGATATCCCGTAGGGGAGGAAGAGAGCAATAGCTTTTTCAGCCGAGACAACTCTTTGCTCGCCAAACAGAGCTATTGCACATTGCAAAAAGATGCAAAAAAATACCGGAATTTTATTTTTAAAAATCATTAATTTCTATTCGGTAAAAATATAAACCCAAACAGCTATCAGAATAACAATGCTGGCAAACAGGAATTTAAATAATCGATCGAAAAAAACAAACCTTCTCTCGACATCTCTTCTTTCCTGAGTTCTCCGGTTCGTTTTCCTTCTATCTACCGTTCTTTTATCTTCGACCATACCTCCTCCAGACAAATGACCTGTTAAGCCGAGCCCACTCCCGTGGGAGGGAGTATAGCAATGACTTGTTAAGCCGAGATAACTCTCTGCTCGCCAAATAAAGCGATGGCACACTGGCACTCCGCCGAGCCCACTCCCGTGGGAGGGAACTGGCAAGATCTCTTTCAGCCGAGATAACTCTTTGCTCGCCAGAGAGGGCAATTGCACATTGGCCCTCCGCCTAGGAGGGCTAGTGGGTATTCAGGTTCTGACCGCCCCTGAGTTTATTGAGCACTGCGGTCATATGGTCGTAGCCCATCTGGTTTTCCAGGGCGGAAAAAACATCGCGGGTGCGGGTATACCAGACGATGGCCTCGGGAATATTTTCTTCTGTTTTCCAGTAAAAACGCCCCATATTCTCGAACAAAAGTGCCTGATTCTGATGAGGGGGAATATCTTTAATCAGTTCCACCCCTTTTTTATACCAGGCTCCCGCCGAAACGTTATCACCCCGTTCCATAAACAAATCGCCAGCATGGTTCATGGCCCGGGCTTCACCTAGCGGATTATTGATTTTGTGGTGGTATTTCATGGCCAGGATGTATTGCGCCTTGGCGGCCTCAAGGTTTCTACGAAATTTATACAGGTCGCCGATGGACTCGTAAACCTTCGCGGCCTTTTTCAACTGGTTTTCTTTTTCGAAAGCCGTGATGGCCTTGCCATAATTCTCAATGGCCCGATCAAACTCGTGATAGAAAAAATCTTCCGATGCCTGTTGCAGGTAGCGACCGGCTTCGTCTTTGGCATCAATAGGAGTGGTGATGGACTCTTCTTTTATCTTTTTGCCATGCGGCAGGAGCCAGACCGAAAAACCCATTCCCAGGGTTACGATAACGATGACTAAATATTTCAGTGCCGGGGAAAAACCCATTAAATGATTAACCTGATGGTTGAAAACGTGTGGTCTTTATCAGATTAACATGAAAGGAATGGGAAATGACAACAAGGCCCCTGGCGGGGGCGGGGGAGGATGGGTTATTCGCTCAGAGTCTCTGCGATAGGTTGTTGCAGAACCTCCTGAATTTTATCGTCGAATATTTCGGCGTTGAACGGCTTGACCAGATAATGCCGGATGCCCTGCTTCCGCGCATCAGCAATTTTAGTTTCATCATCTTCCATAGTGATCATGACGAAAGGCGTGTCTTTTAGTAACGGCTCCATCTGGAGATTGCAGAATAACTCCAGCCCATTCAATTTGGGCATGTAACGGTCGGCAATGATCAGATCCATCTTGGCTTGTCGCAATATTTCAAGGGCTTCCTCACCATCACTGGCCTCGAAAATATTTTTGATCCCTAAACGAGTCAAATGATGCCTGATGATTCCCCTGGCAAACAGGTCATCATCCACAATTAAAGTACTACATCTGGAAAGCATAGTGCGTCCTCCCCGCAAAAGTGGTACGCGCATATTTAGTTGAAAAGATTGAAGGAATTCTACCATAAACACTTGGAAATGCAAAGAAAATATAGTGAACACGATATTTAAGCTAAATAATCGGCGGTTTGTCAGCATTTTTCAGGCAGCTTTAAGAATAGTCTTTTTTCCTCTTATATCGACCCATTTTGACTATTGGAGATTGCGCCGGATAAGTATAAAATACACCCGCTTTTTATCTGCGTTATTTGAAGGGCTTTTTTATTCCCGGTTGGGGTCTTCGAAACCCAAAACAATCGACCTGCTTTCCTGAAAGATGCCCTGCCCTAAAACAAACTTCATCAGAATAGGATTCTCTTCTTGTTGAATTTATTAGCCAACACCTATCGGAAATGGGTAATCGAAAAACCCCTTGCCAGCCTGGTGGCGGTTTTCCTGATTGTCGGTTATTTCTCCTATCATATCCCCAGCTTCAAGCTCGATGCCTCTGCTGAATCTTTGGTGCTGGAAAATGATGACTCCCTGCAATATTACCGGAAGATCAGCAAAGCTTATGGCTCCGATGATTTCCTGATCATCACTTACGCTCCTTTCAAGGATTTAATGTCTGATGGGGTGCTGGCAGATTTAAAATCAATGAGCGATGAACTTGCCCGCCTGGATCGGGTGCACTCTATAGACAGCATCCTCAATGTTCCTCTGCTGAACAGTCCGCGCGTTGAAATATCCAAACTGGATACCGACATCCGCACTCTGGAAACTGCTGGCGTAGACCGGGAAATGGCCCGCAGGGAGTTTCTGGAAAGCCCCATTTACAAAAACCTGTTATTGAGTCCGGATGGGAAAATCACAATTATCCGCATCAATTTCAAGCGTGACGAAAAATATTTTTCTCTGCTGTATCAGCGCAATGACATGCGTGACAAGAAAAACGGACCCGGACTCAGCAAAGAGGAAGAGGTCTTGTTTGTCAAAGCCCGCCAGGAATTTCGCGATTATCACGCCCAGGCACTGGACTATGATGACCAGATGATAAAAACCGTTCGAGATATCATTGACCGGCACCGCGATCATGCAGAAATGTTTCTCGGTGGGGTTCCCATGATCACTTCAGACATGATCGGTTTCATTGAACACGACCTGGAAACATTCGGGTTGGGAGTGCTGGCTTTCCTGATTCTGGTACTCAGCCTGTTCTTTAAAAAATTCCGCTGGGTAGCCCTGCCCGTAGGTTGTTGCATCATCACCGTGCTGGTGATGGTGGGCTTTTTAGGATTGATGGATTGGAGGGTGACGGTGATCTCATCCAATTTCGTTTCGATTCTGCTTATCATCACCATGTCCCTGACCATCCATTTGATTGTGCGTTACCGGGATATCAACGACAGCAATCCGGGCCAAAGCCAGAAAGAACTGGTATGGCAGACGGCTCGGCTCATGGCCCAGCCCTGTTTTTATACCGCCATCACCACGATTGTCGCATTCATCTCCCTCATTATCAGCGGCATTCGCCCGGTGATCGATTTCGGCTGGATCATGACTATAGGAATCGCCCTGGCCTTCGTACTGAACTTCATCTTTTTTCCGGCGGCTCTGGTTTTATTAAAACCCGAGCCTCCCGGTTTCGCCAAAGACGGCACCCGTCGGGTCACCCTCGCCATTGCCGGGTTCACCAACCGGAACCGCAATGCCATCTTGATCGGCTCGCTCATCCTGGCAGTAGTGAGTGCTATCGGGATTTCCAAACTGGAGGTGGAAAACCGTTTCATCGACCATTTTAAAAGTAACACCGAAATCTACCGGGGAATGGAAGTGATCGACCGACAGTTGGGAGGCACTACGCCTCTTGATATTGTCATGAGCCCGGATCAGAAATATTTTGATTACCTGGAAACTTCCAAAGAGGAAGAAGATTTTGATGATCCCTTCGCTGAGGAATCAGAAGAAGTGGAAGCGAATTATTGGTTCAACTCCAATATGCTCGACCGGGTAGAAAAAATTCATGACTACCTGGAAAGCCTGCCGGAGGTGGGCAAAGTCCAATCAATATCCACCTTGGTTAAGGTCTTCACCCAACTGGACAGGGGCAGAAAACCGGACGATTACGATCTGGCACTCATCCGCAAACTCATGCCCAATAATGTTAAAGATTCCCTGGTCAACCCCTACCTGTCGCAAGACGCCAACCAGATTCATATCAACATGAGATTGATCGAGTCCGACCCCACGCTAAGACGCTCCGAACTCATAGAAAAAATCCGCAACCATCTCGTTGAAGAATTAAAGTTCGATCCGGAAACCATCCACTTCACAGGGATGGTGGTGCTTTATAACAATATGCTACAGAGCCTGTACCGATCGCAGATTCTCACTATCGGCACGGTTTTTATTGCCATCATGTTCATGTTCATGATTTTGTTCAGGAGTGTGGCCCTGGCGTTGATTGGCATCATCCCCAACCTGCTAGCGGCAGGAACGGTATTGAGCCTCATGGGGTGGATTGGGATTCCGCTGGATATGATGACCATCACCATCGCCGCCATCACGGTGGGAATCGCGGTAGACGATACCATCCATTACATCCACCGTTTTGAAACAGAGTTTAATGTAGACCGAAATTATCTGGCGGCTATGGAGCGGTGCCACGGGAGCATCGGCAAAGCCATGTACTACACATCGGTGACCATCACCCTCGGGTTTTCGATTCTCGCACTTTCGGAGTTCATGCCCACCATTTATTTCGGCCTGTTAACCGGCGCGGCAATGGTGGTGGCCCTGATCGGTGCTCTCACCCTTCTCCCACTTTTGATCGTTGTCTTCCGTCCCTTGGGCCAGGCCGCGCCTGGTGAGAATTAGCCACAAATTGGCAATCCACAAAAGAAAGATAACGAGCAAAAGCTTGATTGCGCCGAGTTAACCTATCGCTTGCCAGAAGAGTTATTGCTAATTCGCCCCACGCGGAGTGGGCGGAGAACCTCCGCTAGTAAATTGCAATGTCTTTATGAGGCCGGCAAACGTTTTCTCGGCTCTAATCGCTATTGCTAGTTGCCTTCACGGCCAGTGGGCGGGAGACGAAACGGAAGGGGAGCACTTGCCCGCCCTTTGAGGTGAGTTCTTCCATGACGGATTGTTTTTTGGCTGGTGGCACAATGAAGGCCACGCACCCGCCGCCACCTGCACCGCAGACCTTGCCAGCCAATGCACCCTTTTTCTGGGCGGCACGCATCAACCGATCCATCTGGGGAGTGCTGATATTGGGAGCCAACTGTTTTCGGGCTTTCCATTCCCGGGCAAAAATCGGGGCTATACTTTTAAGATGTCCCCGGCTCAATGCCCGCTCCATTTCCACTGCACAATCCCGAATGGATTTCAGGTGACGGATCACTGTCTTGTTGCCATCCACAGCCTTTTTCGTCACATCCCAGTTATTGATCCCCGAGTTTCTCGGTTTGCCGGTATAACACAGGACAAAATGCCGGGTCAGCTCGGCAGGGCTGATATCAAACTTTTCAGTTTCGGTGCCTCGCACTCCGGGCAAAACTTTTCTCACCCCTCCATACATCGCCGGATAATAATCCTGACATCCTGCGGGAACCTTAATAACCTGAGTCTCAATATTTTTGGCGATTTCAATCATCTCAGCCTTGCGGTAACCCCGGCCGGTAAAACGGTTGAGTGCCCCGTGCAAGGCAATATTCAAAGCCGAGGAACCACCAATGCCCGACCCTTGCGGAGCCTGGCAGTCTGTAGATATTTCCAGTCCCGATTTTGGCGCATAGAACTTCAAGGTGCGCACAATGAGTTCCAAAGGATGATTGTCTGGAACCGCGCTCAGCGAGGGAAAGTTGTCGCTCAAACCTAAATCGCCTGAGGTTAAGAATATCCGCTTGTCTTTTCGGGGAAGGATTTCTACCGTGGCATAAAGGTCGATAGCCGCATTGAGGGTGGGGGGGCTATCAAAAAACAGATGTAAAGGCCAGATGTCCAGCGTCCCCCCGGCTAAATCAATCCGGGTGGGGGCAGAACTTTTAATGCGGGACACCTGATTCAAGTCTCTCAGAGGTTTTCCGCATCCGCCTCTTTGCTGGCTTCAAGATCATGAATCTTCTTATTCAGCTTACCGACCAGGGCCGCATAAGATTCGGTACTGATTATTTTGGTGAACTGGGACTTATAATTACGGATCAGGCTGACCCCTTCTATCACAAAGTCATAAACCAGCCATTGACCATTATCCTTAATCATTTTGTAATCAACATCGATCGTACCATCCTTGCGGACAATCTCGGTTTTGACCAGGGCATATTTCCCCTTAACCTGTTCACTGACATAGTTGATGGTCTCATCCCGATAGTTCTCAATTTTACTGGCGTAGGAGTTTTCAAGCAGTTTTTTAAAAAGCATAGTGAACTCTTCGCGCTCTTTATCGCTCCGGACCTTATAGTTCTTGGCCAGAGAGCGCATCACCATCTGCTTATAGTTGAAACGCAGGCCGATCACCTGGCGTAGTTTTTCCCTTCTTAAAGTCGGGTTGTCCTTAAGGCCTTTGTCGGAAACAATTTCCAGAACCTGATCGATGGTCCCCTTTAGATCCTCAGTGATTTGCGATTGCGCAAACACCTGTCCAGAAGCCCAAAACAACGAAACCGCAAACAATACATAAACCCAGATATTTTTCCTGTTCATCGAAAGATCCTCACGGTTAGTTCCAAATCAGCCATTTTCAGCAACTTTAACAAATATGGTTTTCCTAATCAAGCACCCCACCAATTCTCCTTCTCGCCAGAGGCAATCCGGCCTTATCCAGTATAAGAAAAATGCCGATAAATTACAAAAGGGGCCAAATTCCCCAGCCAGTAACTTAGTTAAATTTAAACAAATTTCATAAAATATTGACAAAATCACTGTTATTTCATATAGTTGACTAACCCTTATTGCGCAGGAAGACCAAATTAATCAATAATTTATAAGAGGTATTGAGTCGTGGGCCATTCCCGTGTCTTTCCATTCCTGGCATTGTGCATCGCATATTCTGGCATCTTGCTTGCCGGGTGTGGCACCGTTGACTTGGAAATTCGTCAGGGACACACAAGTTCAAACATGCAACCCCACTCCGTGGCCATCCTACCCTTTACCCTTGAGGCACCGGATCCCGAAAAAGTTTCTCCCCACGAGCTGTTCCGAGACTGTTTTTACAATTATTTCAGTTATCTCGGCTATGTCGATCTGCCTCTGAAGACCGTTGACCAAAAATTGAGCCAGGCGGGTCTTACGGACTCCAGTAAAATTTTGGAATTGAGTCGCGAGGAGCTTCGGAAAATCCTGGGCGTTGACGCGGTGATTCGTGGTCGTGTTCTGTCGGCCAGTAACTTCACTGGCGGTATTCACGCGGAAACTTCCATCAAAGCAAAAATTGACATGCTTGACCTGAGAACGGGAGACACTCTGTGGGAAACCGAACACAAAGAAATGGCTTATTCAGGAATCCTTTCGCCAACAATTGTCGATATCATCCAGGATCAAATGGATAACGCAAACGTACACCAAGCCTATTTCAAAGTAGCAGAGACATTTTCGGTCAACATGATGAAAGAAATCCCGGACCCTGCGGATAGCTGGAAAGAGAACATTCGCTTGCCTGAGATCACCGACATCGAAACCAACTTAAAACCGAACCTGAAATTGAAACCCCGTGATCGGATTTATGTGAGCCTGAAAGGCGACCCGGGGCTGACCGGATATTTCGATATTGGTAGTTGGAAATCAAACATACCCTTAAAAGAAATCGTGCCCGGACTCTACACCGGAAGCTACACCATAAAGACTTCCGATAAAGTGACCAGCTCTTTGATAATCGGTAGCCTGAAAAATAAAAATGGCCTCACCGGGAAAAAGTTCTATAAAACCAGCATGGCCCAATTTGGGCCTTCATCCACCCACTGACCCTATGATCTCTTTGACTGGCAAAAATATTTCAGCTCTTGCGCAGTACCGGTGGATCTTCCTTTTGGCAATCCTGGTTTCCGGTTGCGCTTCAGACTTGCAGACGAAAGTGGCCGGTAACCTGAACAGCCTGTCCAAAAATCAGACTGTGGCCATCCTGCCCATTGAAATGAGCCATCCGGGACAAAAGGAAATGGCGGATATGTTCCGGCAAGGCCTGTATGCCAACCTCAGACAATCCCAATTCAATTTGCTGGAAAAATATATTGTGGACGGCCTGCTAAAGCAGAACAACCTGACCAACCCCGCAAATTTTCTCACTATCAACCCCATGCAGTTTGGTGAAATCCTGGGTGCGGATGCCGTTTTATTCAGTCGAATTAATAAAGTGGAGCGCACTTACTTCATTGTACATTCTTCCATAGAGCTTAGCGTCTCCGTGCAAATGGTGGACACCCGGACCGGAGAAATCCTCTGGCGAGCCGAACAAACGGAGCATGATTTTTCCGGCATCGGGAAAATTCCAACTGGAATTTTCACCGCCCTGTTCGCTCCCATTCAGTTTGTGACCAATAAATTCAATCTGCGCAAGATGACTGCAAAAATGATCAACAAGCTGACCGCCCTGGTAAAGAAACCGGAAAGTGCGGAAGTAAACTCCAAATTTGAAAATCCGGTGATCGCGAAAAAAGCCACGCTCGATTTACAAAAAATTGAAGAACTCCAGCAACTCAAGGCCGAATGGGCCCAGGCACTGACCCTGGATGAGGAAGTTTTGCCAGATGAAACCCATCAGGAGGCCGAGAAGAAAACTCTGCCTCTGAAAAATGATCCTGCTCCCCTCGCACCCGAAACGATGGGAAAAACTCAAAACAAGGTACAACCGCTGGTGCGCAAAGTCCTGGCCGTGGAAACGGAAATGGCACCCGTCCCAGAGCCTAAAGCGCAAAAAGCCGAGACCCTCATATCCCTGAACGCGTTGAAGGCAACTCTGGTCTCTCCAACCCCTGTCGAAAACTCTGGGAAGCAACCGCGCAAAATAGTTAAAGCAGACAAAAATATTAAAAATAACCCGGCGCGCTCAGCGACTTTTTATACCGTGCAGGTGGGAGCCTATAAAACCAAAGCCTACGCTCAAAGCCTTTTGAGCAAACTGGCAAAAAAAGGCTATAACGCTTTCGTGAGCCGGAACAACAAAAAGATTTACCGTGTGCAAGTGGCTAAATTTAAAAACAAAGAAGACGCAGTTAAACTCGCCCAACTCATCCAGAAAAAAGAAAAACTGAAAAATTTTATCACCACCGTCCAACCCGGCTAATTACCACATCCTCTTAATACCTCAAGAATTTTTTCAGGTTCAGCCCTTTGGGTATAATCCGACTGCACAAAAGCAAACTGAATGACTCCTTCCCGGCCCACCACATAAGTCGCGGGAATGGGTAGCTCCACTTTTTCCGCCCCGTTTATGGCGACCAGATCCCAATTAAAATTTTCTTTAAACAGAGGTATCAGCTCTTTAGCTGGCTCAAAAACCAGACCAAATTTTTTGGCGACCCGGTTATCCGGATCGCTTAAAACCGGAAACTCCAATTCATATTTTTCCCGGGTAGTGAGTGAGTGGTTTGGAAGTTCCGGAGAAATTGCTAATAGGGTCGCATTACTGGCTTTTATTTCCGGCAGAACTTTTTGCAGGGCCCGCAACTCCAGATGGCAATAGGGACACCAGCCACCCCGATAAAAACTGATGACCAAAGGTCCATTTTTTAGAAACTGGTCGGAAGACCTGGCCTCCCCCAGCGCATCGGTCAATTCGAAGGAGGGGATGGTATCCCCATTTTTTAAAGCCCCGGCCTCAAGGTTTCGCTCAGCCAACTCTTCAGAGGTCCTCATGATAGTACTCAGAACCTCCTCTGGAATCTTAGGAATTATTTCTTTTTGAAAATCTCGAATTTTCTGCTTCAAAGTCATACTTTTTTCTCCTTGGTTCTGAACAAATTAAGCAACCGCCTCCGGCAACATTTCCACAAACTGCTTGGCGATACCTATCGGACTGCTCTGGAAATCTTTTTGAAACTGTATTGCAAAGACATCGATAAAAACATCCTCCTGCCCTTCTTCGATAGCCTGCAAAGTCCCGTTCGCAGTTTCTTCAGGCGAACTTTTATCCATGGGAACATCTTTTGCCATATCGGTGTCTATGGGACCCGGATACACCCCCAATACATGCGTCCCCTGTTGATCCAACTCTGCCCGGACCCCCTGGGTTAACGAGTAAAGAGCCGCTTTCGATGCGGAATAAGATCCCAGAATTGGGAAATTAGCCAGACTGGCAACCGAAAGAACATTGACAATCGTGCCACCTCCATTTTTTTCCAGAACGGGAGCAAACGCGCGGATCATGGAAAGCGTTCCAAAATAATTCACGTCCATTTCCTGACGCACAGGGCCCAGGTTTTTGGCGGCAATCAAACCGGTATAATTGGCAATTCCCGCATTATTAATGAGCAAATCGATACCCCCCGCTTTTCCCACCGCAGAAGCGATCTGCTCTTCATTGGTAATATCCAGAGGTATAAGCTCCAAAACATCTTTATATTTCTCTAAACTCTCCGGAGCAGATTTTTTAAAAGCCTCCACATCGCGCATGGCGGCATAGACTTTTTTAGCCCCCCGCTTAATCAGGGCCTCCACATAAGCCTTGCCAATTCCCCGATTCGCACCTGTCACCAATGCTGTTGAATTTTTAATTTTCATTTTCTTACCTCTTCAAGTTTTATGATTTTAATTTTGTTAGTTAAATAACTTAATTAAGTCGAAATTTTTAGAGTTTTCTGACCCATGATTTCAGCCGCTCAATTTCACATTCAATAATCCTGGCATCTTTCATAGCATTGGCCACCACCCCGGTCCCATGAATCGCGGTCGTCAACCGAAGACCCAATTCCTCAGCGTCTTTTTTGCCCAGCTCGCGAAACTGGTCGGTGATCCATTTCAACTGCATTTTGATCAAGCCATCCGCCTGCTTGGCAACCGGCATCCTCTCCTTATCCAATTCCTGACAGAGACTGCCGACAGGGCACCCATATTTGGCTAACTTGTGCTTCATCGCTTCCATATCAGTTAGCATTTGCACCAAGCGTGCTTTTGGGTTCGGGAGTTTCTCCAATTCTTCATACCAGGATTTAAGGGACTCCCTCCGATGATCCAGAACCGCAGAAATTAAATCCGCTTTGGTCTTGAAGTAATAATGAACATTCCCTAATGGAACTCCTGAGTCCTCAGCAATATCCGCGATGGAAGTCTGGTTGAACCCCACCTGATGGAACAGTTTTCCTGCGGACTGCACCAACTTTTCTCGTTTATCACTCACTCTTGGCATAATCCCCTAAAATTTAGTTAACCAACTAACTTAATAATAAAACCCCTTGTGGGCCGTGTCAACCTACTTTTTCGAATATCCATCTAACAGGTCGAAGAATTTAAGGATTTCGTCCTCGCTATTATAAAAATGCGGGGAGAGGCGGACAAGACCATCGCGGACGGTGAGCTTAACCTTGTTCTCCAGCATCCATTTATCAAGACGACTGATATCCTGATTCATGATGAAAGCAATATTGCCGGAGCGTTCTCCCTCTCGGGTGGAGCTGTATACTTTCAGTCCGCGCCGGTTGAGTTGTTCGAGAATCGTGTCACCAAGAGTCATCACCCGCCGCTCGATATTTTCAATGCCTGTTTCCATCAGTAAATCCAGCGCAGAACCAAACGCGTGGATGCTCATCGTATTGGGCGAACCTTCTTCGAAACGTCGCGCCCCCGGCCTGAAAGCAAATTCGTAGTCCATAAAATTTTCGGCGTTGACCATATTCCCCCATCCCACCGTTACCGGATACACCTTTTCCAGGACATCCTTGGAAATATAGAATCCGCCAAGTCCTTCGACACTGAGCATCCACTTATGCCCATCGGCTGAGAGAAAATCGATATGGTCGCGTTTCACATCCATCGGCAGGAGGCCCAGGCTTTGAATGGCATCGACGCAAAACAGGATGCCCTTTTCCTTGCAGAACGTACCGATGCGATTGAGGTCGAAGCGAAAGCCGCTATTGCATTCCACAGAACTGACAGAAATGAGTCGCGTCCGTGCGTCCACCTGTTTGACCAGGTCGTCAAACAACACCCGCCCTTCGATGGCGTGAACCATGCGGGTTTCCACTCCCAGACGTTTTAAGTTCCACCACGGGTAAACATTGGCAGGAAATTCGATGTCAGGGATAACCACATTGTCGCCAGACTTCCAATCCAGTCCGTTAGCAACAATGGAAAGTCCTTCAGAAGTATTTTTGACGAAAGCCACCTCATCCGTTCCGGCGTTGATGAGACGGGCGAAACTTTTCCGGGACCGCTCGATCCCAGCCATCCAGGTTTCGTAATGGGCCGTACCAAAACGGGTGGCCTCATCAACAAATCCCGTCACGACCTTGCGCACCCGCTCGGGCAAAGGAGCCACCCGGGCATGATCGAAAAAGGTCAACTCCCGGGTCACCGGAAACTCTTGTCTTATTTTTTCAAGATTCAAAGTCAAATCCCCCCGACCCCCTTCGTAGAAGGGGGAGCTTCAATGGACCCCTCTTTTTCAAAGAGGGGCTGGGGTGATTTACAACCCCTCAGTTAGCATCACGCTGGCTACTGCGTGCACGCAAAATGGAACGGAACCCATATTTATGACGGATGCGGTCGATGCCCTGGTACAGGTTGTCCCAACATTGCCCGCCTTTATGATCAAACAAATCTTCCTGCCTGTCAGAGGTTGCTGTCAGCGAAGTGAACGTGATACCGATGAGACGCACCCGCGTCCGATGTGTGAACAACTTGCGGAACAATCCCGCGCCGGTTTTCAATAGTGTATGATCTTCCGCCGTTGGCATCTCCAGTGTTTTCGATCGGGTCACCGTCTTAAAATCAGAGTACCGCAGTTTCAACGTTACCGTACGAGCAAACAATTTATTTTCTCTTAGCTGACCCGCCACTTTTTCGGTCAGGTAACTGAGTGTGGACTCGAGAAATAACGGGTCTGCCGAGTCCGTCTCCAATGTCGTCTCGCGGCTGATGGAACGCGGGTCTACGGTTTCGCCGATGACCGGACTCTCGCTGATTCCCCGGGCCTTGCGATAAAGCGATGCGCCCCATTTGCCACAAGCCAGCGATTCAAGCGGCAGGCGGGCAAGGTCGCCTACAGACTTGATACCCATGCGCCTTAGTTCGGCCTCGCCCTTCGGCCCGATTCCCGGAATACGTCGAATAGGAAGCGGCGCCAGAAATCTTTGCTCCATTCCCGGAGCGATCCACAGCATTCCGTTAGGTTTGCAATAAGCCGAGGCGATCTTTGCCAGCAGTTTGTTGGAAGCGATACCAACAGAAGCGTTCAGTCCCAGTTCCTCACGAATCTCGTTACGGATTTTTTCCCCTGCCTTCAGAACCGGACCGTGCAGTCGTTCGCATCCGGTCAAATCGACAAACGCCTCATCGAGTGACATCGGTTCCACCAAAGGAGAATAGCGTTTTAAAATTTCAAACACTCTCACCGAGTATTCGCTGTACCGCCTTTGCGAACCACTAAGAAAAATAGCGTGCGGACAAAGCCGTTTCGCTTGCGCTATCGGCATGGCGGAATGAACGCCATACCGCCTTACTGCGTAAGACGCAGCGGCAACCACCCCCCTAACGGGGGAGGCAGAGGGCAATAATTTTTTCTGGCGAGCAAGCGTGCTCTCGGCTTGAGGAGCTATTGCCTCGCGCTCACCGGGCATGGCCCGGCCGCCAACTATTACCGGCTTGCCTTTCAGGGAGGGGTCGAGCACCTCTTCCACCGACACGAAAAACGCATCCATATCCACATGTAAAATTTTGCGAGAGTTCATCGGTGATTCAATTTTTAATTATTTACCAAACTTGCGCAGTACACCAACGACCACGCCCTGGATAGCGAAGTCGCCTTCGCGGACAATGATCGGTTTCATATCCGGATGGGCGGGTTGCAAGCGCACCCGGCCCTTCTCCCGATAAAACCGTTTCAAGGTGGCCCGGTCATTATCGATCAGTGCCACCACCGTTTCTCCGTTCTCAGCCACATCCCGCCGTTCCACAATCACGTAATCGCCGTCCTGAATATGGTCCTCAATCATCGAATTGCCTTTGACCTGAAGCACAAAGATGTCCTTGTCTCCGGCATCGGGTAACAGAGCCATCACTTCACGGTGATCCAGCACCTCGATCGGTTTGCCTGCCGCGATATAACCCAGCACCGAATATCCCGGTTCTTCCACCACTTCAATCGCCCGGCTCAAATTATGTTGCTTGCGGATCAATCCCTTCTGCTCCAAATGGACCAGGTGCTTGTGCACCGTTGCCGGGGAACTGAGCTGGAACTGTTTGCCAATTTCCGCAATACTCGGCGCATAACCTCTGGAACGGATATGCTCCTTGAGATAGTCGTAAATCTCCCGCTGACGTTTGGTGAGATGCATGACGTAATCTCCCCTTTGAGTTTAGTGGTACTCCATATACTAGGCGAAAAAAACACGAAAATCAACCACTAGGCGTGGGGCCCGCGTGCCGTCGCTTTATTTGGCGAACAAAGAGTTTTCTCGGCGCAATCAAGCCCTTGCCCAGTTGCCTCCCCTGCTAAGGGGCTAGCCGCAGGGGCAACTGGCAATGACTTTACCTAGCTGACAAAGTGTTATCTCGGCTTGACGAACCCTTGCCTCATCCCCCCAATCCCCGTGGTATTTCCCCCTGATGTTAGAGGGTGGTATATTTAAACTGTATGGTAGAGAAACTGAAAATCCTGTTTTTGTGTACTGGCAACTCGTGCAGAAGTCAGATGGCAGAAGGCTGGGCCCGGCATTTGAAGAGCGACTCCATCCAGCCATTTTCAGCCGGACTCGAAGCGCATGGACTCAACACCAACGCAGTGCAGGTGATGCAGGAAGCCGGGGTCGACATCACCAGTCAGAAGTCGCAGACAGTGGAAGAAGTAGAAACCGTTCCTTTCGATTTCGTGATCACCGTATGCGGGCACGCCGATGAGAATTGCCCGGTTTTCACCTGCGCCACCCGAGTCGTGCATTTTGGATTTGACGATCCACCAAAGCTGGCCCAAAATGCTAAAACAGAAGAGGAAGCTCTGGATCATTATCGCCGGGTACGCGATGAGATTCGTACCTTCGTTGAAACCCTGCCGGAAATCTTATGGTAACTATGCAAAAAAAACAAATCCCCCCAACCCCCTTCGTGGAAGGGGGAGCTTCAATGGACCCCTCTTTTACAAAGAGGGGCTGGGGTGATTTAGAACTACAATACGCACGCTAAACAAACCTGAGAATCTATTATGAAATGGTTCACTTTGAAAATTATCTTTCTTTTTACCCTCGCAATATTTGTGGACTATTCCATTGGGGAAGGCGCGCCGCGTTCGACAGCGGACTGGAGCGTCCAAAAAGTCATGGCCCCGTTTCCCCAGAGCACCACCACGCGCATTGCCATCATCGGCGATACCGGAACCGGCGAGAGGGCTTACGCACCGGGATTCTCCGCCGTGCAAAAAGCCATGCGCGATACCGTGCCAGACGCGTTACTGCATCTTGGCGATTTCGTTTACCAACCTGAACCGTTTCCCAACTCCTGTCCGGACCGATACATAGAAGAAATCAAAAAAACTCTGGTCGCGCCTTATCCCCTGCGCCTTTTTGTCGCAGGCGATAATGATCTTCCTCCCAAAAAGAACAAACCAAAAGCTTCGGGTTGCTGGGATAAAATTGATCCGCTCGATTCCGGTTTCGATCTTTCAGACAAAAATATTCCACAGCCTCGGAACTTTGAAGGCACCCGGGTAGTGGGCAACGCATTGATAGGGATCATCCATAACTATCCCTGGCAGGACCCGACCCCGTGGCTACAGCCGCGTATTCAAGAAGCCCGGAAAAAAGGACTCTGGGTCATTCTCGCCGTCCACGAACCGGCACTCACCACCGCCTGGTATCGAGACAAACGCGACACAGTTCTCAAACAATTGAACGCTCTGAATCCCGACCTGGTACTCGCAGGCAACCAGCACTCCTACGAACGGTTTCATCCCATAGGCTCAATCGAAGACGGCACGTTGAAGACCGTCAAATCAGAGTCCGGAAAATATCAAAGCGGGGACGGGGCGATCCACATTGTTTCAGGCGGAGGCGGGGCCACGTTCAAACCTTTTGCCGACATGCAGGAGAACGAAGAGCATACCGCGCCAAAAGATGTGTTTGACGCATTGGCCAAAAGAGCGTTGATGAATCACTTCATTACTCTGGATATTTCGCCGGACATTTTAAAAGGAACCGTGTGGCGGGTATGCGTGCGGGATGAACCGCATGACAAATGGAATCCCAGGTGGAAATCGAGACAAGAATTCTGGAACACCATCACTCTGGAATGCGATGGCAAACCGGAAGGCGTGACGGTTTATGAGGAATTTGAAATTCAAGACAAGACCCGCAAACCCTATTCACTGACCCCCCCACTCGGCGCGGAGCCCATGTGACCGGCGAGCCGCCAGTGGCAATAAAAAAACTTCCGTTATATTCTTCCAAGGACTTTACCCTTTCAGGGCATGAAGGCAAGTGAAGAGAGATATCACACGTGCCCCGAAGGGGTAATAAGGGGAACTGAGGGGGTTGGCTTTTGCCCCCTCTTTTTCAAAGAGGGTTGGGGTGATTGACCTCAAGAAGATTTTTACCTGTCATACTGATTACGGCATTTCCATCATCTCGGAGACACGTATGGTTCCCGCATTTTGCAGAAACGGATCGGACTTTGCAATTTCAACAGCGGCTTCCATGCTTTCCGCTTTAACCACGGCAAATCCTTTCATCGCATTGGGATCACTTTCGTCCTGAACATCGCTTGCAGTGACAATTTTAGTTTCCATGAAAGGTGTTCCCGGATTGACTACCTTGTCACCAAGACCTTCTACCCAGGCTTTCCATTTATTCATTTGGGCCATACCCTCTTCTTTTGAACTCGGCTGGTTTCCTCCGTAATAGGCGATCATAAAATCTGCCACAATTTTTCTCCTTAGTTATTAGCTATTAATATTTTACTACAGCTGGGGCCCAGTAAGGGTCCGACCATCTTATCCCCCCACCAAATTCTTTGGCGATTGTGAATGAGCTGTTTTCCCCGCTATCGGGAAAATATTTTTTTAGCTAAGCAGTTGAAGTCATAGCTAAAAAGTCCAGCCAAACCCCACCCACCGTGTACCCACGATGTAAGGCTCTGAGAAAAATCCCGATCGTTTCAGGAATATTATTCCAATAAATATCTCTAATGAAAGACCGTAAGGTCGGGGAAGACTCGCCTCACCTCCTGGAATTTACCTGTGAAGGTGAATGACACCAAACGGGGCGGGTTTTCCTTCACCCCCCTACCCTCAAAATAGCCACACGAAAAGGCCCACAAATTTGGAGTGACGGTTTATGAGGAGTTCAGCTTATCGCAGCAATAAAAAAACCGAGATTCTTCACTTCGTTCAGAATGACAAGTGGTGGGAGTAGGACGGGGACACGGAAAAGCATACTGGATTGCCGCACCGTTTTCAACGGTTCGCAATGACGGCTTACTGTATCCAACGTCACGTTGGCGCCGGTTAGGAGCCGTTTTTCAGGATGGCGTCGATTTCGTCGCAGGTTTTTTTCACTTCTTCTGCGGATGCATTGAGGGCGGCTTGTTCTTCATCGGTCATGTTCAGTTCGATGACTTTCTCGATTCCGTGGATGCCCATCATGACGGGAACACCGAAGAAAATTCCACTCCAGCCATACTCACCTTCCAGGTAAGCAGTACAGGGGAGGATGCGGCGTTTGTCCTGCAAAATCGCTTCGATCATTTTCACGACTGAAGCACCCGGCGCATAGAAGGCGCTACCGGTTTTAAGCAACGCGACGATTTCGGCTCCGCCTTTTCGTGTGCGCTCCACCACCCGTTCGATCTGCTCCGGGGTCATCAACTCTGTGATCGAGATGCCCGACACCGAAGTGTAACGGGGTAGCGGAACCATGGAGTCGCCATGCCCGCCAAGAACCATCGCGTCCACATCTACCAGTGAACACCCAAGCTCCAGCGAAACAAAAGTGCGCAAACGCGCCGAGTCGAGCACCCCTGCCATGCCGATGATTTTGTTCTTGGGCAGGTTGCCGGTTTTCTTGGCCATGTAAACCATGGCATCAAGCGGATTCGACACCACGATGATGATCGGGTCACGGGAATGCTCCATGACCTGCTCTGTCACCGATTGCACAATTTTAGCGTTGGTAGCGAGAAGGTCTTCGCGGCTCATGCCCGGTTTTCGGGGCAGGCCCGCGGTGATCACCACGATATCGGAGTTGGCGGTATCTTTATAATCGTTGGTTCCCGTCACCCGGCTATCGAAAACCTGCAGACAACTCGACTCCTGCAAGTCCAGTGCTTTTCCCTGTGGAACCCCCTCGACAATATCAATGATCACTACATCGCCGAGGTTTTTATAAGCTGTCAACTGAGCGACGGTGGACCCAACCTGGCCTGCGCCAACTACCGTGATCTTTTTTCTCGAGCTTGACATAGAAGTTCCTCTATAAGTTAGCTACCTGTTATTAGCCCTGGGCCTCGCCCGGTGGACGTGAAAACCTTCCGCTATTAATTCAAGCTGTCCAGTATTGCGTTGAAGGTCGCGCTCGGACGCATCGCCGCCGCAACCTTTGCAGGGTCTGGCTTGAAATAACCACCGATGTCTTTAGCCTGCCCTTTCGAAGCGTTCAGCTCATCAATAATGGTATCGAGCTTCGCCTCAAGTTGTTGCGCCACAGGAGCAAACTTCGCTTTAAGGTCCGCGTCACCATCCTGCTTCGCCAGTTCCTGCGCCCAGTAGAGTGTTTCGTAAACATGGGTACCGGCATTGTCCAACTGCCCGACTTCGCGTCCCGGTGACTTTTTATTATCCATCAACGTGCCGGAAGCCTTATCCAACGTTTCAGCCAGAACGGAAGCTTTTTTATTGCTCTTTGATCGACCTAAATGTGCCAGGGATTCAGACAGTGCCAGAAATTCGCCCAGAGACTCCCATCGCAAATGCCCTTCTTTGACAAACTGTTGCACATGTTTCGGCGCAGACCCTCCGGCCCCGGTCTCAAAAAGACCGCCGCCTTTAATAAGCGGAACGATGGAAAGCATTTTCGCGCTGGTACCCAGTTCCAGAATCGGGAACAGGTCGGTCAGGTAATCCCTGAGGACGTTACCCGTTGCGGAGATCGTATCCTGTCCGGCTTTGGCACGTTTGAGGGAATGGTTCATCGCGTCTACGGGAGCCATGGTCTGAATGTCCAGTCCACTGGTGTCGTGATCCTTCAGGTAGAGCTCAACTTTTGCGATGATCTGGGAATCGTGCGCCCTGTTCTTATCCAACCAGAAAACAACAGGGGTTTTAGATAGCCGGGCTCTATTGACAGCCAGCTTAACCCAGTCTTTGATCGCTATATCTTTGACTTGGCAGGCACGGAAGATATCGCCTTCTTCTACATCGAACTCGTGCATAACGTTTCCGGCTCCATCGAGCAGCCGGATGGTCCCGTTTCCGGGAGCTTCAAAGGTCTTGTCGTGGGAACCGTATTCTTCTGCTTTTTTGGCCATGAGCCCAACATTGGGAACGGTACCCATTGTAGTGGGATCAAACTCGCCGTTCTCTCGACAAAAATCAATGGCCGACTGATAGATACCGGCATAACTGCTGTCCGGGACCATTGCTAAAGTATCGTAGGCTTTGCCATCCGCGCCCCACATTTGCCCGGAGGTACGAATTGCCGCCGCCAGGGAAGCATCAATAATGATGTCGCTCGGAACATGAAAGTTCGTGATGCCCTTGTCCGAGTCCACCATCGCCAGCTCCGGTCCATTCTCGATGCAGGCTTTAATATCGGCTTCGATTTCTTTCTGTTTGTCGGCAGGCAGACTTTTTATCTTGGAATAAACATCGCCCAGACCGTTATTGGCGTTGACTCCCAGCTCTTTAAAAGTACCCGCGTGCTTTTCAAACACATCGGCAAAAACAACCGTAACGCCATGACCAAAGATGATCGGATCAGAAACTTTCATCATAGTGGCCTTCATATGCAGAGATAACAGCACACCTTTGCTCTTGGCTTCTGCTATGGACTCCTTAATGAATTGGCGCAAAGCCTTGCAACTCATTTTTGTCGCATCGACCACATCGCCCGCTTCAAGAGCAACTTTATCTTTCAACACGGTGGTGTTGCCATCCGCCCCGACAAACACAATCTTGCCGTTTCCAACCTTATCGCCCTCAATGGTTGCGGATTTTTCATTTGAGCAAAAATCCCCACTCTTCATTGTCGCAATATCCGATTTAGATTCTTTGGACCATTTACCCATTTTATGCGGATTGCTCTTGGCGTAATTTTTGACTGAAACAGCGGCTCGGCGGTCCGAGTTCCCTTGTCTCAAGACAGGGTTGACCGCGCTTCCCTTAACCTTGTCAAATTTGGCTTTAATTGCTTTTTCCTCATCGTTTTTCGGGTCCTGAGGGTAATCTGGGAGGTCATAACCCTGAGACTGCAATTCCGCAACTGCGGCCTCTATTTGAGGGTTGGAAGCACTGATATTTGGGAGCTTGATGACATTGGCATCCGGGTCGAGCACCAGTTCACCCAGCAAAGCCAGGTCGTCCGATTGCTGTTGTTCCGGCTTCAACCTCTCGGGAAACTGAGAGATAATCCGGCCCGCGAGAGAAATATCCATCGTGCCTACGTTAACTCCTGCCACCTGGGTGAATGCTTGTACGATGGGAAGAAAGGATCCGCTCGCAAGTTGAGGTGCTTCATCCACTTTTGTGTAAATAATATCTGGCTGTTCTGACATCGTTTTTACCCCATTAATGAAAAATTACTTTAAAAAAATAAATATTACCTTACCCATTTAACATTCCCGCCACCCAGTGAATTTATCCAAATTATGAATGTTCAAATAATCAAATCGCGAGTGGTAGAAATAACAGGAAAGCGCAACACCTAATGTCTATTAGAAGAACGGCTAAGCTAAATTATTACCCCCCTCTTGTCAAGCAATTTTGGTCGGACAATTCCTCACAAAAACATCGAAAAAACAAACAGGGAGAGATGCCGGCAAAACCGTTCGGGAAGTGTTCCTATATATAATAGGAACGAACAATGCTTGAAATATGCGATAATTGTTTTATTCTCTTTAAATGAGTTCTTTTTCCTTTTAGTTTTCCCCCATGGACATTTCTGAAAGCATATATCGACTGACAATTGATTTCAGTCAGGTGAAGAATATTCCGCCGGACCCCCGGGAACGATTGCCCTATTTCCAGGCCTTTAAAAAGTTATTGAGCACGGAGAAGGAAAAGATCAAGGGCTGGCATCGCTCAGGAACCGGCGGACGCGAAATCATCCAGGCCCATACCAGCCTGATCGATGAGGTCATCCGGCATGTTCTTCTTTCCATGACACAGCTTGATGCCTATGCCGAAGCCAATGTTCTGGAAGATTTTTCCCTCATTGCGGTGGGGGGCTATGGCCGGGGGGAACTCAATCCGCTTTCAGATATCGACCTGCTGTTTCTTCTTCCCGAAAAACCCCGGCCCCTCACTGAGAGCTTTATCAAGGACGCGCTGTCGGTTATTTGGGGATTCGGCATGGAAATCGGCCACAGCTCCCGCACGATCAAAGACTGCGTAAAACTGGCCAAAGAGGATTTGACCATCAAAACCTCGATGATCGAAACCCGGTTTCTCATTGGCAACCGAAGCACTTACGAAAAGTTCTACAGCTCCATTCATAAAAATGTTTTGCAAAAAGGTGTGAAACAGTTCTTGAATTCCAAGTTGAAAGAAAAATACACCCGACACGGTCAGGAGGATGGGGTGGTTTGTCACCCGGAACCGGATATTAAAAACGGGCCGGGAGGGTTGAGGGACTACCACAATGCCCTTTGGGCTACCGCCGTGCGCTATGGATGCCACTCGCTTCGCGAAATCAATGAAACCCATGTCTTGTCCCAGCCGGAAATCGAGTCGCTCTACCATTCGGTTGATTTTGCACTTCGAGTCCGCAACGAACTGCATTATCTGACCGGAAAAAAAACCGATGTCCTGACTTTCGACCTGCAGAAAGAACTGGCGGCCAACCTGGGTTACCGGTCTTCCACCGACGGCCAACCCATTGAAGAGTTCATGCGCGACTACTATCTGCACGCCACAAATATCCATAATTTTTCACAAAACCTTTTCGAGCATTGCCGGCAACCCAAGAGGTCTCTCAAAAAAGTAATTTCCTCATTGATCAAAAAATCTGTGGGGCATGGATTCCATATTTCAGACTCCGCCCTGATTTACGACGGTGACGTGAAAGAGGATTTTAAAAAAGATAAATCCCTTTTATTGACAGCGTTGGAACTTTGCAGAAAACATCAGGTCATGCCGGACTACAAACTCCGCCGGCAAATGCGATTGAACAAAAACCTCGTTAACGCGCAATTCATGAAGGGCAAGGAGGTCAGGGACTTCCTGTTTTCCATTCTGGAAGATAGCGCCGCAGAAAAAATCCTGCGGCTGATGCACGAAACTAATATTCTTGAACAAGTCCTGCCGGAATTCGGGCTTGCGCATTGCAAGGTGAACCATGACTTCTATCATCATTACACCGCCGATGAACATTCCCTGCGCGTCATCCGATTTTTGGATGAACTGGCCAGTACCAGTATGACCAATCCCACTGACCTGTCCGCCTTGTATCGTGATTACCCGGAGAAAGAAGTTCTGAAATTATCGGCCCTTCTGCAATCGGCGCGAAAAATGCCCAATGACGAATTGGACGACCAAAATTTTTCGCAAGCCCTTACGGAAAGACTGAGCTTGCAAAAAACGGATGCCCAAACCCTGCAATTTTTTCTCGACAATCCTTACACCCTGATCGACACAGCCTTGCATCAGGATATTCACCAGCCTGGGGTAATCCAGCAGTTCGGAACCACCGTTGAAAACCCGGAAAGGCTGAAAGGACTCTACCTCCTCAGTTATGCCGAGTTGCGGGCGGTAGCTCCGGGAACCCTGACCGCCTGGAAAAAGATATTGCTTTCAGAGTTATATGAAAGAACCCTGAAGTATCTGGAGAATCCGGACTCCCTGGAACAACAGCCCAAGGCTACCCGGGTCGGAGTTTTCAAAGCCCTGCAGAGGGAACTGCCTGTAAACGATATTGAAGAACATCTTCGCCAGATGCCCGAAGACTATCTGATGACAGCTTCTTCTGAAGAGGTGGCACTTCATATCCGCCTCATCCGGTCTTTTAAAGATAAGCTGTTTATTCTGCACCACCAGTTCCATGAAGAGGGGAACTTCCACAACCTGACCCTTTGTTGCCCCATCGGCAGTGAAGCTTTCCAAAAACTGGTGGGTACCGTCACCGCCAAAAGTCTGAATATTCTTGGTGCGCATATCTATCTCAAACAAGATGGAATCGTGATTGTCTCCATGCAGGTCGAAGCAGACACTCACGCAGGTGCCGAGGACCTCGAAGTCTGGAAAGATATTAAAAACATTTTAGGTCGACTATTTTCAAAAGAAACCAGCTTGCAAGACCTGTTGAAATCTCGCACCCGGTACGCAGGCAGGCAGAAAAAAATAGCAGTGATCCCAAGAGTGCATGTCGAAAAAACGGCAGACAATCCATTCACCGTAATCCGGGTGGAAGCCCGGGACCATATCGGCATGCTCTACAAAGTTTCCACCGTATTTGTGGATTTTGGTATCCGAATTCACCGGGCCAAGATTTCCACCCAGGGGGATCGGGCAATTGATGTCTTTTATGTGTCCCTGAGAAATCCGCAGGTCAATTTCAATAAGATGATCAGCCGATTCAAACAACATATGGTCCAAACCTTGTTGATCGAAAAACTGGAAGACATCCGCTAACCACTGGGCGTGGGGCCCGCACTGCATTGCCCATAAGGCAGGCTGAGCACTCAAGCGCACGTGATATTCCTCCTAAGCTCTCGTGCCCCGGAGGGGTAATACTCTAATATCTTCCCCCTGATAAGGGGGACTGAGGGGGTTTTAATGGACCCCTCTTTACCAAAGAGGGGCTGGGGTGATTTACATTACAAGCAAACAAAAAAAACAAAGCCTGGTTTTTCTATTATTAGCCCTCATCAGCTGGGCCTCCCACGCATCAGCCAATCCTGCCGATTTGGAAACAGGAAGAGATATTTTCTACAAACATTGCAAAGCCTGTCATGGGGATAAAGGCGATGGAAAAACCTTCGCGTCCAACGTACTGAATCCACCCCCGAAAAATTTCACCGCAAAGAAATCAAAAAAGGAACTGACAGAAGAACGGATGATCCAATCCGTCACCAAAGGGAGGAAGGGCACCGCCATGATGCCTTGGGAGTCGCGGCTAACCACAGAGGAAATTCGTGCAGTGGTGCATTACATCCGCAAAAAACTGATGGAAGTGGAACAATAAAAGATTTTCCTTTTCACTTCTTCATCTCTTTTCCCAGTTTGTTTTCGATGGAGGCGATTTTGGATTCCAGCCTGCCCGACTTGCCTTCCCGG
>ENA-OREN01000048-OREN01000048.1-marine-metagenome-genome-assembly--contig:-NODE-48-length-160949-cov-5.111523_pt1 | contig 160949 bp, 160 predicted proteins | sample MGYA00248624_ERZ508555 | MGnify/ENA primary metagenome ERZ508555 (study PRJEB26222, sample SAMN06267773) | marine metagenome | isolation source: Saanich Inlet, British Columbia, Canada | place... | reverse complement strand
CCCTTCGGTCTCTACGATGGGCTAGAAATCCTCTCTTATGCTATCCCGCTAATTTGTTCCATAGGCGCTGACGTTAGACAATCAGCCGTTGGCGAAATTAAAACGGTGGCGCGGGTTACACCCGCGGTGGTCCCGGGCGTGGTGGCCATATCGCACCACTGCGGCCACTGGGAATATGGCCGTTATGCATCCAACAAGAAAGCGCCGGCAAGTTCCGATGATCCATCGTTCGAACAAAAATGGTGGACCGGCAACGGCACCCACCCGAACTGGATTATTCCCAACGCTCCGGATCCCGTAAATGGACAGATGCGCTGGATGGACACGGTTGTTTCGGTCGAAAAGGCTTAGGCAATGACTGTCCAACCGCATCCTTCCGCCGACGCCGATCCGGCATCGCTCGCCGAGTTGGCGTGCGAACGCAGCAATCTCTATGGATTTTTCGCCGCAGTATTCAGCAACGAAGCTTCCGACGAGATGCTCGAGTTGATCAAATCGCCGGACTTCCTGGAGGCATTTTTCGATGCCGGCGGGCAATTCGATCTCGAATTTCTCCGCCGCACCAATGACCAGTTGCGCGAAGAGTTGGCGGTCGAGTTCTCGGCGCTATTTCTCGGCCCAGGCGAGCATATATCGCCCCACGAATCGGTCCAATCCAGTAGTGGTGGGGGCCGGCTATGGGGGCCCGAGACATCCGGCGTAAAGAATTTCATCGAGGCAGCGGGCTTCGAATATAAAAATAGCTACACCGGCCTGCCCGACCATATTGGTGTCGAATTTGAATTTATGGAGCAGATTACAAAGCAGGAATCCGAGGCCTGGCGGAAACAGGATTTTGAGGCAGCCGTGAATGTCTTGGACATCGAACAGACGTTCATGAAAATTCACCTGGCGGCCTGGGCGATCGAATTTTGCCGCAAAGTGACCAAAATGGCCGAACATCCGTTTTACGGCGAACTTGCAAAGCTGGCTTCGGAATTTTTGGAGTCCGAAAAAGACGAACTTCCCCGCCGACTGAAACTTGCCAGTGAAAAATTGGTCAATTAACAGTCGAGAAATGAATTCCGTGCTTGCCGCTTGATTTTTGAAATGCTCTGCCCCTGCAGAGCGGTCATTCCTCATGGCCGACCGGGTAATCCCTTGATAATATGGCGATATATTGCAGCAAGGTTTAAGCCGCATCGATTATCCCGTATACTGCGGAATAATCTCCATACCACCGCATTAATAAACCAGTACCACTTTTAAGGAAAAAACCCATGGCTGCTGCTTTCCGTATCTTATCACTGTTGCTAACCGTGATGCTAACCGCCGCCATGGTCTCGAACCCGCAAGCTGTCGATGATACCAGGGCTGGCGTTGTTACCCGTATTCAATCCTCGGCCATCGCCATTCAGGATGCGGCGCCGCGCGTTTTGGCTGTGGGCAGTTCCATTTTCATCAACGACATTGTCTCCACCGGCGCGGATGCCCGCGTCGATATCCGCATGATCGACGATACCGTGATCACGTTGAGCGCCCGCACCCAGTTTGTGGTCATGCAATATCAGTTCGACGGCGATCAGGGCGATGCGCTGTTGCGCTTGATTACCGGCACTTTCCGCGCCGTCACCGGCAAGATCGCGAAATTGGAGGGCCGGCCGTTCAAGGTGGTCACCAATGTCGCCACCATCGGCGTGCGCGGTACCGAATTTTGGGTTGGCGCCTTCAAGAACGTGCCGCATGTAGAGCTGATCGGCGGCGGCGGCGTCACGGTCGAGAACGCCGGCGGGCGGGTCGAGGTGACGCGCCCGGGCTGGGGCACCTTTATCAAGGACGCCAATACCAAACCCACGAAGCCCGAGTTCTGGCCCAAAACGATGAACGACATGGTCAAGGAATCGATGGCGTTTAAATAACCCAATGGTGGAAATATTTATCGACGCCGACGCCTGTCCGGTTCGGGACGAAATCATCCAGGTTGCCACTCGCCATGGGCTTAAATCATGGATGGTTTCCGATGGCGGCATTCGGCCCAGCGCCTCAGCTTTGGTGGAGCTGGTGATCGTGCCGCCGGCGCCGGACGCCGCTGATGATTGGATTGCAGAGCATATCAATAGCAATGATATCTGCGTGACCAATGATATTCCGCTGGCGGCCCGTTGCCTCGAACTCGGCGCGGCGGCGATCCGCCCGAACGGCGACAAATTCACCCATGACGGCATCGGCATGGCGCTGGCCAAGCGGGATTTGATGCAAGGGCTCCGCGATGCCGGCGAGATTACTGGCGGGCCCCGGCCATTTTCGAAATCCGACCGCTCGGCTTTTCTGGACGGGCTGGAAACCACCGCGCAGGCCGCATTGCGCGCCGGAGGCCCAGAGGGTTAGAAGATCGCCGCTTAAGGCACCTCACGCGCTTCGGAAGGCTCCCCTTCGGAAGGCTCCCGGCGCTTGCGCCTCCGGGCTACGGCGGCGTCGCGCTCTTCCGGGGTGGCTGCGGTGCGGCTTAAAATGATTGCCGGGATAAGGCCGAGCAGCATCAATATCGCAAACAGCATAAAGCCGTCGCGGAAGGCAAGCATGTTGGCTTGGGCATAGACGGTCTGGTTAAGATAGAAAAATGCCGCTGGCTCGCGCACCGAATCGGCGATGCCGGCCTGTTCCAAAAGGCGGCGCATGGTATCGAGATATTGCAAGGTTTCCGGGTTGCCGGCGTTCTGGCTGGCGGTGAGCAACTGGCGGTAGGTTTGCAGCCTTTGCTCAACAAATATCGCCATCACGTTGACGCCGAACACCGAGCCCATGGAGCGGACGAAGTTCATTACGCCCGGCCCTTGGCCGACCAGATTTGCAGGCAGGGCAGCCAGCGATGTGGTCGACATGGGCGTGAACACCATGGCCTGGCCGACCCGGTGCATGACCAGCCAGCCGGCGAACACCCAAAAGGCGGTGTCGATATGGGCGCCGGTCATCAGGAGCCCGGCGAACGCCGTCACCGATAGCCCGATGATAAACATCCAGGTGGCATGGCCTTTGTCCACGAACTGCCCGGCTATGGGCATGGCAATCGCCATGGCGATGCCGGCCGGCATTTGCAGCAATCCGGCCTTGGTCGGAGTGTAGCCCTGCACAATCTGCGAGAAGATCGGCACGATATACATAATGCCGAACATGCCGGCGCCAAACAGGAACGAAATGATCGCCGCCATGGCGAAGCGCGGATAACTGAACAGCTTCAAATCCAGGAGCCGTTTGGGCGTGTAGAGCTGCCAGAACACAAAACCGGCGAAACTGAGCCCGGCAATCGCGAACATCGACAAAATTTTGTCCGAATACCAGCCGTCGGTGGCGCCGTTGGTGAGCGCCACCAGGAATGACGGAATGAAGACGATCATCAGGATATAGCCGATCCAGTCGAAGGGCGGGCGCACCGCTTCGGCATCGCGTCCTGGCAATAGGAACAGACCGGCGATACCGGCCATTGCCGAGATCGGGATCGGCACATAGAACACCCAGCGCCAGGACAATGCATCGGCGGTCAGTCCACCGACGAACGGGCCGAAGGCTGGACCCAAAATTATGATCATGCCGTAGATGCCCATCGCCCGGCCGCGCTTTTCGCGGGGATAGATCATGAACAAGGTACCCATGGCCAGTGGCTGGGTGATGCCGACGCCGGCGCCCTGCATGACGCGACCGAAGATAAGCTGATCGAAGCTGGCGGCGGTGCCACCGACGGTGGAGCCGGCGATAAATAGCGCGATAGCCAGGAAATAGGTATTGCCGCGCCCCAGCCGGCGGATGAACCAATCGGACAAAAGCATCGATGAGGTGGTTGCCGCCAGATGCCCGGTGGTTAGCCATTGCGCCTTGTCCTGGCCAACCCCGAAGGCGCCCATGATATCGGGAATGACCACATTGATAACCGTCGCCGTCAGGATCGAGGCGATGGAGCCCAACGCGAGGGCAGCAGTGATAGCGTTGCGGCGGCCAACGCTGATATCGCTGGCCTCGCCCTGGGCCCGCCCGCCTGGGCCTGGACCGCTAGGAGCTGGGTTCGGGCTCTCGTCCTGGGATGACAATATCGATCTCCACCATCATGCCGGGGCGCAGGCGCCCGTCAATCTGGCCGATGGCGATGGTTACGGGAATGCGCTGGGTCACTTTGGTGAAGTTACCGCTGGGATTGGGGTTGGGTAAAAGCGCGAATTGGCTGGTCGCTGCATCGCCGATCTTGGTCAGCACGCCTTGTAGTTTGCGACCCGGAAAGGCGTCCACCGATATCTTGACGGCAGCGCCGACGGCGACATCACGCAAATCTGTCTCGCGGATGTTGGCCGAAATATAAATTTTGTCGGGATCGTGGATCAGCATCATGCGTTGGCCGGGGCGTACAAACTCGCCCTTATCAACGAAGGTTGTGTCGACCACGCCGGAAATCGGGCTGGTGATATTGCGATCACCGATATCCAGGCGCTGCTGTTCCAGTTGCGCCTGGACCCGGCGCTCCTCGGCGCGCAATTGCTGGATACGGCTCCTCAGCACGCCAGCCTCGGCGCCGGCGGCGCGCGCCTCGGCCAGGAGCGAGGCATTGGCATTGCCCTCTGCGCGGGCCAGGCGGAGGTGTTCCTCGGCATCGTTGTAATCCACCTCGGTCTTTTCCAGGCGGGTTTGCGAGACAATGCGCTGGTGCGCCAAGGCGCGGATGCGCCGGCGCTCGGAGCGGTGCAGCAGCACTTGTTTTTCGGCCGCCTGGACGGCGACACGGCTGGCTTGGAGGCGGTGTTTCTGCGCGTTGGTGCGGTGCCGGGTCTGGCTGACGATCATTTCGGCCTCGGCGGCGACGGTGTTTTGTTCGGCCTTGATCTCGGCGATGCGTGCCTGCAAAGCCTCCAGTTTGAGCTTGGCGTCGCGGCCATCGATGCGCACCAAAATGTCGCCGGCTTTTACATGATCGCCTTGAGCTGCGGCGCGTTCCACCACCCAGCCATCGACGCGGCTGGCGATAGCGATCATGTCGGCGGAGATGCGAGCATCGTTCTCATACACATGGGCGGCGCGAAATTGTAGCCACTGGGTTCCCCAAACGCCGCCCGCCGCCAGCGCCGCCACCAGCAACGATACCCGGATGACCCGGTTAGCCCCCGATCCGAAAAGGCTGTTAAGCGGCATGGGTCTTTTTCTCCGGGCTTTGCGCCGCCGGCGCATTGTTGACGCGGATGGTATCGAAGACCCCCAAACAGGTCCGCAGATCCTCCGCCGATATGTCTTTCAACAGGGAATTCTGAACTTGATCGGCGATCGTTTGAATGCCGCGGATAGTTTTCTTGCCGGCGCTCGTGAGGTGAATGGTTTTTCCCCGCCGGTCGGATGGCGCGACGCGGCGTTCGATCAGCCTGCGCTCTTCCAGCGCATCCAACAGGGGAACCAGGCTCGGACCCTCGATACCCAAGCGGTAGGCCAGGTCCTTTTGTAGGTAGCCATTGCCTGCCCTGGAGACGAAAACCAGGGTGCGCCAAGTGGCCTGGCTTAGGCCGAGAGGGCGCAATTCGGCGTCAATGGCGCGCCGCCAGCGGTTGGAAAGCTCCAGCAATGACGGCCCGAACCCGCCAAGGTCCCCGCTTCGCTCAATTTGATCCGGCATTTGATATCCTGGCTAATAGATAGGTATCTAATTAATTGGCCATTATATATATGCGCACCGACCTATTGTCCAGCAATCGGGGCTTGGATGGATTGCCCAGCGATGCTGGGCAAGGACGGATTATTCGGGAAGGCCGCTGGCTTCCAGCAAATAGGATTTCAAGTGCCCAAGTAGGTTTTGGTCGACCTCGTCGGTCATGCTTTCGAGGATCGCGATGGCCTTTTCCGCTGGCATCGGCGGCTTGTAGACGCGCCGGTCGGTCAGCGCCGAGTAGATATCGACAATGGTCGCCATGCGCGCCAGCTCGTTCAACTTGCCGCCCATGAGGCCATTGGGATAACCGGTCCCGTTGACCTTTTCGTGGTGCTGCAGGGCAATGACCTGGATGCTTTCGGAAATATTGTTGGTGGTGTCGAAAATATCCTTGGTGTGATTGACGTGGGTTTTCATGATCACGAATTCGTCATCGGTAAGGCGGCCGGGCTTGTTCAAGATGCTGTGCGGGATGCAGCACTTGCCGAGATCGTGCATTAGCCCGCCAGACGACAGGATCAGAAGATCGTCACCCTTGATGCCGATGGAATGGCCGAGCAGTGACAAATAGATGGCAACGCGGAGCGAATGGACATAGGTGTAATCGTCATGATCCTGGACCGCGTTCAGCAATCCGGTGACCTGGTTATCGGTCACCGCCTGCACCAGCGGTCGGCAGCTTTCTTCGATCTTGGCCACCGGGATCGGTGCGCCGTGCTGGATCGAGCCGAAGCAATCGCGAAAAATGCCGACGGTCTCTTTCAAGACAGAGCGTTGCACTGGCGGCAATTGATCCCAGCTTTTCTCGACGCCGGAATTGACGGCCTCGGATATCTTGGTGCGCAGCAGGTTCCATTGGATTGGCTTGATCATATAGGCGGCTTCGCCGAGATAAGCGGTCTTTTGAACGAACGTCTCCTGCTGCTTGGATATCAACAGAAGCGACGGCATCATCTGCTTGCCGAGCCGTCCGCCCGCGCGCTCAAGGAATTTCATGCCGCCGATAGGCTTGATGTTTTCATCGACGATGAGCGCCAACGGGCGCCGGTTTTCAAGACCATCGAGCGCCTTGACGGCATCGCTTTCGACGGTCACATCAAAATCCGTCGCTAGAACCGAATAGAGTTCGGCGCCCAACTCGGCATCGCCGGTAACGAAGCTTATCGGTGTCTTATCACTCATACATTTGTAAATGGGCGCAAAAACCCGTTTACGCAAGCGTCACGGCAATCAGTGCCACTTCTATTGGGCCGCCGCATCCATCTGGCTTAGTTTCGGCATGATGGAACTGGTGAACCGGTCCAACGAGCCGATGGCATCACCGTGGGAGATGTCGCCGAAATAGAAATCGCAGATCAGATAGTTGAGGCCGAGCATATCGATCTGGCGTTCCAATTCCTCGCCAACCGTATCGACCGAACCAACGATCACCGAGCCGTTTTCCATGCCGGCGCTCACATCGGCCATGGTATCCTTGACGATGGCCGGGCCCTGAACCTTGTTTTCCCGCCACAGCTTGGCGAGGCTAGTGTGATAACGCCGGTAGGCGGGCTTGGCGATTTCCAGGGCTTTCTCGTCTGTATCGGCAATGACGATGTGGCGGTTGATGCCCTCGGCCATGCCGCCCGGGAAACTCGCATCCAGCCCCGGCTTGCCATTTCGTTTGGCAACGCCACCCCGAAACCCGTCCAGGCAGGCTTTGGCGTGTTCGCGGGCGCCGAGGGTGACGAAGTTATAGCCCATCTCGCCGATTGCCGCGCAACTGGCCGGGGTCGATGACGGATACCAAATGGGCGGATGCGGTGTTTGCAATGGGCGCAGCTCCATGGGCACGTCTTTGTATTGAAAATGCTTGCCGTCATGGTCGAGCATTTCGTGGGTCAGGCCGTAGACAACCGCCTCCAACGCATCCAGGAACACTTCTTTGGAGGTCTCCGGATCGACATTGTGGAAATTCAGCTCGAACGGTGAGACGCCGCGCCCGACACCGATCTGCATGCGCCCGCCCGACAGATGATCGAGGATGGCTATTTCTTCGATCAGGCGCAGCGGCGAATAGAGCGGCAATAGATAGACCAGCGGCCCCAGCTTGATGGTTGATGTGGCCTGCGCCACGGCGCCCAGATAGACACCCGGCACCGGCACCATGTTCAGCGGCGTGGCGTGATGTTCGGCGACGTGGAAGCAGTAAAAACCGGCCTTCTCGGCGGCCTGGACATATTGAATGCGCTGTTGAAACTGTTCCGTCAGAGCAACGTCCGAGCGGTCGACGTGATCGAATAATCCGAATTTCATGTTGATATCCTCCCCATTTGAATGTGCGGCGGGGCTGGCTCTGCGTCAAGGCCTGCCAAACCACCCGCAAATTTATATGCCAATTTCCCGGCGTAAAACTTGCGCCAGGTCAATTCCATCCATGACCCTCTGATGGCGGTCTTCCATGGAAGCACGTCCGATATCGTCGGTAAGGATGATCGATGGCGCGCTCTCCATCGAGCGCAATAATATCTCCCCGGCCTGGTCGCCGGTTAGGCCGGTCTCCTGAATCAACTTCCAAAACGGATGATCGGGATCGTTCTCCTCCGCGGTGCCATATTCTTCGGGCCGGTTGCGCCCCGAATTCCAGATGTTGGTATAGACGGCGCCCGGACAAAAAGCCGAAACGGTGATGCCGTCGGGCTCCAAATCCTGGCGCAGGCTTTCGGAAATCGCGACCACCGCATGCTTGGTCATGGCATAGGGGCCGAGCTTCAGTTTGCCGGGGCTAATCTGCAACCCGGCGATGGAGGCCACGTTGACCACATAGCCGCCATTGCCGCGCTGGCGCATGCCGGGCACCACAGCTTTGATGCCGTTCAGTACGCCCCAGACATTGACGCCCATGATCCACTCGAACTCTTCGTGGGACACTTCGTCGAGGGATTTGCCCATCACTTCGACGCCGGCGTTGTTGATCAGATATTGGATCGGGCCGAGGGCCGCTTCGGCCTCGGCGGCCGCCGCCGCCACGGCATCATAGTCCGCCACGTCGCAACGGATAGCGATGGTGTCGGCGCCAAGCCCGCTTACCTCCGCCGCCGCCGCTTCAAGCGGGCCCTCCTCCACATCCAAAAGCGCTACATTTGCGCCCCGCGCCGCGAAGGCGCGCGCCGTGCCGAGGCCTATACCTGACGCCGCGCCGGTCACCAGCGCCGTTTTGCCCGCAATTTCCATGGTCCAAATTCCCTAGCAGTCCGGTTTCATTCGGCCTCGCAATAGTGCAGGATACGGCTCGCAGCCGGAGAAGCGCAATGATCGAATTGAAGGAAATGTGCTATGTGCGCCTGGGCTCGGGCGATGTGGATAGCGCCGTAAATTTCGCCAAAGACGTCATCGGGTTGGAAGAGGGCGTCCGGGACGGCAACGCGGTCTATCTGCGCTCCGATGCGCGCGATCATACTTTGGTGTATTTCGACGGGGCCCCGGACGATCACACGGTGGCCATGGAAGTCGCAACCATGGCGGAATTGGACGCAGCGGGGGCCCAATTGAAAACCCTGGGGCTGACCGTCACCAACGGCAGCGACAAGGCTTGCGAAGCCCGCCGGGTCAAGGCCTTCATCAATTTCGCCGATCCAAGCGGCAATTCCATCGATTTGGTTGTACGCCCTTACTTTCACCGTGCGCGCTATTTTCCAACCCGCGATGCCGGCATCACCGGCTTTTCCCATATTGGGCTGCGTTCTTCAGACCCGGGCCGGGACGAGGCGTTTTGGGTTGAGAACTTCAATATCCGGGTATCCGACTGGCTCGGCGCCTGCGGGCTCTTAACCTTTGATCAAGTGCATCACCGCATTGCCTTGTTCCCATCCGATCATCCCGGCGTCCAGCATATCAATCATCAGGTGGAAGCCATCGATGATGTCATGCGCTCCTGGTATTTCCTTAACGAGCGCCAGATACCGATCCGCTTCGGCCCTGGCCGGCATCCCACATCGACGGCCATGTTTGTTTATTTCGCCGGTCCCGATGATATGACCTTCGAATATTCCACCGGCGTGCGCATGATCACCGATCCCGAAAACGACCGGCCGCGCCAGTTTCCGGCTGGCCCGGAAGCCTTCTGTATGTGGGGTGCCATGCCCGATATCCCTGAGTTTCAATAAGCGCCGGCAATGGCAGACGATATCCAAATCCGTGTCCGTAAAGCCGCCCGCGCCCTGGCCGGCGCCGGTCTGGTGCATGCCTACGGTCATTGTAGCCAGCGCATCGACGATAAAAAATTCCTGGTCTGCGCGCCCAAACCCATGGGGCTGATCGCGGCGGGCGAAGACGGCCATGTGGTGCCCATCGACGGCGACCTGCCGGATGGCGTCTTGGGCGAGGTGCGGATCCATCAGCATATCTACCGCCGCCGCGCCGATGTGGGCGGTATCGCGCGCACCATGCCGCCCAATGCGATGTCGCTTTCCACATTGGGTCTGACGCCCAAGGCCCGGCATGGCTTTGGTGCCTATTTTTATCCCAGCCCGCCCTTGTGGGATGATCCATTGCTGGTGCGCAATGATGAGGCCGCCGCCGGCGTCGCCGAAGCCCTGGGCGATGCGCGCGCCGTGGTGATGCGCGGCAACGGCGTGGTCAGCGCCGGCGATGATATCGAACAAGCGGTGGTTTTCGCCTGGTACCTGGAAGACGCCGCCAAGGCCGAATGGCAGGTCTTGCAGGCAAGCGCCGCCATCGATGCGGGCCGGGCCGAAGAAAAACTGTTCAACGCCGAAGAGGCCGAAATCCGCGCCGTCGGTTTAGGGCGCATCTATGAGCGCATGTGGGAGTTTCTCACCCACGGTGATCCCGAATGACGGTATGGTTCACGCTTGTGGGCGTCGGCGGCGCATCGGCGCCCGATTTGATGTCCGCTACGCTCCCGACAGGCATCTCCGCCGCCGCCTGGGAAACCGTGTCGGGCGGCACCGCGCTGGGCGTTATCGAGGCGCCGGAATACCCTTGGATGATCGCCGCCGAAGGGGACGATCAGGATCAAGTTCGGGGCGCGTTAGCGCGCATCTTAGAGGCGGTGCCTTCCGCCGAGGCAGGAACGCCGGAAATGTTCGAAGAGATTTACCGGCGCGGTGACGCCGCCGATATCGGCGGCGATGGCCGTGATCTCTTCTATGCAAGGGTCACGGTGCGCGAAGCCGTGTTGGAGCCCCTGAACGAGTGGTACAACAACGTGCACCTCCCCGAAGTCGGCGACGCCGGCTTGGTGGCCGGGCGGCGTTTCCAATCGTTGGATTTCGCACACACATTCCTAGCGCTCTATCGGCCAGAAAGCCTGGATGTGCTGCGCAGCGCCGCCATCGACGCGGTGCGTGGCCTGGGTGGGTTTGAAGGCGACGTCACCGAATTCTCCCGGCTCGAAGCGCATTCTTGGGACCGATGCTTCGGAGCATTGGAATAACTATTTAACCCTCGACGCCTTCCAGCGCCGTATAGGCGTCTTGCCAACTGTGTTCTTTCGGAAATGTCCAGGACGCGGACTGAGCGAAGCGGTAGGGAATGTCTTCGCTTTGGCCGGTGGGCAGGATTCCATTTTCAAGATCGCGCACCCGCTTGAGCAAGCCTTGGCGGGCCCGGATGATCGCCAGGTCGGACGGGATCAAGCGCTCCACCGTTCGGTCGGCGATGGGGCCTTGGGCCTCTTGCATGGCTGTGTCCTCGTTGCTGATGCCGGCGATGCCTGTGAACGAGCGCCCATCCCGCATGGCTTCGCGGTCTTGGTTGTGCTGGTTGCCGACGTTGGCCAGGGTATAGTAGCCGCGCTCCAGATCGTGGATGCCGGACACTTCTTTAAGGAGCGGCACGTCGAGAACGTCGGTCGGGCTATACCAGATGAACCAGACCCAGGTGGTTGTGTCGTCGATGGGCGTAAATCCATTGACGAAGCGCGGCACGCCCGCATGTTCGGGCACCGAGGCAAACCACGGCGCGATCCAGGTAGTGATACGCGCATAGGCGTTGTTTTCGTCGGCATTGCGCAGCGCCGCAATGCGCATCCCGGTTTCGGTCAACTCCACCTCTAACGTCGGCGCCCGGTCGGCGACCAGCAGATCGAACATGTCGGTCTTTGAGCGTGGATGAGTTGGAAACAAGTCTTTCGAGAGCGAGCCTGCGTGCAAAGACCCGGCGTGGGAGGAGTCCAGCCCGCCCTCAAGGCATTGCAGATAGTTGCAGTTGATGCGGACCTTGGATGCGGCCCGCTGGTTCTCGGGCACAGTTGTCCAACCCATGGGCGGCGGCGGCGGCGCCTCGTCGGGTGATCCCAGATATCCCCATACAATGCCGCCCGCTTCGTGCGTCGGGCACCAGCGGTGGCTAATCTTGTCTTTTGCGGTACCAGCGGGATCGTTCGGCATCTCGGCGATGCGGCCCTCGCCGTCCATGACCCAGCCGTGATAGAGGCAGCGAAGCCCGCAGCCCTCGTTACGGGCGTAAACCAAGTCGACCTGCCGGTGCGGGCATTTTGCGCCGATGATGCGGGCTTTGCCCGATGCATCGCGAAAAGCAACGAAATCCTCGCCCAGCGCCCGGACCGGCACCGGGGCGTCCTTTGCCTCGGTCAATTCCTCGGTGAGCAGAAGCGGCATCCAATAGCGCCGGTACAATTCGCCCGTCGGCGTTCCTGCACCTACCCGTGTCAGCAGCTCATTGTCTTCTTTACTCAGCATTGCGTTCTCCCTGGCCGCCGATTAACAGGCGGCGGTGACCATAATCTCGACCAGAACATCTTTGGTCAGTTCCACACCGACGCAGGCGCGGGCCGGCGGATGGGCCGGGTCCATCCATTCCATCCAGGCTTCGTTCATCTGGTCTTTGAGGGCCTGATCGGAAACATAGACAACGGCGCTTAATATGCGGTTCTTGTCCGAGCCAACGCCGCCCAAGATAGCGTCGATCTTGGTCAGCACATCGGCGGTCTGGCCCTTCATGCCGGCCGATTTATCGTCGGCGACGATGCCGGAAAGATAGGCGATGCCCTCATGAATAACGGCGCGGCTGTTCCAGTTGCCTGGCTGAATTCTCTCGATGCTCATGGCCCTACTCCTTTTCCAGATGATCGCCCCGATGGGCGAACAGGTTCTCGTCCGAATATCCCATTGTTTCCGGTCGGCCCTTGCCGATCATAACCTGAAAATAGACCGGCTCCAGGGATTCGTTCTGAAAGCCGTGGACAACGCCGGCTGGGCACGCGGCGCATTCCCACGGCCCGAGGACCGTTTCGATATGTTCGCCCGTAGCCTCGTCCTCGAAGAATACCGTCAAATGGCCTTGCAGGACGAAAAAGATTTCCTCCGCCTCGTGGGTGTGGGACGCATTGCCCTGGCCGGGCTCCACATACATGATGGAAAGGGTGAAGTTGCCGGGCGGAATGGCGGCGCCGTCGTCGTGTTTGCCCGATCCGCCGGCGCCGATGAAGCGGTGCTGGGCGCGCTTATAGCCTTCGATCTTGGCATCTTCGAAGGCCGCCCAATCGGCCTTGATGTCGCGAAACCGGCGTATGTGGCGGTCCGCGATATCGGTGATGGCGACGCCTTCCAAATCGGCGCGTCTGGGATGACGGGCGGTGATGTTCATGGCGAAATACCTCTCATATGTCGGCGGGCCTTATCCAAACGGCGGTGTCGTGAAACGCGGCGCCGCCACTGGGCTTGGCGGGCCGTGAACTGGTCAACAGATTGATGCCGATGCCTTCGATAAAGGCGCCGTTCGGCCAGACGCTTTCGACGATCACGACGCCCGGCTCGGCGCCGCCGAATACCTCCACATGGATGGCCAGATCGCCGCAGCTGTTGCCGAGCCGGACCACATCGCCATCAATGACGCCCAGTTCTTCGCAATCGGCGGGCGCCATCTTCACGGTCGGGCGCACTTCCTGGGATTGGGAGGTTTTTGTCTCGGTGAATGTTGTGTTGAGATAATTGCGCGATGGCGCCGTGACCATGCGGAAGGGGCGCTCCGCATCAGCCTCGTCGATAATATCGGCGAAATCGGGGAGTTCCGGCATGCCCTCCAGGTCGTCGCCGATGGAAGCCCAATCGGCGCGAAAATGAAACTTGCCGTCGCCGTGGCCAAATCCGTTCAGGCAGTGGGATGTTTCGAAATCCGGCGCAACGTCAATCTGGCGCGATTCTCTCATTGCGTCGGCGCTGCCAAAACCGGATTTTTTCAATGCCCCGTCGATCATCTCCCAGGCGCTTGATTGAAAGGCGGGATCGTCCGCCCCAAGCCGTTTTGCCAGCGCCGCGATCAGATCATGATTGCTGCGCGCTTCGCCCAATGGCGCAATCACGCGGGGGCCGATCTGCAACTGGGTATGGCCGAAAGACGTGTAGAGATCATCATGCTCCAGGAACGTGGTGGCCGGCAGGACGATATCGGCAAGCATGGCGGTATCGGTGAGAAACTGTTCATGCACGGCAAGGAACATATCATCGCGCATCAGCCCTTTGCGGACACGCCCCGATTCCGGTGCCACTGCGGCGGGGTTGGAGCTCTGCACCAGCATCGCCGTAACGGGCGGGCCATCCCCAAGTAGCCCGGTATCGCCATCCAGGATCGGGCCAAGCCGTGACATGTCGAGCCAGCGGGTATCGGTCTCGGGCCCATGGATTTCCGACACATCCATGGGAAACTGCCCGGCAGTCGCCGAATAAAGCCCGCCGCCTGGATACTTCCAGGCGCCCGTGACGGCAGGCAGACTGCTAACCGCATGGATGTTGGCGGCGCCGTTGCGCGACCGCGTAAAGCCGATACCCATTCGGATCAGGGCGCGCTGAGTGGCGCCGTAATTTTGCGCAAATTCCTCGATCTCGGTCGCCGAAAGCCCGGTGATGGCAGCTGCCCATTCCGGGGTGCGGGTCTTCAAGTGCGCCTCCAGCGCCGCCGGATCGTCGGTATATTCGGCCATGTATTCGTGATCTGCATGGCCGTCCCGAAACAGGCAGTGCATGACCGCGGCGGCCAGCGCGCCGTCGGTTCCGGGCCTGAGTTGCAGATGCGTATCTGCTAGGCGCGCCGTTGCCGAGCGGTATGGATCGATGACCACCAGCTTGGCGCCGCGCTCTTTGCGGGCGGCGCTGATATGGGTCATGAGATTGACCTGGGTGTGAACCGGGTTCGAGCCCCAGACAACGATAAGGTCGCTGTCCCTAAATTCGAGCGGATTGACCGACAGCATTTTGCCCATCCCGGCCTTGGCACCCTGCTGAAAAATCCAGGCGCAAATGGTGTCCAACTGGCGCGAATAGCCCATGGCATTGCGGAGGTGCCGGGTGCTTCCTTTCTGCACCAAACCCATGGTGCCGCCGTAATTGTACAGCCAGACCGTTTCCGGCCCATGTTTGCGCGCCGCCGCCGTAAAGCGTTCGGCGACGATATCAAGCGCCTCATCCCAGGATATTTCTTCGAAATCGGCGCGCGTAGCTGTGGGTGATTTTTTGCCCTTGCGGCGCAAGGGCTTGGTCAGCCTTTCTTCGTGGTGCACCCTTTCGGCGTAGCGCGCGACCTTGGCGCAGACGACGCCGGCGGTATAGGGATTGTCCTTGGAGCCGTGCACGCGCCCGACACGACCGTCCGCTTCCATTTCCACATCAAGCCCGCACGCGCTGGCGCAATCATGCGGACAAACCGAGAAGGCTGTTGAACTCGCCATTAGCGTGGCTCCAATCGCTTTCTATGACCGCTCATAATAGACATTCGGCCCATTTAGGAAAGTGTCTGCATATGGAAATGGCGTCGCACCGCAAACGAGAAACCATTTGAATGGCAGTCCGATTGGGCTAACGTTGGGGCATCTTTTGAGCCTTACATAGTACCAGGGGAAATGTCATGGATTTGGGACTGAACGGAAAACGGGCCATCGTCACCGGCGCCAGCCGGGGTATCGGCAATGCGGTTGCGCTTGCCTTGGCGGGCGAGGGCGCGCGGGTTTGCGTGACCGCGCGCAACGCCGAACTGCTGGACGAAACGGTTGTCGCCGTCAACGCCGCCGGCGGCGAAGGCATGAGCCTCCCCGCGGATCTGACCGAACTGGATGGCTGCACGTCGGTGGTCGAGGCGTGTGCGGCAAAATGGGGCGGGGTGGATATATTGGTCAACGTGGCCGGCGCGGCCAAGGGCGGCGATATCTTGAACCTGGACGCGGAGCTGGTGACCGATGCTTTGTCACTCAAATCCTTCGGCTATCTGCGCATGGCGCAGGCGGTGATCCCGCATATGCAGGCGAACAAGTGGGGCCGTATCGTCAATATCGGCGGCGGCGCGGGGGCAAGCCCGGCGCGTGGCAATATCCCGACCTCCATCGCCAACGCCATGGTGCTCAACACCACCAGGGCGCTCTCGGACGCGGTGTCGGGGGACGGTATTTTGGTCAACGTCATCAATCCGGGCCTAACCAATACCCAGCGCGCGCGCGACGTCCAGCAGGCAAACGCCAATAAGGCGGGCGTCAGTGTCGAGGATTTGCTGATAGATCTGGGCTCGAAGCTGCCTGCCGGGCGCATTGCCGAACCCGAAGAGGTCGCCCGCGTCGCCTGCTTCTTTGCGTCCGATGCCTGCTCCTATGTGTTCGGCTCTTCGGTCTATATGGATGGCGGCCAGCGCCGCTCGACACCTTAAAATCCAAGCGAGGGAGGACCTTACATGCCCCGCATGACGCAAGATTTGTTGATGGTCGGCAGCATACCGCTGCCGACGGCTTCCGATGTTTTCACCACCTGTTCGGATATGTTTGGCGAGCATTTGCCGTGCGTGCCGGACGGCGAGGTGGGCCCGCGCCTGGTTTGGGTGAGCTATCTTTATGAGCGTTTCAAATCCTTGCCCGAAGTGGAGTTTCAGCCGATCCCGCCGGAGATGCGCGGCGATATGGATGTGCGCTACAACCGCGTCGCCGCCGCCAGAGGCGCCGTCCATGCGGACCGGGCCGACAATCATCTGGTGGTTAGCCAAGGCGTCAAACAGGTACGGCTCAAGGATCTTGGTTATTCGGCGGCGGCCATAGATTCCTACGCCCAATTCACCAAACTTCGGGACGAAGGCGCCGTTCCGGCGCATATGCGCTTTCAAGTGGCGATCCCGTTCACCCGCGGCTCCTTCGGCAATTATTTTCGAAATCCGGATGATTACCGGATCATGGAGGAGGCTTACGAAGAGGTCGCCAAGCGCGAACTGGCCGAAATTATCGACGCCATCCCGGCGAAGGACCTGGCCATCCAATGGGACGTTTGCTCGGAGATTCTCGACGTGGATGGTTATTGGCCCTGGTGGCCGGCGGGCGACAGGGACGAAAAGATCGCCATGAATAGTGATCTGGCGCGCCGCCTGGATATGGACAAGCTGCCGGGCGATGCCTGGCTTGGCTATCACATTTGTTATGGCACCATGGGCGGCTGGCCGATGCTGAAGCCCGAAAGCGTCGCCTCGTCGGTGGCGCTGGTCAATGCGTTGGTGGCAAAGACGCCGCGCCAGACCGACTTCGTTCATATCCCGGCGGGACGCAAGGCGTTCGATGCGGACTATTTCGCGGGCCTTGAAGAATTGGATATTGGCGATGCCAAACTTTATCTCGGCCTGATCCACGATTCAGAAGACGGGCTTGATGATTTCCGCCGACGCTTAACTGCCGCCAAAGCGCATTGGTCGGATTTCGGTCTGGCGTCGGTCTGCGGATATGGCAGATGCAATCCGGAAGAGCTGGCCCACGCTCTCTCCGTGCACCGGGATGTGATGGCCGACGTTACCAAAGGCTAACCAACCATTGCGAAGACCCGGGCAGGCGAGCCGTCCAGGCCTTCCAGGCGCAGCGGCACGGCAACCAGTGTGAAATTATCTTCGCCCACGATGGCGCTGATATTGGTCAGCATCTGGATAATAATGGTGTTGTTGCCGAGCAATGCCCGGTGGTTGGGGCCGGGTGGCTTCGAAGTATCGCGCTCCATGCCGTCCCGCCAGAACGGGATTTCCGGGAAGCAATCGATGGCCACGGCGCTGACGCCGCGCTCGATCATCAGTTCCGAAATACTGGTATCCAGATAGGTCATATTGTCCCAGAAATCATCGGTGCCCCAGGTCTTCTCGGTCCAGCCCGTATGCAGAATGGGGATGATGGACGCATCGATCTCGACGCCGGTGGCGAGCACTGCATCGGCGGTCACAGGCCCGCCGGGCTCGGTATCGGTCAGCGGCACAATACGCCCCTTTTTGACGATCTTCTCCAGCGGCACCTGATCGATAGTGTCGCCGTTTTCGATGAAATGGGCGGGCGCATCGATATGGGTGCCGATATGGGTGACGATCTCGACCCGGCTCATCATATGGTGGGTGATATCGGGATCGGGCACGGTTTCTAGGCCGTCCGCGCTGAGCCGCCCAACATGATCTTCCGAAAGCGCCGTCAAGACCACGCAGCGGGTCGGGTTATCGTCATATTCCCCAATTTTCGGAATGCCGGTCATTTGGCGGTTGATGGGCAGGCTGAGATCGACGATATGCATGGGCATATTCCTTGCCGTTTTGATTTTGGGTAATCCATCCTAGTCGGCGGGCTCGGCCAAGGAAAGATCGGGCGCTACCGGCTTAAAACCGCGTTCATCGCGCCATGGCTTGCGCTATCGTCCGCGAAACCATAGGTCCCGGAATTTTTCAGTTCGCCGGCCGCCTCTACCAACCTCGCATAGGCGGCGCGTGCCATGGACGCTCCCAGCGTCACGCGCCGCACGCCGAGCGAAGCCAGCCGGGCCACATCCGGATATCCGGCGCCGGCCATGATATTCAACGGCGCCGCAATCTCGGCGGCAAGCTGGCCGATTGTCTCCGCATTCGTGGTGCCCGGCACAAATATGCAATCTGCCCCGGCTTGGCGAAACAGGTTTGCGCGGCGGACGGTATTGGCGAATACGTCCTTGCCGCTGCCACCGATGAAATATCCGTCGGTGCGGGCATTGATGACCATGGACGGTGCCGCATCGCGCGCCGCCTGGATACGGGCGACCGCCTGGGATTCTTCGATCAACGGCGCATTGGCATCATAGGTTCGGTCTTCCAGGTTGATACCAACGGCGCCCGCCTGCCATGTCAAAGCCGCGGTTTCGGCGACGTCTTCCGGCGTATCTCCATAGCCGGCCTCCATATCGGCGGTGAGCGGACAATCGATCGCCGCTGTCATGCGCTCCAGAAAGCCAAGCATATCGCCGCGCGGCATTTTCTGGCCGACGGGATAGCCAAAGGTATATCCGATTCCGGCGCTGGTAGTGGCGACCGCGGGAAATCCGGCCTGCTCCAACAGCATTGCACTCATCACGTCCCACGCATTGGGCAGCACCAGAATTTCGGGCGCTTCATGAAGTGCGCGAAAAATCTCACATCTTTCTCCGATGGCTCGATCAGGCTGCGTCATGACGGCTCCTGTTATAGAATCCAGTACAAATTTTCCCCGCATTGTCATGGTAATCCGGCCTTGCCGCAATGGCCGGTACGTTACGCCTTTGAATTCAGGCTTTTCGGCGATATTATGGGGCGGAATTCATATCAGGAGATCAGGACATGGGTGTAACGATTGAAAGTTTTTCCGGCGACTGCCGCGAAGCGTTAAAGGCCGATCCCGGCAAGGGCGGCGTTGAAAAGGTGCGCCAGCTCTTGGAAGAGGCCTTGAAAGACACGGCCTTTGTCGAGACCCATCTAGGCCCGGACGCCGACAGCCCGCGCAACATCATCTACGAAGACCCGGAACTGAAGTTCTGCGTCATTGCCCATGTCTATAAGGGCGCCTCTACCGGCAATCCCCACGATCACGCCGATGCATGGGCCATTTACGGTCAGGCCGCCGGCGTTACGCGCATGACCGCGTGGCGCAAATTGGCCGGGCCCGACGGCGACAAGCCGGGCCAGGTGGAAGAAGTGCGCTCCTTCGATCAGGGCCCGGGCGATGCGTCCGCCTGGCATGTGGGCCAGTTGCATTCGCCGGCGCGGGAAGGCGAAACCCGCCTGATCCGCATCGAAGGGCGCAACATGGACGGTGTGCAGCGCGACAAGTACGAACGCCCCGCCGCTTAAAAGGATAACCCCATGAATGCTTCAAGCGCGCCCAATATGAGCGCGGAAGATTTACGCGCCCGCATCACCGGCACCTCAGAATTGGCGCTTCTCGATGTGCGCGAAAACGGCATATTCAACACCAATCATATATTGTGCGCGCGCTCGGTACCGCTAAGCCGCCTCGAAATTCTGATCGATGATCTATTGCCGCGCAAATCGGTGCCCATTGTGGTCTGCGATGCGGGCGGCGGGCTGGCCGAACAGGCGGCGGAAAGGCTGGCTGGGTTCGGCTATTCCGATATATCGGTGTTGGCGGGTGGTATCGATGGCTGGGAGGATGCCGGCTATGTCTTGTTCTCAGGCGTTAACGTGCCCTCCAAGGCGTTCGGCGAGTTTGTCGAGCACCGGGAACACACGCCCAACATCTCGGCCGAGGAATTGCACGGTCTGATCGAGGGTGACGCCGATCTGGTGGTCCTGGACTCGCGCCCTTACGATGAATATCACCGCATGAATATCCCCACCGGCATCGATGCGCCGGGGGCGGAGCTGGTCTACCGGGTGCACGATATGGCGCCCGATCCGGCGACCCTGGTGGTAGTCAATTGCGCCGGGCGCACGCGCTCCATCATCGGCGCCCAATCGCTGATAAATGCCGGCATTCCCAACAAGGTGATGGCGTTGACCAACGGCACCATGGGCTGGGTGCTGGCCGGCTATGAATGCGGCAAGGGTTCCATCGACGTGGCGCCGCCACCGGGGGATGCCGGCCTGGCCGCCGCCCGCGAAGCCGCCGCCCGGGTAACGAAGCGCTACGGCGTCAATTTCACTACCATGGCAGAAGTGGATGGCTGGCGGGGAAACGATAGCCGCAGCCTTTATCTTATCGACGTGCGCACCTCCGAAGAATATGAGGCCGGTCACTTGGCGGGCGCCATCCATGCCCCCGGCGGCCAGCTTGTCCAGGGAACGGACGGATTTGTGGGCGCCTTGAACGCCCGCGTCGTGCTGATCGATGATCAGGCCGTGCGCGCCGTCATGTCGGCCCATTGGCTGATCCAGATGGGCTGGACCGATGTGCATGTGCTGGATGAATTGGGCAGCGCAGAATTGGTGCAAGGTGCGCACAGCCCGAATGTTTATGGACTGGAAGGTGCGGGCCCGGACGAAGTGGATGCGGGCGAACTTAAATCCATGCTGGACGGCGGCGGCACCGTCGTGGTCGATCTCGCCGATAGCCGCGCCTACGGCCAGGGCCATATTCCGGGCGCCTGGTTTGCCGTCCGCTCGCGTCTGGCAACGGGCTTGAAAGCGTTGCCGGAGCACGAAAACTTGGTGCTGACCTCCGAAGGCGGCGGCGTGCTGGCGAAGCTGGTGGCGGGCGAGGCTGCGGCACTGTCATCGGCGCCAGTGTCGGTTTTGAGCGGCGGCACAGCGGCCTGGACGGCGGCGGGGTATGAGCTGACCACGGGCCCGGAAAATCTGGCGGACGAAGCCGACGATGTGGCATTGAAGGCCTATGACGGGCCGGGAGACGCTGAGGCCAGGATGCAGGCCTATATCGATTGGGAGTTGGATCTGCCGCGCCTGATCGAAGAAGACGGCACTTCGGACTTTAGGACCTTCGAATAACAGCGGCGCAGGTCGTGCAAAGCTGCGGCCACCAAGATGGTCTGGAAAGCGCAGAAACCCAGCGGCTGATACGGTTGAGAGATGGCGATTTTTGCGCTACCCATGGCGCATGATTATCGCTCAGATTTCCGACAGCCACCTAGACCCCGAAGCGCCAAACGCCGTCGCCCGGCTGCATGCCTTGGAGCGTTGCGTCGCCGATATAAATCGGCTCGATCCGGGCCCCGATGCGGTTATTCATACCGGCGATATCACCCATAACGGAACGCCGGAAAAATACGATACTGCCTTGCGCGTTCTAGGGCAGCTTCGCGCGCCGCTCCACGTCGCCGCCGGCAATCGTGACGACCGGGCCTTGATTGCCGCCAACTTCGATACGGGCCGGGACCTAATGCCGGGCACGCCGTTCGTTCAATATAGCATCGATAGCTACCCGGTCCGCCTGATCGCCCTCGATACCTTAAGCGAGACCAGCAATTTGGGTGATTTTTGCGATGTCCGGGCGCGCAATCTTAAGCGTTCCCTGGCCGAAGACGCTTCCAAGCCGACGGCTTTGTTCATGCATCATCCGCCGTTCGAAATTCCGCAATCGAAATTCCGCTTTCAATTCGATGATTGGGATGGGGTTGCGCGCATGGCCGAAGCGATGGAGGGACATGGGCAGGTCGTGCGCGTCTTTACAGGTCATGCCCATCGGGATGCTAGCGGCATGATCGCCGGCGTTCCGGCGCAGAGCGTGCCCAGCGTCGCCATCGATCTGCGGCTTGGTACGTATTCAGGCGCAGCCGAAGCCGCACCCGTTTACTTTATCCATAGATTTGACGGTCGTATCATTACCGAAACCCGGATTGCCGATCAGGTTTAGGTCATGACCTGGTCGATGATGTGACCGGCCAGTGCTCGTTTTCCAGCCTCACCAATTCGGCGGACGACGGCTTGTTACGGCCGTTTCGGCGTAGTGTACTCGACCTCTTTCTGCCACGACTCCCAGGTGGTTTCGTACCCAACAAAGCCTTTTTCGCTAGTCTTTTTTTGGCGGGTGGTCATAAACCTAGACTTGCCTTCTGGAACTTGGGGCTTGGTTTTCGGCTCGTCGCTCATAATTTCTACCTCCGTTAACTTCATGTGGTGTTGCGCGATTATTTAACTATAACCTCTCGAAGTCGAGAGGTCAGGACCATTTCATTGAAGCGGTACCGTAAGTGCTTCATCAATATCCGGCGCTACTCCGATGGGACCACCTGCTTCGATTTCTTCCTCGGTTGCGTCACGAACACCTAGAATTTCCAACTTAAAAATGACATTTCGGCCACTCAGCGGATTGTTGCCATCGACGGTCAGTGTCTCGTCATCCATCCTCGTGACGATAAAGCGGCGCTCTTCTCCCTTTTCATTTTCGGTGTGGATGGTGGTGCCGATTTCTCTATATTCTTCAGGAACGTTTTCGATGTAATCCGTAAACACCAACGCCTCGTCCCTGGGGCCATAGATTTGATCGCAGTCGATCGGCACCTCGATCACGTCTCCAACGGATTTGCCTTCCAGCTCTTCGGTGACGGCGGGTGCCAGAATATCATTGGCGCCGTGTACATAGCCGATCGGGTATTCGACCTCGATAAGGGCTTCTCCCGATTTTTGGTCGATCACTTTGTATGTCAGTTCGATGTACTTAGCGTCTTGAATTGTTTCACTCATATCGATCTCGTGCCAAATGCTCAGAAGATGGAGGCCCCGAATACCTTGACCTCTCCCTCTTCGTAACCGAGGACGAGCCTGCCAAGCCACTCCCCCTCCCTTTTTTTGCTCCGTTGCCGATAAAGTACCGATACATGTTTACCGCGGCGGATCGTGCCGATAAACTCGACCGATTCCGACAGGTTTCTTGTTAGCTCGCTATTTGCGAATTGCTTACCCACTTCGATTTCGTTCAATCCTCTGAGCAGGCCGTCGGAGAAATATCTGACGAAGTCTCCATATTTGCCGTCATTGGAGGCCTTAATAAGGTGGCTCCATAGCGGATTGGCTATGGCAAGAATTTCGTCGTCGGTGTTATCAATAATGTTCATCTGCAGTTCTATGTTGCAGGCGGAAATTCGCCGCGTCGGACCTAACAAAAAAGATCAACACACAACATGCTGATCCCTTTTGGTAGGCCAAACAGGAGCTCGAAGCAAACTCCTGTTTGGTGTTTTGGTTACTCGTCCTCACCGACAAGGTGATAGCAGGGCGCTTTTTCCATGGTGTATTCACCAGTTTCCGGATCACGGCGCGAAACCGTCAGCACATGCCAGTTTTCGTCGTCCAGCTTCATGGCGTCGCCGCGGTAGTAGTAGCCTGGCCAACGGGTCTCCTTGCGGAACATCGTATGTTGCGTGACGCACTCGGCCGTACGGTGACGATGCTTCAGCTCCCACGCACGTAACAATTCATGGAAGTCCTTAGCCGCCAGTTTCTCTAGGTCTTCTTCCATGATCTTGAGCTTTTTGAGGCCAATGCTCAGCAGCTTATCGTTGGTCATGTAGTTGACGTTTGCCCCGCCGCAATACTCGTCCATCAGCTTCTGCAAACGATCCAGCGCTTGGCGCGGGTTGATGTAGTTCGGATTGACGTCGCCAGCAACGACTTCATTGCGGTAGATTTTGTAATGCTCCATCGGCTTGAAGACTTCTTCCTTAAGCTCGTTGATCCGTTTGTCTGATACAACGATGCCCTCGGCCTTACCGTCGTCAATATAGCGGCACGCGGCTTTGGCTGAGAGGCGCCCCTCGGTGAAAGAGCCCGACGAGAAGGCGTGCGGTGTGCCGCCAACAGCATCACCGGCGCCGAACAGGCCTTCGATGGTCATCATGCGGTTGTAACCCCAGAAGTATTCAGGAGGGGAAACATCCTCGGGGCCCGAGCACCATGCACCGCTGCCCGTCGCGTGTGAGCCCATGACGTAAGGCTCCGACGTAGTCAGTTCCGGGTTTTCGTTCTTGGGGTCCACGTCCGTCGCGGCCCACAGTACGGCCTGGCCGACGGTCATGCCTAAGAAATTCTCCCAGCCGACTTCTTCGAGATGCGGGTCCTGGAAGGCTTCCATGGTGACCATGTGGATCGGACCCCGGCCAGCGTTCACCTCGGAAATCATGGCATGGTTACGCAAACAGGTCGGGATCGGTCTGTGGGTCTTGTGGGAAAGTTCCGGATCCAGATATTCCTTGCCGACCATTTCCTGTAACCCAGGCCACCAAGTGGTTTCAAACTCTTCGCCCAGACCGTTTTGGGTATAGGTCTTAAGATGCAGGAAGTACGCGCCCACCGGGCCGTAACCATCCTTAAAGCGGGCCAGTACAATCCGGTTTTCCATCTGCGTCATTTTGGCGCCGGCGTCGATCATCAGACCGTAGGCGGAACCGGACGACCACGGTGCGTACCAGACCCGGCCCGCGCCTTCACCTGTGGAACGTGGCTTAAAGATGTTGGAAGCGCCACCGGCACCACAAATAACTGCCTTGGATTTGAAAACGTGGAAATCGCCGGTGCGGACATTGAAGCCGACGGCGCCGGCAATCCGGTTTTCCTTGGCTTCGTCCAACAGCAAGTGTGTGAGGCAAACGCGGTTGAACACTTTGTCTGCGGACTTCTTTGCAGCCTCGGCCACGATGGGCTTGTAGGATTCGCCGTGAATCATAATTTGCCACCGGCCTTCGCGCATGTAGGAGCCCTTTTCGGGATCCTTCATCAGCGGCAGGCCCCACTCTTCAAACTGGTGAACAGTGGAATCGACGTGACGGGCCATATCGAACAATAGGTCTTCGCGCACCAAACCCATCAGGTCGATACGCGCATACCGCACGTGGTCTTCCGGGTTATTCTCGCCCCAACGGGTGCCCATGTAGCAGTTGATGGCGTAAAGCCCTTGGGCGACTGCGCCGGAGCGGTCGATATTGGCTTTTTCGGCAATGACGATTTTCTTGTCCTGGCCCCAGAACCTGGCTTCCCAGGCCGCACCCGTGCCGCCAAGGCCTGCGCCGGCAACCAGAATGTCGATGTTGTCTTCTATGATTGTTTTGTAAGCCATTAGTAAGCCACGCCCTTTTTCATTTTGAGGCCGTTCGATTTCAATGTATGCACGCCGCCGTCGTCAAAGCGGATATATTTCGGCTCGTTATACAGATGCTGGCTATCACGCATGTCTTGGGTCGGAGCGGGGACATCCTTGAGCTTCTCAATGCCTGTGCCCCATGGCTTGGTGGTGATGGGCGACAGGAAGCTCTTTTCGGTGCCGTTCCTGAATTTAATTTTCCACGCGATCGTGCCTTTTTCCTCATCACGGTCTACGCGAACGCTGTGACCGAGTGGTGCGAAGTCGGCGTAACCGCGCACGTCAATGGCGTTCTGGGGACAGGCCTTCACGCAGGAGTAACACTCCCAACACATATTGGGTTCGAGATTGTAGGCGCGTCGATAAGTCTTATCGATGTGCATGATATCGGATGGGCAGATATCAACGCAGTGCCCACACCCATCGCACCGGGTCATGTAAACGAAAGTAGGCATAATATAATTTCTCTCTGTTCAGAATATATTTGCGGGTTAGACCTTAGTAATGGCGGGGCGCTTCGCGCTTGATGCCGAGCCCCATATTCAAGGGGGCATCTTTCAGCAACTCCATGGAGTGCCTGTCACGATCCGCCGGATCGGTTCTGTCCGCGGGCTCGGGCAGGTTGTTCCGCGTGCCGCTTGCTTCGGACATCCGCTTTTCGAAAGCAGCCGCCGGTTTGTAGAACATATGTGAGAATTTGGACCAAACGACAGACCCGAACAGGACGGTTGTCGCCATCAGGTACAGGCCGAGCATGATGCTAGTCCCGGGGCTTCCCGATGACTGTGCCCCAGACCAGAGGAGCGCCAGGGTTACGCTCGCCAGCAAGGACAGGATGAAGAGATCGGCGCGAATGATCCGGTACCAGGGGTTGCCCTCGGCGGAGACATCGACCCGGATGAAGAACCAAAACCAGTATCCGCCGACGGCCACCATCAGAGCGCCAATATGCCACAACTGCGGCAAAATCGCTGGTGTGGCGCTGGCGGCTGTTGGATACCCGAACACCATGATGGCGGTCGCGATCGCATAGATCACAAATCCGTACATGCCCAAAAGATGCGCGACACGGCGCCATGGGTTGCAGAATTCGCCGGATGTAATGACATCAACGGCAATGGTTTGCACCGCGACAGACACTGTTTCGCCGCCGCCAACACTGTTTCCTTGCGTCTTGGATTTTCGCCAATTCAGGAAAAAATATTTGGCGCTTTTCTTATGGATGACATCAATCAAGGTCCCGCCAATGACCAGAATGACCATGACGATCACATATGTTTGCATAATGTCGGGGGAGATGGATGCCGAAAGCTCGGCGAACGGATTGCTGGAGAACATAAAATGGCCCAAATTTTGTTAAATTTTCGCGGTCCTAGACACCAACTTTGGCATGGCTATATCAGTAGATTTTTGGGGCCACAGACAAGAATTTTAAGCCCCGCAACCGTTGTTATTACCCTTACCGGACTTGTTAAAAGATGGCGGAAAATGAGTCAAACATATTTACACAATTTTTTCGTAAATATAGAGCTAGCGCGCCACTGCCATCTTGCGCAAGGCAGCCTTGTCGATTTTGCCGACGGTGGTTTTGGGAATCTCGGCGATAATCTCGATGCGCGCTGGAATTTTGTATTTGGCGAGGTTTTGGGCGCAGTGGGCCAGCAGGGTTTCGGCGTCCGTGGCGCCCGCCGGCACCACATAAGCGACAATGATCTCGCCTCGGTATTCATCGGGGGTGCCCACCGCCGCCGCTTCGGCGACGCCGGCGTGGGCATAGAGCACCTCGTCAATCTCCCTTGGGTAGACGTTGTAGCCGCCGGTGATCACCATGTCTTTCTTGCGGTCGCGGATATAGAGGTTGCCGGCGCCGTCGAACTCGCCGATGTCGCCGGTGTAAAGCCAGCCGCCGCGCAACGTGGCCGCCGTCTCGTCTGGGCGGTCTCGGTAGCCGGACATCACTTGCGGGCCACGGGCGCGCACCTCTCCTTGTTCGCCCACGTCCAAGACCTCGTTGCCGGTTTCCACGTCGACGATTTCGATCTCGGTCTCGGGCAGGGGTTTGCCGACCGAGCCTGGCACGATATCGGCGCCGTCCCAGTTGACCGTTAGCACCGGCCCGCTCTCCGACTGGCCAAAGCCTTCCAGAACCGGACACCCAGTGATCGCCTGCCATTGACGCAGCGTTTCCTCCGGCAGCGGCGCCGAGCCGGAATAGACCGAGCGCAGCGATGAGAAATCGCGGGCTGCAAATCCATCGAAGCCCATGAGCCCGTGCAGGATGGTGGGGCCTGCCGGCAGGCGGGTGATGCGCTGGGCTTCGATTGTGTCCAGCACCGTGGCGGGATGAAAGCGGGGCAGGATAACCATGGCGCCCCGGCAATAGACCGCCGGGTGCAGGCAGACGGAAGACGCGAACACATGAAACAACGGCATCACGCAAAGGATACGCTCGTCGCTGCCGCTCAAAGGCCACGCGGATTCGCGCTGGCTGATATTTACCGACAATTGCCGGTGGGTGATGTTGACGCCCTTGGGAATTCCAGTGGTGCCGCCGGTATATTGCAGGGTGGCGAGAGTCTCCGGCGCCGGCAGTTTGTCCGGCAACCGGGCCAAGGTATCGCCTCGCCATGCATCCAGCGCCCGCCCGCCGTCGCCGACGGCAATTTGGTAGGTGATGCCGAGACGCTTGGCGATTGGCTCCACCAATTCAGCGGCGCTCGCGTCATAGACAACAATGACCGGATCGGCGTCGGCGAGGACAATGCCCAATTCCCGCTCCGTATAGATGGGATTGACCGGCACGATCTGCGCACCCGCCGCGTGTCCGGCGAAGCTGGCGATGGCCATATGAATGGAATTACCACAAATCAGGGCCACCCGCTCGCCGCCGGCTCCAAGCGCGATCAATTCCTCTGCAAAGCCACCGACGCAACGGATATATTCGGTGTAGGTAAGTTTATCGCCGTCGCATAGCAAAGCGTCCCCATCGCCGCCGGCCCCGGCAAGCATATGGACGACAGTCTCATAGACTTTGGGTAAGCTCATTGGTCTGGGATGATACCGCCGGTGCGAAAGGCGGCCAGTTCGTTGTCGCCGTATCCGGCTTCAGCCAACACCGCTTCGGTATGGGCGCCGTATTTTGGCGGGAAGGCCATCTCGCCGGTCTGGCCCTCGATTTGGACCGCAGCCGGCTGCATACGGATCGTGCGGCCGTCCGGTGCCGTTGTCCGGGTTAGGGCGCCGGCAAGCGCTTCCATATTGATCACGTCCGTGATGGCGTTGATCGGCGCGTGCGGAATTTGGGCGGCCGCAAGGTCGGCGAGCATGTCGTCGGTGGTGTGCTGGGCCATGATGGCGGCGATCTCGGCGTGCAGTTTCACCCGGTCTTCGAGGCGGCCATTGTTCGATTTGCGCTGCTCGGTAGCCAGGCCGGCAAACTTGGGGATGGCGATGAAGCGCTGCCATTGGGCGTTCGAGCCCTGCGCCATAAAGACGAAGCCGTCTTGGCTTTTATAGGCATTGGTGGGGATAAATTTCCGGTGCTCGTTGCCGCTCCGGGTGATCTCGGACGGATCGCAATCGAAATCGATCAGCGGTAACGTAGTGATCAGCCAAGATGCGGCGGCTCGCAGCATGGAGACATCGATGCGCTTGCCCTCGCCGCTTTCGGCCTTTTCCGCCAGCGCCAGGCACACGCCGGCAAATACTTCATCGCCGGCCTTCAAATCCACCAATGGGATGCCGCTCAACGTCGGCGGGCCATCTTTTTCGCCGGTGATTTCCATGAACCCGGCCATTGCCTGCACGGCGGGATCATAGCCGGGTGTATCGGGGTAATCGGGCCCCATGGCGGAAATGCCGGCCCAGATCAGATCGGGTTTGATGGCGGAAAGCGTCTCGTAATCGATGCCTAAGGATTGGTAGCGCCCTGGGATGGTGTTGCAGCAGAAAATGTCAACATCCAGCTCGGCGATAATACGGTGCAAAGCGGCCCGGCCATCGGGCTCTTTCAGATTGAGGGCGATGGCTTCCTTGCCCACATTGGGCGCGATGAAATAGGAATGGCGGTCCTCGTCGGCGACGCGCGAGCCTATATATCGATTGGGATCGCCGGGATAGTCGCGCCCCGGAGCCACCGCTTCCAGCCGGATCACCCGCCAGCCCAGTTGCGCGAAGCGCAAGGTAGCGCTTGGCAGCGAGAGGGCCTGCTCCATGGACAATACGGTTTTTGGCTTCATTGATCGCCGCCGTCTTGTCCGCCATGGAGGGCGCGCGCCACTTTTTCCGGGGTGATCGGCGGATTATCGAAGCGCACGCCGATGGCGTTATAGACCGCGTTGGCGATGGCTGGCGCGGGTACAATGGCGGGCAATTCGGCAATGCCCTTGGCGCCAAAGGGTCCCTCGGGCGTGTCGTTCTCGATAAAATGATAGGCGATCTCCGGCATTTCCGGCGCCGTCGCGACCTTGTAGTCCCGGAATGACGGGTTTTTGACGATGCCGTTCTCGATGCGCAAATCTTCGGTGAGGCCGTAGCCGATGCTCATGGCGATGCCGCCCTCGATCTGGCCCTCGATACCGAGCCCGTTAACCACCCGGCCCACGTCCTGGACCACGGTCATCTTTTCCACCCGTACGTGGCCGGTCATGGTATCGACCTCCACCTCGGCCACATAGGCGGCGTGGGCGTAGGCCGCCGACATGTCGCCGTAATGATTGTCGCCTTCGGGCTCGGAAGGCGGCTCGTAGTAATCTGTCACCATGACCAGTTCGGCGTCCTCGCCGGCGAAATGCATGGCGCGGAGCAATCGGTCCAGGCGGATAATGGAAACGCCGTTGTCCGACTGCACCACATGGCCGCCGCGCAACTCCATCTCTTCCGCCGGCACGTTGGCTTCTTTCGATGCGGCGGCGAGGATTTGCGCCTTGGCCTTGATGGCGGCACGGCGGGCGCCATTGCCGGCGATGAATGTGGTGCGGCTGGCATGGACACCCACATCCCAGGGCCCGATGGCGCTGTCGTCGTTGACGATGGTGATGGAAGCCATCGGCACTCCCAATTCTTCGGCCACGATCTGGGTGATCACCGCATCAATGCCCTGGCCGATCTCGGACGCGCCGGTGATCAGCGTGACGCGGGCGTAATCATCCATGGTCAGGATGGTGCCGCAGCCGTCGCTCTTGTGGATCTTGGCGCCGCCGGCGTTGTGCAGGGACGTGGCGATGCCGATGCCCCTGCGGTAGCGGCCAGTTTCCACCTTGGCATTGGCGGCGTATATTTTAAGGAAATCGGTCTTCTCGGCGGCGATGGTGATGCAGTCGGCGAGGGCGCAGTCTTTGAGCAGGCTGCCTTGCGGCGTTACCTCGCCGGGTTCTTGGGCATTTTTTAGGCGGAAAGCGATGGGGTTCATGCCGACCGCTTCGGCCATCTTGTCCATCAATGTGGCGGTAACGTACGTAGCCTGTACATTGCCGTAGCCCCGGAACGATCCGGCGAAGGGGTTGTTGGTATAGACGGCGGTGGATTTGAACTCCACGTTGGGCACCCGGAAATGGCCGGAAAATGTGCGCATCATTACGTACGGTACAGTGGCGCCCCAGGATGTATAGCCGCCGTTATTGAGCAGGCAGTTCACATCGCGGAATGTGAGCGTGCCGTCTTTTTTGGCGCCGGCGCGGATATGGGCGCGCACTGGCTGGCGGGTGGGAGAGGCGATAAATTCTTCTTCCCGCGAAAACACCAATTTTACCGGGCGCCGGGTTTTTTGGGCCAGGAACGCGCAGATCGGCTCGAACGGATAGACGTCCAGCTTGGAGCCGAAGGCGCCGCCGACGGGGGGCTGGATGACGCGGATATCGCCGGGATGAATGCCGAGGGTGGGTGCCAGATCCATCTTGAAATTATAAGGGTATTGGGTCTGCGAATAGATGGTCAGCTTGCCCATCGCATCAAATTCGGCGAGCACGCAGCCCGGTCCCATGCAGCAATGGGTGACGTAATGCAGATCGTAGGTTTCATCCAGCACCACATCGGATTCCGCCTCGCCGGCGGCAATGTCGCCATAGCTGATATTATATGACAATCCCACATTGCCGGGTTTGTCTTCGTGCAGTTGCGGCGCGCTGTCCTCAAGCGCCTCCGCCGGATCAAAGACGGCGGGCAGGTCTTCATATTCCACTTCGATTAGCGCCAGGGCTTGATCGGCGATTGCTTCGGTTTCGGCGGCAACGGCGGCGATCTCGTCGCGGATGCAGCGGACGGTGCCGGATTTGAGCGGCGGATTGTCCTTGTTGACGCCGATGCCGATCATCGGTGTATCATCGCCGGTGATTACCGCGTGGACGCCGGGCAACGCCGCCGCTTTCGATATATCGAGGCGCAGGATGCGCGCATGCACTCGGTCCGTGCGCAGGATTTTGCCGATTAGCATGCGGTGCAGAACCATGTCGTTTATGTACTGGGTGCGGCCCAGCACCTTGGCCGCGCCGTCCGGTTTTGGGATACGCTGACCGATCAGGCTTATCTGTTCGGCGATCTGGTCCATCATCCGGCCCTCATGGTAATGGCCGCTGATTTAACCGCATCGATGATTTTCGAATAGCCGGTGCAGCGGCAGATATTGCCTTCTAATCCCCGGCGGATGGCGGCCTCGTCCGGGTCCGGGTTCTCCGCCAGCAAATGCTTGATCTGCATGACCATGCCCGGCGTGCAATAGCCACACTGGACGGCGCCGGTCTCGATAAACGCGGCCTGCACCGGATCGAGGGTATCGCCCGCATCCAGCCCCTCTACGGTTTGCACATTGCGGCCATCCAGATCGGCGGCGTAGAGGATGCACGAACAGACCGACGCGCCATCGACGATGATGGTGCAGGCCCCGCATTCGCCCTCGCCGCAGGCTTTCTTGGCGGCGGTCAGATCGAAATCATCGCGCAACACGCTGAGCGCCACGGCTGATGGCGCCACGATAAGGGAGCGCGCTTGGCCGTTGAGGATGAAGGAAATTTCAAGCTCGGAAGACATCAGCCAAAATCTCCTGGGTCAGGGTGCGGATTAGATGGCGGCGGTACCAGGCGCTGGCGCGCACATCATCGATGGGGGAAATGTCGGCATCGGTGGCGGCGAGCGCCGCGTTGATGGTCTCATCCGTGGCCGGCTTGTCCTCCAGCGCTGCTTCGACGGCGCGCCCACGTACAGGGGTCGGCGCCACCGCGCCGAAAGCGACGCGCATATGGGCAAACTTTCCGTCTTCTATGCGCCCGGTTACGGCGACGGCGGCTATGGCGATTTCCAGGGCAGGGCGCGGCCCGAACTTGCGGAAGGCGCCAGCCGCGCCGTCCTGCGAGGGAATATGTACGAAGGTGAGTATTTCGGTATCGCCCAGCTTCGATGCGCCAGGGCCGATGACGAATTCTTCCACGGGCATCCGGCGGCTGTGCAGCGCGCCATCCGCTTTCGATACCAACGCCACCTCGGCGCCAAGGGCGATCAGCGGCACCAGCAAATCCCCGGCAGGCGAGGCGTTGCAGATATTGCCGCCGATGGAAGCCATGTTGCGGATTTGTGGGCTAGCGAACTGATCGGCGGTTTCGGCCAGGATAGGGCAATGCGCACCGATGATTGGGTCGGCCAGAAGATCGCTCACCGTGGTCAGCGCACCGATGGTGAGGCTGCCGTCTTCCAATCCCACACCTCGCAGTTCCGCCACCCGGCGGATATTCATCAAGGTGGCGGCGTAGCTGCGCGTGCCGGCTTCGGTCTGCAGCATCAAATCGGTGCCGCCGGCGAGCACGGTCACCGGGCCCGCCGCCAGGGTTTCGGCGGCTTCCTCAATGGTGTCGACGGCAATATAGTTGGCGATTTCGTTCATATTAAAACCGGATCGGCTCCTCGTAGCGGCCATAAACTTCAACCATGGCATCGGTAATCTCGCCGACCGTGGCGTAGGCTTTGACCGCTTCCATGATCGCCGGCATGACGTTGTCGCCCGCTTCGGCGGCGCCCTTCACTTTGGCGAGGGCGGCGCTGGCCGCCTTTGTATCGCGCCTGGAGCGCACGCCGCGCAGGCTTTCGATCTGCATCTCCGCGTCCGCAATATTATAGGGGTGAAACTCCACCTCGTGCTCGTCGTCTTCTTCGATGCGGTAGCGGTTGACGCCGACCTTGGGAAATTCGCCGCTCTCGATATCTTTGTGCATGTCGTAGGCCTGTTCGGACACCTTGGCCTGGATGCGGCCGTCCTTGACCATCTCGACGATGCCGCCGGCTTCGGCTACTTCCGCCATCACCGCTTCCATCTTACCTCGCATCTGGTTGGTCAGGGTCTCTACATAATACGATCCGGCCAGGGGATCGACGGTATCGCAAAGCCCCATTTCATCCATAAGCAATTGCATGGTGCGCAAGGATATGCGCGCCGAATATTCGGTGGGAATGGTATAGGCCTCGTCGTAGGAACAGAGCGCCATGGTTTGCGTGCCCGACAAGGCCGAGATCAGCGCGTAATAGGCACCGCGCATGATGTTCACTTCGGGCTGCTCGAACGTCAGCCCGCCGCCGCCGCCGCCGGCAATCATGCGCAGCCACATGGAGCGGGGGTCTTCGGCGCCGTACTCTTCTTTGATGATCTTTGCCCAGAGCGAACGCCCGGCACGGAACTTGGCCACTTGCTCGAACAGATTGCCGAACAGGTTGAAGTTATAAGACAGCCTGCCGGCAAACTCGTCCACGTGCATTCCGCGCCCGATAACATCGTCCGCATAGGCCTTGGCGATACAAAATGCATAGGCCATTTCTTCCGCCGGATTGCAGCCCGATTCCCGTATGTGATAGCCGCAGACGGATACGGGCGAATATTTGGGCGTGTGTTCTGCGCAAAACTCGATAGTGTCGCCGACCAGCTTGATTGACGGTTCCACCGGAAACACCCAGGTGCCACGGCCGATGAATTCCTTCAAAATATCGTTCTGGGCGGTGCCGCGCAAAGTCTTCAAATCGTAACCGCGCTTTTCCGCCATCGCCAGATACATGGCGATCAGGATGGCCGCCGAGCCGTTGATGGTCAGCGAGACGGTGATTTTATCGAGATCGATGCCGTCGAAGGCGGTCTCGAAATCGGCCAGGCTGTCGATGGCCATGCCGACCCGGCCAACCTCGCCTTCGGCCAGAACATTGTCGCTATCGAGGCCGGTCTGGGTGGGCAGATCGAACGCCACGTTGAGCCCGGTCTGGCCGTTTTCGATCAGGTACTTGAAGCGCTGGTTGGTTTCCGCAGGGTTCCCAAAGCCCGCGTACTGGCGCATGGTCCAGGGGCGTTTGCGGTACATTTCCTTGTGGATGCCCCGGGTGAACGGATAGCCACCGGGATCGCCGACGAAATCCATACCGCCGGAGCGTTCCACGTCCCCCGGCCCATAGAGGGTTTGAATTTCTATGCCGGATTCGTTGACCACTTTTTTTGCGTCGCTGCCATCCATGATGCGGTCTCCTTAAGCGTCCCCGGACTGGGTGTTTGCGGAAATGAATTCTACAATATCGTCCAGCCGGCTGCCGTTGGGGAAAATACCATCGAGGCCGATTTCCTTCAGCGCCCCATGATCCTGTTTCGGGATGCAGCCGCCGATTAGCCATAATTTCTCTTTGAGCCCGTATTGATCGATCAGCCCCTTGAGCTTGGTGCAAAAATCGATATGCGAGCCGGCCAGACTGGAAAGGCCTATGACGTCGGCTTCGATCTCCATGGCTTGCTGCGCAATCTCCGACGGCGTCTTGCGGAGCCCGGTATAGACCACATCGAAGCCCGCATCGATCAGCGCTCTTGCGACGATCTTGGCGCCCACATCGTGGCCGTCGAGCCCCGGCTTGCCGATCAGCACTTTGATCTTTTTGGCGCTGGTCATACGGACAATTCCTTAGCGATGACCAATTTCAGGATATCGGACGTGCCGCCGCCGATGAGGGTGAAGCGGACATCGCGCAGGAACCGTTGCACTGGATATTCCATGGCGTAGCCGTAGGACGCGAAGATGCGCGCCGCGTTGTCGCAGACCCGGGCCGCCGCTTCGGTGGCGAACAATTTCGCCATGGAGGCTTCTTTGCGGTGCGGTGCGCCGGCGTCCAGCAACTGGGCCGCGTGGTAGCTGATATGGCGCGCCGCTTCCAAGTCCGTCGCCATGTCGGCGAGGCGCATCTGCACCGCCTGGAAGCGGTTGATGGGTTTGCCGAACTGCTTGCGCTCGCCCGCATAGCGCACCGCTTCATCCAAGGCGGCGCGCGCGATGCCTACGCCCAGCACGGCGGTGGCGATACGGATTTCCGACAGAAGTTTGCGCAAATGCTCCTCGCCGTCGCCGATCTCGGCGCTCAAGCGGTGGCTCGCCGGCACGAAGCAATCGTTGAAGGCTACTTCCGAGGTGGGCAGCGCCCAGACCCCCATTTTTTCGATGGGCCGACCGATCACCAAGCCACCGAAATCCTTTTCCACCAGAAATATGGTCAGCTTGTCCTCGTCACCGGCGCGGGCGAAGACGGTGAAAAAATCCGCCACCGGGGCCGAGGTGACCCAGGTCTTGGCGCCGTTCAATATATAGCCGCCATCGGTTTCCACCGCCCGCGTAGAAATGCTGGCGAGATCTGAGCCGGCGTCCGGCTCGGTCATGCAGATGGCGCCGATCTTATCCAACGCGAGGGCGGGCTTGAACAGGCGTTCGCGAATATCGTCGTTGCCCAGCATTTCCAGGAACTTCGTGCCCATCAGTGCCTGCATGGTTACGCACGCGGCCACCGACATGGAACCGCGCGCCACCTCTTCCAGGGCCAGACAACAGGTAACCAGATCGACGCCGGAGCCACCGGCCTCTTCCGGGTAACGCATGCCGACGAAACCCAGGTCAGCCAGCCGCTTGACCATGGCCTTGGGATATTCGTGGGCTTCGTCGATGGCTTCGGCGGCGGGAATAATCTCGGCGTCGGTGAAGCGGGCGAAGGTGTCCCGAACGGCGATTTGTTCTTCGGTCAGGTGCAGCATTATTCGTCCAGCCCGTAGACATCGCGCGCTGCATCTTCGGAGATGGTGCCGTCGCGAACTTCGGTGCGGAGCATGTCGCGAGCGCGGCGCTTAGGATCGCCATAACCGCCGCCGCCGCCGGCGAACTGGTGATAGAGAGTGCCCTTGGGAACGCCGGTGATTAGGTCTTTGTTGTTGGGCACTTTTTCGGCGCCGTCCGGGTAGATCAACGTGATCGAATTGAGCGTCGCATCGTGGCCGCCGAACAACCCGAAGGCCGGTTCGAAATCGCCATCGCCGAAGGTGACGAACTGGGTATCGTCGGAGCCGAAGGTAAACTTGGTCTCAATGCCAAGACCGCCGCGCCATTCGCCGGCGCCCGCAGAATCAGTCAAGTATTCATGCATCTGCAAATGGTGCGGCGTCTGCTGCTCAAACATCTCGTAGTCCTGATCAAGAATGCCGCCGGACGCATCGATCATGCCGATATGATCGTAGCCATCGGTGCCGTCCATACCGCCGGAGCCGCCCTTGAAGCCCATGAAAAAGATATCGACATATTTTTCGCCCTTGGCGTCATCCATGCCGGTGGTCAACGAACAAAGCAGGTTGTTCCAGCCGGCAGTCACCCTGTCGGGTATGGCCGGCGCCAGGGCGCGGATGATGGCGTCGGCGTTGGGCGGGCACAGATGATTGCCGAATGTGGTGGCTTTCGGATAGGCGGCGTTGAGGATGGTGCCTTCCGGGATGATGATGTCGATCGGCTCGACCATGCCCTCGTTGTGAGGGATGTCCGGGTTGATCATCTGCAAAAATGTCAGGACCGCAGCCGATGCGCTGGAGGTATAGGTGCCGTTGACGAAGCCGTCGGTCTGCGCGTCGGTTTCGGAATAGTCGAACGTGATGGCATCGTCTTTGACATGCACGGTAACCCGGATGGTGAATACGGTGCCCAGATGGTGGCCGTCGAAATAGACCTTGCCCTCGCCGGAATAGCTGCCGTTGGGAATTTTGGCGATCTCCGCCTGCATCATCTTGCGGGTGGATTCGAAGAGTGCCGCCTTGTGATTTTCGAAACTGTCTTGCCCGTACTTGCCCAACAATTCGAGCATGCGCCGCTCGCCGACGGTGCAGGCGCCCATCTGGGCGCGCATGTCGTGCTGGACAATCTCCAGCCGGATATTGGCGAAGATCAAATCCCAGACGTCTTTTCGGAACACGCCCTTGTCATAAATTTTCACCGGCGGGATACGCAGGGCTTCCTGCCAAACCTCCTTGGCATTGGGATTGTAGCCGCCGGCGACGGCGCCGCCGATATCGGCCTGATGGCCTTTGACCGCCGAGAAGGCGACCAGCGCACCCTCGAAGAATATGGGGCGGTAGACGGCCACGTCGTTGTTCTGATTGCCCATGGAAAAGACATCGTTGTGGAAGATCACGTCGCCTTCGTTTATGTCGCCTTCGAAATATTCGATGATGTATTTGCACACCGGCGCCAGGGAAAAGGCCAGGATCGGCAGGTTTTCGGTCTGCTCCAGCATTTGCCCTTTGGCGTCATATAACCCGGTGACGAAATCCTTGGCCTCGCACAGGATCGGCGAGCGCGTGGTCTTTTGCACCGAGATACTCATCTCGTCGGTGATTGACTTAAAGGTCCTGGCATAGACCGAGGTGAGGATCGGATCGATAGTGCTCATACCGTTTCCTTGATCAAATCTTCGCGCCCCTTGGCGTAGAGGACGAACGAGCCCAACGGGTCCACCATACAGTCAAACGACGCCGAAACGAAGATGGCGGTGGTAATCTCTTCGATCATCGCCGGGCCTTCGATGGGGTGGCCGTGTGTCAGTGCATGGCCATCATAGACCGCAACCTCGGCAAATTCTCCGGTTTCGGGGATATAGACATCGCGCCTTCCCTTGATCGCCACCGTGGCATCGCTGCCGCCCTTTTCCATCGCCGTCATGGCCGGCTTTTCGGTCAGCCCCACCGCCTGCACCCGCACATTGATGATCTCCACCGCCACGTCCTGTTCTTCCAGGGAATAGCCGTAGAGCCGGTTATGCTCGCTATGGAAGGCGGCGGCGATGCCAGCGGAATCCCGGGCGGCAACGGCTTCGGAAGCGGCGGTAAAGGAGACCTCGTGAAATTGCTTCAAATAGCGGCAATCGAACTTCACGTGGAATGTGCGGGCATCTTCTGGGATGCCTTCCTCGGCCAGTAGCTTGGCCCCATCATTTCGCATATCATCAATCAGCGGCGCCAGTTTCGACCAGTCCGCATCGGCCAGGGGGGACACGAACGTGCGCACGAAATCATGCTTCAAATCGCCCATCAACATACCGACGGCGCAAAGGATGGAGGATTCCCTCGGTACGATCTGCAAGGGGATTTCTAACTCGTTGCAGATCAGGCAGGAATGGATCGGCCCGGCGCCGCCGGCCACCACGAGGGGAAATTCGCGCGGGTCCGAGCCGCGCTTGATGGTGATCTCGCGCACCCCTTGCGCCATGTTGTTGCAGGCAATTCGGTACATGCCGGCGGCGGCGTCCAGCGTCGATAGCCCCAAGGGCCCCGCAATATGGGTTTCGATAGCATCCCTGGCCGCGTCCACATCCAGCTTGATCTTGCCGCCGGCGAAGAAATCCGGGTTGAGGTAGCCGAGCACCAGATTGGCGTCGGTGCAGGCCGGCAATTGGCCGCCGAGGCCATAGGACACCGGTCCCGGCGCCGCGCCCGCACTTTGCGGTCCCATGCGCAACAGCCCGCCGGCATCAATCCAGCCGATGGAGCCGCCGCCGGCGCCGATGGTGTGGATGCCGAGCATGGGCAGCGCAATACGCAGCCGGTCAATCTCGCCCTCGTTGACCATCACCGGGCCGCCTTCGACCAGGGCGGCTTCGAAACTGGTGCCGCCCATATCGACGGTGATGCATTTGTCCTGGCCCATGGCCTGGGCGTAGACCAGCCCGGCAACCGGCCCGCCGGCGGGGCCCGAAAGCAGCGTCAGGGCTGCCTGTTCGCGGGCCACTTCCGGCGACATGACTCCGCCGTTGGACTGCATCACCATCAGGACGCCGGCGAAGCCGATATCTTTTAAGCGCGCCTGAAGCTGGTCCAGATAGTGGCTGAGCTTGGGCCCCACATAGGAATTAAGCGCCGTCGTCGAGATGCGCTCATAAAAACGGATCGACGGCAACAAATCGGTGGAGACGGTGAGATACGCGCCCGGCAATTCCTTGCGCACCAGTTCCGCCGCCGCCCGTTCGTGCCCAGGATTGGCGAAGGCGTTCATGAAGCAGATGGAGACCGCCTCGACGTCTTCGGTCTTGAACGTCTCTATCGCGGCGCGGATATTATCCAGATCAAGGGCATCGATCTCTGCGCCGTTCCGGTCCAGCCTGCCGCCGACGCCCATGCGCAAATATCTGGGCACCAGCGGTTCCACATTGGTATAGCGGTTGTTGTACTGCTCTTCGCGGATGCCGCGCCGCATCTCCAGCGCATCGCGGAGCCCCTTGGTGGTGATCAGCCCCGATTTGGCGCCGGTGCGGGTCAGTGTTGCGTTGGTGGTGACTGTGGTGCCGTGGACGATGGTTTCGAGGGACGCGGCGAAATCTTCCAGACTCATCGCTGGTTCCATTCCGGCGGCCAGTTCTTCGAGCCCCTGGATAACGGCGATGGATGGGTCTTCGGGGCTCGACAGGCATTTGTGAATACGCGCCGACGCGCCCTCACCGACCAAAAAGAAATCGGTGAAAGTACCGCCCACATCGATGCCGATTTTTAATGCCACGCCACGCTTCTTTCGCTGCCTATCGCCTCAACGGCTATTGTCTATGGCAGCCCTAGCCTGTCAAACCTCTTGTGGTCTGAAGTCCACCCGCTGCATGGCGTAATGGCTGTTGGGGCCGGGTTTGACCGGGAAGGATTTGTAATCGTCGCGCAGCCGGTGGCGCACATCGGACGCCAAAGCGGCGTTGAGCCCACCCAGGTCGTCGAACACCACCTCGTTGCCGAGGATGCAGCCGGAACTTGGGATTTTGATGGAGCTGGTCCACTCCGCCGGCACATAACAAAACACGTTCCGGATGCCCGGCATGTCGGCCATGATCGGCGGATGATTTTCCAGGTAATAGCTCCGGAACAGATTTTCGTCGCTTACCGGCGCAAAATAACGGACCACAAAGGACATAGGTGCGGTGCGAAAGCCTGGATCATCGACGCCCGCTATGGGAAAAGCGGAAACTTCCAACGCATCACCCTTGGCCGATGGCCCGGCGGCTTCGATCAAGCTCCGAATTTCCGTATCGGCGAACAGCGCATCCAGGGCGCTCACATCCGCCACATCGATTTGCACCATCACGGCCGGCGGCGCTTCGTCATCCACATAAGGGTCTTCGGCCTTGTCCGGCGTGAACAGGCTGGCGCCGAGCAATTCTGCCCGCCCCATCAGGCGCGGCATCAACGGCTCGGCAAAGGCGGCGTCATTGCTGGTCAGGAAATAGGCAATGGTCATGGGGCGCTCGGGTTTCTACGCCGCGTCTGCCGGGGTTACCCGCCGCGCGATCTCCGCGCCGCGTTCTCGTTCGACCACGGCGATATCGTGCTGGCTTTGCAGGTCGAGCCAGAACTGGGCGCCGTTGCCGAAGTACCTGCCGAGGCGCAAGCCGGTGTCGGCGGTGATTGAGCGGCGGCCATTCAATATGTCGGTGATCCGCCCGGACGGAACACCAAGGTCGAGCGCCAGCCGGTTGGCGCTCAAGGCCCGCGCTTCCAGTTCACGCTTCAACAATCGGCCAGGATGTGCAATCGGCGGCATGGCTCTATCCTTTGTGGTAATCGACAATTTCGACTTCGTAGGCATCGCCCTGGCGGAACTGGAAACAGATTCGCCAAGGTCCATTTACAATCATCGCCCATTGCTCCCGGCGATTGCCTTTGAGCTTGTGCAATCCGACGCTCTTGAGCGGACTTAGGTCTTGGAGCGACTTTGCGGCGTTCAGAGCCAGGAGGAGATCCGTGGCGGCATCGAAGTCCAGCCCCCGAAATCGGTTTGGCCGCTCGCCGCCCCAAATTTTCCCGCTTGCCGAATTGCGCCATGATTGTATCACGGCAAAAACGTACTACGAGAAGCATTAAGTTGCAATGGAGGCGTATGCGCCGACAACTCTCAACTATCGCCTCCGGTTTGGCCGGGTCCAGTGAATAGGGTGTAGCCATATCGGCTCGTGGTTTGCTAAGTAAGCGCACCCAAAATGAAAGGCAGGTCATGTCAAATCTTGTTGCGCCCCATGGCGGCGGTCCGTTGCATCCTTTGCTGCTTCCCGAATACGAACGAGTTGAAGAGAAAAAGCGCGCGGCGAAGCTGAAACAGGTTCCCATGTCGAGCCGCGAATTGTCTGATCTTTTGATGCTGGGCATGGGCGCCTATACGCCCTTGCAGGGGTTTATGGGGGAGGCCGATTGGCGCGGCGCCTGCGCCGATATGACGCTGGCAAGCGGACTGTTCTGGCCGATCCCGATTACGCTGTCCTGCTCGGCGGATCTGGCCGATGAAATATCCGAGGGCGATGACGTGGCCCTTTGCAACGGGTCAGGCGATATCTTTGGCGTCCTCAATGTGGAAGAGAAATATTCCATCGATAAGGCGTTCGAATGCCATCATGTCTTCCACACCGACGAAGACGCCCATCCGGGCGTACAAAAAGTCATGGCCCAGGGCGCGGTCAATCTGGCCGGGCCAGTGAAGGTTTTGGACGAAGATCATTATCCGGAAACCTATAAGGGGCTTTATCTCCGCCCCGCCGAGACCAGGGCGCTTTTTGAGAGCCACGGATGGTCCAGCGTTGCTGCCTTTCAGACCCGCAATCCCATGCACCGCAGCCACGAGTACCTCGCCAAGATCGCAATAGAAGTTTGCGACGGGGTGATGATCCACCAGACCCTGGGCGCCCTCAAGCCCGGCGATATTCCGGCCGAGGTGCGGGTCAAGGCGATCGATGCGCTGGTCAAAAATTACTTCGTCGAGGGTTCGGTCATCCAGGCCGGCTACCCCATTGAAATGCGCTACGCCGGGCCCCGCGAAGCCTTACTGCATGCTTTGTTCCGGCAAAATTTCGGCTGCTCGCACCAGGTGGTCGGGCGCGATCATGCCGGCGTCGGCAGCTATTACGGCCCATTCGATGCGCACCATATATTCGATACGCTGGAAGAGGGCGCGCTCAAAACCCTACCGCTTAAAATCGATATCACGTTCTTCTGTGAAAAATGCGCGGGCATGGCGACCGGCAAGACCTGCCCCCACGATGAGAGCGAGCGGCTCAATATTTCGGGCACGCGGCTGCGCGAAATGTTCGCCAATAAAGAGGTCGTGCCGCCCGAATTCTCACGGGTCGAAGTGCTCGCTATTTTATCGGAATATTACGACGGCCTGGATTGACGCGCGCTGCCTCAATCTTGATAGTAGTGCAGCTCGAACAAGAGGCAGCCGCCGTCGGACTTGAACGGCCCGTGGGCTGCGCCGGGCGGGCGGCAGGCGAAAGTGGGGGCAGTGAATTTCTCGCCGCCTTCGCCGTTTTCATCATTGCCGACGATTAGATCACCTTCGACCAGGAAGACCTCTTCCCAATGATCGTGGACGAAGGGCACCGTTGTGTATTCGCCGGGAACGAAGCGCAGGAAGCGTGAACGGCTGCCGCTCTTGCCGTCTTCGTCTAGATCGGTGACCAGGACTTTCTGGGTGATGCCGTCCGGGTAGCCTTCTGGCGTCTCCCAGCCGTCGTCCATATCCAGGGGGAAAAATTCCAGATGCGGTTTGCCTTTGGCCATGTCTCGTTCTTTCCTTAAATAGCGCCCGGAAGGGCTTGAATGTCGTAGGCGTGGAGAAGCGAAGTATCGCGCGCCGGATCATAAATCTCCACCTCAAATCTGTCGGCGCCGCCCACCTTGCCGATCACGGCGAGGGTGCCGCCGAACATCAGTGTGCCCGGCTCCAGCGCACCGCCGTCCCGGTAGCTGGCTATCAATTCCGTCGGCGGCTTCAAGGCGGCGATGGAGCCTTCCTGATAGAGCCGCCGTATCCCGTCGTTGGTCGCATAGGAACGCAGGACCAAATCGTCCCAATGATCGGCCACGTCGGCGTGCCGCCAAAGATTGGGGCCCACCGGCTTGGCGCACATTTGTTTGGAGACGGTGACGTCGAAGGCTTCTACCTTTCGGTCCGTATGGTCCGAGCCGACGCCCACCCAAAGATCGCCTTGGGACGCCAGCATAAAGCATTCCGCCTCGCCGCTCGAATTCGCCCCCAATGCCTGGATCGAAGGGGCCTGGGTAAGAAGGCTCGCCGATGCCCGGTAAAAGCAGGGCGTCGCGGGCGGGCGGGCGACGCCGATGGCTTCCAATTCTGCGATATGTTCTTCCACGGCGGCCGTGTCGCGCCCGGTCCAGCCGGCGATGACCAATTGATCGACGTTGGCGTCGATGGGTTTGCCGTCAAATGTAAAGTGCAATTCTGTTGGTGTTGTCATGTTTGTTCTCAATGGTTAAATCTCGCCCCCATGAACCCCAATTCACCGGTCGGCGTCAACGCCAACTTGCAAGGCGCGCTCTGGATGATCTTGGCCGGCGGCGCTTTCACTATCGCAAATGTGGCGGTGCGCTCGGCGGCGCTGGAAATTCATCCCTTCGTGATTGTTTTTTTGCGCAGTATCATCGCCGTTCCCTTGTTCGCGCATCTGTTTCTGGCTAAGGATTTTCATTGGAATCCCGGTCCCAATTTCCGTTTTCATGTCTCGCGCGGCATCCTCCAGGCGACCGGCCTTTTATGCCTTTATGTAGGCATATCGATGACGCCGCTGGCCACCGTCGCTGCCGTGGGGTTTGTCATGCCCATCGTATCGGGCGCCGGAGCCATCTTGTTTCTGGGGGAGCCGTCCAGGTTCGGGCGTTGGTTCGCAGTGTTGTTCGGCTTTGCCGGCGTTCTGATAATCCTAAGGCCGGGATTGATCAGCCTGACCCTAGGCGCACTTTTGGTAGTCGCCTATGCGGTGCAGCAGGCGACATCAAATTTGTGCGCCAAAGCTCTGATAGCGCGTTCGGAACGACCGGCGGCGGTGGTCGCCTGGATGACCCTAATTTCTGCGCCGGTGGCCCTGGTCCCAGCGCTGCTCGTCTGGTCCTGGCCGAGTGCGTATGTCTGGGGTCTGGTAGCGATCAATGCGGTGATGTCGACCATCGCCCATTTGGCCACGGTGCAGGCCTATAAATGCGCCGATATCACGGTTATCGATCCGATGATATTTTTCCGCCTGGTTCTCGCCGCCTTCGCCGGCTTTGTGCTGTACAGCGAGGTTCCCGATTTTTGGACCTGGGGCGGCAGCATTGTTATATTGATTGCTGGCATGATTTTGAGCCGGGATGAACGATCCAAAAGGAGCAAGGCAGCGTGAGCGAACCCCAAGAAATTTTAATCGCCGGCGGCGGGCCGGTTGGTCTGGTGACCGGTTATGCGCTCGCCAAGCAAGGCATCCCGGTTACCGTGTTCGACGAAAATGACGAATTGCAGGAAGACCCCCGCGCCGCCACCACCCACCCAGCCACTTTGGAGCTGTTGGGCCAGTTGGGGGTGATCGATCAGGTGATCGCGCAAGGTCTGGTGTCGCCGATCTTCCGCTTTTGGGACCGGCCCACCGGCGAAATGGTCGCCGAATTTGATCACGCGCTACTCAAAGACGACACGCCCTATCCCTTTGTGGTGCAGTGCGAGCAATTCAAGCTGACCCACATTCTTCTAGACCTCATAGCCGGGCTGGATAACTGCGAGGTTAAGTTTTCACACCGGGTTACTGGACTGGGCGTAACTGTCGATAGCGTATCCGTTGATGTGGAAACGCCGGGCGGTAGCGAGAAATTTACCGGGCGCTATTTGATCGGCTGCGACGGCGGGCGTTCGCTGGTGCGCAAGGAAATGGATATCGATTTCGAAGGCTTCACCTGGGCGGAACGGTTCCTGGTGCTGACCACGCCCTTTGATTTCGAAGCCGGGCGCGGCATGTGCTATCGCAACTACATCGCCGATCCCGAGGAATGGTGCAATTGTTTTAAAGTCGCCGGCGACGGCCCGCCGGGGCTATGGCGGACGGTCTACCCCGCCGATCCCGACGCGCCGGAAGAAAGCTTGATGGGCGATGATTTTGTGCAAAACAAGCTGCAGAATTTTTTTCCGCAAGGAGAAGGCTACGACATTGTGCACCGTAATCTTTACACCGTGCATCAACGGGTCGCCGCTACGTTTCGGAAAGGCCCCGTGCTATTGGCCGGCGATGCCTCCCACGTCAACAATTCCATTGGCGGCATGGGCCTCAACGGCGGTATCCAGGATGCCATGAATTTGGCGGAAAAGCTGGCTCAAGTGTGGAAGGGCGACGCCGATGAGAGTTTGCTGGACCGCTACGATGTGCAGCGCCGCACCTACGCCAAGGATTATGTTCAGCAGCAGACCATTCAGAATAAGAAGCGCCTGGAAGCCAAAGACGCGCAAGCCCGCAAGCGCTCCCAGGACGAATTGCGGGCGATGGCGGCGGACCCGGGAAAAGCCCGCGCCTTCATGCTCAAAACCTCGATGATCGAAGCCATGCGGGCGATTGAAGATTAGTCGATTACAATAATCTCCGCGTCCGGCGCCTCCGCATAGAGCCGCGCGACCAGATCGGCGCGCCGCTCCAACGTAGCGCGCTGGTTAACATAGCCCTTGTCGGTGATCTCGTTGGCATCGATCTGCGGCGGCTCGGCCATTAACAACAGACGCTTCACGGCGCGGCTGGAACCGCCTCCCGACGTCTGGTTGTGGGCACCGATCGCGTCCCGGACAAAATCCCGCGTCTTGGCGTCGCTCATAAGGGTGGCCAAATCCGCATCATCGCCCGCGCCGATCAGGCCGCGCAATCCAGCAAGGTTTGGCCAGGCGAGAGCGGTGATGTAATCCCGGTCGTGGCCGGCGATGACGGCGTCTTGAATGACCGGCGCGGCGGCGGCGATCAGGTCCGGGCGCAACACGCCGGGATGCACCCAGGTGCCGCTGGCCAGCTTGAAATCCTCCGCCACGCGGCCATCGAACCACATGCCAAGGGACGCATCATCTTCGTCTTCCAGGCGCATGGCATCGCCAAAGCGGAAAAAGCCATCGTCGTCGAAGGCCGCTTCGGTCAGATCGGGTCGGCCTAGATAGCCGGGTGTGATGTTCGGCCCCCGGCCCCGGATTTCCAGCTTGTTTTCTTCTGGCGCCAGTTTGACTTGGCTGCCCGGCGTCACGTTGCCCACATTACCGGGGCGATCGACCAGCCAATGGGCGCCGGTTATCAAGGGCGCCGACTCGGTGGAGCCGAACGCCGAGACCATGACAATACGCTCGCCGGTGGTCTCGATGGCCAGGCGTTCCAGGCGCTGCCAAAGATCGGCGGAAAGGGCAGCGGCGGCATAGAAGATCAAGCCGACGCGGGAGAAGAAGTTTTCCCGCAGCTCTTTGTCATTTTCCAGAAACGGCAGCAGCATGCCATAGCCCGCCGGCACGTTGTAATAGGCTGTCGGCGCGATGTCTTTTAAGTTGGCGGCGGTTTTCTCGATCAGGCCGGGGGCCGGCTTGCCCTCGTCGATATATAATGTGCCGCCGGTCTTCAGTGCCAGATTGAGCACATAGTTTCCGCCGAAGGTGTGGTTCCAGGGCAGCCAGTCGACCATCACTGGTGCGACCTCCATGTAATAGGGTATCTGCTGGACGCTCATCTGCTGGTTGGAACACAGCATCCGTTGGGTATTGATGACTCCCTTGGGCGTCCCGGTGGAGCCCGAGGTGAATAAATATTTGGCTATCGTGTCGCCGGTGACGGCCCGGAAGGCGTCCTCCATGCCGGCGCCCGGCGCCGCATCCGTCAGTTCCCGGAAATCATCGCCGATCACCATCTCCGCATCACCAAAAGGCACGGCGGCGAGCACTTTTTCGAATTGGGCATTGGAGGCGGCATAGACCAGACCCGGCTGCACCAATTCCCGGATCAGTTTGACCTTGGCGAAATCAGTACTCATCAAGGAATAAGCGGGCGATACCGGCGCGATGGGAATGCCCACCTGCATGGCGGCAAAACTAAGCAAGCCATGATCGATGCCGTTGCCGGACAACAGCATTACCGGCTTGTCCGCGCCTAAGCCCCGGTCCAGAAGCGATTGTGATATGGCGTCGCACTGGGCCCGCGCATCCGAATATGTGACGCTGCGCCAATCGCCGTCCGCCGTCCGCTCGGCAAGAAATATGCCGTCCGGGCGGACCTCGGCCCAATGGCGCATCATATTACCGAGCTGCGTCTCGTATTCCCCGAGCGGATCGTTGGATTTGAGAATTACACCGCCGCCTGGCAGGGGGGTGGCGGCGATAGACGGGGTGGCCAATGATATGGGTCGTATAGGCGTGGAAGTCATATTGGGGCGCCTCCGGGAAATTTTTTCCGAAATATTGGCTGCGTTACTTGATCTGCGCCATCATGGCGGCGAAAAAATCGCCGTCCTTTTGGAATATCTGGTCGAGCACGGTGAAATGATTGGCATCGGCGACGGTATGCTTTTCCGCATCTTCGCATAGGGCCACATAGGATTCCGAGAGGGTATGGAAGCCTTCGGGCTCTGCGCCACCGACCAATGCCAAGACTGGTGCTGCAACCAATGGCGGGCCGTCCAATAGCCCATTGCGGCGCGCCATATCCAGATCAAGGCGCACATCTTCATTGATCGAAGTATGCATAATGGCTTCAGGCTCGAAGGCGCCGGAGACGGGCATGGCACCCTTGAACACGTCTTTCGGCAAACCGGCATCGGTCCAGTTCTGGCGCATCATCATGGCCGTCAAGTGGCCTCCGGCGGAGTGGCCCGATATATACAGGCGCTCCGCATCGATGCCGAGGGCGTTGGCGTTTTGGTAGATATAAATAACCGCCCGTTTGATCTCTTCGACAATGGTATCCAAGGTCACGTCCGGGCAGAGATCATAATTCAGCGATATGTGGGTAACTCCGGCGGCTACCACATCGGTTGCCAGATGGCTGTAATCGCTCTTGTCCATGGCCCGCCAATAGCCGCCGTGGATGAATATCTGCGCCGGCGGCGGGGTGCCCTTGGCGTCGGACGCGGCGGCAAATATATCGAAGGTTTCCTTCGGATTGGGCCCGTAGCGGACGTCAATTTCGCTGGTAAGCGCTGCGCGCGCCCGCTCCGCTCGGCCCGGCAACGCACCCATAAGCTCGGCCGCGTTGGCAACCGTCAGGCGGGGGTTGAAATGATATTCAATGGTTTCGTCATCTTCACTGCGCCAATCGAAGCTCATTGCTGCGTGTCTCCCGCAATAATTTTGCTATAATGTCGATCTAATATCCACGGCCTTAGGGGTAGTTACAATGTTGAAAACCGGCAAGCAGCATTTGGACGGCTTGAAAGACGGCCGTGTTGTCTATATCGGCGATGAACGTATCGAAGACGTGACAACCCATCCCGCCTTCGCCCGCGCCGCCGAAACCGTCGCCGGACTTTATGACGCCAAGCACGATCCGGCCAACAAGGATCTGTTGTCGTTCGAAGAAGACGGCGAGCGTTATTCCATGTGGTACCTACGCGCCAAGTCCCGGGATGATTTGCGGAAACGCACCGCCGCCCACAAATTCATCGGCGATCAGACCTTCGGCATGATGGGCCGCTCCCCCGATCACGTATCGTCGTTCGTCACCGGCATGTCGACATCGCCCGAAGTATTCGATACCGATGATTATAAATTCGGCGTCAATATTTCCGCCTATTACGAACATATGCGCAAAAACGATATCTTTGCGACCTATGCGGTGCTGCCGCCGCAAGCGGCGCGCAATCCAGATTTTTATGAAAAGAACAATCTGCCCATCCCCACCCTTATGGTGGTCGATCAGGACGACGAGGGGGTGGTAATCTCGGGCATGAAGATGCTGGCTACCAGCGCCGTCTTCTGTGACGAGATATGGATAGGCAATTTGCTGCCGCTGGCGCCGGACCAAATCAAGCAGGCGATCACCTGCGCCGTTCCGTGCAATATTCCCGGCCTCACCATGTGGATGCGCCAGCCCATCGCGCTCAACGCCAAGAACGAGTTCGATGCGCCGCTCACCTGGCGGCTGGACGAAACCGATGTGCTGGTCATGTGTGATCGGGTCAAGGTTCCATGGGAAAAGGTGTTCGTCATGGATGACGCAATCTTGGCACGCGAGGTTTATATCCGATCCCCTGGCCATTGTTACGGCAACCACCAGGCCAATGTGCGTTTTTGGTCGAAGATGCAGCTTATCACCGGGCTTTGCAGCCGCGTCACGCAAGCGACTGGTGCCGATCAGGTGCCTGCGGTGCGCGAAACCCTAGGCCGCATGGCGTCCCTGGAAGCCACGCTGTCGGGGATGATCCATGGCCAGATCGAAGCCGCCGAAGATTGGCCGAAAGGCTTCAAGACCTTTAACCGACGCATGATGTATGCGGCGCTCAATTGGTGCACCGAGGGCCATTCCGAATTTATCGATAAATTGCGCGAATTGTGCGGCGGCGGTGTTTTTCAAATGCCGGCCAGCGTCACTGTCATGCACGACGAAGCCCTGGCCAAGGAGTTCGCGAAATATTTCCAGACGCCGCAGATGCCGGCGCTGGAACGCATGAAATTGTTCAAGTTGGCCTGGGACGTGGTCGGCTCGGAATTTGCCGGCCGCCAGCAGCAATACGAAAAATTTTATGCGGGCGCGTCGTTCATCGTGCGCAATCACAGTTTCCGCGAAGCCCCGTGGGATATGTTCGATGGTTTGGTCCAGGACATCATGGACGGCTACGATGTACCAGAAGCGCTCTAGCTGTGAGCTCTCAAGACGTTGTTCATTCCTGTGGAGAGAATTCGTCGAGGAGCGTGGGGATGAGAAACGGCTTCACATAGACGGTGAAGCTGACGGCGTTGATGGGTCCGCCGACCCCGATTATTGATATAAGCTATTATTATATAACGATAATACGAATTGGGTTCGTTTCGTAATTCCCCTGACGTTTCGATTGGGACCCTATTCCGCCACCGGATTTTAATTCGTGACAGTATACTAATTAATGCATGCTGAAATAGTTAATTAGTATACTGTCACGAATTAATCTGAGACCCCGTGAGATATTGGTTTGGACCAGGACATCATGGATGACTACGACATTCCGGAGGCCGCCGAGTAATTAGACGCCCAAGTAGCGGTGCTGAATATCTTCGCTATCCCGCAAATCGGCCGACGAGCCGGTCCACACCACGCTGCCTTTTTCGATGATGTAATGGCGGTCGGCGATGCGCGACAGGATATCGACGTTTTTGTCGATGACCAGGATCGACTGGCCTTCGGATTTCAGCATCTCCAGCACATTCCAGATATCGGCGCGCACCAGCGGCGCCAACCCTTCGGTGGCTTCGTCCAGGATCAGCAATCCGGGATTGGTCATGAGCGCCCGGGCGACGGCCAGCATCTGCTGTTCACCGCCCGATAGCTGGTTGCCCATATTGCTCTGACGCTCCGCCAAGGACGGAAACAAATCAAAGATGCGGCCAAGGACCCAGGGATTGGCGGAGACATTGCGGTTGCTGGCGGTCGCCACCAAATTCTCGCGCACCGTCAAATTCGGAAATATCTGTCGGCCTTCGGGTACCAGGCCGAGGCCCAGCTTTGCAATCCGATAAGACGGCAATGCCTGAATGGCTTGGCCCCGATATTCGATGGAACCGGCGTGGGCCGGGGTCAGCCCCATGATGGTGCGCACTGTGGTGGTCTTGCCCATGCCGTTGCGCCCCAAGAGGGTGACCATCTCACCTTCTTCGATTTCCAGGGCCATGCCGTAGAGAACCTGCGATGCGCCGTAGGAGCTTTCGACGCCGCCGAGATGCAGCAATGCGGCCATCAATCGTCCCCCAGATAGGCGCGGCGCACATCTTCGTTGGCGCGAATTTCGGCGGGCGCGCCGGACGCGATGGCTTGGCCGTAGACCAGCACCGTGATCTTGTCGGCGAGGGCGAAGACGGCGTCCATATCATGTTCGATCAAGAGCATGGTGTATTGGCTTTTGAGGCCGGAAAGATATTTGACCATGTGTTCAGATTCTTCGGCCCCCATGCCGGCCATGGGTTCGTCCAAAAGCAGCATCTTAGGCGCCGTCGCTAATGCCATGGCAATTTCCAGTTGGCGTTGTTCGCCGTGGGCCAGATTGCCAGCCAGCACTCCGGCGCGCTCTCCAAGGCCGAGGGCGCTCAGAATTTTTAATACCGGTTCCTTCAAGGCGGCATCGTTCTTGACCGGCTTCCAGAACTTAAAACTATGTCCCTGGCGCGCCTGGATGCCGAGGGACACATTTTCGGCGACCGAGAAATTCTTGAGGATCGAAGTAATCTGGAAGGAGCGCACCAGCCCCGCATGGCAGCGCCTGGATGCCGACATATGGGTAATGTCGCTGCCATTGAATAGGATTTGGCCGCCATCGGGTTTCATCATGCCAGAAATTTGATTGATCAGCGTCGTCTTGCCGGCGCCGTTGGGCCCGATGATGGCGTGTAATTCGCCGGGCTGGACCTCGAAATTCAGATTGTCGGTGGCCACCAGGCCGCCAAAATTTTTGGCGAGGTTGGTAAGCTTAAGGATCGGTTCGGTCACGACCCAGCCCCCATTTTCCGATCAGCCCTTCGAGCCCACCGCGCGCAAATAGCACGACCAGAATTAAAAATGGTCCGAATATTAGATGCCATTGGTCGGTGATATTTGAAAGAATTTCGGCCAATATCCCGAATATAATGGCGCCGCCCAAGGGCCCGAAGATCGTGCCCATGCCGCCTAGCACAACCATAAATATCAGATCGCCCGAGCGCGGCCAGAACATTGTATCGGGACTGATGAAATCTTCGAAATTGGCGGATAGCACGCCAGCCAGACCGCACATGACGCCGGCAATTACGAACGCCGCAAGTTTGTAGCGGTAGGTGGGATAGCCGATAGAGTGCATGCGGTCGTCGTTGGACTGGGAGCCCCGGATTACCATGCCGAAACGCGAATTGACCAAGCGGTGCGTGAGGTAAAGGCAGCCGATCATTACGGCGAATATCAGGTAATACATCGTCATCGCATCGTTCAAATCGAAAAACGACAATCCGAAATCGCTGCGCGTATCAATGTTAAGGCCATCGTCACTGCCATAGACTTCCAAACTAAGCGACAGGAAATAAACCATCTGCGCAAAAGCCAGGGTGATCATGATGAAGTAAACACCCTTGGTGCGCAGGCATATGGCGCCGATCACGAGCGCGAAAAGACCGGATACCAAAAGCGCCAATGGCCATTGGATATAGGCGCTCTCAATGCCGTGGAAGGCGAGTATGCCGACCGTATAACCACCCAGGCCGAGGAAAACCGCATGGCCAAAGCTGATCATGCCGCCGTAACCCATGATAAAGTTCAAGCTGACCGCGGCGATCGCCCAGATCATCGTGCGTGCGAATACATCGGTGTAAAATTCTTGTCCGATGGCCGGCGCAATCACCGGCATAAACAGGCAAAGAAGAATGAGGGCCGTATTATAAACCCTGGTGCCCGATTTCAGCGCGGAGAATAGGGCCGAAATATTTATCATATGCCCCTCGGCGGAAATAGACCCTGAGGTTTAAAGGCAAGAATGGCGGCCATAAGAAGGTAAATGAGCATCGACGATATGGCCGGACCGGCGGTATCGGCCGCATTGGCGGGCATGACCGCCAGCAGGGCCACATCGATGAAGGAACGGCCCATGGTGTCAATAACACCAACGATGATAGAGGCAAGAAACGCGCCCCGGATCGATCCGATGCCGCCGATAACAATCACGACGAAGGCAAGGATCAAAACGTCTTCGCCCATGCCGCTTTGCGCTTGCGTGATCGGCGCAACGATCATTCCGGCAAATCCGGCAAGCGCGGCGCCCAATCCAAACACGGCGGTGTACAAAAGTTTGATATCGATGCCGAGGGCGCCGACCATTTCCCGATTGGAAGCTCCGGCGCGGATCAGCATGCCGATCCGCGTTTTTACCACCAGGAAATAAAGCCCTATTGCGACAACAAGACCCATGGCAATTATGAACAATCGATAGATGGGAACCGTCACACCGCCGCCAAGCCCAGTCGTGCCTTGCAGTTCCGGCGGCAGTCTAATGGCTAAGCCTCCGGCGCCAAAAACAACAAGAAACAATTCGTTGAAAAAAATGATTAAGCCAAAAGTTGCCAGCACCTGATCCAGGTGATTGCGCACATATAGCGTTCGAAGAACGAGCACCTCTAGAATGATCCCAGCAACCATCGCCATCGGGATGGCAAGCAAAATGGCCCAGGTGAACGAGCCGGTCAAATCCGCGACGGTGGCGGCAAAAAAAGCGCCAAACATGTAAAGCGTGCCGTGGGCAAGATTAACCAGATCCATGATCCCGAAAATCAGCGTCAGACCCGCAGCCATCAGGAAAAGAATGATTCCCAATTGAAAACCGTTAAAAAATTGCTCTGCGACAAGGGCGTAATTCATCGAAATTGGCTCAGGGGCGTTTCAATAGCCGCGCTTTTATTCGTCTTTGAAAAAAGGAAAACGGGGACGCCAAAACGCCCCCGTAATCTCAGGTGCAATATTTTAGATAAAGATTAAAGTTTGCAATCTTTTGCAAACGGCGTTTCGTGATCTTTGAGAACGATACCGCGGTTGGCCACGGTCCAATTGCCGTCCTTATCCGTTACCACTTCGCGGGCATAGAAATTTTGGATCGGGAAGTGATTTTTACCATAACGGAATTTGCCTCGCACCGACGGGAAGTCCGCTTTTTCCATAGCAGCACGCATGCCGTCCATATCCTTGAGATTGCCGTTGACGCCTTCGACGCCTGACTTGATCAGGAACATGGTGTCATAGGCCTGCGCCGCATAAAACGCCGGATAAACCCCGCCGCTCCGTTTGCGGAATTCGGCAACGAAACGCTTGTTCTGGGCGTTGTCCAGATCGGGCGACCAGAACTGGGTTTGCTGCGTTCCGAGTACATTCGTCAATCCGGCTTTTTGCAGCAACGGCAAGTTGGACCCATCGATGCTGAACACGTGATAAAGCGGAATGGTTTTGTCGAGGCCGGCCTGACGATATTGGGTCAGGTATTTGGCGGTCGCCGCGCCCGGATAGAAAATGAAAATTCCGTCCGGCTTGGCCGCTTTGGCTTTTGACAATTCGGCGGACCAATCACTATGGCTCGGCCAGGGTGTTAAATCCTTGCCGATGATCTTACCTTTAAATGTCGCTTCTACACCGGCGAGCATTTGCTTGCCCGCGGCATAGTTGGCGGTCATGACATAAAGGGATTTCACGCCTTTCCTGTTAAGCAACTCACCCATCGCCATCGGGGTCTGGCTGTTTTCCCAGGCCGCGCTGAAGAAATTCTTATGGCATTTTTTGCCGGCGTAGAGCGAATGGCCGGCATTGGAGGTGATAAAGAATTTTCCGGCCTTAAGCACCATCGGCGCCGAAGCACCGAGAACATGCGACCAGATGTATCCGGCCATCAAATCAACTTTGTCTTTTTTCAGAAGCTTTTCAGTCTTCTGCTTACCTTGTTTAGGGTTTACGGCATCGTCTTCAAATAAAACTTTGACGTCGAGGGGCCCCATTTTGTGGTTCATGTGGTCGAGTGCAATCTCAACCGCCAATTTCATTTGCTTGCCGAGAAGCGAGGCCGGCGTCGTCAGCGTCGTGACGTAGCCAATCTTGATTTCTTTTGCTTCAACCGGCCCTGCCGCAATCAATAATACTGGCATAAGCAGTGCGAGCTTTTTGAACATGGTTCTCTCCCTGTTGTTCAATTGATTAACTAATATGCAACGGGGGCATTTTAAGGCGGAATGAATAATATTCAAGTGGGCCGCTTTAAACCTCGGCAAATTCCATCAGGTGTATTTCCGTCCCTAGCCGCTTATAGAGAATATGTTGGTAAGGCACGGCGTTGATATGACGCCCTCCCAATCATTCGCGCTATTCCCCTTACTCATTCTCCCGTTCCGGCCGGTAGCGCTTGCCGCCGCCCAGTTTGTAGAGCCGCTTGTAATGCCCAGTATGAAAGCGCTGGCCCTCGACCAGCGTGCGGATGAACGTCACCTGCTCCACTTCCAGCTCCAACCGTTCCGCGATCTGGCCGTCGGTGAGGCCCATGCCGGCCCGGCCCGCCTCGATGGCGTCCCAATCCATTTCGCGCACCGCATCGCCGATGCGGGTCTGTTTGTTGTGGCTGAGATCGAAAATCTCATCGCCCAGTTCCGTCACCATATCCTCGCTGACGCCGTAGGCTTTATGAAAACTGGTTTCCGCCATTAATCTTCTCCCCGTTCCAGCGCCGCCTCGGCGCGCAGGATGGGATCGGCCAAGGGCGCACGGGTGGCGATGGGGCAGACGCGCATGCATTCAAAACACTGGGCTAAAAGCCCGCCTGAGCCCACCGACATTTTGTACCAAAGGGTTTTGTTTTCGGGCCGGTGCAGCATGGCGGAGCGCTCTTCGTCCGTGTCCGCGTTCATGGCGCCGGCCAGGACGGTGGCCAGGGTTTCATATTGCTGGGTCATTTCGGCGCAGGCGGCCATGTCGTATTTCATGTCGGCCTGTTTGCCGTCTTCGCTGATAGATCCCGACAGACACTGCACCGGGCAAAACTTCATGCAGGGCGTCTGGCCGATTTTTTTGTACATGTCGGTGCAGGATGGCGCCGGGCAGGGGTTTGTCTCCATGGGCTTGTCTGGCTCCAACTCCAATTCGGTGAAGACGGAGGCGAAATACATATAACCAAACTCGGGATGCAAAAGGATATCACCGGCGAGGCTGCGGGCGCCGATGCCGGCCAGCTCGGCGTGCAGCTTGATGCTTTGCAAAGGCACCCGGGAGCCGAGCTCGGGATCAATATCCGGCGGGCAATAGACAGAGCGTTCCAAATATTGCCGCTCGATCATGAACGCCAGGCCATAGGCGATGGTATAGGCGCGGCCCTCGGTGGAGCCGAAGAAGCTCATGGCCTTGGCCGGCAGGGTCCAGGCGCCCTGGGTTTGGCCGCCGACGCCGAGGGAGATCACTGATTTCACCCTCGGCATCAGATCCGATGGCCGGTGGCCGGCGGGCGCGATCCGTTCCAGCGCTTCCAGATCGGCAACGCCCGCCGCCAGCGCGCCTTTTTTGCGGCAATAGCCGAGGATCGCTTCCTTGGCTTCGCCTGGATCGATATCGATTTTCTTGTTTGCCATATCAGCCACGCTTGTCTGTAAATCGGGGCGCTTTGACGCTGGTCTCGAATTCTTTCGCCAAGGTGCCGACGCTTAAAAACTCCACTTCCGGGGTCAGCTCGAAGCGGGTCTTGGTGCCATCCATAACGGCGGCTTTCAGGCCTACCTCATCGGCGCCCCGGCGCGCCTCGATGGACAGCCTGAAAACATCGTTGCCGTCCTGGCTTTCCAAGGCTTCGGCCTTGAAATCCATGACGGCCGTATTTTCGAACAGGAAATCTTCGAAGTCCTGATGATTGATGTTGATGCCGCGCACTTTGAAAAACCCGGCCGTTCTGTGTGCATGCTCGATCACCGGGAAGACGGCGAAATCTGAGCCGGTGGCGCCTTCGGATTTGTAGGTGACCACGTCGCCGGAATTCCAGCGCAGGAAAGGCGCGCCGTTGTTGGAAAACATCGGCGTCACGATCAGCAATCCCGGCTCGCCCTCGGCCACCGGTTTTTTGGTTTCCTCGTCCACCACTTCGATGAAGGCTAAATCAGTCCAGATATGAAAGCCGTCGCGCTTGTCGCTTTCGGCGCCCATCATGGAAATTTCGGTCATGCCGAAACAATCGAACATGTCGGCGCCCCATTCCCGTTCCAGCTTGGCGCGCTTGGCTTTCGATACCGGCTCGGCGGTGCAGAGGATGCGGTTTACCGTACCGCCCGATAAATCATAGCCTTCCGATTGGGCCTGGTTGGCCAGATGCAGCCCGTAAGAGGACATGCCCATCCAAAGAGTAGGTTTCAGATCACGAATAAGCTGCAACTGGGCGGCGGATGGCAGACCGGTACCGGCGCCGGACCATACCATGCCGATATCGAGAATACGCCCGGCCCGCGCCCACATATGCCCCGCCGGATGGATGCCGAGGGGGAAGGAGTTGTGCGCCACATGGCCCGCCTCGGTGCCCGAACATTCAAAGGTGCGGGTGAAGCCGACCATGTTATAGCGGATGTCTTCGTAGGTTTTGGGGTAGAACAACGGCTTGCCGGTGGAGCCGCCGGAGCGCCAGAACTCGCAAATATCTGGTCCGCTGGCGATGCAGAAATCATCATAGAATTCCTCCGACGTCATTTCGCGAAGGGCATCTTTTTCCAGGATGGGAATCTTCTGCCATTCCTCGGGATCGTCCAGTTTGGCCATATTGATATCGGCCAGGGCATCCTTCCAATAGGCGGATTTTTTCGCGTTCTCCACCGCATGCGCTTTCTGGACGCGCTGCAAGGCGTCGATTTCCTTGCGATCCTTTGGCAAGCCGAGGGGCAGCTCTTCGCTCATGATGGCTCCTTGCCGATCCAACGGGCGTGGGCGGTGTAGCTTTCGGGTTTCGGCTCGCCAAGCATTTCGGCCAGCCGCGCCTCTTTCTCCGGTGTCGCTTCGGGGATCTCTTCCAGCGCATCCGCAAGCATGGCGTAATCATCGCCCACTGGGCACACATCCTGGCAGCGGCGGCAGCCGGTGACCACGCCGGCGCCGCGCAAGATGCTCTGCCACAAATTAAAGCTTTCTTCCGAGCGCAGCATTTGCAGCCGCTCATCCAGATTGGGCGCATCGAATATATTGCCCAGATGTTCGGTCAATTGGGCGAAGCCGTGCGGCGAGCGGTAGCGGTCACACCCCGGCCAGTCGCGCTCCCAATGACCGATGACATCGCCGGGGCAGGATTTGAGGCAGCGCCCGCATTCAGGGCCCTTGCACAGCGCGTCGGTTTGCCGCCCATCGGTTTCGCAATCGAAGGAGGCGAGCACCGCCGATACCATCACCCTTGGCCCATATTCCGGCGTCAACAGTTGCAGATTGAGGCCGAGGGTGCCGAGCCCGGCCTCCACGGCTGCATGCGACAGGGACAGAAGCGTGTCCAAATGCTCGCCGGGATCGTTTTGGTAGCGCCACGGATCCAGATGGGTGGGCGGAATGACGATCGCCGGATAGCCGTTTTCTTCCAGCCAATAGACCATGTCGAGGGAGGTTTCCTCCAACGCCGTCAGGGTCAGCTCGTCGTTGTAATATTTGTGGCGCTCGTCCCAGCGCTGGATGCGGGTTGTGCCGGCGGTCAGCTTCTTGGCGATGACGATGACCTTGCCGGCATCGTAGTCGGTGATGTCGGATGGCCGGCGCTCATCGCCGCCGCCCGGCGGATTGGCTTCCAGCTCCATGCCATCGGCGATGCCGACCAGATCGGCGCCAAACTCTCGTGCCTTGGCTTTGACAGCATCGGCGCTGATCGGGGTTTGAAATTCAGACACCATTGTCTTTTTCCATCTCGCGCTCTTTCTGGCGTTTTTTAAATTCCTGAAGTTGGCGGGCGACGATGCCTTGATAGCCGTCTGGCCCGACCCAGCGAATGTTCCAATCGTTCAGTCCGGCGATCTCCGCTCCATCTCGGCGCGCTTGCTTGAAGCCAGCGGCCTTGGCCTTCTTTTCCGGCGTCGTTTCCGGGATTACCTTTTGTAACGTGGCCAGATGGGCGTGGTAGTCGTTACCCACCGGACAGACCGCGAGGCAACGCGGGCAGTCACCGAACGATCCGACAACTCGTAGCAGTCCTTGCCAGAAACCAAAGATTTCCCGGTCGGCCAAGAGGGCTTTTTGTTCGGATGCGGGCTTTTGCGCATAGGCTTCCCAGAATTTGAGGATCGTGTGGAAGCCAAATTCCTGCGCTTCCGTAGCGCATTTACGTTTATCGATACCGAAATGGCGGACCGCGTCGGATGGGCAGGAATAGAGACAGCGCGAACAGCTCTCGCCGATGCAGACCTGTTCGGTCATCGGCTTATCGGCATCCAGTTCCGCCTCGGTCAATATGCCGGTGAGGTAAACGCGCGGGCCAAATTCCGGCGTCAGAATATTCACCTCCAACCCGAAGGCGCCGAGCCCGGCCTCGATCCCCAGATGCCGGGTCGACAGCCTGCCATAGCTGGCTTTTTTGTAGTTCCAGTCGGTTTCCTGGGCGGCGGTGACGAAGCTGGGATGGCCATCCCGCTCCAAGGCTTCCGCCAGACGGTAGGCGATACGGTCCATGCGCCGCAACACAAGCATGTCCAGATATTGCACCGGTACCGTTGTCTTGCAGCGAAATGCGCCCACTGGGATATGCTTCACAATGACTACCACGGATTTGGTGTGGGGCGAGATGCGTTCCGGCGTCTGCGGGTATTTCGGGTCCGGCGGAAAGGCGTTGAGCACATCGGCGCTGGCGATACCCACCAGATCGGCGCCCAGCTCCTTGGCCAGGGCTTTGACTTGGCCCGCGTCCATCAGCCTGCGCCCGGCTTGAGCCGGCCTTTCATGACTTTGTTGGTCGGCGTCAGTGGGAAGGCGTCGATAAGCTGCAAATGTTCGGGCCATTTGTTCTTGGCCACCTGATTGGCGTCCAAATATTCGGTGATGGCCTGAAGGCTGACCCCCGCATCGGGCGCCGGCTGCACGAAGACGCAGGCGCGCTCGCCCAGCACCGCATCTTTCATGGGCACGATGGCGCACATAGCCACTTCATCCATTTTGCCGATCAGAGCTTCCACGTCGGCGGGATTGAATTTGACGCCGCCCCGGTTGATCACATCTTTGGTGCGCCCGGTGATGCGCAAATAGCCGTCTGCATCAATGCTCGCCAGATCGCCGGTGTGAAACCAGCCGTCGGTGAAATTTTCGGTGTTGGCCGCATCGTTGTGGTAATAGCCGGAAAATATGGACGAGCCGCGTATCTGCAATTCGCCCTCATCGCCATCGCCGCCAACGATGCGAATCTCATTTCCGGGTGTCGCCCGGCCGACCGTATCATAGCGTTGGCGCGCAGAATCGCCGGGCCTGTTATAAGTGCCGGCCTGGGTTTCTGTCATGCCCCAAAGCTGCAGAAATTCTCCGTTCGGCAGTTTGCCGTCTACAAATTCAGCCAATTCCGGCGGGCAGGCGGCGCCCGAGCAAACCACGATCCGCACCGCGCTCAGGTCCGCATCGTCGAACAATCCGGCTTGTCGGCAGGCGACGTTGTGAGCCGGGCCGGTGAACAGCATGGTGGCGCTGGCTGATTGCACGGCGGTCATGAAATCGGTTGGTGTGAAGGCGGGCAGCAGCTGTGTGGTAACCCCTGCGCAAAGGCCGATCTGTAGGGCGCACATCCCATAAAGATGGCTGAACGGCGCCGCGCTGAGGATAATATCACTATCGGTAACGCCAAATTCGCCCACCGCCAGGCGGGCGTTGGAGCCGAAGGGATGGGCGTTGACCGCAATCCCCTTGGGGCTGGATGTGGTGCCCGACGTATAGAGTATCAATTTGGGATCGTCGGCGGATGGCTCAGGCTCCGGCGGTGGCGCATCGAAGCCAAATAGATCGTTGAAGGCCATGGTCCCATCGACGGCACCGCCGAAGGCGAAGACGAATTCCAGGCCGGGAAGTTGGTCCCGCAATTGGGTGTGGGTTTCGGCCAGCGCATAATCTTTAAACTCGGAAAGGCAGATCACCGCGCGGGCGCCGGAATGGACCAGCAATCCTTCCAGCTCGGCGGCCCGGTAGGGCATATGGATGGTCTGCATGATCCCGCCGATGCGGGTAATGGCCAGGAACGCTAAGATGAATTCCACGGTGTTCGGTAGTTGCACTGCGATCACGTCGCCATGCCCCAACCCCAATGAAGACAGCCCGCCGGCTAACTCATCCAGCTGGGCTTGAAGTTGGGCGAAGCTTATTTTGGCGCCGCCGCCCTGGATGGCGATGCGCTCTGGCGAGGCTTCGGCTGCGCGCCGGACCCAGTCAATGGCGGTTTCCTGCCGCCACAAGCCTGCCTCCCGAAACGCAATGTCGGCGTCGTTCCAATATGATGGCAGATCGGAGCTCTTCACCGGCAAGCCCTTCCTCTTTACAATGACCGGTACATTTGCTTTTCATAAGAGATATTGGCGCGCCGCCCGTCAACCGGCAATTAGAGGCGCCTCGGCGCTGGCCAGCGGCAAGGAGAACCGAAATGCCTTACGATCAGAATTTAAGCATGGATCAGCTTGTCCAGTCGGACCGGGTGCATAAAGCCTGTTATGCCGATGACGATATATTCGAACAAGAATTGGAGAATATTTTCTACAAATCCTGGATCTATATGGGCCACGAAAGCCAAGTGCCTAATCCGGGCGACTATTGGACTACCTGGATCGGCAAGCAGCGCATGATATTAAGCCGCGGCGACGACGGCCAAGTGCATGTGCTCTATAACCGCTGCCCGCACCGGGGGGCGCTTCTCTGCAACGCCCAGCACGGCAACGCCGGCAAAGCCTTCCGCTGTCCCTACCACGCCTGGCAGTTTCATATGGATGGCAGCGTCCGCCAGATACCGATGAAACAAGGCTATGACGGCACCGCCGACGTGCTTCAAGATGCCGAGTTCGCGATGAAAAAGGCAGAACGCTACGATACCTATCGCGGCTTTGTTTTCGCCAGTTTGTCCGAAGACGGCCCTGATCTTCTGACCTGGTTGGGCCAAGGCGCCAAGGCCGCCTTCGATGATATCTGCAACCGCTCGCCCGAGGGCGAAGTCGAAGTGGTGCCCAACTGCTTCCGCATCATCCAAAAAAGCAATTGGAAGATATTCCTGGAAAACCAATTGGATGCCTTGCATCCTTCGATCACCCATCATTCCACCGGCGATGCGGCGGCGGAAATGCAAAAAGTCTATAAAGAGCGTACCGGCGAAGACGCGCCCATGGGCTATCAGATGCTGGCCGATTTCACCCTGCCGTTCGAAAAATGGGATTCCATAAGCACCTACGGCTATGAATACGGGCACACGGTGCTGGGTGGCTATATGGGCCTCCGCCCCCGCGATCCGGTCACTCTCGACCACGAAGCGGGGTTGGCCGAAGCCTATGGCGCCGAGCGTATGGAGGAGATCCTTTCCACCAACGTCCATCATGTTCTGGTCTATCCCTGCCTGTCGGTGCAGCCGCCGTTGCAGCAATTGCGTGCGGTCAGACCGCTGGCAGCGGACAAAACCATGACCGAGATTTGGCATTTCCGGCTGAAGGGCGCGCCTGAAGGCATCTATGAGCGCAGCCTCGCCTATTATTACCACGTCAATTCGCCGTCAACGATGGTCAACGCCGACGATCTGCAGAACTTCTATTCCTGTCATGAAGGACTGCGCCAGGCCGGCGGCGGCGACTGGGTCAGCTTCCACCGCAACGCCGGCCAGGATATTACCGAAGGCGGCGTCACCACATCGGTGACCGGAATGAGCGAGCAACCCATGCGCAACATGTTTGCCGCGTGGAAAAAATATATGTCGGGAGGGAATTGATCGATGGCGGGGGGTAACGGCACGGATACGCAAAGGGCGGTGGAACAATTCCTCTACCGGCAATCGGAAATTCTCGACGGGCGGCGCTGGGACGACTGGCTAATGCTGTTTACCGAGGACGGAAAATACTGGATGCCCGCGCATGAAGAGCAGGAAACCGGCGAGGGCTTGCCCAATATATTTTACGAAGACAACTACCTGATGGATATGCGTATCCGCCGGATCGAGCATCCTTATGCCCATTCGCAGAAACCGAAGAACCAGATGAGCCACGTGGTCTCTAACGTCATCATCGAAGAAGAAGACGATAATTCGGTGATCGCCCGCTCCAAGTTCGTGGTCGTCGAATACCGTAACGACGATCAGCGCTATTTCGCCGGCAAGTACTGCCATCACCTGATCAAGGCCGATGACGGCTTCCGTATCAAATTGCAGCGGGTCGATATCGTTAACGCCGAAGGGCCATTCGAATACGTGCTGCAATTCTGGCTCTGAGCCACCGCGCCCAACCGCTCTAGATGAATAAGTCCAGCCCCCTGATCGGCGCGTCGCTGATGACCACGGCGCTGATGTTCAACGGCGTCAAAGACGGCTTTGCCAAGCTGTTGTCCGGCGGGTACGAGCCGTTGATGCTGCTTTGGATGCAGGTGTTGTTCGCCTGTGTCGTGCTCTTGCCGGTGATCGTCAGTCGCTACGGGCTTGGTATATTGCTGCCCCGGCCGTTCGGTCTGCAAGTGGCCCGGGCTGGTGTGCTGATCATCGGCGTTGGCTGTTTCTATTGGGCGGTACGCTTTATCTCGTTGGCCGACGCGACGGCGATGATCTTCCTGGCGCCGCTGGTGGTGACCGCATTATCGCCGCTGGTCCTGGGCGAGGCCTTGGGCGTGCGCCGTACCACCGCCGTTGTTATTGGTTTCCTCGGCATCTTGCTGATCCTGCGCCCGGCGTTCGATGGCGAACCCAAGGGTTATATCATCGGGCTGGGGGCGGGGTTTTCCATCGGGCTGTTTTATATCGCCAACCGCAAGCTGGCGCCCTTTTCGCCTCAGATCGTCGCCGCCGCCTACACGCCATTGATCGGCGCCGTTTTGATCGCGCCGTTGGCGCCGTTCTTCTGGACCACGCCGGTGATTGCCGATGGCGGCATGATCGCGGCGTTTCTTGTGCTGGCCACCTTGGGCCAGGTGATGATGATTTCGGCTTTTTCTTACGCGCCCGCCAACATCATCGCGCCATTCCAATATTCCCAAATCATCGGCGCCATCGGCTTTAGCGTGATAGTGTTCGGCGAAATTCCCGGCCCTTGGACTTGGTCCGGTCTTGCCCTGATCGCCGGCTCCGGCATCTATATCGCCGTGCGCGAAACCAAGATAAAAAACGCCCAAACTGGCTAATATTGCATTTCGCGCTCTGGCGCGGGCATACTGTCTGATGATGAAATTGGTAATTTTCGGTGGGCGAGGCGTCCAATGAATTTTTTTGCATATGGAACCTTTGCGGCAATTTACTTGTTGGCCGGATGTCAGTCGTCGGACCGCGCCGATAAATTATTGGTAATCTCTGCTGATAATTCGAAACTGGCAATTACCAATCCGCCCGTCGCGATTGATAACCGCTACCGACTCACGCAACCACACGAGAATTGGTATGGGGAAACCGTGCATTTCGAGGGCGGAAATATCCTCTATATGCATCTGAGGTTTAAAAGCGGCTGGTACGGCACGAGTTCAGACGTCGCGGTGCTCAAATACTATCGAAAATTTATCAAGAAAAAGGCCGTCGACGGCCTTTCGGCAAGTTTGCCGGATGTCAAAAGAAGTCATTCCGGGTTAGGTGAATTTAGTTATATTTCCAAATCAAATGGAGAGACCGCGTGCTATGCGTTTAACGTATATTTCGGCGTCAAATACCCATCGGAGGGCAAAGGCTCCTCGGTCGGCGACCGTTATCTTAGAGGAAGAAAATGCGTGCCCGGCATTTCGGCGGTGGATTTGTCCGCCGAAATGAACAAGTTGGTAAATTCGATCACCGAAAAATAGACTTTGGTAGATGCATCCATGAGCGAAGACCACCCATTCGCGCCCTACGTCCGTATTCTGGCGCGCGGCAAGACCAAGTCCCGGCCCTTTACGATTGAGGAGGCTGAGGATGCCATGAATATGATCCTGGCCGGCGAGGTGCGCCCCGAACAGTTGGGCGCGTTCCTGATGCTGCTGCGCTTCAAGGAAGAAACAGCCGAGGAAATTGCCGGCTTTGTGCGCGCCGCCCGGGCCACATTCGATTTGCCGGACCCAATTCCCAGCGTTGATCTGGATTGGTCGTCCTATGCGGGCAAGCGCCGCCAGTTACCCTGGTTCCTTCTCTCGGCGCTGGTATTGGCTGAGAACGGGGTCAAGATTTTGATGCATGGGACCGAGGGGCACACACCGGGCCGGGTCTATTTGCGGGACACGATGGAAACCCTCGGCCTGCCGGTCGCGGCGTCCTTTGCAGAGGCCGCCGCCGGTATCGAGCGCGCCGGCTTCGCCTATCTGCCGCTGGAGGTTATGAGCCAGCCTTTGCGCGATATTATTAACCTCCGCCCCATATTGGGTCTGCGCTCGCCGGTGCATACGGTGTCCAGGTTGCTCAATCCGTTTTCGGCGCCGTATATATTGCAAGGCATATTCCACCGAGGCTTTCAGGACACCCACCAGGTGGCGGGTCAGTTGCTGGGCTATGCCAACGTCGCCGTGTTTCGCGGCGACGGCGGCGAGATCGAACGGCGGCCCAATAAGCCCTGCGAAGTATTCACTTGCGCCGATGGCATTCTGGGCTCTGAAACTTGGCCGGTGTTGATCAACGATCCCGTTCAACCAGAAGACACCGAAATGGATGTCCAGCGTCTGGCCAGGGTTTGGAGCGGCGCCGAGGGGGATGAATATGGCACCGCCGCGGTCACCGGTACCCTCGCCATCGCCTTGAAATTGTTGGGCCGGGCGGCGGATATGGAGGCGGCCGATATCGAGGCACGGCGCATGTGGGAAGGGCGGGACCGGGACCATATGGGCCTCGCCGCTTAGGTCATGGACTCATAGATGCCGATCACAGCTCGCCGCCATCTATGAGGCCATGACCTTGGTCGTCATTCCAGAAGAGGCTTTATGGCGGCCTTATTATTTGAGATGGTGCGGGATCGATCCATAAGATTTTGAGGCGATAGAACCATGTCGGATGTCGGTGGCGCCTTTGCGGCGGCGGCAACGCTCATACTGAACCTGGAAAGCGGGCTGGCGGAGATTGTCGCCCTGTCGCTTCAGGTCAGCCTGATCGCGGTGGCTATTGCCTGCATCATCGGATTGCCGGTGGGCGCATCGTTAGCGGTGTTCCGCTTTCCGGGGCGCAAAGTCCTCGTCGTCATTCTGAACGCAGCGATGGGATTGCCGCCGGTGGTGGTTGGGCTGATTGTTTATCTGATGCTGTCCCGCTCCGGCCCCCTCGGTACACTTGGGCTTTTGTTCACCCCCACCGCCATGATCATCGCCCAGGTGACTCTGATCACGCCCATCATCGCCGCCCTCACGCGTCAATCCACCGAAGATTTGTGGAACGAATATTCGGAGCATCTGCGCTCCATCGGCTCCAGCCCGATCCAGATCGTTGGCACGTTATTATGGGACAACCGGTTCACCCTGATCACGACCGTTTTGGCCGGTTTCGGGCGGGCCAGCGCCGAAGTGGGCGCGGTGATGATCGTCGGCGGCAATATCGATCATGTGACAAGGGTGATGACGACTTCAATCGCGCTGGAAACCTCGAAGGGCGATCTGGCCCTGGCCCTCGGGCTCGGCATCATCCTTCTGGTGCTGGCGCTCAGCGTTAACGCGGCGGCCTTTCTGATCGGCGAAGCGGCGATGAAGCGCCATGGATAGCGCCCTCGATCACGCCAAGAATCAAACGGTGAAGAAATCCAATCTGCTGCCGCTGACATTCGATAGCGTTTCCTTTGAAATCGGCGGAACCAAGCTGATCAAAGAGATTTCCACTAGCTTTGAGGCCGGATCGCTGACCGTGATCTTAGGGCCGAACGGCGCTGGCAAGAGCCTGCTTTTACGCCTCGGCCACGGCTTGCTCCGGCCATCGGGCGGCGCCATCACCTGGCAAGGCACAGATACCGGCCATGCCCAGCGGGATCAGGCCATGGTGTTCCAGCGCCCGACCATGCTACGCCGATCGGTGGCGGCCAACCTCCATCATGTGTTGAAGCAGCGCAAGATTGCGCGCCCCCAGCGCCGGGATATCGTCGAAGACATGCTACAAAGGACCGGGCTCACGCGGCTCGCTAGAGCGCCAGCGCGCACCCTGTCGGTGGGCGAGCAGCAGCGCCTCGCCGTGGCTCGCGCCTGGTCGGTGAACCCTGAGGTCCTGTTCATGGATGAGCCCGCCGCCGCCCTCGATCCGGCAGCGACCCACGCCCTCGAAGACATCATCGCGGCGATCAGGGCTGCCGGAACCAAGATCATTATGTCCACCCACGATCTCGGTCAGGCGCGCCGCCTTGCCGATGACGTTGTTTTTCTATATCGGGGACGGATGCTGGAACGGGCAACCGCCGAGCGGTTTTTCGAAAAGCCGGAAAACGATTTGGCCGAAGCGTTTTTGAACGGCGAATTGTTGTGGTGGAACCGCAAAGAATTAAAGCCACCGGATCATTTCAAGGTGCGCTGGCAAAAATAGACAGGGGGAAACAATCAATGAGCGATGGGGAATTTGACTACGTAATTGTCGGCGCCGGATCAGCCGGGTGCGTTCTGGCCAACCGGCTGAGCGAGGATGGAAACGCCACCGTCTGTCTGTTGGAGGCCGGTCCCCGCGACCGAAGCTGGCAGATCCATGTGCCGTTGGCGGTCATGTGGGCGATGATGAACGAAAAGATAAACTGGAAATTCAATTCGGCGCCGCAAAGGCAAGCCGGCGGGCGTTCCATCTATATGCCGCGCGGCATGACACTGGGCGGCTCCAGCGCTATCAACGGCATGGTCTATGTGCGCGGTAATCCCGCTGACTATGACGACTGGGCGGAGGCCGGCAATGCGGGCTGGTCCTGGGCCGACGTGAAGCCCTATTTCCTCAAATCGGAAAACAACGAGCAGTTTGCCGGCGACGGCCATCACGCCGCCGGCGGGCCCTTGAATGTGACGTTCTTGTCCGATCCGAACCCGGTGGTCGATACCTTCGTTGCCGCCGCTGAAAGCCTGCAACACAGGCACAATCCCGATTTCAATGGCGAGACCGAAGAGGGCTTTGGCATCCATCAGGTGACCCAGAAAAAGGGCAGGCGTATGTCGACGGCAACCGCCTTTCTGGATCCGGTACGGGGGCGCAAAAACCTGACCATCATGACCGATGCACCGGTGGAGCGGGTTACCTTGGAAGGCGGCTGCGCCACCGGTGTGGAACTGACGCGCGGGCGAAAAATTCTGGCCCGGCGCGAAGTGATCCTGTCGGCGGGCGCCATCACCAGCCCGAAATTGCTCCTGCAATCGGGTATCGGTGATGCATCCGAGCTTCAGGAATACGGCATCGAAGCCAAGCATCAGCTGCCTGGCGTCGGGCGCAACCTGCAGGATCACGCCTCCATCCACGCCATTGTCCGCACCAAAAGCCGGGTGCCGGTGGGCTTTTCCGTGGCTGCCCTGCCGCGCCTGGCCTGGTCGGTGGTGAACTATGCGTTACGCCGCCGGGGGCTCTGGTCTTCGAACATGGTTGAGGCCGGCGGCTTCGTCCGCACCCGGCCCGAGCTGACCCGTCCTGATGTTCAATTTGTGCTGATGCCCGGCTACCGCGCGCGCCCGCCCCGGCTAATCGCCTATGGCCACGGCTACGCGGTGACAACCGTATTGCTGCGCCCCAAAAGCCGGGGCAGTGTCACGCTCGCCAAGAACGGCAATGGTTTTGCACCGGTTATCGACCCACATTTTTTCGAAGAGCCGGAAGATATGGAAACGCTTTTGCAGGGCTTCAAGGAATCCCGCCGCATTCTGGAAGCCGAGCCATTTCAACAATATGAACCGTTCCACTACCAGCCCGAAACCGCCGCCTCCGACGATGATTTGCGCCAGTATATATTGGAAAACTCGGCGACCATTTTCCATCCCGTGGGCACCTGCAAGATGGGATCGGACGCGGACGCGGTGGTCGATGAGCGGCTTCGGGTGCACGGCGTGCAAGGTCTGCGCGTCGCCGACGCCTCGATCATGCCGACCATCTGCGGCGGCAACACTTCGGCGCCGGCCATTATGATCGGCGAAAAAGCCTCCGACATGATCAAGGAAGACGCGATTTAGGGTTTTGGCTTAGCCCACCGCCGCCCAGGAGGGGGCGTATTCATCGATGGTGGTGCGCCGCATATCGCGTTTGTATTTCAAATCCTCGAACGGCGTGCCCCGGTGCAGGGTGCAGCGGTTGTCCCAGATCACCAGATCGCCGGTCCGCCATTTGTGGCTGTAGACAAACGCATCCTGAGTTGCGAAATCCGACAATTCCTGGATCAGGGTTGCGCCTTCACTTGCGTCCATGCCGATGATACGGCTTGCATGGGCGCCGGCCATATAGGTTTTGCGGTTCGAGCGGGGAATGGTGCGCACCAGCGGATGCATCACCGGCGGCAGACTTTGTTCGTGCTCAAGGGTGAAATCGGTCATGCCGCCTTTTTCGCGGGAATGCCAGATCGAATGTTCGGCCACCAAATCGTCGATACGCGTTTTCATTTCGGCGCTCAGTGCATCGTAGGCGGCGCGGGCATCGGCGAAATCGGTGTTGCCGCCCTCCGGTGGAACAATGCGGCCCGACAGCATCGACCATTTGGTCGGCATCGGATTGAAGGACGAATCTGTATGCCAGAGCCGGTCGCCGGCGCGCATTACCCGGCGCGGATGATCGGCAGCCAAAATCTCGCCGTCAAAATCCAGATTGCCGGCGTCGAACAGGTATTTCGGCAAACGGTTTTTGCGGGATGGATCACCCGACGCCGAGCCGGAGGCCGATTCGCGCGGCCCGAAATAGGCGGCGAAGGCGATCTGTTGATCATCGGTGATGTTTTGACCGGGTAGCACGACAACGGCGTATTCGGCCATGGCGTCTTCGATGAAATCGATCAAAGCCGGCGTCATTTCGGCGCCTGCATCGAAGCCGGTAACTTCTGCGGCGAAATGGGCGTTCAGTTTTTTGATGTCGAAAGTCATGCGCGTGAGCGGCCCCTAATTTTCGGTGCCGCCCACATTAACCCCAATCGGGTCTGAGATCACCCTAGTTTAATTTGCTGGGCAGATCTTGAATGGCGTCGTCGATGAGGCTGGCGGCCTTGTCGCCCTGGGCCTCGTCGGCAAGCAGGGTGCGCGTCGCGTCGATGGCCAGATCGGCCGCGATAGCGCGCACTTCCGAGGTGGCGTCGGCTTCGGCCTGGGCAATACGGTCGACGGCCTGTTTTTCCCGGCGCTTGAGGGAGGCTTCCAGATCATCGGTCATGCGCTGGCGCAAAATTTGCGCTTCGTCGCGGGCGGTGGCGATAATATCCTCGCCCTCTTTTTCCGCCTCGGTCAGCTTGCGTTTTGTGGCGGCCAGGAGGTTCTGGGCTTCTTCGCGAAGCAAGGTGGCTTCTTCGATGCGCGATTGAATATCGGCGATTTTTTCATCCAGGGCCTTGGTGGCAAATCCCCAGACCGGCTTAAACAACAAGCCAACCAAAATAACAAAGGAAACCGCGACCCAGAATGTGGGTGCGTGCCAGAACGGCTCGGCGGCGGCGCCCGATGTGGCCGCATAGGCGGTGCTGATAATCACTTCCTTGCCTCCAATGCCTTGTCGACGGCGGCGCCTGCGGCGGCATCCGACGGTGTAACGCCGATCAGCCGTTCGGTGGCGCCCACCGCCGCTACGACGGCGGCTTCGCGGATGCCGGACACCGCGTCCTGTTTGGCGGCCGTGATATTATCCTCCGCCTCTTTGACCTGCTCGGCAATTTCGCGTCCCAGCTCTTCCTGGCGGCGGCTGGCTTCGTCGTCGGCGGCGCGCGCGGCGTCTTGAATGGCGCCGCGCGCCTGTTCGCGAGCCTGAACCAGCGCCGTTTCATAGGCCTCGGAATCGACCTCGGTCTCGGCGCGCAGTTGCTCGGCGCTATCCAGGTTGTCGTCGATCTTTTCCTGGCGTTCTTCCAACACCTGGCCGATCCGCGGCAAAGCCACGCGCGCCATCAGCACATAGAGAAGAACAAACGCAATTGCCAGCCAGATGAGCTGGGTCGGAAAGGTGGAGATATCAAATTGAGGCATCTGAAGTTCTCGAAGCTATTGGGCGCGCACTTCGGCGGAAGAAACATCCACCGAAGTGCGTCCCATATGCGTCAGCCGAAGAGAATGATCAGCGCAATAACCAGCGCGAAAATCGCCAATGCTTCGACCAAGGCGAAGGAGACCCACGCCGTTGTCGTGATCGCGCCGGCGGCGCCCGGGTTGCGCCCAACGGCGGTGATCAGCGCGGCCCAGATCAAGCCAATACCGATGCCGGGGCCGACAAAACCCAAAGTGGCCAAGCCGGCGCCGATGACCTTAGCGGATTCAATATCCATAATTTAAGTTCCTTTCAGAGGTTTAGGAATTTCCGTAGCGAAAAAAAATCAGTGCAGGTGAACCGCGTCCGAGATGTAGATGCAGGTCAAAATCGTGAAGATGTAGGCCTGCAAGAATGCGATTAGGAATTCGAGAGCGGTCACCGCAACCAGGCCGGCAACCGGGATGGCGCCAAAAATGCCGAGCGGAATGACGAAGCCGGCGAGCACCTTCAACAGGGTATGCCCGGCCATCATATTGGCGAACAGGCGGACGCTTAAGGAAACCGGGCGCGACAGGTAAGAGATGATTTCAATTGGGATCAGCAGCGGCGCCATCAAGATCGGAACCCCCGGCGGCAGGAAAAACGAGAAGAATTTCATGCGGTGCTTGGCAATGGCTATGACCGTAATGGCGACGAATATAAAGGCCGCCATGGCGAAGGTCACCGCCAGATGGCTGGTATAGGTGAAGCTGTAGGGGATCATGCCGAGGATGTTGCCGAACAGCACGAACATGAACAATGTAAAGACAAACGGGAAATAGGGTTTGCCTTCCTTGCCCACCGTGTCCGATAGCATTTTGGCGATAAACCCATAACTCAGTTCCGCCATTAATTGCCAGCGGCCTGGCACCAGGGCGCGTTTGCGGACGCTCAGCACCATCATTGCCGAAGCCGCGAGAATGGCGAGAATCATAAAGGCCGAGGAATTGGTGAACGATACGTCGAGTTCGCCGATCCGGATCGGAATCCAGGGCGTGATTTCAAATTGTTCCAGAGGGTTATGTGCTTCAGCCACTCAATCTTTCTCCGCATCAATGCCGGATGTATCGCTTTTATCGCTTGCTTGGCCGCCGCGACGGTAGCCCGCTCCATACTTGAAGCCGTTGGCAACGCGATAAATACTCAAAAATCCAGCCATGCTCCCCAATAGCGTAAATACAATCATCAACCAAGGTTTTGTATCCAACCACCGGTCCATAAAGATTCCGATGCCGATACCAACCCCCAACGCCGCGATCATTTCGGTTCCGATGCGCCCGGCCAGAGCCAAACCGCTTCGCCGAGCCGCCAACACTTCCCCGCTTTCCTCAACGCCATTTGAACCCGCATCATGGCCGCGCAAGCGGCGAATGCGTGCTTCAAATTTTTCGTCGGACCGTGGATCGATTTCCTCGTTCATCGCGAAGAACTCCACCGCCAAATGCAGCCGGGGTAAGGGCCGAAAACTCCTTCCGATAGAAGTCGCGCCATTGAATTCGCGGGGACCATATCTGCCGTACCCATGGCTGTCAAGGATCAAAGGCTACGGCATAACTCTATGAAATAAAACGATTAAAATGGATATTTAAGCGGTCGCGCGCATTTCCATGGCCTGGCCGAGGTCGACCGAAACCAGTTGCGAAACGCCCTGTTCGCCCATGGTCACGCCGAACAACCGGTCGACCCTTGCCATAGTCATGCGGTGATGGGTGATGACCAGAAAGCGGGTCGACAGAGAATGGGCGATTTCCTCGACCAGAGAGCAGAACCGGTCCACGTTGGCATCGTCCAACGGCGCGTCCACTTCGTCGAGCACGCAGATCGGCGCCGGATTGGTCATGAACACGGCAAACAGGAGCGACAAGGCGGTTAGCGCCTGCTCGCCGCCGGACAGGAGCGACAGAACCTGTAGGCGTTTGCCCGGCGGGCTGGCCATGATTTCCAGGCCTGCTTCCAGGGGATCGTCGGATTCGGTCAGTGTCAAATGGGCGCGGCCGCCGCCGAACAGGCGCACGAACAATTCCTGGAAATGGGTGTCCACTTCTTTAAAGCTGGCCAGCAGTCGCTGCCGGCCTTCGCGGTTCAGATCCGAGATGCCGCGCCGCAATTTGTCGATCGCGGCCAACAGATCGCCGCGCTCCGAGACAAGCGTTTCCATTTGTTCGGTCAGTTCCTCGGCCTCGGTCTCGGCGCGAAGATTGACCGGCCCCATATTCTCGCGCTCCCGTATCAGGCGCTCGACCCGCTTTTCGGCGGCTTCCAGGGCCGGCAACTCGGTGTCTTCCTTGGCCCCGGCAATCTCGCGCAATTGATCGGGCCCAGTGCGCAGCCTGTCATTGATGCGCTCGGTCAGGGCGGCGGTGGTCTGATTGGCTTGTTCGACGGCGGCTTCGGCGCGCACCCGGGATTCCCGTACAGCCGCAAGCCCCGCGTCGGTTTCGCGCAGCAACTTGTCGGCCTCGGACAGCCGGGTCTCGCCCGCGGCCAGCTTGTCGGCGAAGCTGGCGCGCTCGGCTTCGGCTTTTTCGGTGCGCTCCAATAGTTCGGTGCGCCTCCGTTCGATGTCGGACGGCTGATCGGCCAGCCGTTGTAGCTCTTCGCGCAAAGCATCGCCGCGTTCGCTAAGGCTGCTTTGGCGCTCTGCGGCACCTGATTTTCGTTTCTCCCAGGATGCGGCTTCTTCGCCGATTGCAGCCAAGCGCCGGCGCCGGTCCTCGGCCCGCCGGTTCAGGGTTTCGGACGCGCTTTGCGCCTCTACCAGGCGAGTCCGCTGGGCATTCACGTCCGTGCGCATTTTGGCCGCCTCGGCGCGCACCGGTTCCAAATCCGACATTTCCACGGCGCCGGCTTCCAGCTCGGCAGCCGCGCCCGCCGCCTCTTCCAGGTCCGATTTTATGCGCGCCGCGCCTTCTTCGCGGGCCGCCAGACGGGATTGGCTTTCGGTGGCTTTCTGCCGGATGCCGGACAGTGCTTCGCGGGCCTCGGCCAGCCCATTGGCGGCTTGGCGGGCCGCGCCGTTGGCTTCGGCTTCCAGGCGCGCCGCTTCGGCCGCGCCGGTGCGGGCCGCATCGGCGCTTTCCTTGGCACTGGCGGCGGCGCGCCTGGCGGCGTCCATCTCGCTTCGTGCGTTTTCCAGCCGGTTGCGCTGTTCGAGGCGCACCGCCGCGCCGGTGGGCGCTTCGGCGGCGGCGTAATATCCGTCCCAGCGCCAGAAGGCGCCATCTCTTGTCACCAGCCGCTGGCCCTGGTGGAGGAGCGGCTGCAAACGCCAGCCTGTTTCCACATCGGCGACGATACCGATCTGGCTCAGCCGCCGATGCAATGGACCCGAGCCTTGAACATGGTCCGATAATGCCTCTGCGCCACTGGGAAGCGCCGGCGCGTCATCATTTTGGCTGGCGATGGTATGCCAGTGGACTGGTGCCGCTTCGTCGGTGGCCGCCGACAAATCGTCGCCGAGGGCCGCGCCGAGGGCCGCTTCCAGACCGCTATCGACGGCCAGCGTATCGACAACCGGCGGCCAAAGATCGGGGTCGCCAAGTTCGAGCATTTCGGCGAGGGCTTTTTCTTCTGCCTCCAGGCGCGCCAATTCATTGATCCGGGATTGGGCTGCTTCGGTGGCTTCGTCGGCCAGCCCTTGGGTTTCGCGGCGCTTCGTTGTGGCCGCTTCGGCGGCGCTGGCGGCATTTAGGGATGCTTCCTCGGCGCTTGCCACGGCTTCTTCGGCTTCGGCAATTTTGGCCGGATCGATGGCCTCGGCGCGTAAGCCGGTGATCTGGCCGGAGATTTCTTCGTCGCTGCCGCGCAAGCGTTCGATACGCCCGGCCAGTTGCTGGCGGCGGGCGGAAAGATCAGCGCCGCGGGCTTCCAGACCGGCCAATTTCTCGGTCAATTCGGTCAGGCTGCTTTCCACCTTGGCTGTGGCGGCGCGCTGGATTTCCAGCTCGGACGCTGCCGCTTGGGCCGCCGCCTCTTCGTCTTTGCCGGTGCCGCCGATTTCTGTGGTCTCTTGATTGAGCCGCGCCATGGCCGCATCGGCGTCTCCCGACAAGGCGATCTCGCGGTTCAAATCATCGCCGATCTGCTCCAGCCGGGCTTCGCCTTCGAGGCGCGCCGCGTCCAGCCGGCCGGCCTCTTCGTCCAGGCTTTCGCGGGCCAAGGTGAGGCGTTGCAGGGCGGCGCCGGCGGCAGCTTCGGCGCGGCGAAGTTCGGGCAAGCCGGTCGCCGCCTCGGCCTGCTGGGTTGCGGCCTGGGCTGCGGCGGCGGTGGCCACGCCGACAGTGCGCTCGATCTCCGCAAGCCCGGCCCCGGCGGCCTCTAATTCGGATTCGGCATTGTTCCAAAGAATGAGGAACAAAGTGGCCTCGGCTTTCCGGACATGGTCGTTGAGATTGCGGTAACGCGATGCCTGGCGGACCTGTTTTTTGAGGCTTTGCATTTGCGCTTCGAGAGTAATCAGGATGTCGTCGAGACGTTCGAGATTGGTTTCGGCGCCGCGCAAGCGAAGCTCGGCCTCGTGGCGGCGCGAATGCAGCCCAGTGATACCAGCCGCTTCTTCCAGCAATTTGCGCCGTTGCACAGGCTTGGAGGATATGATTTGGCCGATATGGCCCTGGCCGACCAGCGCCGTCGAGCGGGCGCCCGACACCTGATCGGCGAACAGCAATTGCACGTCACGGGCACGCACTTCCTTGGAATTGACCCGGTAGGTGGAGCCTTTTTCCCGCTCGATCCGGCGCGAAATTTCGATGCTGTCGGTGCTGTTGAACTCAGCCGGCGCGTCGCGGCCCGAATTGTCCATGGTCAGCAGCACTTCGGCGATATTGCGTGCCGGCCGGTTGGCGGTCCCGGAAAATATGACGTCGTCCATTTCGGAGCCGCGCATTTGCTTGGCCGAGGTTTCGCCCATCACCCATTTCAGGCTTTCGACAATATTCGACTTGCCGCAGCCATTGGGCCCGACGACGCCGGTCAGGCCGGGCTGGATGTCCAATTCGGTTGCGTCGACGAAGGACTTGAAACCGGTAAGTTTAATTTTGTTGAATTGCATTATGCCGGGTTCCTACGCGCCGCCTATTTCGCCGTTTTGGCGAGGGCGTCGTCGAGCATGACCTTTAAGCGGGCCGCCGTCAGCTCGCCCTGGATCATCTCTTCGCCCAGGAACAAGGTCGGCGTCGAGCGCACTTGCTTGGTTTTGCTCGCCGTGTTGCGGGAATTGATGATGCTCTCATAAAGCGCCCGATTGCTCATGCAGGCATCGAAGGTTTTTTGCGATATGCCGGCCAGGCGCCCGATCTGCGCCAGCGCCGCCGACGGGTTGCGCGCCCGCGCCCAATTGAGCTGCGAGCGGTAGAGCATTTGCACCAGCGGAAAATACCGGTTTGGGGCGGCACATCGGGCCATCATCGAAGCGGCCTCTGCAGTTTGATCCAAGGGGAAATCCCGGTAGATCAGGCGCACCCGGCCGGTATCGATATACTCTTTTTTGATTTGTACCAGGGCGCCCCTATGCAAGGCGGCGCAGTGGGGGCAGGTGAACGATGCGTATTCGGTCAGCGTCACCGGCGCATCGGCGCGGCCCAATATGCGTTCGCCCTCCAACACCGATTTTTCCGGCAATTTCTGTGCGTTCGCTTCGAAGCCGGTCAGCGCCAGCACCAATAGCAATCCGACAATTCCACCGATTTTAACTATATATTTGTACATTTATATTCCCACCCACAAGATGTAGATAAATATAACGCCCGAATCCGTAGCCGACAAGACGCTAAAATGACTTAGGGCGTGATTGATTTCAGGGGTATTTCGCCGGCCATGCGGCCCGCACCCGGGACTTCAGGTTTCGGGCTTAGCCCTTCTTCCTGGCGGCATTGCGGGCCATCACGCCTTGGCCGAGGGCGCGCAGCGCTTCGGTCAGATCGCCTGCGTCCAGATCCCCTAAGCGCGCATCGAGGGCCTGGGCGTCGGCCTTGGCGATGGCCGGTTTTGCTGGGGCTGGTGCGGCCCGTGTGATCGGCCCATGCTGGATGCGCAGGCGCGCGATCGCGCCGTAGCCGAAGTGGCTGTTGATGCGCTCGATAATCTGCGGCTCCAGATGCTGGATTTCCAACGCCAGCGAGGACGAATCGACACGCAAATGTAAGGTGCCGCCGCGCCGGCTCTGGCCGGGATAGGATATGCGTTCCGGCAAGCAGGCGCCGGCCAAATGGCTGCCGACGATGTCGGGCCAATGCTCAATTATGCCGGCGCCGCCGAACCCCCGGCGCTGGAATATCGGGCGCGTCAAGCGCTCGACGCTGGCGGAGATGGAACGTATCTGATGGCGCCGGACAGTCATGATCTAAAGGTAGGCTTGAGCGCGGCGGAGGGCAAATCAAAATGGCGTGCCGGGGTGTCATAGCGGGCCTCATAATCTAGGATCACCCCATGGACAAGATCGCGATTGCCAATGCAGCGCCCCGGCTGCTTGCCTGGTATGATGCCAACCGCCGCCACCTGCCGTGGCGCAGTGCGCCCGGCGCGGCGCCCGATGCCTATCACGTCTGGCTGTCGGAGATCATGCTGCAGCAGACTACGGTGGCCGCCGTGATCCCCTATTTCGAATATTTTATTCGGCGCTGGCCCGATATCAATGCTCTTGCCGCCGCGCCCTTGGATGATGTGCTGCATGGCTGGCAGGGGCTTGGCTATTATGCCCGGGCGCGCAACCTGCATAAATGCGCCCGCCTCGTCGCCGCCGATTTCGCGGGGCGCTTTCCCGCCGACGAGGATGCCTTGCGCCGGCTCCCGGGGATCGGCGCCTATACGGCGGCGGCGATGGCGGCCATCGCCTTCGGGTTTTCGGCGGCGCCGGTGGATGCCAATATCGAGCGCGTCGTGGCCCGCCTGTTTGGCGTTGGCGCGAGACTGCCCAAGGCCAAGCCGCGCATCAAAGCGCTGGCCGCGAGCCTGGTGCCCAAGGAGCGCGCCGGCGATCACGCCCAGGCGCTGATGGATCTCGGCTCCTCCATCTGCACCTCCGGCCGCCCCGACTGCGCCGCCTGCCCGCTGGCCCAAGGATGCCGAGCGCGCAGAGCCGGGAACGCCGAGCTTTACCCGAAAAAAGCGCCCAAAAAACCAAGGCCGACCCGCCATGGCTGGGTCTTCTGGGCGCTGGATAGCAAGGGGCGCGTGGCTATCCAGCGGCGCCCGGAAGAAGGATTACTGGGCGGCATGATGGAGTTTCCATCGACGCCATGGCAAGAGGAACCCATCGAAACTTCGGCGGCCATCAAAGCTGCGCCGGCGGCGGGTGACTGGCGCCAGCTACCAGGTCTGGTGCGCCACAGCTTCACCCATTTTCACTTAGAGTTGCGCGTTCTTCTGGGCGTATTGGATGGGCGCGGTATTAAGAGAACCTGGTGTGCACCTACCCGGCTCGGCGAATATGCGCTGCCGACGGTGATGAAAAAAGTGGCGCGCCATGTGGACCGGGAAGGCTCTAAACGTTAACGCTGAGGGTGGCGCCAAGTACGGCTTCCGATGAGGCTTGGGTGCTGCGTTGGATGCCGCTGTCCTGGGACAAAACCAAAGAGAATACCAACGTATTGCCGCGCGACGCCAACAGCGAGAATTGAAACTGCGCCACTTGAAATTCCAACTCGGCAGCCAGCAACGTGGCCTGGCGGTCGCTTTGGATGTCTTCGGCGATGCTGAGAATTTCATTTTGCAGCCCGCCGATTATGGTGTCGAAGACGGTGGCCCGTGATTGCAGCGTCGCCCGGTCGGCGAGAAAATCCGCCTCGGTCAGCAGCAATAGGGATTCGGCTTCGTCCAGATCAGCCTTGATGCGGGTGATGGCGGTGGAGTCTGTGGAAGTATCGAAGTTCGCATATAGCCACGCATCCAGAAGGCCGAGCCCGCCCCTGGTCAGTTGGCCTGAGATGGCGGTCGATCCGTTGCCCGATGACAGTGTGAAATTGACGTTGTCGGAGGAATCGATGCTGGTGAAGGTGAGATCGGTAACCGTATCGGTGACGCCGGTGGCGGTAACGTGATCGCTGGAATATTCGGTCAGGGTGCCGACCGCGTCTTCGGAAGCGGCGTAGCCAGTGTCGGACTTAAAGATATCGCCGCTGGCATCTTCTGTAATGTAATAGTCGGTGCCCAGATAGACGCCGTCGATTTGCAACGTATCGCCGTCGGAATTGTAGGGCGCGAACAAGGTTTGCGTCGAAAACGATGAGCGCGACAGCGAGCCGATCAGATTTTTCTGAAAATAGATGCCGGCGTCCTTGAAGCTTTGGGCGCCGGCGGAGGAAAGCTGATTGATCTTGCGCAGCTTGTTGTCGAAATCGACGGCGAAGTCGGCGGCGGTGATATTGCCGGCTTCCAGCTCGGTCACCTGTTCTTGAAGATAATCCACGTGGTTCCGCAAAAAACCGATTTGAGTGAAGGACTGGTTAAGGACGCCGATTGAGTCGTTGATGCGGTCTTTGCGGCTGATCAATTGTGATTGCTGGTGCAGCAACGCCTCGCTGATCGGCGTCGTGGCGCTCTGGTCGAGTTTGGCAAGAGCCGCGTCGATGCGCGATGCAAATTGTTTGGTGAGGCTGGACGCTGCTATCGATTGCGCGTTCCCACGGGCCAACACAAGCACCCGATCGATGGAATTTACGCCGCCCGAAAGGGTGTTGACGATAGAGATCGTCGGATCGAATGCCGTTGCGGCCATGCCCACCGACCTCCTGTCGGATCACAAAGCGGTCTTCAAAGGCGCGCCGGTCCGGGACATTCTGTCCCTGAAAAAACCATGCCGCCCGCTGCTTAGCGCAATCAGTATAGCATATGGAGTGCTTTGGATACAATATCCAGGCTAAAAAACGCTAAATTCTGCCATTTTTTTCAAATTTCTCATAGATCGACACCGCGCCTGAGAAGCGCCCGGCGCCACATGGTTTTGGTCTCATGGCCGAAGACGATGGCCGCATCGGCGGGCACCGTGATCCAGTCCTTGCGCCCCAGCTCTTGTTCCAACTGGCCAGCGCCCCAGCCCGAATAGCCCAAAAACAGCACCGATTTTTGAGGCCGCTTGCCTGCGGCGAAGGCGTCCAGAACTTCGCGCCCCGACGATACCGCCAATCCGCCGTTGCGGCAGACCGCGGTGCCGGCACGAAACTCACTGGTATGCAGGATAAATCCGGCATCCGGTTGCACCGGCCCGCCGCGGCGTAGCTTTATCACGCCGCCGGTGTCCGTGCCCGGCTGAATGCGGAACGAGCGCAACACGTCGGCGAGCTTCAACTCCCCCACCGGCCGGTTGAGCACCAGCCCGAAGGCACCCGACGCATCGTGGCGGCAGACATAGATCACGGTCTCGGCAAAGTTGGCATCAAGCATCCGCCCGGAAGCCACCAATAGCTTGCCGGCCAGCGACGATTTGGCCGGCGGCGCCGTCTGCGCGAACGCAGCCCCGGCCAGCGCAGCCGCAAAAATTGCGATCAGGATCAACCGTCTGGAGGCCATATTGGTTTTCCGACATTCTTTCGTTAACCAGGGGATAGTATAGTGGGTTGCACCCCGCTGGCACCACAAGATGCAAGGATGAGATGGCGAATACCAATACCGATAAATTGTTCGGCGGCGATGCCCTTGGCGCCTATGCCATGCGGGACGTGGAAAGCGTGGCTGGCATGCTGCAAAGCGGCTCTATTTCCGTGATTTGGTCGCTGGCCGAATTGCAGGATTTCTTCGGCGTCACCGGCGATGTGGCCGAGATCGGCGTCCATCATGGCCGTTTGTTCATCATGCTGTGCCTGGCGATGAACGCGGGTGAGCGCGCCTTTGGCGTCGATCTGTTCGGTGATCCGCCGGGCGCTAACAAGGACGATCACGACCAGTTCCTGGCCAACCTGGCGCGCTTTCAAATCCAGCCCGATCATTTCGATCTCGCCGTCCAGGACAGCCGCACGTTGATCCAGGGCCAATGGCCCGGATCCGCGGGCAATGTCCGTATGGTCAGCGTCGACGGTGACCACCGCCGGGACGCGGTGCTGCGCGATCTGGCTTTGGCGGCGGCGTCGCTGAACGAAGGCGGCGTCATCATCGCCGACGATCTTTTCAATCCCTGGTACCCGACGGTGACCGAAGCGATTTATGAGTATTTCTGGGACCGGCCCGGCGATATGGAGCCGGTTGCCTTCATCGCCGCCAACGGCCCGGTGGAGACCGGCGCCGCCAAGCTTTTGATCGCGCGCGCGGGTTTCGCGGCCCGCTACAAGGCCGGGCTCAAGCTGCTCAATCAGGACGATCTCAAACATTGCGATGCTTTCGCCGGCTACGCCGACGTGCCCAGCTTCTACTTCGCGGGCCAACCCTCGAAGCGGCCCCTGGACGCGGCGACGGCGGAAATTTTGGCCGACATCACCTGAAACCACACGGGCACGGCCCGATTTGTTCGACATGCAACACGCAACACGTGGTTTGGGCATGGACATCATCACCATTTATGGAAATCCATGGCTTTCTGGGCTAAAAGCGGGCATCTGCTGGCGCAGATTTCAGGTATGCATTGCCCCCGGAAGCGGACATTGTTAACCAATTGCCTTTCAGATTGCCTCCGGCGCTGCATCGTCTAATATGGTGTCCAAATTAACCGCGTCTGGGAGGCATAATGGTGGACCGGGAGTTTCAACGCAGGCTTGCTGCTGACGTGCCGGTTAAACTACCTGATGGGGCCGGACAGAGATGGTGCGGATATTGTTACTTAATTGTAAGTTACAGGTTCCCCAGAATATGATCACAAATTATGTTCTCATTATCTGAAATTTTGGGCGAGGCGTCGCCAAGCATCAACGTTTTAGATATTGGTGCGATGATCGAAGGCGAACCAAGATATTTCTCAATCTATCAGGCCGGTGCAGCGAACTTGACGCTGATCGAACCCAATGAGAATGAAGTCGGATTGCTACACAAGGTCTTTGGCGATGCACCACGGTATCTTCATTGTTTTTTGGGTGATGGCTCTTCGGCTACTCTCCATCTGACCCGTTACCCTGGGTGTGCTTCGTTTTTTACTCCAGACCCAACTGTCATCGATAATTTTGTTGCTATCGATACCGGTTCCGGGGGAAATTTTGAGGTCGAGAAAACCATGACTGTCGAAACAACGCGCCTTGATGACATTTCACCAGAAGTAGAGGCGGACTATGTCAAAATAGATGTTCAGGGATCAGAATTGCAAATACTTGAAAACGCCACAAAAACTCTTGAACAAGTTTTGATAATTGAAGCGGAAGTAGAATTTTTGCCAATTTACAAGGACCAGCCATTGTTTGGCGACCTTCAAATTTTTATGCGCTCACAAGGCTTCGTGCTTCACAAGCTTATCGATGTAGCAAGCCGCTGTTTTATGCCGCAATATTTTGGCGGCAATAGGCACGCCGGCATGAGCCAGATGCTTTGGGCCGACGCCGTTTTTGTTCGCGATTTTTAGGCTCTCAAGAATTATTCAACGCCAGAATTGCTTAAGACAGCTTATGTTATGCACGACATGTATGGATCATTTGATTTTGTAAATTATTTATTGGGCGAATACGATTTACGTGAGGAAAAATCATTGGCACTTCGATATTCTGAAAAACTGGCTGCCTACCCAGAACTGCCAAAATTCATGTTAAATATGAAGGAATTCGTTTGATCGGCTATTTCACTGGACCGAATGGATATAAATCCAACTTGGATTGGACAATACCTTTCCAAGGCTATGCGATGTTTCAAATTCGCGGGTTTAGCCATTGAACTGTTAGAATTGGGAATGGAGCATTAGACTCGCAATGACAACCTTTGTAACGCTGGTAGAGTTGTACGAACGGCAGGGGTATTACCTTCGCTGCGGGTTAAATGCGGAACTATTTGGCGAACTCAACAAGGGATTGTCGTTTGCGACATTGCACCGCGCAGAAAATTTGGAGCTGGTATGCAACGGAGGCGGGATTTCGCCTTTGGAAATCTATTTTCTCGAATCTCTGTTTACTGATTATCGTCCAAGCAGAATATTCGCGATTGGAAATGCTTTTGGATGGAGCACTTTAGCTCTCTCAATCATCGTGCCAGAGGCGAGGACGATTTGTATCGATGCCTGTCAGGATGCCGGATACGAAGAGGGAAGAAGAATCACAAACTTGATCGCCCTGAAAGAGGGGCTCAATGCTTCTGTCGTCAAAGGTATCTCACCCACCGATGTGGAAACCATCATCAAAGCTGAGTTTAATGCCCCAATTGACTTCGCGTTTATAGACGGCTGGCATACAAATGAGCAAATTCTTGCGGACTTTCTGGCTTGTCGTCGTTTAGCCAGCCCTGATTGCGTCTATCTGTTTCATGATGTCGTAAACATGGAATTGTTTGATGGGTTCGATGCAGTACTCGCCCACGATGGGAACATCACAGGGAAGGTTCTAATGCGAACAACATCGGGGATGGCTATCGCATTTCCGACAGCAATGACAGAAATATTCGAAAAAGTTGTAACGGCTTTCTCACAGGATAATAAGCTGTTGGCCGATCTGCCACAGCCTCAAGCTCCCCATGTCCGTAAAGCTGGATTAATGGCTGAGAATTGAGATTTTTTGGCGGTTGCTAGAACCGCCGGAACCGATCAACATGTGATCATAATCATATGTTTCCCACACATCAAAGCATGCAAGAGTACCGTTGCCTTTGTTGTGAATTTCTAAGGCTTCCACGCCAGGCCAAGGCCGACGCTCCGCTCGATGATCCACTTTCTAAGATATTGAGTGTAAATTGAGGCTGGTTCTTTGCTCACCGCCAAACCGCACCCGTCATAAAATTCTGACGAAGCGGGTTCGCAGTGGCCCCGTAAATACCATCAAAATTTGGAGTGGTCATGACGTTAAACCGCGCAATTGAGAGTTAAGGTCCGCCGACTTAAGATTATACCAAATAGCCCTTTTGACAGGGGCCGTTCAAGGATTTGGTGTCTCCTTTTGGGCTAGCAGCGGTCATTAAACCGCAGAAATATAACGTCTGCTTTGCCCCTGACGCGTCAACCAGTCGACGCAACACAAGCGTTAAATCTCCTTGCCGGCGTTTCAAACTCCAGCGTTTTGCGGGGCCTTATCTTGTAACGCCACCCACCCCGTGGCAAATTCGTTCCCCATATATTTCCAACTAGGCTGGGATTGAAACTCGACATGGCAAGCATTATCGGATTTTGTGGATTGGGCGATATGGGTGCCGTAATTGTGCCCAGGCTGCTAGACGCCGGCTTTGATGTGGTCGGCTGGAACCGGACGGCGGCCAGGGCGAAACCGTTGCTGGACGCCGGTATGCGCTGGGCCGATACACCGCGCCAGGTGGCCCAGGATTCAGAGGTGGTGTTTTCGATCCTGACCGATGGCGCCGCCGTTGAAATGGTCGCGCTGGGCGGCGATGGCATTATTTCCGGGCTGCAATCGGGCGCCGTGTATGTGGATATGAGCACCATCGCGCCGGACGTGTCGCGGGGCGTGTCGGCGGAATTCGCCGCCGCCGGGCTGGATATGCTGGACGGGCCGCTATCGGGCAGCCCGATCACGGTGGCGGCGGGCACAGCCTCGATCATGCTGGGCGGCGATGAAGCGGCGTGCGAGCGGGTGCGCCCGGTGTGCGAGGCAATCGGACCGAAAGTGACGCGCATCGGCGAAGCCGGGCTGGCCTGCCAGATGAAAATCGCCGTCAATCTATTGCTGATGGTTGAGGTGATCGCCTTTGGCGAGGCGGTGGCGCTTGCCGAAAAAGGCGGCGTTGATCGCGGCGTCGCCTTGGAAGCGGTGCTCAACAGCGTTGCCGCGTCGCCGGTGCTCGGCTATCGGGGGCCTTATATATTGGAAGGCGAAATGCCGGACAAACCCCTGGCCGACGTGACCTTGCAGCAAAAAGATATGCAGTTGGCGCTCGGTCTGGCGCGCACCCTCGGCTCACCGGCGCCGCTGGCGGCGGCGGCCAATGAAATGATGAACGCGTGCCGGGGTTTGGGCATCGATAACCGGGACTTCGTCACCGCCCACGAGGTTTACTTACGCCTCGGAGGGCAAAAAATATGAGCGTGGCGAAAGCATATCGGACCAATCTGGCCGACGTGCCCTTGGCCCAAGGCCTCAAAAAAGACGACGGCTGGATCGACATGCAGGTGCAGTTCCTGATCGATGAAAAAACCGCCGGCGCCGAAACATCGGTGGTCGGCTGGACCGTCTTGAAGCCGGGCGCTGCCCACGAGCGCCATCTGCACCGAAATTGCGACGAGTTTTTTATCGTCATCAAGGGTAGCGGCCATCTTTATGTGGAAGACCGGGAAGAGGCGGCCAAGGAAGGCGATGTGGTTTATTCGCCGCGCGGCTGTCCGCACGGCTTCAAGAACACATCGGACGAAGACGTGGTGTTGGTCTGGGGTTGGAACGGATCGGGCTCGCTGGAGGCCAGTGGCTATGAAGTTGTTGCCGATGGCGCATGATCAAGGAGGGATAAAATCATGGTTGAAAGTTCAGCGGTAACAAAGGGTATGGAGCGCCAGCTAGAAGCGCGGGCCGCGCTGCTCGCAGCGGGTGCCAAGCCGCTCGGCTGGAAGGTTGGCTTCGGCGCGCCGGCGGCCCTCGAAATGCTCGGTATCGACGGTCCCTTGGTCGGCTTTTTGGTTGACGGCGGGCTGATCGGGGACGGCGAGACGGTATCGCTGGCCGGCTGGACCAAGCCGGTGGCGGAGCCCGAGATCGCCATCTATATGGGCAGCGATCTGGTCGGCGGCGCCGGTGTTGACGCCGCCGCCGCGGCCATCGCCGGGTTAGGGCCGGCCATCGAGCTTGCCGACATGGATGTACCGCCCAAGGACACCGAAACCATCCTGGCCGGCAACATCTATCATCGCCGGGTGGCGCTTGGCCCGATGGATGAAAGCTGTGCTGGAGCGCGCCTGGACGGGCTCTCGGGGCGCGTCTTCCGCCATGGCGGCGAATTTGCCTTCACCGAGGAATTGGAAGCCAACACCGGCAAGCTGATCGATATCGTCGCCCATGTGGCCGACACCCTGGCGGCATGCGGCGAGGCTTTACGCGCCGGCGAGATAATAATCCCCGGCTCGGTCACGCCGCCCATATTTCTGGACGCCGACGATGCCGAGGTGCGCTTCGAGTTGGCCCCCGCCGGAAGCGTTTCGGTGCGCCTGTCCGCATAACCCTTGTTGGCGCTGCATTGGCATTAGATTAGCCATTCGGCTGCTACTGGTGAAAACTGTTTCGGCACACCACTTAAAGAGCATCGGGTGTGCGACATGATAGCACCTGCTTTGCAGAAGGACGAAAGACGATGACCACGAGCGATGAACTGACGTTTCAACAAAAAGGCCTGTTTCAGCAGGGCTACCAGCACTATTCGCCGGGCGAATTACGTCAGTTGGAGTGGGGGCTTCGCTTCACGCCGGGGGTATGTTCGGCCATTACCGCCGTCGCCCTTTATCTGCAGGAGCCAATCGCCTTATTCGTTGTGGCGTTTCTCGGTATGTACGCCTTCTTTTTTCCAGCCGGCCATCCCATGGATCTAATCTACAATCATGGCGTCCGCCACCTGTTCGGCGCTGTCGCGCTTCCGGAAAATCCGTTGCCCAGGCGCATGGCTTGTCTCGCTGCCGGTGTCATGAATTCCGCCGCCGCTATCCTGTTCTTGGTCGGCCTGCCCATCGCCGCGATCGCGGTTGGCGCGGCGCTTCTGGTCCTGCAGGTGATCGTTATCACAACTCATTTCTGCACACTGTCTTACGTCTATGAATACCTGTTGCGCGCGCTGGGATTTTGGGACGTGCCCATCGAAATTTCCCAAGCGCGTCAATTGATGGCCGAGGGTGCGGTAATCGTGGACGTCCGCAGCCAAACCGAATACGCCGCAGAAATGATGCCGAACAGCGTTAATATGCCGCTCGAAAATCTCGACGACAGCGTCGAAGAATTCCGCAAGATCAAAAGTCTCCTCGTCTGCCAGAGCGGCTCGCGCAGCCATATCGCCCTTGAGAAATTGCGCAAGCACGGCGTTGAAGATGCCTACAACTTTGGCCCCATAAGCCGGCTTGCGGACCTGCAAGCCAGTACGTGATCAGCTCCTAGGGATTTCTAGGTATCTCTCTTGGGGATATTGGGGGGTAGAGGCAGAACCCGGCGCAATTATCCATCCGTAGGAGCCGCGCCGAGATAGTCTTCGACGAAATCCAGTCGATCGTTGCCCCACCACATCTCTTCGCCAACCATCATGGTGGGCACGCCGAACACGCCGCGCCCGTGGGCGGCGACCGTTGATGCCTGATAGCGCGCCTCGGCATCTCCTGAGACCGTGAAGGCGAGATAGTCATCCGCGTCCCAGCCCATATCAGCCGCCACGCCGCGCATTAGCTCGTCGGACGCCATGTCGCCGCCTTCGCCCCAGACCCGGCGCCAGACTTGGGCGACATAATCGGCCATCACGCCCCGGTCGGCGGCCAGGAAGGCGCCTTTATTCAGTCGGTCCGGCTGATGGCTAGAGGGCCGCTTGATCACCATCCCATAGCGCGCCGCCCAACGCTGCATGTCGGTTCCCGAATATTTGTATTTGAGCGGCATCTCGCGGGTCGTCGGCCCGGTATTGCCGCCTTCCAGTTTGAGCGCCGCAAGATTGACCACGTGATAGGCGAGCGTGTGGCCATGGCGCGCCGCCATTTCTGGCACCTGACCATGGGCCAGATAGCTGAACGGGCTGATGAAATCGAAATAGAAATCTAGGACGCCGGGCATTGAAGGAACTTGCTACGCCGCTTCGTCGCCGTCGTACTTCGACACCCGGCAGAGCAGCGAGCGTAGCTGGTAGGTTCCCATCTGCGGATCGAACGGGGGTTTGACGCTGGTCAGCACGTTGGCGTTGGATTTCCACACGCCGTATTCGGGCGCCGGGTCTTCGGGGAACCACCAGCCGAATTCCGTGTGGATGACCCGGGGATCGATGCCTGTGGTCAATTTGGCGATCTGGCGGATTTTGCCGCGGGCGTTTTCGATCCACATCCAATCGCCGTCCTTGATGCCGTTCTCGGCGGCGGTGTCGGGGTGAATTTCGGTAATCGGTTGCTTGGCGCCCTTGCGCACCGACTTGATCTGGCGATGTTCGGAATTGAAGAAAAACGGATTGCGGGCGCCGGTAGTCAATATCAGCGGAAATTCTTCTGCCAGTTCCGGCGTCGAGATGGGGCTTTCCGGCGGCTCTTCGTAGTAGGGCAGGGGATCGTAACCCATTTCTTTTAGGCGCTCGGAATACAGCTCCAACTTGCCGGTCGGGGTTTTGAAGCCGTCGGTCTCGTATTTGCGGTACTTCATTTCCATCTCGTGGAAGCCGACTTTTTTCAATTCTTCAAAGCTAAGGCCCGTGCCGCCGGCTGCCATTTGCGCCTCATACACCTCTTCCGGGGTTTCGGTGCCGACGGGCAGATCGAGGCGCCTTGCCAGTTCCGAAAAAATTTCCTCGTCGGAGCGGCATTCGTGGGTGCGCACCGCCGGCTGGTTGGCCACGATCACGTTGCCCGAAATGGTCGGCAGGCCAGCCACCTCGTTGATCTCCGCCCAAAAGGCGGCGGGCAGGATGATGTCGGCCAATTCGGCGGTCGGCGTCATGAACAGATCGGCGCAGACAATGAAGTCCAACTTCATCAACGATTCATAGACGGTTTTTGAATCCCCATAAGTGGTCAGCGTGTTGTTGCCGAAGATCAGCATGGCCTTGACCCAATAGGGATCGCCGGTGCGCATGGCTTTGAGCACGGATGGGATATGGGCGGCGGGCAATTGCGCGCCTTCGCCGCACAGCATCTTGAAATGCTCGAACCCCAGGCGTTTGGCATTTTGCTCCGGCGATAGGTTTTCGATCAGGCTAGGCACCGGGCCCAGGCCGTGCATACCAAACACCCAGCCGCCGGGCACGTCGATATTGCCAGTGATCGAGGGGATGATGGACACCGCGCGTACTGTCTGGATGCAGTTGGGAGTATGCTCTATGGCAACGCCCCATTCCATTAGCGCCGGCTTGGCGGTTGCGAACATGCGCGCCGCTTCCCGAATTTTGTCCGCCGGCACCCAGGTGATTTCGGCGGCCCATTCGGGCGTCATATTTTTCACCCGCTCGGCAAGCTCCGCATAACCGTGGGTGTAGTTTTCAACGAAATCGGTATCTTCCAAGCCTTCTTCGATGATTACGTGGATCATGGCGAGGGCCAGGGCATCGTCGCTCCCTGGGCGCAGTTGCAGCCAGAGATCGGCCTTCTTGGCGAGGAAGGTTTCGCGGGGATCGATAACGATAATTTTCTGCGCATGTTGAAAGGCATCGCGGGCGTTGAAGCGGGTCTCGCCGTCAGGGCCGGAATTGAGCGGCTGGTGGCCCCAATAGCAGATGCATTCGGCCTGCGTATCCCCTAAAAAATCGCTTACCGGCAGATCGCCATGGGTCAGGAACGTGGTGTTGACCCTTGGGTGGAAGCATTGGGCAAAGCCCGGCTCCGACCAATTGGGGCTGCCGAACGAGAACGCAAAGCGCGACACCCAGCGGATATGATGGCGGCCGGTGCCGGTGCCGAGATGCACCGCCTCGGCGCCGTATTCGGCTTTGATTTTGGTCAGCTTTTCGGCGATCTCGTCCAGCGCCTCGTCCCAGCTTATGCGCTCCCATGTCCCGGCGCCTCTGGGGCCTTTGCGCCGCATGGGGTATTTGAGCCGGTCCGGGTGATAGACCATTTCGTGGGTGGCGTTACCAATCGGGCAGAGGCGGCCATGGGAGAACGGGCTGTCTGGATCGCCCTCGACTTTGACCAGCACATCGTCCTTGACGTGCATCAGGACGCCGCAACCGCCGTGGCAACTGCGGCAGACGCTTTTGAGAATTTCCGTGTCCTCGGTGGGCACTGAGGCCCCCGGTGCTACCTGATCCATGCTGCCTGCCTCCAAATTATTATTCGTCTATGCCTCGCGGTCCGGTCCGAAATTCACCCAGAATTCTTCCGAATTGTTGGCGCGTGGAAATTCGCCATCCGGAACCGGTTTGCCGAGAAATTCGCACAAGGTCGCCCAGCCGTCCTTGACATCGAAGGAGAGGACACGGCCATCGGCGTAGGCTGTGGTCATGTGGTTCACATGGTCCTGATAGGCTGCTTTCGCCGCCTGTTCGTCATCGATGCCGGACTTGAATAATTTATTGCTAAGCATATCGATAACCGAGCGGGCCATGGCGTCGATATGAGGCGGCAGGCCCTCTTCGGGGAGTTCCACCAAATACTCCATGATGGTGCTGGAATAACTTTCCCACCAGCTATCCACGTTGCGCGCCGTCAGGATGATCTTGGCGTCCGGAAAATGGTCGGCCAGCTCCTTTGAAAAACCGGCGCCCGGCCAATCGGTGGTGGCGCTGTAGCCGTCATAGACTTGGTCCCAATCCACCGGCTCGCCGGCGATCGCCGCCCGCCAGGCCGGCACCTGAGTTGGATTGTTGAACACATCTTCCATATGATGGCAGGGCCCGTAACCAAGCTCTTCCAGGGCTAATTTCAATGACATGGTTCCGGTGCGGCCATAGCCCACACCAATGACTGATAAAGCCATTTTTCGCCTCCCCGAAACGTATTGAAGTTTTGATTTATGTTTATTTATAGACACGATACAGGGCGACATACCGATTGCCTAGGGTTTAATCCGCCGAGAGGGAGGCGCTAAAACGCTCAGCAGGTGCTCCCCGACGGTGAGCCGCCCGGCACAATCGCGACCGATGATTTCGCGCAATCCGTCCGCCACTGTGACCGGGTTCATGTACGTGGCGATCAGCCCGAATTGTTCGGGAAAGGTGCGGTAATGGGCCATGGGGCGAAGATCATTGTCGGTCTTTCAGATACCATTTTGTGGTGGTGGTCTTGGGGACACAGGGCTCATCGGGTCCGCCCCGCCGTTTGTTATGGCCATACTTCACAATTCGGAATGATTTTTCATTGAGATCAATGCGGCCTTGCAATGGGATCGTTGAGGCTTTCTGGCAATCACCATGATAATCATACCGGCCATTGATCTCGGTGCCGGTCACGGTTGCGGAGAAGAAATTGCTCCACCCACTGCGGGATAAATAGCGTGCCTCAAAGCGGCCATTCCTAAAATTGATTTGCCATTGGCTGCGCCCCCCGGCGGTGGAGTAGCGCCCGGACAACGCTTCAATCTGCTGCTTTTGGCTTATTTTCGCCTGTTCCTGCCGGCGCCCTTTCTCGCCGACCGCAAGCGCCTTCTTTTCGAGCCGTCCCGCCTCTTCAATTTTGCCATCGGCTCGGGCTCGCTCGGCGCGGTCGTTCAGTTGGATAACGGTGGTCGTATAGTCGGGGCCGCCGGCAGGATGGCTCATGCGCCAAGGCTTGCGGGCCCCATAGCGCTTCCGGTGTTTTTCAAATTCCGCAAGCGAACCTTCACCGCCCATCCTATTCAACAGTTCATTGACTTGCGCTAGGGATTTGATGGCTTTGTCGAACCTACCAACCTCGGCGTAGGCGGCGGCGAGGACAGCCAGGTTAAAAGCATTGAGCTCGAGCCCGGCGGCCTTTTCCGCGTCTTCCACCGCTAGCTTTCCATCGCGAAACACAGCGTCCGGCGCCGCCGCGCGCACCCACGCCAGATGGGCGCGTGCATGGGCATTATTGGGGGCTATTTTGAGCACTTCGTTCATGTCCCGGATGGTCAGGTTATAGGAGCCTTTACTTTGATAGGCATGGCCCCGGCTGAAATATCCGAGTATCAAACTGTGATCATCGTCGCTCGCTTTGGCTAGGGTGATGGATCTGGTCTGGTCGTTGATGGCCTTTTCATAGAGACCTTTCAGATCATAGGCGTTACCCCTATTGCCGTAGGCCTGTGCCATATCGGGGGTGAAGTGGATCGCTTCGTCATAGTCCTGGATCGCCAGATCGAACTGGCCCTTATTTTTATATGCGATACCACGGTTGACCAAAGCGGCGGATTGATCCCAGTCAAATGCCTTGGCAGTTTTCTGGTCGGCGATGGCTTTGTCGGCGCGTCCCAAATCGTTGTAGGCCAACGCTCGACCTTTGAAGCCGGCCGCCATTTCGTGGTTCAACTCGATGGCTCTGGTAAAATTGGCAATCTTTTCATCGCCGTTGGAAGCCTCGATACCCTTATTGAACCAGTTTGCAGCCTCGTTGGTGACACAGGCGCTGAGTACCAACAACAGGAATGGCATCAATACCCATCTCTGGAGCGCCGAATTTCTCTGTCCCACGGAGCGCCTCCTCAATCCATCTTCAGTAGCTTCTTGGCATTGCCAAAGAAAATCTTGTCTTTGTCTTCTTGGCGGAGATCCATGTCCTCGATCAGCGCGATGCCGCGCTCTTTCAAGACATCCAAAGGCGGTGCGTCGGTGCCGAAGATCATGTGATCGGCGCCCACCGTCTCAATGGCGCAGCGGGCTGCCGGGGCGTGGTAGCTGACGCAATCCAAATAGGTCATGCGCAGATAATCGGACGGCTTTTTGGTGATCAGCATGGGCGCGTATTCGCCCAAAAAATAAGCCTCGTCTTGTAACTCATAAGCATAATCCATGCGCCCAATCATCTCCGATATGCCGCCGCCCAAATGGGTGCAGACCAGTTTGAGGCTCGGAAATTTCTCGTAAATGCCGCGAACGATGAGCCGCGACAGTGCCAAGGCCAGATCCATGGGCCGGCCGATGGAGGATGCCAGGCGGTAATCCTTCAAGCGCTCTTCGCCGAAGCCAACCGAGGGCGGGTGCATCATCACCGGGATATCCAATTTTGTCACCAGCTCGAAAAACGGCAAGGCGTCGTCGTCGTCCGGGTAATGGCCGGGGACCGAGGACATGATCATGACGCCCTTGAGCCCGTCCTCGGTGACGGCGCGCTCCAGCTCTTTCAAGACATCATCTCCGCCGGACGGCAGGGCGCAGGCGAAGGCGGACAAGCGGTCTGAATATTTATCCTGTGATTCGGCGAAAAATTGGTTGTATTCGCGGATCACCGCCAGCTGTTCCGCCGGCTCCCTTTGCCCCAGCCCATGGATCGCGTTTGAGATGACGATATGATCGACGCCGGTGCGATCCTGGGCGGCCAGCACCCGCTCCAGCGCCATCGGGCATTTGCCCTCCCATCTGGGATGGTCCGCATATTTGGGCGGATGGACGTGGTTGTGGAAATCGATAATCATGGTTTGCCTCCGTGGCGAATATTTAAGGCACGTCTTTTCGGTGATTGCAAATTCACGCTGCCCAGGCTTAAATTCGTTCTGGAAATAATGGAGGATTCACCCATGGCCCGCATCGTTCTCGGCGTTGGCACGTCGCATAGCCCCATGTTGTCGCTGGCGCCGGAGCATTGGGATATTCGCACCCAGGCGGACCGGGACGAGCCGGCGCACCCTTACCGGGGCGGCATTTATGGCTTCGATGCGCTGATGGATGTGCGGCCCACCAAAGCGTTCACCGAACAGAACCACATCGATGTGCGGCGCAAAAATTATGAGCGCTGCCAGGCCGGGCTGGATGCCCTCGGCGCCAAAATTGATGCGGTTGATCCCGATCTTTTGGTAGTCATCGGCGACGATCAGGAAGACTGGTTCCACACCGACGTGCTGCCCGCCTTCACGGTGTTTTATGGGGCGAGCGTTTATGGCGAGGGTTTCGATCCCACCAATCCGCCGGACGATATGCCGGCGCCCATGGTGCCGGTGCGCTCCAACTATCGCCCGCTGGTCGACACCGATCATCCCACCGATGCGGATTTGGGGCGCAAAATTATCGAACACGCCATTAATGATGAGTTCGATGTCACCTCGTCCGACATGGCGCCGTCAAACGCGAACGGTCCCATCGGCATCGGCCATGCCTTCGAATTCGTCAACCGGCGCATCTTGAAAGACCGGGTGGTGCCGAGCGTGCCGATCCTCCTCAACACCTATTATCCGCCCAACCAGCCCTCGGCCCGGCGCTGCTATGAGTTTGGCCGCTCCATCGGGCGGGCCATTGGCGCGTGGGACCGGGACTGCACCGTCGGCGTGGTGGCGTCCGGGGGGCTCACTCACTTCGTAATCGACGAAGAAACCGATAGGCGCATGATCGAGGCCATGAAAACCCACGATATCGACACCTTCGCCGCCGAGCCGGCACATACGTTCCAATCGGGCACGTCGGAGATCAAAAACTGGATCGCCATGCTCGGCGTCTTGGCCGAAACCGGCTTCGAGATGGATTTGGTCGATTACGTGCCGTGCTACCGCTCCGATGCGGGTACCGGCACCGCCATGGGCTTCGCCACTTGGAGCTAGGCCGCATTTAATGTGCAATAATGCCGCCCGGCGATCCAAGGATTAATGCGGGCTCGCCTAACTGGGAAGGAATGTTTCATGCGCACACAAGTCGGCATCATCGGCGCCGGGCCGTCGGGACTTTTGCTAAGCCAGCTCTTACATCTGCAAGGCATCGAAAGCGTTGTGCTGGAACGGCGCACACCGGACTATGTCCTGGGCCGCATTCGCGCCGGCGTTTTGGAAGAGGGCATGGTTCAAATGCTACGCCGCGCCGAATGCGCCGGGCGTATGGACGCCGAAGGGCTGATCCATGACGGCTTCGAGATTTGCTTCGGCGAGGTGCGCCACCGCATTGATTTGAAGAAGCATACCGGCGCCGGCGTAATGGTCTATGGCCAGACCGAGGTGACAAAGGATCTGATGGACGCCCGCGCCGCAGCCGGCGGGGCCGTTATCTACGAAGCCGAAAATGTGGCTCTACACGATCTGGACAGCAATACGCCGAAGCTCACCTACCAAAAGGACGGCGCCGAGCATGAAGTGGTCTGCGATTACATCGCCGGCTGTGACGGCTTTCATGGGCCAAGCCGCCGGGCCATGCCGGAAAACGTGCTGAAGGAGCATGAGCGGGTTTATCCGTTCGGCTGGCTCGGCATCCTCACCGATACCCGCCCGGTCGCCGACGAGCTTATCTACGTCAATCACTGGCGCGGCTTTGCGCTCTGTTCCATGCGTTCGATGACGCGCAGCCGTTATTACATCCAATGCGCCTTCGATGAGAATTTGGACGAATGGACCGACGACCGTATCTGGGACGAGTTGCGCGTGCGCCTGCCCGCCGACGCCGCCGAGAGCATCGAAATGGGCCCCTCCATCGAAAAAAGCATCGCGCCGTTGCGCAGTTTTGTTGCCGAGCCCATGCGCCATGGGCGCTTGTTTTTGGCCGGCGACGCCGCCCACATCGTGCCGCCGACGGGGGCCAAGGGCTTAAACCTTGCGGCCTCCGACATTCATTTTCTGTCGAACGCGCTGATCGCCTTTTACCAAGACGGCCAGACCGATCTGATGGACTCATATTCCGAAAAATGCCTGGACCGCATCTGGAAGGCGGAGCGGTTTTCCTGGTGGATGACCACGGTGCTGCACCGCTTCCCCGACCAGAACAGCTTCGATAGGGGCGTCCAGTTAGCGGAGTTGGATTACCTCACCAGCTCCGAGCCTGCGCAAGCGGCGTTTGCGGAGAATTATGTCGGACTGCCGTTTGAATAGGGGGAGCTAGCCGCCCGCCTTCGGCATCAAATCCATGTGCTGCAGGAGCCCGATGAAGGTGGCCAGCTTATCGCGGCGGTAGGCGTCTGCGTCCATCTCGCTAAAGTCATAAAAGCCCTTGCCGGTTTTGAGGCCGAGATCGCCGGCTTGCATTTTGTCGGCAACAATTTGAGGCGGGGCGAAGCGGGGGTCTAGCTTTTCGGCCAGATAATTGCCGGCGTGGTAAAGGATGTCGACGCCGCCGTAATCGGTGAATTCCACAAAGCCCATGGTGGCGTAACGGATACCGAAACCGGTGCGTACCGCCTTGTCGATATCTTCTGGCGTGGCGACGCCTTCTTCGACCATGCGGGCCGCCTCGTTCATGGCGCCGGCTTGAAGGCGCGGCACGATATAGCCGGGCGACGCGTTGCAGCGTACCGGCACTTTTCCTATGGATTCCAGAAGCGCGGTGAAGCGGGCGATCACTTCCTCGGAGGTTTGCGCTGATGGGCTGACTTCTACCAGGGGGATCAGATAGGCCGGGTTGAGGAAATGGGCGTTGAGGAAATTTTCCGGGCGCGCCGTGTGTTCGGCCAGCTCCGTGGACAGCATGGTGGAGGTTGTAGAGGCCAGGATGGCAGCCGGGGCCAATGCGCTGGCGCGCCCGAGGGCATCGGCTTTGGCATCCATGGTTTCGGTGACGCCCTCGAAGATATATTCGGCGGCGGCGAGGACGGTTTCCGCCTCGGCATACGGGGCAAGCTCGATGCGGTCCAGCACGGCGGGAATGGCACTTGCATCCAGAACGCCGAGGCCGGCCAGGAATTGCAGGTTCTCGGCAATCTCGGCGTGCGCTTCGGTCAGCAGCGCCTCCGGTTCTGCCCGTTCCTTGAAATCCAGGATGGTGACTTCGTGGCCGGAATAAGCGAAGGCGTGGGCGATGCCGCGCCCCATGCGCCCGGCGCCGAGGGCCACGATGGCGGTCATGCATCGAAGCCCGATTGCAGGAGCGCCGCCAGCTCCTCCCGGCTGAACCCATCCAGGCCGAGGCTCGCCAAAGTGCGCCCGGTGGCCTTGAAGTCGGTGCCGGTGATGGCGCTGCCGATGGCCAGAAAACCGTTGATCAGGGGCAGATCGAGCCCCGCCAACTGGCCGAGAGATGCCATCAATGACAGGCCCAGCCTTGTGTCTTCGATCATATAGCGGTGGCTGAGAAGATCGATGTTTTCGCGCCAATCGCCACTGTCGGTCAGTCGCTCGTGGGACGCGTTGCCGTACATCCATTCGTCGCGGGCATCATCGTAGTGATCGGCCAATGGGAAGTGCGGCGCACCGTAGCCCAAGGCCTCGCGAAGCGCCATGCGTTCTGCGTCAAGGGCATCGGTGGTGCGCCGGATCGATGGCTGGGTGCCTTCATTGTGGATGTCCCATTCATCGAAATGCTCCAGCGGCCCGGCATTCATAATGATCAGCGGTGGATGGATGATCGGCCCGGCATTCATCAGCGCGCCGCTGAGCACATCGGTGAGCGGTTCCGCCGGATAAACCTTGCCGATTACATCCAGCGCGCGGCTAGTTTGGTTGGCCGGAAAGACGCCGGTGGGCAGGCGCGTGGCATAGACGCTAATGCGCACATGGCCGGCGTCCTGTTTGCGCGCCAGATACGGCAAGGTCCCTGTTTCGGCGAAGGCAGCTTTGGCATTGTTGCCGGCGTCCCGGGCGGCCTGGGCGAACATGATCGATCCCAAGGTGCCGGGCGGCAGGAACGCCACCTGGCCGTCTTGCCAATGGGGCGCCAGAACCTGGCTCAAATCCTCGTGGGCGGTCGATGGCAGCGGAATAACCACCAGCTCGGCACCTGCCATGGCTTCGCCCACATCGCCAGTGGTGAGCGCGATCTTCACATCGCGGCTGCCTTGCCAGTCGGTGAGGGTGATGGCGGGTGTAAGCTGGGTAGTATCGCGCCGCCAGAAACGCACCCGGTGCCCGGCCTCGGTCAGATGCGCCGCCGCTGCGTAACAACCATGACCGCCGCCGATGACCGCGATCTCCATGATTACTTCAGAGCCGCCCGGAAATCGTCACGGATCTGGGCGCCGTGCATCATCCGGTAATCCATTTCCGGCGGCGGGCCGGGTTCGATTTTGAGGGCGGCGAATACCGGGCCTTCGGCCTGAAGAAGGCTGCTGAGGCTGTTTTGAAAATCATCCAGCTCGGAAAATTCGGATGCGCTGGCATAACCGGCGGCGCGGGCGAAACCGGCGAAATCGGCGTTGCCGGCGCCCGGGATGGCGTGTCCGCCATTGGCCTCGTAGGTGCCGTTTTCGGCAACGAAATGGATCAGGTTCTTGGGCGCCTGGCCGGCGATCGTAACCAGACTGCCCATATTCATGAGCAAGCTGCCGTCACCGTCGAGCACCACCACGCGCCGGTCCGGCATGCCGATGGCGAGGCCGAGGGCGTGGCTGGAGGCCAGATCCATGGCGCCGGTGAAGATGTAGTTGAGCGGGCTGGGGCGTAATTTGATCCAGTCGAAGGCGGTCGTGTAGACGGCAACGACAACCGTGTCGTCACTCAATTGATCGGCCAAAATTTCCAAACATTCGTTGCGCTTCATCATTGCCCTATTCCGCCTCCGGGCTCTGCCCGATCAGGAGCGCGGTGGGGCGTGATGTCTTATAAGCGGCCTCGATGGCCGGTGCGATCAGGGCCACGTCTTCCTCGGTTTCAATCAGGGCGCGGGGGATGCCCATGGCGTCCAGGATCGGCTCGACAATGCGGACGCCGTAATTGCGGGCTTCAGATGGCGCCTCGCCGGCTTGTTTGCCCAACAGGCCGACCATCAGGCAGATGGGTATTTCATATTCGACTCCGACGGCGCGGATGGCGTTGATGGAATCCAAAAAGCCGGTGTTCTGGATTAAAATCAGCGCCCGCTCTCCGGCAAAGGACAATCCAGCCGAGATACCGATGCATTCGTCCTCCTTACAGACATTGATATGGCGGAGGTTGGCGTCGTTCGATATTGGCCTCAGGAGCCCGTCGCTGGTGGTGATGTCGGGCACCGTGATGACGGTACCGACGCCGGCGGATTTTACCGCGGCGATGATGCTGGCCCCCCGGACGGGATCGGAGGTGGGTCTGGCGTCACTCACCGGGCGCCGGGCCTGATATCTGGCGTTTGCCGCGGCTCAATTGGATGGCAAAGGTGGCGACAACCAGGGCCACGCCGACCACATAGGTTTGTATCAAAAGCGCGCCCTCGATATCGAACACGAAGCGGATCAGGCGGTCAACGGGCAGCAACAGGCAGGCCGCCGCAACGCCCAGCATCAGCCGCTCCACCGGGATGGTGTCCATCAGGCCGCGTGATTCCAGGAACGCCGCCCAGGCGATGACGCCGACCACGCAGGCGAACACGGTGGCCACGATATCGAACATTGAGCCGTCGAGCAGCAGCGGCGTATAGACGAACAGGAACGGCATCACCAGGATCATCGAGGCCAGACGTAGGGCTTCGAACCCGGTTTTCACCGGATCGGACTGGGCGATGGCGCTGGCCGCGTAGGCCGCGAGAGCCACCGGCGGCGTCACGGCCGATACCACGGCAACCCAATAGCTGATCATGTGGGCGGCCATGGATGGCACGCCAAATTCGGTCAACGCGCCAACCGCGAAGATCGCCAGGATTACATAGGAGGCGACGATGGGCAGGCCCATGCCGATGATGTAACCGGCGACGATTACCCAGAAGATGGTCAGTGGCAGCAGCCCGAAGCTCAACTCCACCAGAAGCCCGGACACGCGGCCCGGCAGATCGCTTTGCGTGGCGCTGGACAGCAAGATGCCAAGGACGCCGGCGATGGAGCCCACCACCAGCACGTTCTTCGCGCCCGCTTCCATGGACACCCAGACATTCTTGGCCACTTCGGCAAAGGCCGCCCACAGGCTGGCGCCAGCGCCGACATTTTGGGCGACATCATCGCCATACACTACGGCGGGCATCCCGGCGGCGCGTCCGGCGACCAAAATTTCGATAATTTTCAGAACCAGATAGGTGATCATCACCCAGAACAGCGCGTGGCCGGCCGATAGCCCGATGAAATCATCCACCAGCCAGATGAAGGGCCCGCCCACGCTCTCGCCAAGGAAATAAACAAAGACGCCGACCAGCAGCGATGCGCCCAGCAAATGCTTGCCGATAAAGCCGGAATAGGGTGTTCGGACGGTGGTTAAAAGATCCGCTGCGCGCAGCATGACGATCAAGACAATCGTCTTGGCCGCCGCCAAAAACGCCGAATCGCCGATCACCAGATAATAAACCATCACCGGGATCGGCATCAAAAGATGCAGCCTTGGCAGGATATTGCTCCACGGCGGCAACTCTTCCACCGGGACGCCGTGCAATCCATTGCGCACCGCCCGCAAATAAACGATCAGCCCGACCGAAAGATAATAGAGGATGGCCGGAATGAGGGCGATCTTGACCACGTCCAGATAGCTCGTCTCGGTCAGTTCTGCCAATAGAAACGCGCCGGCGCCCATAATTGGCGGCATATAGGCGCCGCCGGTGGAGGCCGCCGCTTCAACGGCGCCGGCAAATTCCGGCTTGTAGCCGACTCGCTTCATCAACGGGATGGTGAAGGTGCCGGTGGTCACCACGTTGGCAACGCCGGAGCCGGAGATCATGCCAAACAGACCGCTCGAGGTGACCGCCGCAATGCCCGGCCCGCCGGTGCGCTGGCCGGTCAGCCGGTAGGTTGCGTCGATGATGAACGAGCCGAGCCCGGTTTTTTCCAGGAACGCGCCGAGGATGACGAAAATCACCACGTAGGTTGCGAACACATCCATGATCAGCCCGGTGATGCCGTCGGTGGCCAGCATCAAAAATTCCATCACCCGCTCGAACGGAAAGCCGGGATGGTTCAACAGGCCGGGCATCACCTCGGCAACGGGACGGAAGGAATAGATGAAAAACAAAAATCCGATCAGCGGGATGATCGGGCCGACCACGCGCCGTGCCACATCAAAGGAGACGGCGGCCAGCATGCCGGAGAAAAAGACCACCGGGGCCGGCACCGGGCCGCCGATGCGCTCGGTCAGCTCCTGGGCCGAGGATATCCACCAAATGGTGACCGAGATTGCCGATAGCAAAAACAGGTAATCGGAAATCGACGGATTGTTACCCGGTTTTTTGACCAATGCTTCGTAAAGATAGATGGCGACACCGATTGCGCCGCCGACGATGGCGACTATAGCCACGTCCGTTCCGGCAAATTCGCGCCACAATTCGACCGGATTGAAGAACTGCCAATAGCCCCAGACCGCGAGCAAGGCGGTGACCGCGGTGATATCGAAGAAGCCGAAAATTTCATCCAGCCAGACCCAGCCATCGCGGATGGATTTCTTGCGGCCCATGAACAACAGCAGCGAGAGCACCATGACGCCGACCATGAAGGTACCCTTGAACACTTCGGCGACCGGCGGGCCGAAAAACGAGATATGCAGGAAGAAATAGGAAAACGCGACACCGGCCACCGACAGGAAAACGCGCGCAAAACCGGTCAGCGTCCGGGGCTGGGACATTTCCTCGGCAACCAGGCCGATTTTCATTAATACCGAAAGGGTTCCGCCAGCCATACCGATCTATCCCCGATTTCTGCCAACTGTACCATAGGCCAAAAAGGGTGCGCGAAGGGAGCGGTGCTCCCTTCGCGCATTATACAGAATATTGAGCACGCTTTGCTCAAATACCGGTATTAGAATCCCTTGATAAGTTCGGCCGGTACATTGACGCCGCGCTCTTTCCAATAGCGGGCGGCCGCCGGATGGACCCACATCTTATGGGCTTTGAGCGCTTCGAAATCGCCGCTCAGAGTTTTCCAATAGCCCGCCGTCGATGCCAGCTTCTTCAGGTTCGCCGGGGTCGCGGCGATCTTGACCATGTTGTAGATGGCGTCGTCGGACATCTGCTTGTGAGCATACCAAAATACCGGATAAGCAAACGAACGCGCCGGCTCGGTCATGCCTTTGACGTCCTTTTGCACCGGAATTGTTGTCGGTGCATAGAACTTGTAGGCCGAGGTCAGTTTCTTCTGTTCGGCCGCGGTCATGGAAATGTAGCGCACCGGCTTGCGGAGCGACAATTCGGTCAGCGCCGGGATTTTAAAGGGCGCGCCGGCGGAGCAGAAGACATCAATCTGACGGTCACCCAAGGCACGTCCCGACGCCGCAAAGCCGAGATAGCGGGGCTTGATCTGGTCCAACAGGCCGAGACCCTTGAAGATGTTCGTGCAGTTGACGTTACTGCCCGAACCCTTGGACAAAAGATTGACCACTTTGCCCTTCATGTCGGAGAAGGATTTGATCGGGCTGCGCGCCAGAACGGCAACGATCTGGGTCTGTGAGCGCACATTGGCGACCACCCGGAAATCCCGGTTGATGCCGTCTTTTTTGAAAAGGCCGACGCCGTACCAGGACTGATAAGACTGAACCACATGGCCCCACGCGGTGGCGAAATCGCCAAGACCGACGCGGCGCACGTTATCGACCGAACCGTTGGAGGGCGAATATTGGAACTTATAATTTTTGCCCTTCAATTCCTTGTTGATCAGCTGGGTGCCGGCCGAAACCGCCGGATGCCAGCCGCCGCCCGAGGGACCGCCGCCAAAACGGTAGGTCTGCGCGTCGGCCACGCCGGCGATGGCAATAGCGCCGCCGGCAAGAGCTAATGTTTTAAGCAAATACATAATGATCTCCCTGTTTAAATAAAAATGCACCGGCCTGATTTTATTTGTTGTTATTGGCCGTGGCGACAACGTCTCACAAATATATTTTCCGTTCAACGCCTTATTGGCCTGAACACCTCAACCGGCGGCGGACTCTTTAAGCGGAATTCCTCCCGCCTCGACCCACTTATAGCGGCAATCCAACTCCGGCGAAAGCGGCCGGCGCATATCGTTGGAAAGCGCAATCCACATGCGCAACAGATGCCGTTTCAGGGCCGGATCGTCATAGTCTTCGAAGGCGTCGCGGGCATGCATGGTGGTGTGATTGTTGACCAGTTGGATATCGCCCTCTTGCAGCCGAAAGGAAACCTGTAGCTCGGGCCGGTTGGCGATCTGTTGCACCAGATCCAGGCATTCGGTCTGCGCGTCGGTGATCGTGTATTCGGCCCCGAAACGCTCGCACGATTGCAGGTATTGGCGTGACGTGAAGCGCGAGGTGACCTGGCCATCGGCGGCCGAGAACATCGGGATGGCGTACCAGGGCTGCTCGCCGTCCGGCTCCTCGTCTCGCCAATCCAGATGGAATGGCTGATAGGTGACGTCCAGTAAATCCGGGCGCTCCCGGCGAAGCACATTGTGCACCGTGAGCGACGATACCAGGTGGCTCTCGCCGCCCGATTTGGCCTGATGCAGGCAAAACAGGCCGAGCACATCCACCGGCAAAAGATCGCAATGGAAATCCATGCGCTGGGCGGTCTGATAGCCGCGCGCCGAGGGATCGTCGTAGGAGCGGTCCTCGTCGAGCACATGGCCGAGCAAATGGCCCCGGTCGTTCTGGGAAACCGGGCTTCCGATATGGACGCCAATGCCCCAATAGAGCAATTCGCATTCGGCGTCGGAATATTTGTCCCTTGGAATGCCGCGCAGCACGCGAAAGCCGAGGCCGTTTTGTACTTCGGGCAACAGCGCCGCCAATTCCGCCGCGCAAGCGTTCAGCGGAAAATCCTCTTTGCCGAACGGGATTTGTAATCCGGCCTTTTGTACATGGCGGAGCGCGGCGTCCAGATCGGCCAGGGCTTCGGCGCTCAAATGACGGATCCAGTCTTCGTCGCCGGCTTGGATATCGGGGCCCAGCCAGGCTCCCGGGTCGGTAATCTCGGCGCTGATTTGCTCGGTCATGGGTGGTCCTAATTTGGGGCTAAACCTGATGCGCGCCGATACTAAGCCGCCGGTCCTTGCCCGGCAAGGCAGGCGGAGTGCCGTTTATTACGGCTGTCGACACCGACGCCGCTTCCCGTTAACGTGGTGACATATTTATTCGGGGAGGTGCTAGAGCCATGCTTTCATTTCATTCCGGGATCAGCCACGCGGTGAATACCCAGTCTGCGGTGCGCGAATGCGTGGACAACGCCTTCGGCGAGGGCGGCGGCGCGGATTGCTCGATTTTGGTTATCCACTCCACGGTCGGCCATCAGTTCCCGCAAATGCTGGCCGCCGCGAAAGAAGCCTGCCCCGATGCCAGCGTCATCGGCTGCACCGGCTCCGGCGTCATCGGGCGCGAAGGGGTGTCGGAGAAAATGCGCGCTATGGCGGTCATGGCCATATCGGGCGACGAATGCACCGTCTCTTGTGCCGGCGGCCTCAATGGCGGCAATTCAGAAGAACTCGGCAACCAAGTGGCCGGCAAGGTGAAGCAGCAGTTGAGCGGCATCAATATGCTTTACGTGTTGAGCGCTGGCATTGATCTTTCCGGTGACAAGGTGATCGACGGGATCGAAAGCGTGTTCGGTGCCGACATTCCCATCTTCGGCGCGACTTCTGCCGATAACGGCAAGGCCAAGGGCACCTTCCAGTTTCACGGCGAACAAGTGATGGAAGACGGCTTGATCATCGTCGGCTTTGCCGATCCGACGTTGGAAGTCATCATGGGTGTTCATCATGGCTCGGTTCCATTGGAGGGAATGGAATTCGTGGTGACCAAATCCAAGGACAATGAAATCATCGAATTTGATGGTGAGCCTGCGTGGCCTGCGTTGATGGCCAAAGTCGGATTGCCCCCCGAATCAGAGGCGGCGGAAACATTGCCGATTACGGGCCTCGGCGAAACGCTCGATGCCGCTGACCAAGAAGATTATGACAATCCACAAATTCTCCGCGTACCGATAAAAATTTCAGAGGATCACCAAAGTTTTTTCGTGCCTGTCTCGGTGGCGGAAGGAACAAAATTGACGCTTATGCAGCGGGATGAACAGCGTATTTTTGATGGCGTTGATCGCATGATGGAACGAATGAATGTTGATCTCGATAGCCGCAAGCCGCTTGCCGTTTTCCAGGCTGACTGCATGGCCAGAGGACGGTTGATGTTCAACCGCGTCCTCAAAGATGAAATCATCACCAAGATGCAGCTTCCCATCTCGGATGACGAAAGCGTGCCATGGCTGGGCGTCTACGGCTATAGCGAGTATTGCCGGTTTGGCGGCAAAAACCGTTTCCACAGCTACACCACGTCGCTGTTTTCGATCGTGCGAAACGAAGCCTAGACGGTTCCGCCGCTTAAGCATTTCCCATGCGATCTTAGTTCCTGGTAATGTGCGGGAATGGACGGCAATACAAAGAAGCGTACCTTTGACGAGATGGCGGCAGCGCTTGCCAAATTGGAGGCGGAAGCCGGCCAGCAATTGGTGATGCAGCGTGACCTGATCCACGCCAAGGACCGGGTCGACGACGAACTGATGCGCTTCAAGTCCATTCAGGGCTATATCTCCGGCGCCCTGGACGTCGAAATCGAGGAAGATTTTTATCAGCTGACATTGGAAGCGGTGATCGAGGCTTTCGAGTTCGAGATTGCCATGTTTTTCCTGCCATGCGACGAGCCCGATTGTATGCGCGTGGCGGCCCAGTTCGGCCTGGATGATGTGCCGGAGACAATTGCGTTCGAGCGCGGCTGGCTCGCCGGTCAGGAGAGCCAAATCATCGGCAAGGACGGCGGCGCGTTGGAGGCCTGGGCCGATATGGGGTTGGATCACGCCATCCTCTGCCCCTTTTTCGGCAAAAGCGGCGAGATGGCCGGGCTGATACTTGGTGGTATTTCGGTGGACAATGCCGGCTTCTATGAGCCGATCACGGACAAATCCGTCTCCGCCTATACGGTCATGGTTCAACAGGTCGCCGCCATCTGGAATACCCGCCAACTTACCGGCGAGATGCGCAAACAAAATGCCAAGCTGGAAGTGGAAATGGGCAAAGCTCTCCTCAGTCAGCAGGATTTGATCAAAACCAAGGATCAGGTCGATGATGAATTGATGCGCTTCAAATCTATTCAGGATTTTATTGCCGAGGCGCTGACCACTGGTACCGTCGACGAATTTTATGTGGCGACCTTGGAGGCCATCATCGGGGCGTTTGAATTGGAAGTTGCTCTGTTCTTGAGGAAAGACGAAGAGACTGAAAAATTGGTGGTGGCCGCCGAGTTCGGCTTTGAGGATGCGCCGGGCGCGCTGGATTATGAGGCGGCCTGGTTCGGCGCCGACGAGGGGCGCATTGCCGGCGCCGGCGACGATATTTTGGCCGCCTGGCCCGGGCTCAACCTCCATCAAGCGATCATCTGCCCGTTCCGCGATCGGGACGGCGATTTCGCCGGCGTCGTCCTCGCCGGGATAACCACCGACAGCACCGACTATTACGACGCCATCAAGCCCGAGCTGACCGCCGCCTTCTCTGTGATGGTGCAGCAGTCCGGTGCCATGTCCATCACCCGCGAGCTGAACGAGGAAATTCAGCGCCAAAATCTGCGTCTGGTGGATTTGACCTCATCCTATAGCCGCTTCGTGCCGTTCGAATTTCTGGAACTGCTAGAGCGCAACTCCATCGAAGACATCGACGCCGGCGATAATGCCAGCTTGGATGTGAGCGTCCTGTTTTTCGATATCCGGGGCTTTACCATGCTGACCGAAAAGTTGGGGCCGGCGCCCACCTTCGCCTGGCTCAACGATGTGCTGAGCATCATGGAGCCGCTGATCGCCGCCGAGCATGGTTTCATCAATCAATATCAAGGCGATGCCATCATGGCCCTGTTTCCGGGGCCGGCGGACGGCGCGCTGCGCTGTGCTGAAGCGATGATGCGTGCCGGAATGGAATTCAATGCGCGCCAGCAGGAGGCTGGCGGCGAAACGGTCGCCTTTGGCCTTGGAATCAATTCGGGGCCGCTGCTGCTGGGCGCCATCGGCAGCGAGAACAGGCTCGATTCCAATGTGGTCGGGGATACCGCCAACTTGGCCGCCCGCACCGAAAGCTTGACCAAGCATTACCGCGTGCCGTGCATTTTCACCGCCCACACCCATGCGCGAACGGAAGCGATCGGCAATCACAAAGTCCGTGACTTGGACAACGTCATTGTCCAGGGCCGCGAAAGTGCCGTGCAAATATTCGAACTGATGCTCGATGCCAGGCCGGCGCCTGAGGATTTCGCCGCCGCCCTCGATCTATACCGCCGGGGGGAATTCAACGGCGCCGGTGATGCGTTCGAAAATTACGCCGCTGCCAATCCGTACGATGGAGCGGCCCTTGTGTATCTGGAAAGATGCAAGGCACACGCGGAAATGCCGCCCGCCAACTGGACCGGCGTCACCGTGATGGATGAAAAGTAACTACCCCATATCCGGAGCCGGCATATCCGGGCGGATGGCTTCGTAGGCGATACCGATGGCCAGCAGTTTCCGGTCGGTGCCCAAGGGGCCGTCGAAGCCAATGGCGGCGGGTAGCCCGCTTGGTGTGAGACCGGCGGCGACCGTGAGGCCGGGGCTGCCGCCGATGGAGGCCGGCTGCACGTTGTGCCCGGACGCGGCGAAGTCGGAAATATCCTTGCCCCGGTGGCGGTGGACGCCCGGCTCCTGCAATTTGTAGGGCAGGTTGAGGGTTGCTGGAAACACCAGCGCGTCCAGATTGTTGCCTGCGAAACAATCGGCGTAGGATTTTTGTAAAGCTGGGCGCAACTGTTCCATGGTGATGCGGTAATCGTCTTCGGATATGGCCTTCGCGCCCCTAAGACCGTTCAGCACGGGCCCAAGCCCGCTGGCAGCGATCTCATCAATCAACGTATCGATGGCAACCCCGGTCCCGGCTTCGGCGAGGTAGCGGGGCAGGGCGCGCACCACCTCGTACATGGCGATATGCGGGCCAATGCCGGCGACCGCCTCTTCCAATCCGGGAATGCTTACATCAATGATCTCGGCGCCGGCATCGGCCAGGCGCCGCATCTCTTCGTCGAAGACGGCCAGAATACCGGCATCGGCGTCGGTGCAGAAATAATCCCGCTCGACGCCTAATCGAAGGCCCTTCAAATGCACCGGCAATAAACCATCCTCGCCCGAAATGATGCCATCCAACAGCGCCAAGTCAGCTACGCTACGGGCCATTGGGCCGGGGGTATCGCGGGTCCACGATAGGGGCACCACGCCCGATTGTGAGTAGCGCCCCATGGAGGGCCGGAAGCCATCGATGCCGCACCAGGCGGCCGGGTTGCGGACGCTGCCGCCGGTATCGGTGCCGAGCCCGGCGGGCGCTATGCGGGCGCCAATGGCGGCGGCGGTGCCGGTGGAACTGCCCGCCGGCGAGCGCTCCTCATCATAGGGATTGCGGGCAGCGCCGTGGGCGCCATAGATAGTCTCGCCGCCATCTTCGGGTTTGGTGATACCGGGCGAAAAAGCCAGCTCGTGCATGTTGGTCTTAGCCATAATGACCGCGCCGGCATCCCGTAGGGCGCGCGTCACCGGCGCATCGCGCCTGGCCAAATTGCCGGCCAGCGCCGGTGTCGCGGCGGTGGTGGCAAATCCAGCGACATCGATATTGTCTTTGATCACGACAGGCACGCCGTGCAAGGGGCCAAGCCGTGCGCCTTCGGTTTTAATTTGGTCGGCTTCTTCGGCTTGCTCAAGAAACGTATCCGCATCGAAGCCAACGAGGGCATTTATCGATTGCGCCGCCTGGGCTTCGGCGATCAAGGCTTTGGCCAATTCGGCGGCGGTTACCGCGCCCCCCTTGATCGCGGCGGCGGCTTCGCTGGCGGTTAGTGTGGTCAGGTCCATGGTTGCCTCCCGTCTAGGCGGGTTTTGCCGTCGGGCCTAATTTTGGCTGGGGTGGGAGGATTCGAACCTCCGAATGCCGGCATCAAAAGCCGGTGCCTTAGGCCACTTGGCTACACCCCATTTTCGCATTGATGCGGGCGCAATGTAAACGCGATCACCGCCCTCGGCAACCGTCTAACCGCTGGCCAATTTTGTCGCCGCCACCCACCAGTCGGGCTGGTCCGTTTGCAGCCTTTTGGCGGCGCTTTTGGCGGCGCCCAAATCATCGAAAAGCCCGAAGCAGGTGGCGCCGGAGCCGGACATGCGGGCCAGATGGGCGCCGGCGGCGTCGAGGGCGGTCAGCACATCGCCGATCACCGGGGCCAAGGCCGTTGCGGCCTCGGCCAGATCGTTCCGCCGCGCCGCCAGAATTTGCGCAAAAGCGGCGGCGTCCCGAGGGGCATCTGTGAAGCGGGCGGCCTCGGAGAAATCACCGGTGCGCGCGGCGAAGACATCGGGCGTCGATAGGGCCACGCCGGGATTGACCAGCACAAGGCCGTAGGCGGGAAGGGGTGGCGCCGGGCTCAATTGTTCGCCGATGCCGCCGGCGAAAGCGGTCTCGCCTGCCAGGCACATGGGCACGTCGGCACCGAGTGTCGCCGCCAATTTGAGCATGGCGTCCGCGTCCCAGGGGATTTGCCAAAGCTTGGTCAGGGCTTTTAGCGCCGCCGCCGCGTCCGCCGAGCCACCGCCGATACCGGCGGCGATGGGCAGGTTCTTGGTCAGGCTTATGTGGGCGCGTTCCGGCACCCCGGCGTAATCGGCCAGCGCGCGGGCGGCTTTCAGCACCAGGTTGTCGACCGGATTTTGCGCACCTGCTTGCAGCACACCGGCGAACGGCCCGTCGATTTCGAGTCGTAAGGTTTCGGCGGACCGGGCGGTGATCTCATCGCCAATTCCAGCGAAGGCAATCAGCGTATCCAATGTATGAAAACCGTCGGCGCGCTGGCCGGTGACGTGCAGATAAAGATTGATCTTGGCCGGCGCCTCGGCAGTGACCGCCTCGCTCATCCGTCTTTCAGGCCATTGCGCAGTTTGGTTTTGATTTTGCCGATCTGGTCGTTTTCCGGCTCCAGCGCCAGGGCGCGCTCCCATTGGAAGCGGGCCTCGTTGCGCCGGCCCACCTTCCAATAGACGTCGCCCAGATGGTCGTTGATGGTCGGGTCTTCCGGGCGCAGCACGACGGCCCGCTCCAGATGCTTGACGGCGCCGTCGATATCGCCGAGCCGATAGAGAACCCAGCCCAGGCTGTCGACGATATAGCCGTCCCGGGGGCGCTTTTTGACGGCGGTTTCGATCATCTTGCGCGCCCGGTCCAGGTTCTTGCCGTTCTCTACCCAGGAATAACCGAGATAGTTGAGCACGAAGGGCTGGCCCGGCGACAATTCGAGGGCTTTCAGAAAATCGGCCTCGGCCATTTTCCAGTTCTTGATGCGCTCATTGGCGATACCGGCGGTATAGAGCAGCGACCAGTGCTGGCGCTCCAAGTTCGGGATGCGTGCCTTGGCGTCGGCATAGGCGCGGGACGCCTCTCGGTAGCGCTTGCGCCGGCGCAAGATATCACCCAAGCGGACCAGCGCGTCGTAGCGATTGGGATCGGCGCGGGCCATGGCGCGCAATTCCTGCACGGCGTTATTGGCCTGATCCAAGGTATCGAAATTGTCGGCAATGCGAAGGCGTGCGGTCCAGGCATAGCCCGGGTCCTTGGCGATCTGCCGGTAGGCTTTGATGGCGTCGGCGTTGCGTTGTTGCGATTCCAAGGTCTCGGCGATCAATAGGCGGGCCAAGGTGAATTCCGGCTTCATGCGAACGGCGAGCTGTACCAGAATCAGCGCTTGCCGCGAATTTTGCTGGCGCACCGAGCCAGCCAGGCTGAACAATGCCTCGGCGGCGCCATCGTTGGCGTCGGCGACGGCGGCGTCCGGCTTTTCGCCTGCATCCAAGCGCTTGTAGGCGGCGCCTAGCATGGTCGATGCGGGTTGCGCCTTCATATAGATGTCATAAAGGGCGCGGGCGTCCGCCGAACGGCCGGCGCGCTCCAGGAAATTCCCGTAAAGTTGGGTCAGCCGGAGATTGGGACCACGTCGCCGTGCAATGGCTGCCTTAAACTGGGCATCTGCCTTTTCAGGTTCGCCCTTGAGCACATTGATCAGCGCCGAATGAACGCCGAACAAGGCAACGAACGCCTTGTTGTCGCCTTTCGCGTCGATCTCGGCCTCGGCCTCGTCATAGCGTTTCAGCCCGGCCAGAACCCAGGCCCGTAAGAGCGGCCGGGTAAACAAATTTAGCCCCGTCTTGGGCAGCGCCGCCAGCGCCGCTTCCGCGTCGCCTAAGCGGTCGCCGCGCATATCTTCCAGCGCCGCCAGCAGCTTGGCCAGATTGCTGGACTGGCCCTTGGTATCGGTGAGGCTTTTCGTGAATGTCAGGGCTTCGTCGATGCGGCCTTCGGTGATCAGCAAGATTGCTACCCGGCGCATGATGCCCTTGTTGCCGGCGAAGGTCTTGAGGGCTGTGCGGTAATATTCGATGGCGGCGTCCGGGTCGCGCGCATATTGGGCGTGGCGGCCGGCGAGGTAGCTGCCGAGGGGCGATTCCGCGACGTCCGGCTTTGCCGGTTCCACAATCAGTGGTTTGGCGATTGCCGGCAGCCCGCCAATGGTCAGGCCGAGCAATGCGGCGGCGGCGATCAGGCTCAAGCGGCGGCGTATATTCTTTTGGCGAAGGTTCAAGCCCAAGACATTGTCTCCAAATGAGGCAGGATTGGGCACAGTCTAACGCCGGGTGAGATATTCCTCAATCTTGAAACCCGCCGATCACGCCAACTTGCGAAAATTTTATCGCCGCCTAAATCCATTTGTGAGTTCATGACCTGGGCTACATATTCGGATAATTGGGGCCGCCGCCGCCCTCGGGCACCACCCAGTTAATGTTCTGGCCCGGATCCTTAATGTCGCAGGTTTTGCAATGAACGCAGTTTTGAGCGTTGATCTGCAGGCGCGGCTTGCCCTCTTCTTCGACAAATTCATAGACCCCGGCGGGGCAAAAGCGCACCTCGGGCCCGTCATAGTCGGCCAGATTGACCGCTAACGGCGCATCCAGATCTTTTAGCTGCAAATGAACCGGCTGGTCTTCTTCGTGGTTGGTATTGGAAAGATACACCGAAGACGGCTTGTCGAAGGTGATCTCGCCGTCCGGCTTCGGGTATTCGATTTTGCGCGCGCCCGCGGCCTTTTGCATTGTCTCGTGATCGGCGTGGTGGTGCAGGGTCCAGGGCGCGTGGCCGGCGAACAGATAGGTGTCGATGGCCGACAGGACAAGCCCTGCCCACAGGCCCCAGCGGAACGACGGTCGGATATTGCGCACTTTTTTCAGCTCCGCCCACAGCCAGCTTTGTTTCAGGCTGGAAGGGTAGGCGGTTAATTCGGGCCTGGCACCGGCATCGGAGCCGAGCGCATCGAAGGCCGCTTCGGCGGCAACCATGCCTGATTTTATCGCCGTGTGGCTGCCTTTGATCTTGGCCACGTTCATGAACCCGGCGGCATCGCCAATCAGCGCGCCGCCAGCAAAACATAGATCCGGTATCGATTGAAAGCCACCTTCGATCAGCGCCCGCGCCCCATAGGCGATGCGCCGCCCGCCTTCCAGCAAGGGCTTGACCGTGGGATGCAGCTTGAAGCGCTGCATTTCATCGAACGGGCTGAGATAGGGATTGGCGTAATCAAGCCCGATGACAAACCCCACCGCCACCTGATTATCTTCGAGATGATAAATGAACGAGCCACCGTAGGTATCACTTGTCAGCGGCCAGCCGATGGTGTGGACGACATGTCCGGGTTTGTGTTTTTCCGGCGCCACCTCCCAAAGCTCCTTGATGCCAATGCCATAGGTCTGCGGATCGGAATTTTTGTCGAGGCCGAAGCGTTCGATCAGGGTTTTGGAGAGCGAGCCCCGGCAGCCCTCGGCGAACAATGTATAGGCGGCGTGCAATTCGACGCCGGGCTGGTGGTTCGGGCCCGGCTCGCCGTCCTTGCCAATCCCCATATCGCCGGTGGCAACGCCCTTCACCCGTCCGGCATCATCGTACAAAACCTCGGCGGCGGCGAAGCCCGGATAGATCTCGACGCCCAGCCCTTCGGCCTGTTCCGCCAGCCAGCGGCAGAGATTGCCGAGGCTGACGACGAAATTGCCGTGGTTGTTCATGGAGGGCGGCGTCGGCAGACGGATGGCGGCGGAGGCCGTGAGATAAAGGAAGCGGTCGTCCGTTACCGGCGTGTTCAAGGGTGCGCCCAGGTTTGCCCAATCGGGCAGCAGCTCGTCCAGGGCGCGGGTTTCGGCAATGGCGCCGGACAGGATATGAGCGCCCACTTCCGAGCCTTTTTCGACAATGCAGACGCCGATCTCGCGGTCTCCTTCGGCGGCCAATTGCTTGAGCCGGATGGCGGCCGCCAGTCCCGATGGTCCGGCGCCAACGATGACGACGTCATATTCCATCGATTCCCGTTCCATGGGCGGCTTCCTTAGGCAATTGGCGGTAAATCGAACCATGTTCCGGCGCGGCGGAGGTGTCAAGTTGGGGCGCGGTCTGATACATTAAGCGCATGGCGGATACCGATCAATTGCGCGAATCCCTGGCTTGGCATCTGGAGGCCGGCGTCGATGAATGTATCGGCGAAGCGCCGGTGGACCGTTTTGCCGAATCGGCGAAGGCCATATCGGCGCCGGTTATATCCGAGGCGAAGACAGCGCCTCGGGCCGCGCCGAAGCCGGCGCCCGCGCAGCGAAGACAAAAACCCGGAGCCAGCGCGTCCGAAATAGCAGTCGAAAACGCCTGCGCGCTGGCCGGCAATGCGAATAGCATCGAGGAATTGCGTGCCGCCGTCGACCGCTTCGAAGATTGCGCTTTGCGCAAGACCGCCACCAACACAGTGTTCGCCGATGGCAACCCCAAGGCCCGCATCATGTTCGTCGGCGAGGCGCCGGGTGCTGACGAGGACCGCCAAGGAGTACCCTTTGTCGGCGTCTCCGGCCAGCTTCTGGATTTGATGCTGGCGTCCATTGGACTCGATCGGGCGCAGTTCTATATCACCAACATTGTCTTCTGGCGGCCGCCCGGCAACCGCAACCCGTCGAGCAACGAGATCGCCGCTTGCCTGCCCTTCGTTGAGCGCCATATCGAGTTGGTGGACCCGGACATTCTGGTGCCCCTCGGTGGCCCGGCGGCCAAGACCCTGCTCGCCCGCTCCGAAGGCATAACCCGCATGCGCGGCAAGTGGTTCGCCTATTCGTCGCCGAAGCTGGCGGCGCCCATCGATGCCATGCCTTTTTTTCACCCCGCCTACCTGTTGCGCTCGCCGGCTTACAAACGCGAGGCTTGGCGTGACCTTCTGGCGATCAAGGCGAAGTTGGAAGAGAACTAGCCGTCTTTCGCCGGCGCTTCGGATTTGCGTCGAAGCGGTGTTTCCCGTATGGTTCACTCCTGGAAAGTGGCCTGCGGGTGCGGTCATTTTTCGGGGCTCTTGGGGAACAAAAGTAAATTTCTGAATAGATGGTTTTACCAGTGAAACTACGGGAACTGCTCAGCGGAGTAGCCGGCGCGGCTATTCTGACGCTATTTGTGTCCGCGCCTTCTCTGGCCGCCGAAAAAACCGGCGCTGAATTGGAGACCGCGGCCTTAAAAGCCGGGGCGCCCAAAGATTGGGTGTCGGCGAGCCTGCCGTCGCTTCTGAACGAGGCCGACGCCGCCCGCTACCGGATTGTATTTGAGCTGCAAAAGAACGGCGAATGGAAAGACGCTGACAAGATTATCAAACGGATCGATGATCGCGCATTGATGGGCCACGTTTTGGCGCAGCGCTATTTGCATCCGACCAAATACCGGTCCCGCTACCGGGAGCTTAAAGCCTGGATGGCGGACTACGCTGATCATCCGGAAGCAAAGCGTATCTATACGCTGGCGCTCCGGCGGCGGCCCAAGAACTGGAAATTGCCGGTGCCGCCCGCAGCGGCCAAGGCCAACCGAAAATATGTCGCCGCCGCCTATGCCAGCAAAACCTATTCGCCGCGCAAGAATTTGACCAAAGCCCAGCGCAAGGAATATCGCGGCATCCAGCGGCGTCTCCGCTGGTATCTGCGCAAGGGCTGGACCAAGGCCTTCAAGAAGCTGATCACCGATAAGAAAAATCAGCGCCTCTATCATCCGGTCGAACTGGACCGCCAGCGCGGCCGTCTGGCCACCGGCTATTACGGCGACGGGCGTGACCGTTGGGCGCTGAACTGGGCCGAAAAGGCGACCAAGCGGTCTGGCAAATACCTCCCCGTTGTCCATTGGACCGCCGGGCTGGCCGCTTGGCGTTTGCAGGATTACCAAAGGGCCCTCGGCCATTTCGATGCGGTTGCCAAATCAGACTATTCATCCAGCTGGCTGATATCGGCGGGCGCCTTCTGGGCGGCGCGTACCAGTCTTCGGGTGCGCCGGCCACAGGATTTCAACAAATATTTGCGCGCCGCCAAGAAGCATCCCAGAACTTTTTATGGGCTGTTGGCGCACAACTTGATGGCCGATGATGCCGCCTTCAATTGGGCGCCGCCGCCGCTGGCCGGTGATGCGTTGCGCGAATTGGCCGCCGCGCCGGGCGGCCGCCGGGCCGTGATGCTGTTGCAGGTGGGCGAAGAACGCCGCGCCGAAGTGGAATTGAAAGCCCTGTTTGGGCGCACCTCGCCGGACCTGGCGCGCGCCATGTTAGCCCTGGCTGACCGCGCCCAGATGCCGTCATTGGCCATGCGTCTGGGTTCACTTTTGGTGCATTCGGGATCGGATTTGTTCGATTCAACCGCCTACCCTGCGCCGCCGCTGACCGCCAAGGATGGCGGCGTCCTCGATAGGGAATTGATTCTTGCCCTTATCCGCCAGGAATCGGCGTTCAATCCGAAGGCCAAAAGCCACGCCGGCGCCCGTGGACTAATGCAGCTCATGCCGCGCACCGCCGGTTTCGTCGCCAAGGATCGGCGCCTCGGCGGCGCCCAGCGCAACCAACTTTTCGATCCGGAACTTAATCTCAAGCTCGGTCAGAAATATATCGATATCCTGCTCGGCGATGTGCGCATCAAGGGCGATCTGTTCCGCTTGCTGACCGCCTGGAATGGCGGACCCGGCAATCTCAACAAATGGTCGCGCAAGGTTAAGCATAACGACGATCCGCTTCTGTTCATCGAAAGCATCCCGTCCCGGGAAACCCGCATATTTGTGGAGCGGGTGCTGACCAACTACTGGATTTACCGCATCCGCTTCAACCAACCGCTGGCCTCCATGGACGCTGTTGCCCGCGGTAAATGGCCCCATTATACGTCAGAGCGCGAACTGGCCGTCGAGGTGGCAGAAGATGGCCGAAATTAGCGACGCCCGCGAGTTCCTTCCGGTTAATATTGCGGTGCTGACCGTATCGGACACCCGCACCCTGGACGATGACCGGTCCGGCGACATGCTCGCCGACCGCTTGGACGGAGCTGGCCATATCTTGGCGGCGCGCGAAATCGTCAAGGACGATATCGACACTATCGCCGCCAAGCTGACGGAATATATCGAAAATTCCGATATCGATGTGGTCATCACCACCGGCGGAACCGGCGTCACGGGCCGCGACGTAACGCCGGAAGCCTTTGCCAAAGTGTGTGAAAAGGAAATCTCCGGCTTCGGCGAATTGTTCCGCATGCTGAGTTTCGAAAAAATCGGCACCTCGACCATCCAGTCGCGGGCGACCGCCGGGGTTGCCGGCGGCACCTATCTGTTTGCACTGCCCGGCTCGCCCAGCGCCTGCCGCGACGGCTGGGACGATATTCTCGTCCACCAGCTCGATTACCGTTTCATGCCCTGCAATTTCGTAGAACTCATGCCGCGCCTGACGGAGAAATAGCGCGCCTCGGGGTGGACTTGCAGAACGGCATAAGGTAACCTATATGTTACCAATATAAATGATTTAAATCAGGGAATATGTTGGCGTCAACGGTCGCAGCTATTTCGGCAACTGGTTTGATCATCTGAATGCCCAGGCTGCGGCCAAGGTGGCCATAGCTTTGGTGCGGATGGAGCAAGGTAATCTTTCCAACGCCAAAGGCGTCGGCGCCGGTGTAACCGAATACCGCATCAATTTTGGGCCGGGCTACCGGGTGTATTTTGGCAAGGACGGTGACACATTGATCATTCTTCTCGGCGGCGGTAGCAAGAAACGTCAGCGGAATGATATCGAAGAAGCCAAGGTACTGTGGCGGGAATATAAGAGACGAAAAAAGGAGGCCTGAGCGATGGCCCTGACACGGAATTTCAAGGAAACCATCCAAGCGCGGATAGAGCGTGATCCGGCGTTTCGCGAGGGGTTGCTGAAAGAAGGCGTGGATTGCCTGCTGTCCGGCGACATCGAAACCGGTAAGGCGGTTCTGCGGGATTATATTAACGCCACCCTTGGCTTCGAGGAGCTTGGAACCGCCACCAATAAATCTTCCAAAAGCCTGATGCGCATGTTTGGGCCTACCGGTAATCCACAGGCCAAAAATTTATTTGAAATCATCTGGCATCTGCAAAAACGCGAAGGTGTGCATTTAGAGGTGCACGCGGTGCGTTAAGCGATATAGTCGGGGTATCGAACAAACATAAAAATTTGGTGTCCCATGAAACCTCAAAAGTACGGTCCGTTCCCCTATACGCCGATCACCCAGCGCCCGAAGATCACTTGGCCCGGCGGTGCTCAGTTGGCGCTTTGGATCATTCCAAATGTTGAGTTTTTTCCTCTGGACGAGATCGTGCCCGTTCGCGGGCCATCGGCACCGGTGCCTGACGTTCCCAGCTGGTCGCAGCGCGATTACGGCGCCCGCATCGGTATCTTCCGCATCATGGAGGTATTAAACCGCCATGGCATCAAGGGAACCGTCACCCTCAACTCTGAGGTTTGCGACGCCTATCCGTATGTCGTCGAGGAGATTATGCGCCTCGATTGGGAGATCATGGGCCACAATCAAAGCAATTCCCGGCTCCTAAATGGACTTGAGCCGGAGGCGGAGCGGGAATTGATATTGGGTGCTCTGGCGCGCATCGAGGAGTTTACCGGCAAGCGACCCACAGGCTGGCTGGGATCGGGCCTGCAGGAGACCTGGAACACACTGGATTACCTGATTGAGGGCGGCATTCGCTACGTGGCCGACTGGACCAACGACGATCAGCCCTATTTGATGAATGTGGATGGCAAGCAGATCACGTCGATCCCCTATTCCCGGGAAATTAACGATATTCCCCAGTTCGAGGTGCATATGCGCACACCGGAGGAATTCGACCAACTGATCCGTCGGCAGTTTGATACCTTGTACCGCGAAGGTGCCGAATCGGGACGGGTCATGGCTATCTGCATTCATCCGTTCCTGATCGGCCTGCCGCACCGGATCGAATGTTTAAACTCGGCGCTCGAATATATCACCGGCCATGACGGTGTATGGTGCGCTACCGGCAGCGAAATCATCGAACATTATTTGGCTTCGGGACAAACTTTTTAGGAATAATCTAAAAAAAGTCTCTGGCCCCTCCATAACTTTCCCGGAAATTGGAAACTTCGAGAGGAATGAGACGATGAAAACCCCTAGCAAGACCACCAAAACCACCAGATTTATTGGCATCGCGTTGTCCGCGATTCTCGCCTTCGGCGCCGCCGTTACCGGCGCTAAGCCCGCCCAAGCGGCTGGCCAGAACGACATCTTGGGCCTTCTGTTCGGCGCCGCCATTGGCGGTATCGTCGGCTCCAACATCGGCAGCGGCAAGGGCCAGCTTGCGGCCACCGCCGCCGGAACGCTGATCGGCGCCAGCGTTGGATCGCAAGTCGCCAGCGGCGGCACCCGCTATTCGCGGCCTTCGGCGACGCGCACCGTTTATGTGCCGCAGCGGACCACGCCAACGCGCATTGTGTATGTTCCGGTGCGCCCCGAATACCGCGGCGATCACAAAAATTCCAACCACTATCATGGCCGCAAATGGCGCCGCCACGGCCACGTGCCCAGCTGGACCCCGCCGCAGCGCCACTATCGGGGCGACGGACACCGCAACAGCCGCCGCTATTACGACTGATAGGAAACTTGGAGAACAAACCCGCTGCCGGAACCGGTGGCGGGTTTTTTCCTATTTGCGTTGGCGCCGTTTGTTCCAGGCCCGGTAATCGTCACCGCTATCGATATCGGCCAGAGTGTCCAGATAGGAGATGCGCGTGCCAGGCCCGAGATTGCTGGCGGTATCCACCAGAGCATGGCGGCTGGACCAGCGGACGCCGCCAAAAATATCAGGAATGTGCGGCCTCCGCCTCAGCCCCACCAGCCAATAGCCGCCGTCGCGCGCCGGGCCGAACACGGCGTCGCCGCGACCGAGGGCGGCAAAGGCGCGCCCGATGTGATCGGACGTAATCTCCGGGATATCGGCGCCGATGATTACCACCGGACCAGGCGGCATGCGCGCCATGGCGCGGGCCATGCGATCCCCCAGATTGCCGGGGCCTTGGGGGATACGCGCCAAGCCCGCCGGCCAGCCATAACCATCGCTTGCGTCCTGGTCCGGCGACACCGCCAGGGCGCACGACCAGCGCGCATCGGACCCAAGTTTGCGCGCCAGATCGGCCAGATTGGCGCGGGCGAATTGCATGGCGACGCCGCCGATATCGGCGGTCAGGCGCCGCTTGGCGGCGCCCAAGCGCGGCGTCCGAGTAAAGATGATCAGGTGGTTTTTGAGGGCCAATTAACCACTCCTTTGTTGGCGCCGGTCGCCCCATTATACGCCTTGGCCCGGCGCCATCAAAAGCGAATATGTTCTTGTATTGTTCTGAAATGCGTATTACCGTTGGTCATGGTCGATATTCTTCCCGATCGGGCGCAAAAAGGGCGCGGCGCCATAGGCAGGCCGACCGGGCGTTTTGATGCCCAATGGGCGGTGCCGGTGGACGATGGCTGGTGGCGGGACGAAGACGACCTTAGCCCGCGCCTTCGGACAACATTGACGCCGGATACGGCGCGATCCGTCATCACCCGCAACACATCTCCCGATATTCCCTTTGACCGTTCGATCAATCCCTACCGGGGTTGCGAGCACGGCTGCATATATTGCTTCGCCCGGCCCACCCATAGCTATCTGAACCTGTCGCCGGGGCTGGATTTCGAAACCAAAATATTTTTCAAGGACCAGGCCGCCGAAAGGCTGGAGGCGGAGCTTCGTAAACCCGGCTACAAATGCGCGCCGATAGCTCTTGGCGTTAACACCGACTGCTACCAGCCGGCCGAGGAGAGCTTGCGCGTCACCCGCCAGGTGTTGGAGGTGCTTAAGTCCTTCAACCATCCGGTTTCGATCATCACCAAATCGGCGCGCATCTTGCGGGATTTGGATATCCTGGCCCCCATGGCCGCCGATGGGCTTGTCCATGTGATGGTTTCGGTGACCACTCTGGACGGCGAATTGGCGCGTCGCATGGAGCCCCGCGCCTCGGCGCCACCTAAGCGGCTGGCGGCGATCAAGGCTTTGTCCGCCGCCGGCGTGCCGGTGGGCGTGCTTGCCTCGCCGATGATCCCCGGCCTCAATGACACCGAATTGGAGCGCATCATGGAAGCCGCATCCGATGCCGGCGCGCGCCAAGCTGGCTATATCCTTATTCGCCTGCCCTATGAGGTGAAGGATATGTTCGAGAAATGGCTGGCGGCCCATTATCCGGACCGCGCCGGCCGGGTGTTGTCGCTGATCCGCCAATGCCGGGGTGGCGCGCTGAACGAAAGCCAGTTTGGGCGGCGCATGGTTGGCGCCGGGCCCTATGCGCGGCTTCTGCAGCAACGCTTCCACCGGGCTCTCAAACACCACGAGCTGGATATACCGATGCCGGATTTCGATTGTGATAAGTTCCTTAAGCCGCTGGCGGTGGGCGGCCAGCTCGCCTTGTTTTGACCGCCCGCGCACGGGCGGCGGCAAGAGCGGCGGCTGGACACAGGCGGGCGGATATGGCCTATAGCGGTTTCAGATCGGCATTCGGAAAGACGCATCATGTTAGCAAATCTTAATCGGGAAGAATTTATCGCGCTGTTGAGAAAATTGGGCCAGGAGGGGGACGACGACGTTCTGACCGCCGCCCGCGATCTGCATGCGCGGATCACCGTAGCCGGCATAGACTGGGACAATCTTCTGGTGCCGGAAGAAGACCCCGATGCCGAGCCCGAAGAAGACGAAGATGATTACGCCGACGAGGAAGACGAATACGGCGAAGACGATGACGACGCCGATGAAGGCGACGGCGATGATGGTGACGATGATGACGATGATGACGACGCCGACGATGCCGACGATGCCGGCGACGATGAGGACACCGCGCTTTCCGCCGAGCAGAAGAAAGAGGCGGCAGATTTGATCGCCGCCATCAGCGGACAGGAGGTATCGGCCAGCACCAAAGAAGACATGAAGGAATACAAACAGGATTTGGCCGACGGCGAATTCGGTGCCATGGATTTGAAATATCTGCGCAGCTTGCGCGCCCGGCTTGGCAAGTAACCAGCCCTTGGCGGAACTCATTTATCACATGTGCCGGCGCGCCGAATGGGAGGCCGCCGAAGCGGCGGGCGCCTATCACGGATCGTCACAGGACATCGCCGACGGCTTCATTCATTTCTCCGACAGCGAACAGATCGTGGCAAGCGCCGCCAAGCACCGCGCCGGTCAAGATGGGCTGGTGCTGATCGCCGTCGATCCCGATGTTCTCGGGGACGCGTTGAAGTGGGAGCAATCCCGCGGCGGCGCCCTGTTCCCACATCTTTATGGGGCGCTGAAGACCGGCGACGTCACGTCGGTGCGCGATCTGCCCCTTGGTCCCGACGGCTTGCACCAGTTCCCGCCCTTGTAATAATGGCGGCTTGATCCGTCTCAAGGCAGGCGTGGCGCCATGCGGGTAGCCTGTGTCCATGACCGGAACTTTGAATGCCCCTATAACGGCGGCTACTGAAATCCGTGTTCAGGCGCTGCAAAAATCCTTTGGCGATCACCTTGTGCTGAACGGCATGGCACTGGAAATCGAAAAGGGCGAGATGGTGGCCGTCGTTGGCCGCTCCGGTTGCGGAAAAACCGTTCTGTTGAATCACATTCTTGGGCTTATGACGCCCGATTCCGGTCACGTCTGGGTTGCCGACAATGAGATGGATGGCGCTCCGCTGGTCGATGTAACCCAATTCGAAGATGCTATCGAGATTGCTCGCATCCACACCCACTGGGGTGTGGTATTTCAGCGCAACGCCCTGTTTTCCGGGTCGGTATTCGAAAACCTAGCCCTGTGGCTGCGCGAAGTTAAAAATCTCAGGTCCGATGCGATCACCGAAATCGCCCGCGCTGTCCTCACATCGGTTACGTTGCCGGTGACCGCCGATTTTCTTGAATCGGAAGCGGCCAGTCTTTCCGGTGGTATGGCCAAGCGCCTGGCCATCGCCCGCGCTCTGTCTATGGACCCGGTCGTCCTGTTCTACGATGAGCCGACCACCGGATTGGACCCGGTCAGCGCGGCAGAGATTCAAGATTTGATCCTGGCCACGCACCAGGGCGGCGCCATCACAACGATCATCATCACCCACGACAAAGACCTGTTGAGCCGGCTTGGGCCGCGCACCGTCATGTTGCATGAGGGTCGGGTCTATTTCGACGGCTCGTTCGAGGAATTCCGCAGCGCCAACTCGGAGATCATTCGCCCCTATTTCGTTTCCATGCCAACCCTGCACGGACGCGCGCCCGATTTCCATTAGGTCCGGTGTCGATTAAGATGGCTGATGCCTGATTTTTCACTGGAAGCCAAAGCCGCCGAGGCGGGGTTTATCCGCATCGCCGGCATCGACGAAGCTGGGCGCGGGCCTTGGGCCGGGCCGGTGGTCGCGGCGGCGGTGGTGTTTGATGGGGATTTTGGCCGGCCCGCAGATTGGCCCGATTGGCCCGATTGGCTCGCCGGGCTCGACGATTCCAAAAAACTTAACCGCAAGAAGCGCGAAGTCTTGTTCGATGTGATCTTGGCCGGGGCGGCGTGCGGCATCGGGCGTGCCGAGGTGGAAGAGATCGATAGGCTGAATATTTTACAGGCCAGCCTGTTGGCCATGCGCCGAGCTGTCGAGGCTTTGCCGGCGGCCCCAGATTACGCCCTCATCGACGGCACCCATGCGCCCAAACTGCCCTGTCGGTGCGAGACCGTCATCAAGGGCGATGGCCGCTCCTTTTCCATCGCCGCGGCATCGGTCCTGGCCAAGGTCAGCCGCGATGAAATTATGGCCGGTCTGGCCGCCGATTATCCCGGATATGGCTGGGAGCGGAACCAGGGTTATGGCGTGCCGGAGCACCGGGCCGGCCTCGAACGGCTTGGTGTCAGTCCCCATCACCGCAAAAGTTTTAAGCCCATAATCAATATTTTGGGGGATTAAATTCCAATCCCGCTATATATTGATACGCCTAAGTCGTTGATTCCAAATACTTCTTGACGCGGACTCCCGGCCGAATCAGGATGCGGCCAAACCTGGGAGTTATAAAAACTGTGTTGAATCAAATCCTTGAAGGCGATTGCATCGAATTGATGCGATCGCTTCCTGCCGCCTCGGTGGACGCTGTGTTCGCCGATCCCCCCTATAACCTGCAATTGGAGGGTCAGCTGCTGCGTCCCAACCATTCGGTGGTCGATGGCGTCACCGACGATTGGGATCAGTTCGATGGCTTCGCCGCCTATGACGAGTTTACCCGCGCCTGGCTGGCGGCGGCGCGCCACGCGCTGAAGCCCGATGGCACCCTCTGGGTGATCGGCAGCTATCACAATATTTTCCGCATCGGCACCCAGTTGCAGGACTTGGGCTTCTGGATGCTCAACGACGTGGTCTGGCGCAAGACCAATCCGATGCCCAATTTCAAGGGACGGCGCTTTACCAACGCCCACGAAACCCTGATCTGGTGCGCGCGCGAACAAAAATCCCGCTACACCTTCAACTACGCCGCCATGAAAGCGCTGAACGAAGATTTGCAGATGCGCTCCGATTGGCTATTGCCGATCTGCACCGGGCCTGAGCGCTTGAAAAAAGACGGCAAAAAAGCGCACCCCACGCAAAAACCGGAATCACTTTTGCACCGGGTGATCCTGGCCTCGACCAAACCAGGCGAGGTTATCTTGGATCCGTTTTTCGGTACCGGCACCACCGGCGCCGTGGCCAAGAAACTGGGCCGGAATTTCATCGGCATTGAAAGAGACGCCGGCTATATCGCGGCGGCTACAGCGCGCCTTGAAAAAGTGCGCGGGCCGTCGGAAACGGATCTGGTGGACACGCCAATCAAGAGAGCCGAGCCGCGCGTGCCGTTCGGCTGGCTGGTGGAGCGTGGCTTGCTGGAACCGGGGACCGTGCTTTTCGATCACCGCCGCCGCCACAGCGCCAAGGTGCATGCTGATGGCTCCATCAAATCATCAGATCATCGCGGCTCGATCCATAAAGTCGGTGCCGCAGTGCAAGGCGCGCCGGCCTGCAATGGCTGGCAGTTCTGGCATTTCGAGGCTGAGGGCAATCTCACGTCCATCGATATCCTGCGCCAGAAAGTGCGCGCCGAGCTGCATTGATTGGGATAGGCGGGCTAGGGTTCTAGCGGGTCGGCACCGGCGTATCGCCGGAATAGTCGTAAAAGCCGCGACCGGTTTTGCGTCCCAGCCAGCCGGCTTCAACATATTTGACCAAAAGCGGGCAGGGCCGGTATTTGGTGTCGGCGAGCCCGTCATGGAGCACCTGCATGATCGCCAGGCAGGTGTCGACGCCGATAAAGTCGGCCAGTTCCAGCGGCCCCATGGGATGATGGGCGCCCAGCTTCATGGCGGTGTCGATGGCTTCGACGCTACCGACGCCTTCGTAGAGGGTGTAAACCGCCTCGTTGATCATCGGCAATAAAATGCGATTGACGATAAAGGCTGGATAATCTTCGGCGCTGACCGGGGTCTTGCCGATCGCCTTCACGAATTCATTGACCACATCGAAAACTTCGGGTGCCGTGGCGATGCCCGGGATCAGTTCGATCAATTCCATCAACGGCGCCGGGTTCATGAAATGAATGCCGATGAAGCGGTCCGGCCGGTCGGTCTGCGCCGCTAGGCGGGTGATGGAAATCGACGAGGTGTTGCTGGCTAGGATGGCATCGTCCTGGAGTACCGGACAGATGGAATCATAGACCGCTTTCTTGATCTTTTCGTTTTCGGTGGCCGCCTCAATTACCAGGGTGCAATCCGACAAGGGTTGGAATTCGGCGCTGAACGAAATCCGGTTTACCGCTGTGGCCATTTCGGCTTCGTCCATGCGGCCCCGGTCGCGAAGCCGCGCCAGGTTCTTCGCAATCCGGTCCTTGGCGCCGTCGAGCGCGTCCTGGGATATGTCGGTCAGGCACACATCGTACCCGGCGACTGCGCAAACATGGGCAATGCCGATACCCATCTGACCGGCGCCGACAACGCCGATGGTTTTTATTTCAATGCTCATGGCGCGCCTTTTACCGATGCAAATTGGGTGAAGGTCATTTTATTCGTCCAATTTTTCGGCCAATTCGGGCAGGGCGCTAAACAAATCGGCGACCAAGCCATAGTCGGCAACCTGAAAGATCGGCGCTTCCTCGTCCTTGTTGATGGCGACAATGACTTTGGAATCTTTCATCCCCGCCAGATGTTGGATGGCGCCGGAAATACCGACGGCAATATAAAGATCGGGGGCCACGATCTTGCCGGTCTGGCCGACCTGATAGTCGTTGGGAACGAAGCCTGAATCCACTGCCGCGCGGGATGCACCGACGGCGGCGCCCAATTTATCGGCGACCGCTTCCAGGAGCACGAAATTATCGCCCGACTGCATGCCGCGCCCGCCGGAAATAATGACCCCGGCCTGGGTTAGCTCCGGGCGTTCGGAAACGCTCAATTCGGTGCTGATAAATTCAGACAGGTCCGAAGCGCCGGTGCCAGTGATGTCTTCAATGGTGGCTGCCTCGCCGCCGGCCCCGGCGGCATCGAAGCCGGTGGCGCGAACGGTGATGACTTTGGTCGGGTCCGACGATTTGACCGTGGCGATAGCGTTGCCCGCATAGAACGGCCGCTCGAACGTGTCGGCATCGATGACGGCGGTGATTTCCGAAATCTGTTGGACATCCGCCAGTGCCGCCACCCGCGGCATCAGGTTTTTACCGAACGTGGTGGCCGGCGCCAGGATATGGCTGTAATCGGCGACAAGGCTCATAACCAGGGGCGCGAAGTTTTCCGCCACCGGGTTCTTGTAGGCTTCGTCCTCGGCCAAAAGCACACGGGCGACGCCGGCGACGCTGGCTGCTTCATCCGCCGCGGCGCGGCAATCGGCGCCGGCGACAAGCACCGTAACCTCGCCAATCTCGGCGGCGGCGGTAATGCAGTTGAAGACCGCGCCCTTGAGCGCACCGTTATCATGTTCCGAGACAACCAGGACTGTCATTGCATAAAATCCATCAGATTACTTTTGCTTCGTTTTTCAACTTGTCGAGCAATTCCTCGACGGTTTCGACCATGACGCCGGCTTCGCGCTTGGCCGGCTCGACAACTTTCAGCGTGGTCAAGCGGGGTGTGACATCGACGCCCAGATCTTCCGGGCTCATCTGATCGATGGTCTTTTTCTTGGCCTTCATAATATTGGGCAGCGACGCATAGCGGGGCGTGTTCAGGCGCAGATCGGTGGTGATCACGGCGGGCATGGCGAGGCGCAGCGTTTCCAGACCGCCGTCAATTTCGCGGGTTACGCTGACATGACCGCCGTCGAATTCAAGCTTCGATGCGAAGGTGCCTTGGCTCCAGCCCAAGAGTGCCGCCAGCATCTGCCCGGTCTGGTTGGAATCATCATCGATGGCTTGTTTGCCGAGGATGATCAGGTCCGGGCTTTCCTTGTCGGCCAGGGCCTTCAAAAGCTTGGCTACGGCCAAGGGCTCCAGCGCTTCATCGCTAGCCACATGGATGCCCCGGTCGGCGCCCATGGCGAGCGCTGTGCGGATAGTTTCCTGGGTGCCGTCGCCCCCCATGGAGACGGCGACCAATTCTTCGGCGGTGCCGGCCTCGGCCAGGCGCACGCCTTCTTCGATGGCAATCTCGTCGAACGGGTTCATGGACATTTTGACGTTTGCGGTCTCGACGCCGGTCTCGTCATTTTTGACACGGATTTTCACGTTGTAATCGATGACCCGCTTGACCGCGACCATGATTTTCATTGGTTTCACCTTAACGATTTTCCAGCGGAAATGCAGCGCGCCGGACCATAGAAATTAGAAGTTCGGCTGTCAATCAAATGCCGAATTTTCGGACGGCCTCAGCTCCGGTTTTGCCCCGGCACCCACAATATGTCCGCCGCCCCGTCCTGGTTGGCCGAGCGGGCCAGGACAAACAACAAATCCGACAACCGGTTGAGATAGGCCAGCGCTTGGTCGTTTACCGGCTCTGTGGCGCCCAGCTCCGAAACCAGCCGTTCGGCGCGCCTTGTGACGGTGCGGGCATGATGCAAATACGCCGCCGCCGCCGAGCCACCGGGAAGCACGAACGAGGTCAACGGATCGAGCCTCTCGTTGCAGCCATCGATTTCCGTTTCGAGCCGCAGCACCTGGGCGGCATTGATATGTAGGCCGCTCTTATCATTTCCCGGGCGCGCGAGATCGGCGCCGAGATCAAACAGATCGTTTTGGATGCGGCTTGCCAAGGCGTCGGTGCTGCCGTCCAGATGCAACCTGGCAATCCCAATGACGGCGTTGGCTTCGTCCACGGTGCCCATGGCGGCGACGCGCACATCGTGCTTGGCAACGCGCTTGCCGCCGGCCAGGGAGGTTTCGCCGCTATCGCCGCCGCGCGTATAAATTTTGTCCAGCTTGACCAATTTCTTAAAACCCTTTCCTTCGAATTTACATGCCCGACAAGATCAACAGGCCGAGCACTAGAACCACCAGCCCATGCAACGCCAGGCGCACCCGCATCACCTTATTGCGGAACGCCGGGCCAAACCGCTGGCTGCCCATGGCGGCGACCCCGACACCCAAAGTCAAAACCAGCAGGATCATCAAGGTGATCAGGATGGCGGTGGAATATTGGGCGAGGAGTTCCATGGCAGATGATCCGAGCTTAGCGCGAATTTGTCGGTATGAGTAGAGTTAGGGCGATTCGCAGCATTTGACGGATTTGCGTATCGTAAAAAACCAAATCATTATTTTTGCGGAATATTAACCATATGCCCTTACAAAGCCTAATCGGTTGAATTTTGCGGGATTGGGATCGATCCCGCCGCGAGGTTCATATACCGATTGGGCGCAGCCTCGATCCTTCGGTGACGAATAGGAAATGATGCTGTATAAATAGACACAAGTAACGAGCTTCGTGGAGGGCCGTATGTTTTTTGACCAAATCAAAGATATTGATGGCAATATCAAGGATCTGCGCGACCATTTGAAAAATATTGGTGTCGCGGTTGACGATCATTTCGATCAGTTGGACGATATCGCGGCGCATATCATTGCGCTGGAAGCGCTTATGGTTCAATTGGTCCGCAAATTGGACCTCGATACCGACGCCGCCAAAGTCTGGATTCGCGAAAATACCGAGACCAGCACCGGTAAGGACGGCGGCAGCGAAAAAGCGCCGATGGTTATCGACCAGATGATGCAAAACTGATCCCTAATCGGGATCGGCCGAGATTTGATGCGCCCGCCCGGGCTGTCCGGGTGGGCGTTTTCTATTTGAAAATACTCTAACCGCAGCGGGAATAGGCGCAGCTTGTGCAGGTGTCGCAGCCTTCCTGGCGGATCAGGCTGGCCTGACCGCATTTCGGGCATTGGCGGAAACTGGCATTGGTTTGCGCCTGCTCTTCACCCCCGCCTCGGCTTGGGACTTGGCCGTCCAGATTGACCACCATGGGTTGGCGCTGGCTTTCGCGGGCGTAGCCGTCGTCTTCATCGTCGGTTATGAAACCGATACGCACCATATGCTGTTCCAGAATACCGCCGATGGCGGCCAGTAGCGATGGCACATATTTGCCGCCCATCCATTGCCCGCCTCTGGGATCGAACACCGCTTTCAACTCATCGACCACAAAGGTCACGTCGCCGCCGCGTCGGAAAACAGCCGATATCATGCGCGTCAGGGCGACGGTCCAGGAATAATGCTCGGTATTTTTGGAATTTATGAGAACCTCGAACGGGCGGCGGCGGCCATCCTGGATAATATCGTTGACGGTGATATAGAGGGCATGGTCGCTTTCCGGCCATTGCACCTTGTAGGTGGCGCCTTCCAGCGCTTCGGGCCGGTCCAGGGGCTGGGTCAGGTAATGGATGCCACCGTCACCTAAGTCCTTGGGTTTGGCGTTCTTGTTAGCCGGGCGGCCGAACGGCAGTTCCGGCTCGGGCTCCGTCCCCGCCGCGCTTTTGCCTGTGGTTTCCAGCACCGCGCCGGTGATCTCGTTGGGCCGGTAGGTGGTGCAACTTTTGCAGCCCAGGTCGAAGGCCTGCATATAGACCTCCTTGAAATCTTCGAACGAGATGCTTTCCGGGCAGTTGATGGTTTTCGATATGGAGCTGTCGATGAATTTCTGAATGGCGGCCTGCATCACCAGATGATCGCGGGTGCCCAAATTTTGCGCATCGACAAAAAATTCGGTGGGCGCCGCGCCTTCGCCCTTCATGCGCCGGTAAAGCCGGTGGGCATAATCGCTCACCTCTTCGTCGCGGCGGCTGCCGTCGGGCATCAGCACGTGGCGGGTATATTGGAACGCGAACACCGGCTCCAGCCCGGACGACACGTTGTCGGCCAACAAAGATATGGTCCCCGTCGGCGCCACCGAGGTCAGAAGTGCATTGCGGATGCCGTGGGCCTCAATCGCTTGGCGCACATCCTCATCTAGCCCAGCGGTGCCGGCGCCGGCAAGGTATGCGGGCGCGTCGAACAATGGAAAGGCGCCCTTTTCGCCCGCCAATTCCACCGACGCCAGATAGGCGGCGCGGCGCAAAGCGGCCATCCAGCTTTCCGTCAGCCTGACCGCATCGGCGGAGCCATAGCGGGCGCCGCACAGGATCAACGCATCGGCGAGCCCGGTGATGCCAAGCCCGATGCGCCGCTTGGCGCGGGCTTCATCTTCCTGCGCCGGCAACGGAAATCGCGAAATATCGATCGCGTTGTCGAGCATACGCACAGCGGTGGCGACTAGGGCGCTTAAGCCCTCTTCGTCGATGCCGGCCTCATTGCTGAACGGGCTTTCCACCAGGCTGGCCAGATTGATCGAGCCCAGCAGACAGGCGCCATAGGGCGGCAATGGTTGTTCGCCGCAAGGGTTGGTGGCGTGAATGGTCTCGCAGTAGCTAAGCGGATTGAGGGCGTTGATGCGATCGATAAAGATCACGCCCGGCTCCGCATAGGCGAAGGTGGCGCGCATGATGGCGTCCCAAAGCTCCCGCGCCGGTAGGCTTTTATAGACCGTGCCGTCGAACAGAAGCTGCCAGGTGGCGTCTTCCTTGACCGCTTGCATAAAGGCATCCGAGACCAGGACCGAAAGATTGAACATGTTGAGCCGGCCCGGCGTGTTCTTGGCTTCGATGAAATCTAAGATATCGGGATGATCGCAAGCCATCACCGCCATCATGGCGCCGCGCCTGGAGCCGGCGCTCATGATGGTCCTGCACATGGAATCCCAGACATCCATGAACGACAGTGGCCCCGACGCATCGGCGCCGACGCCCTGCACCAGCGCGCCTTTCGGCCTCAGGGTGGAAAAGTCATAGCCGATGCCGCCGCCCTGCTGCATGGTGAGGGCGGCTTCGCGCAGGGCTTCGAAGATGCCCGACATGTCATCCGGTATTTCGCCCATGACAAAGCAGTTGAACAAGGTGACGTCCCGCCCCGCGCCGGCGCCGGCCAGGATGCGCCCGGCAGGCAGGAAATGGAAATCGCGCATGGCGGCGAAAAATTTATCTGACCAAAGGGCATGATCATCTTCCGGCTCGGCGAGGGCATCGGCGACCCGGCGGAAGGTGTCGTCCATGGTCTTGTCCACGGGCTGGCCATCCTTCGATTTAAGGCGGTATTTCATGTCCCAGACTTGCTGGGATATGGAAGATATATTTTTCATGGCCATGCTCTAACGGCGTGCGGTCCTGGGGTGCGTATGGCGGTGGGGAAGAAATCCGCCCCTGCGCTGGCACTTCTCTAAAATAAATGATGTCGCGGGCAGCCGTCAACAAAAAAGTTCTTGGTTTGTTTCCACCACCTTACACACAAGCACGCCTGTTCATAAGACTTTGATTTAATGTTATTGTTTTTTCTTATACACGGCTTGCAGGCTAGCCCTTGCCGGTTTATCCCCGGCAAGGATTATCAAATTCGGATTCCAACGCCCGGGTGGCGGTTTCGATGCGATCCTGCAACTGAGTCATGAATTCCCGGTTTTTCAGGCCGTCCGGCATTGCCGGCAGAAACTCGACAATCAGGCGACCATGGTATTTGCGGAAGCTTTGGCGCGGCCAAAAGAGGCCCGAATTCAAAGCAATCGGCACCACCTTAGCGGTGGATTGGGAATACAAAGCGGCGATGCCGGGATGGTAGGTGCCGGGCGCGCCGGGAGCAGTGCGGGTGCCTTCCGGAAATATGGCGATCGATCGGTTGTCCGCCAATATGGCGTTGGCTTTGCGGATCATGTCGCGCATGGCGCCGGCGCCGCCGCTCCTGTCGATTAGGATGTGGCCGCAATGCTGCACGTACCAGCGCCAGAACGGTATGCGCCCGAGTGAGGCTTTCATGACATAGGCGTTGTTCGCATCGAGCCAGAGAAACAATGTGGTATCCCATGCCGATTGATGTTTGCAGGCGTATATGACCGCCTCATCGGGAACATTCTCGGTGCCCCGGAATTCCACCCGGACACCCAACAGGTACCGCACCAGGAAATTGGCGAAGTGCGCCCATAGGGCGATATAACGACGGTAATTGGCCATCGACATCCAAAGAAACGCCCAGCCGAACAGGAGCGTCAGGGCCGCCTGGCCGAAAAATAGGATATTGAATATCAACGAACGCAAAATCATGGGACGGCTTTATCAACCGGGGGTCAATTTGTCGATGGCATGGGCCATCCCCGCGCCGATATATTTATGGAACTCGGCCAGGATCAGCCGCGCCGTGCCCGGCCAGCGCCACCATTGTCGGCGTTTGAAGCGGGGCGGGAATACCGGATGCGGAATGATGGTCATGCCCGGCATGGCGTGGCGAAATTCCAACAGGCTGCGCGGCATGTGGTAGCTGGCCGTTACCAGCCGCACCGAGGCGTATTTTTCCGCCGCCAGCCATTTGGCGGTCTCGTCGGCGTTGCCCGCTGTCGAGCCAGCCGCGTAGCCAAGCACGATGCAGCAGGTGAGCCCTTCGGGATCGCGGCGCGAAATATCCAGCAAAGTCTGCACGTCGACGCCCCGGTAAACTCCCGATACGAATAATTTCTTGGCGCGCGCCGATGACAGAAGCGTCAGCCCCGCATTCAGCCGCCCGGATCCGCCGGTTAGTACAACGATGGCATCGGTCTTGGTATCGACGCCTGGTTTGGCCAAAGGGATCAGCGCGACAAAGGCGAGGATGCCGCCCAGCCAAACGCCGATGGCGATAACAATAGCGGTGGCCGCCGTGATCAGACGGCGCCGCCCTACCAACCTTGTGCGCGGAGCCAAACTCATGCGCTCATACCATCTGGGTGAGCGATTTAATCACCGTGGCGCGCGCCGTCATCATGGCGATCAGCGACGACGCCGGCACCGTGGCGCCGATACTGATCCAGGCCACTGTGGTCAGATCGAAGTCCGGGATCAATCCGATGCCGGAGTTTTTGGCGATCACCGACAACAGCAATAGGGATGGCACGGCGAGGGCGATGCCGATCAGCGCGCCCTTGAGACCCATCAGACTGAAGCGCAGCGCAAACTGGCGCGCCACGTAGGAATCCCGGGCACCGACAAAATGCATGATCTCGATGGTTTCCCGGTGCAGCCCCAAGCCGGTGCGGGTGGTAAAGATTACCATGATGACGGTGATCAGACAGATCAGGAAGACAACCGCGATAGCCATCATCTCGGCGCCCCGGACTGCGCGTAAAAAATCGCCCAGCCAGGCGCCGTGATCGTCGATGACGATGCCAGGGACAATGGGTTCCAGGGCATCGCGCACATTTTGGGCCCGGAAGCCTTTGCTGCGGTCCACGGTTACGTCGATTACCCGGGGCAGCGGCAATTGATCGGAAGCAGCGGTCGCACCGAGCCAGGGTCTAAGCAGATCTGAGACCTCGGACCGGCCCAACGCATCGGCGCGCTCGATGCCCAGCGTACGGCGCAGGCGGGCCAGAACGGCGGCGACTTTGCGGTCATCGCTCAAGACGCTCTCGGATACCGGTATCTGAATGGTCAAAGTGTTTTCAATGCCGCGATCAAACTTATCGGTCACATCGGCCAGGATGAACAGACCGGCCACCGCGAGGGCCGCCAGATAAACCATAAAGGCCAGCATCCAAGGCAGAAAGCGCGAGGCATCGTCATGGCCGAACGGAATGGCACCGCGCCCGATGGCCATCTTATGCGGGCCGCCCATTTTCGGTTGCCAGGCGCGCCGCCGGTTTATCATCGCCCGGCGTCCCGGCGTCCTCGTCACCGGCGGCAGAACGGACCACGCCATCTTCCAGATGCAGCACCGGGCGCCTGGTTTTGCGGATCAAAGCCTCGTTGTGGGTGGCGATAACGATGGTCGTGCCGAGTTTGTTCAGCTCGTCAAACAAATGCAGGATGCGCGCCGCGATCTGATTGTCGACATTGCCAGTGGGCTCATCGGCAAACAGGATTTTGGGCCTGGAAATGACGGCGCGGGCGATGGCCACCCGTTGTTGTTGTCCGCCCGACAGGGTTGCGGGTTTGGCGTCCAGATGGTCGCGCAGTCCCACCCAGGTCAGCAATTCCTCCACGTGGCGGCGAATTTCCGATTGCTTTACGCCGACCACGCGTAGCGGCAGGGCCACGTTGTCGAAGGCGCTAAGCTGGGGAAGCAGGCGGAAATTCTGGAACACGACGCCGATGCGGCGCCTGAGGGCTGGCAATTCGCGCCGGGGGACGGTCGAAATATCGCGCCCGAAGAGCGATATAAGCCCGCGCGACGGCCGCTGCGCCAAATACATCAGGCGCAACAACGATGATTTGCCGGCGCCCGACGCGCCGATCAGGAAATGAAACGAGCCGGCCTCCAAATTGAGGGAGATATCGCGCAAGACCTCTGGCCCAAGGCCATAGCGTAACCCGACATTTTCGAAGCTGACGACATCAGTCATGCGGATTTCCGCTTAAATTATGTCCCAAACCCATTCTGGGACGCGTTAACCAGATTTTAGCCGATTTCCATCCATAAGCCCATATGCGCCCGAGCCTGAGTGTTTTTTGGCTTGGGGAACCGTGGTCAGCTTGCGTTGAAAATCGCTATTACCTATAAGGGTCTATAGCCCATCCGAATCAGGTGCCGATGCAAATAACCTGCCCTACTTGTAAGACCGCATTTTCTGTCGATGGCGTCATGATTGATGCCGTCGGGCGCCCGGTTCGCTGTTTCAATTGCCAGCATATCTGGCACCAATATCCGGTCGCCGCGCAACCGCCGCCGCAGCAATATGCCGCGCCACCGCCGCAATATGCCGCGCCACCGCCGCCACCACCACCACCTCCTCCGGAACCCGAACCGGAGCCGATCCCCGAGCCGGAGCCCGTGCCTATGGCTGAGCCGGAGCCGATCCCGGAAGAAGAGTTGCCTTCGGACGAAGATCTGGACCACATGCTCGGCCCCGAAGAAGAAATCGAAAGCGTCGATGTGTTTGCCGGCGGCACCGACGATATCACCGATATCGACGAAGAAGCGCTGGAATCGATACCGGACCCGGAACCGCTAGGCGATATCCATTCGATCGAAGACGACGATGAAGAGGACTTTGACGAAGACTTCGATCCCGACGACATCCCGGACCCCGATCCCATACCCAATGTATTGTCGGAAGGCGTCGGTGATGACGAGGACGACGCGCCGAAAAAGAGCCTGATTAAGCGGCTCATAATGCCGTTGATTATTATCGTGGTTATCGCAGGCATCGGCGCCGGGCTGGTGGTTGTACGCGGAACAGTGGTCGGTCTGTGGCCGGGCGCAAATGGGGCGTTCTACGATTGGATCGGCATGCATGTGGATATTCCCGGCGAAGGCTTGGCAATCAAGACCGCTGCCCCGGCGCGCGAAACCCGGGATGGCAAGGACGCCGTCGTGGTCAAGGGCACCATTACCAATATTGCGGACACCGACAGACCGGTTCCGGTTATTCAGATCATTGCCTTTGACGGCAACGGCCAGCCGGTGCAGACCAAAAGCATGTCGCCGGAGAAAAGCCTGTTGAAGCCCGGCGAGAAGTTCGATTTCTCGGCGGTGATTATCGATCTGGTGCCCACCGCCAGACGCCTGGACGTCACCTTCGGCGATCTGGAAAGCGAAGCGCCCAAGGATGGCGCTCCCAAGGATGGCGCTCCCAAGGAAGACGCACCCAAGCACGAATAACAGTCCCCCGGCAATTTTTGCCGGGCGGCGCGCAATTGCCGGACATCACCGGCGGCAGCCACTTGAATTGTTTGCATAAATATTATCTAGATCGGGCATGATTCCTGCATGGCTCCCATGGGACCTCAGAAAATGAGGCGATAAATGGGAGAGTCAATATGTCGATCAATGAAGCCACCGGTGGGTTGCCCCACCGGGCGGGCGCTTTGCCCGTATCTATGGTGCCGCGCCATCCCCCGGGATGGATCGCGTCGCGCAATCAGCAATTCAAGATGAAATCGGATTTCTTGCTGGAAGTCTGCCTGTCTTTGCGCCGGAGGTGCGTCATCCTTGGCGGCCATTGCTTAGACCGGTTGGTGCAGCCCTGACCGTTTTAGAACCGCTTTAGCAGCCGCTCGATATATTCGAGCTCCAGCTCCGGGCGCCATTGATCGCCCATGCGCTTGCGTAGCTCGTTGAGGATTTTGCGGGCCCGTTGGATCTCGCTTTCTTCCGGTATCTTAACGCGTCCGGTGGCGGTTCCGGCGTTGCCCTCTTCCAACTGGCGACCGAACGGGTCGCGGTTGCCGGGGCGGAGGCCGCGAAGCCGGGGCCCGGTGAAGGCGCCGAAGCGCCCGCCTCTGGGATCAAGGCGACCGCGCCCGACGCCGCCGCGCCCCAGACGGCGCGCCAATGACTGCGCCGAGTTCTGCGCGCCGCGCCGAAGTGCGTCCAGCGCCTGGTTCTGCGGATCGATGGAATCGCCGGGCCGGCCTTGGCCCAAGGCGCGTTCGGACCGCCGCATGGCGCGCTCGGCATCGCCCAGACCCTTTGGAATCTGGCCGGCCTGTTCGCCGAATTTGCGCATCATTTTGCCCAATTCGCGGCGGACCGCCTTTTGTTCGTCCAGGCCCTCGTTGTTGGCCTCGGAATGCTCTTCGTCTCGCCGGCGCTGGCCGCTGGGCCGGGTGCGCCGGAAGGTTTCGTCCAAAAGCTTCTGCTGGCGGCGGATGATACCGCGCAATTCGCGCATGGTTTTCTGGGCGCGCCGCGATTGCTCGCTCTGTTGGCCGCGCCGGGCCAGGGCGCCGCGCAAATTTTGCAGCATACGCTGCAACTCGGCCATCATTTGCTTGGCCGCTTCGCGCGATCCCTGACGCATCAATTCGCGCATCTGGTCGAGCATGCGCTGCAAATCCTGCATATCGGTGGTTTGGCTGTTGGGATCGGTGGGCGGCAGCTGGCCGCGCTGGCGCAACTCGCGCATCAGCGCCGCCACGAACTTTTGCATCGCCTTTTGCACCTCGTCCATGAGCCGCTCCAGCTCCTTGATATCGGCGCCCCGGTTCAGGGCATCAGCTAAAGCCCGCTGGGCGGCGGCCAGATCGCGGTTGGCGTCCGAGGCGCGGCCCTCTTCCAGGCGCAGCGCGGTATCCCATAGTATCTTCTGCACATCGGCGACGGCGATGTCGCGCCTGTCCTGGCGCAAGCGTTCGCGCGCCACCCGAAGCGCCAAATAAACTGTGTAGTTGCCGGCAAACCGGGTCGGGATTTCGGCGATGGAATCCAATTTCAAAATGCCCAGGCGCCGGTCCCGGTCCTTGGCGGTCAGGCGCTTGCGCAGCTCATAAATTTCCTTGGCCACCGTGTGCGAGAATTGGCGTTCGGGCAAGACCACCGGCTCCACCGCCGAGACGCCGGTCTGGCCATTCTCATCGGTCGCCAGAAGATGCACCAGCACCGGCAATCCGGCCCAAACATGCGCGACCAAATCGTGGTTGGATTTGCCCTTCACCAATTTCCGGTTGCCGCCCGGCAGCGGCAGGCGGAGAATGATCTCGTCGGCGCCGCCAGGGATCGCCGTCCCATCGATGCGGCGCATGGAAAGGGTGACGTCCTTCAGCCCGTAATCGTCTTGGCTGGCGTACGGGATCTGTACGCGCATTTGGCGGGAGGTTTCGGCGGCGGCGGTAATTTCGATGCTTGGCGCCTTGTCCTGGCGGACGTTCAATTCCCAGCCCGCCAATTCGCGCCCGCGCTGGTGCACGGCGAGCCGGCTGCCCTTGTTGAGTTTGGTTTCCAGATGATAGCGGTCGGCTTCTATGCGCCCGAACGGCTCGGCGGCCTCGTCGACGCGCAGCTCTGGCACCGCGCCGCCGCCTGAAACTTGGGCCAGTACGGCGCTGCCGGCGGGAATATCGATATACACTTGGCGACCGTCCACCGGCGCCGGGCCATTGGCCGAGGCGCTAGATGAGGCACCTGATTTGAGGACCACGGGCGCCTCGCCGGTATAGGCGGGCGGCGTGATCCACAGGTTTAGTTTGGTCGTATCGGCGCCGGCCAGCGCGCTCAATTCCGGCAACAGCGCCCGCCCCAGCCTGGAAAACCCGTCGCTGCCGGCGGCAAACACGCCAACCACCAACAATACGGCAACGGCAATGCGGATCGCCCAGGGATCGCGGCTTGTGAGGCCCGCATGGGGCAGGCGCAGGCGTAAACTACGCGCCTGTTCTTCCATGCGCTGGCGGTGCGCCTGCCAAAGCACGACGGCGCCTGCGTCATCGGCGCCGATGGCGAGATCGTCCTCGAGCGCCGCCAGCGGCCGGTGATCAAGGCCGGAATTAACTTCTATGCGGTGCCGGGCGGCGGCGGCGCGGATATTGGGAATGCGGGTAACGGCTTTTTGCAGGGCGCCGAAAAAGCCGATCAGGAACAAAATGACCAGCGCTGCATGCAGCCATACCGGAACGAAGCTGAACAAATCCAAAAGCGCGGCGGCAATGAACAGGCCGGCCAAACCCACCGCCGGCCACAAAGCCGGCCAAAGATATTCCAAGGCCAGACCGGCGCGCGCCGCCATCAGGTAGAATTTGAAAAATGGACCTCGGCTAATTTTCACAGGTTCCGCTTCTCTTGTTTACTATTCTTCTTCCAGCCAATCGGGCATGTCTTCATAGTCCAGATAGTCTTGGGTGGTGATGCGCCGCCTGATAACGGCAAAGTCTTCGCCGTTGACCATCACCTCCGGCACCAGCGCGCGGCTATTATAACTCGAAGCCATAACCGCGCCATAGGCGCCGGCACTGCGGATGGCGAGCGCATCGCCCGCTTCCAGCTGCGCCATCGTCAATTCGGTGGCGAAGGTATCGCCAGTCTCGCAGACCGGGCCTACCACATCGGCGGCCATTTCGGGCCCGCCGGGCGGAGGCTCCACCAGCGGAACGATCTCGTGGCGTGCATCATACAGAGATGGCCGGAGAAGATCGTTCATCGCCGCGTCCACGATTACGAAATTCCGTGTCGCGCCTTCCTTTAAATATACAACTTTTGTCACCAGAATACCTGCATTTCCGACAATCAGGCGACCGGGCTCGAACAATAGCCGGCAGTCCAGATCGCCGAGCATTTCGCGCACCAATTGGCCATAGGCCGCTGGCTCCGGAACGGCGCTATCATCGTAGGGGATTCCGAGCCCGCCACCGAGGTCAAGCCGTTGAATTTCAACGCCCCTGGTGCGCAAATCGGTGACCAGTCCGCTAAGCCGCTGGAAGGCATCCCGGAACGGATCCAGCGACGTCAATTGCGAGCCGATATGCATGGCCAAGCCGACCACTTGGATATGGTCCAAGCCGGCGCTCCGCGTCACAACTTCGTGAACCCTTGTCCATTCGATGCCGAATTTGTCTTCCGAGCGCCCGGTGGAGATTTTGTCGTGGGTGTCGGCATCGATATCGGGATTGATGCGGATGGCGATGGGCGCGGTAAGCCCAAGCCGAGCGGCGACATCATTCACCAGGGCCAGTTCCGGTTCCGATTCGATATTGATCTGCAAGATGCCGGCTTCGAGGGCGGCGCTGATTTCGGGCGCGGTTTTGCCGACGCCGGAAAAGACAATACGGTCCGCCGGCACCCCAGCCCGCATTGCGCGCATCAATTCGCCGCCCGAAACCACATCGACGCCGGCGCCCAACCCGGCAAGAGTCTTGATCACCGCTAGGTTGGAATTGGCCTTCACCGAATAGCAAACCAGCGCCGGCAATCCGGCCAAGGCTTCGGTGAATACATTATAATGGCGCGTCAATGTGGCGGTGGAATAGCAATAGAAGGGTGTGCCAACGGCTTCCACGATTGTGGAAAGCGCAACATCTTCGGCCCATAAGGTGCCGTTTCTATACTGAAAATGGTCCATGGTGGGCGCTATTTTCTGGGGTAGGGGAGCGGGAACTGGCGTTCCTTGTCACCGGCCGGCGGCTCAAGGGCGGACTTTTTGCCGCACGCGGTCAGCCCCGCCGCAAACAGCAGGACCAGAATCAATGCCATGGCACGCCGAAAAATCATTTGCCTCATCCGCCTAAAAAGCGCACCCGCGCATCGGCACAGGCCGCCTTGACCCGGTCGGGCGCGGTGCCGCCGTAACTGCTGCGCACGCTGACCGCATAATGGATATCCAAAACCTTTTGCGCCTCCGCCGTCAATAGGGGCTCGATATTTTGCAAATCGGCCAGGCTCAAATCGGCAAGGCCGCAGCCCTTTTCCTCGGCCAGGCGAACCAATTGTCCAGCCACGTGATGGGCGCTCCGAAACGGTAGATCGTGTTCGCGGACAAGCCAGTCGGCGATATCGACGGCGCCGGTTTCCGCCAACGCGGCGGCGCGCTCCATGGCGCCGGTATCAAACGCCGCGTCGCCGATCATGCCGGTCATGGCGGCAATGCAAAGGGCAAGCGTATCGGCGGTTTCGAATACCGGTTCCTTGTCTTCCTGCATGTCCTTGGAATAGGCCAGCGGCAATCCCTTCATGACAATCAAAAGCCCACCCAGCGCGCCAATGATGCGTCCCGACTTGGCGCGCACCAGCTCGGCACCATCCGGGTTGCGCTTTTGTGGCAGCATCGACGAGCCGGTGGTAAAGGCGTCCGATAGGCTTACGAAGCCGAAAGCTTCCGAGCTCCAGAGCACAAATTCTTCCGCCAAGCGCGACAGATGCACGCCGAGGATCGCAGCGGCAGCCAGATATTCGAGGGCGAAATCCCGGTCCGATACCGCGTCCAAGGAATTGGCGGTTGGCTTATCGAAGCCAAGCGCCTTGGCCGTTGCGTCACGGTCGATGGGGAACGACGCGCCGGCCAGAGCGCCCGATCCCAGCGGCATCTCGTTCATGCGTGCGCGGCAATCGGCCAGGCGCGAGCGGTCGCGGCCGAACATTTCCACATAGGCCAAAAGATGATGGCCAAGGGTCACCGGCTGCGCCGTCTGCAGATGCGTGAAACCGGGCATAATCGATGCGGCGTGGCTTTCGGCCCGCTCGATCAGCGCCGCCTGCATGTTTCTGAGGGCGCCGTCTAGATCATCCAGGGCATCCCGCACCCAAAGCCGGAAATCGGTGGCCACCTGGTCGTTGCGCGAGCGCGCCGTATGCAGCCGCCCGGCCGCATCGCCGATCAATTCGCCAAGCCGGGCCTCGATATTCATGTGAATATCTTCCAGCTCGGCCTTAAATTCGAAATTGCCGGCCTCGATCTCGGCCAATATGTCTTTCAGACCGGCGGCGATGGCGGCGCCGTCCTCGGCCGAGATAATGCCTTGGGCGCAAAGCATATCGGCGTGCGCTAGGGAGCCCGCAATATCCTGGCCATAGAGCCGGCAATCGAAGCCGATGGAGGCATTGATGCGCTGCATCGCCTCTGCCGGGCCGCCGCTGAAACGGCCGCCCCAGATCGAACTGGCTTCGGGTTTTGCTGTGTTGTCTTTCGCCATAATCGTATCGCTGCCAAAATAGAGGGCGGCCAAATGCCATCCGGCGGCCATTGTCGCCAAATCCGGTTTGCAATCAAGAAAAAGCGCACCTTTCGCACTATCGCTGAAAGCCGGACGTCAAGAATTTGATGTGATGCCTTAGCCCTGGAAGGCGGTCAAGTTTAATCGAAAAGCTTGTCGATATCGTTCTGATCGATGCCTTCGCCGTCGAGTGCGGGGCCATTGAGCAGTCCCTTGTCGCCTTCGTTGTCGGGCGTGACGGACGCATCGACCTCTTCGATGTCGTCGGCGCCCCAAATATCGATCATGGCGTCGATACGCTCTTCGACAAATTTCAAGGTGTTGACCACCTTGGTAATGCGCTGGCCGGTAATATCCTGAAAATTGCACGCTTCGAGCATTTTGATGGTCTGCTCCTGGATATCTTCGGTAGCCTGGCGGTCTTCGTCGCTGACGGCGTTCAATTGTATTTTTGCGGCCAGCGCTTCGATGGTTTCAGAGGCGTTGAGGATAGAATCGGTCGCCTCCTCGGTCGCCATGACCACCGCGTCCAGTTCCGACGAGGCGGTCAGTAGCGTATCGTCGCCCTTGCCGCCGACGCGCATGGCCTTGATCTCGGATTTGGTTTCCTTGATCGAGCGGGCCATGGCGCGCAGCTCGGAGCGCATATTGTGGGCCATTTCCATATCTTGCTCTAAGTCGGCGTCGGGCGCGGGAATATCCTCGGTTTCAGCCAATTCCAGATCGCCGCCGCCGCCGATTCTATTGGACAGTGCGGTGATCGCGCTCAACAGATCTTGATTGCTGACGGAGCCGTTGCCGGCACTGCTGCGGCTGGCGCCATGGAACGATGGCGACGGCTCGATTGCACCGGCGTCCGCGCCGGCTTGTGCTTCGAGCATCTTCAATTCCGCGCTAAACAATTTGCGCGTTCCGTTCGTCGCCATATTCGGTCGTCCCCTTTTACGTCCAAACCAAAAAAAAATTGGAGCGGTGTGTTAAGCGCCCTGCCATTAAATTCTCCAAACTACATGGGGCTTTTTTAGCCGAAATTCAATAACATTGGGCGATAATTAATAGCCAACGGTCGGTGCGGTGGATGGAAAGCCGGATTAAATGGCGCGGGCCACGGAATTCAGCCATTTACGCGTATCCGCATCAAGCCTTGGCGATAGGGTTTCGGCGACGCGCCGGTGGTAGGTGTTCAGCCATTCCACTTCTCCCCTATCCAGCATTTCGGCGTCCACAAGATTGAGGTCGATGGGCGCCAGGGTTAGCACATTGAATCCATAAAACGCTTTGGCGCCGGATTTTTGGCTGTGCGGGCGCACATACAACAGATTTTCGATGCGAATGCCAAAGGCCCCGGTCTTGTAAAAACCGGGCTCGTTGGACACCACCATGCCCGGCTTCATGGCAACCCGGCTGGGCATTTTCGATATCCGGTGGGGACCCTCGTGAACGCCCAAAAAGCTGCCGACGCCGTGGCCGGTGCCGTGATCATAATCCAGCCCGGCTTGCCACAAAGGCGCCCGCGCCAGGGCGTCCAGTTGCGAGCCGGTGGTGCCGTCCGGAAAGATGGCGCTGGCCAGGGCGATATGGCCCTTGAGGACGCGGGTAAACATTTCAATCATTTCCGCCGTCGGCGCCCCTATGGCGACGGTGCGGGTCACATCTGTGGTGCCGCCGGGATATTGGGCGCCGGAATCCACCAGATAGAGGCTACCCGGCTCAAGGCGTTTGTCGCTCGCCTCGGTTACCCGGTAATGGACAATCGCGCCGTTGGCGCCGGCGCCGGATATGGTCGGAAAGGAAAGCCCCTGAACGTCGCCGCATTCCCGGCGGAACGCTTCCAGACGGTCGGCGGCGCTCATTTCGGTCAGCTTGCCGGTACCGGCTTCCCGATCCAGCCAGGCCAGGAAGCGGCAGAGTGCCGCGCCGTCCATTTGGTGGGCCTCGCGCGTTCCGGCTAGTTCGGTTTCGTTCTTGCAGGCTTTCGGCAATGCGCACGGGTCTTCGGCCATGGACAGTTTGGCGCCGGCGGCCTTGAGCGCGGCCAAAATGGCTTCCGATACGCCGGCGCTATCGGCGCGCACCCGAAGCCCCGCCTGACCGAGCAATGCAAGGGCGCCTTCAAATTCACCCCGGGGCAGAATGGCGATGCCCGGCTCAAGGGCGGCTTCCACATTTGGCGTCAGTTTCCGCCGGTCGGTGTAGATATTCAGATGTGCGTCCTTGTCCAGAACCGCGAAGCCCAGGACAAAGGGCGTGTAGGGCACATCGCCGCCCCGGATATTGGCCAGCCAGGCAATGGAATCGGGCTGCGTCAGGACCACCGCGTCCTCGCCCGCTTTGGCCAAAATTTTGGCAATGTCCTGGCGCTTTTCCTCAGATGTCTTGCCCGCATGGGCGACATCCTGGATGGCGATGGGTGACAAAGGCGGCGGCGGCTGGTGGTACCAGACCGTATCGATGGGATTGGTGTCTTCGGCAATCAATTTGGCGCCGGATTTCTCAGTGGCGCGCCGGTAGCGCCGGGCGCCATCGCCGGTGTGCAGCCAGGCATCGAAACCCAGCCTGGCGTCACTGCCAAGGGCCTCAGCGACCCAATCGGTGGGCGGCTGATCGATCAAATGGCGGATCTCGAATAGATCGCCATCCACCTGTTCCGCCGCCTGCAACGTGTAACGGCCATCGACGAACAGGACGGCCCGGTCTGCCAGGACTACCGCCAATCCCGCCGAGCCGGTAAATCCGGTCAGCCAATTAAGGCGGGCCGCATGTTTGGGTACATATTCGCCCTGGTGTTCGTCCGCCAAGGGTACCAAAAATCCATCCAGCTTGCGCGTCGCCAATTCGTCCCGCAATGCCTGCAGCCGTTCCGAATGCGGGCGCTCATCGCTCGGCGTGCTCCCCTGGGCGTCTTCATAGAGCGCCGCCAGCGCAAAGGTTTCGCCTTCGTCCAGGGATTCGGATATGAGGCGCATCCAGTCATTGGCGCCGCCCATACGGCCGTCATCGCCGGGCCCGGCAATTACTCCGGCGATGATGCCGACGGTGCGGTTAAGTTCGGTTTTGGAATGTTGATCCATGCCATCTATTCGCGGGTAAATTCGGAAAATTTCGGGTTGCGAAAGCCTATCACGGCGTCCGGTTTTGGTCGAGACACCGCGCCTGTCGCCAATAAATACCAATGCGCATGGCGCAGATGAAGCCGGGTATTTTCTCCGTAAATTACACTAAAAAATGCTATAATCATAAAATAGCAGGTAAATACAATGGCTTATATGTATGCAATTCTTGCATATCTGGGCTCGAATAATTGCACTTTTTCTGCGCCACCGGCAGGCATACATATCCTGCAGGCAATAACACTGTGCCATGGGGCGCCGCCGAAAGCGACCGCCTCAAACAGGCAAGTGTAAGGCCGGCCATTCCAGGCGCCGGTTTGCCCACGGATATTAACAATCTGGTGTGAGAACGAACCCAATTTTTCGTGCAATCAGCGCGGCGGGTTCGGATTTTTCTCTGCCGCTAATAAACGGAGTACATGACTATGAGCAATGACAATGTGTTTTTCGCACGCAATCTGGTTGATCAGGCAACGCGCGAGCGCGATTCTGTCCTGGCCGCTATCGGTAACAAGCTGATCCATGCCCCGAGCCGCATCATTCGCATGGGCATCAATGATTTCCGGCGCTATCGCCGGCCCGCGAATACCGAGGTTAAGTTTCCGGGTGGTGGCACCATCGGCTAATCCGAAATGCGGACAACAAAAATGGCGGTCCATCATGGCCGCCATTTTTGTTGTCCGCATTTCGGATTAGTAGATGGTCTCTTTGATGTGCTCGGGATAGGCGCGGTCATATTCCGCGCCGCCGAATTCGCCGTCCGTTATGGCTTTATAGATATCGCCGGAGCTCGGCAGCTCGGCGCGCGCCACCTGGGTTTCCAAATCCCAGAGCTTAGAGCGAATTAGCGCCTTTGGGCATTGGAAATAAACCCGCTCCACATGCACCGCGAGGACGCTGCGCGGCGTCTTGCCATTGACGATAAATTCGGCGCACAAATTCGCGTCCACGAATATTTCGGCGTGGCCGTTGATGCGCAAGGTCTCGCCGACGCCGGGGATCAGAAACAACAGCGAAACCCGGGGATCCGTGATGATATTGCTTAAACTATCGGTGCGGTTGTTGCCGAGCCGGTCGGGCAGCAACACGGTTTTTTCATCCAGCACACGAACAAAGCCGGCCGGATCGCCCCTTGGCGAGCAATCGAGGCCGCCGGGCCCGGACGAGGCCAATATCACGAACGGCGATTTTTCCACAAAGACCTGATATTCCGCCGATATATGATCGATTTCTTTGATCATGGCGCGCTTCGAGGGCTCGCCGTAGAGCGCATCCAGGCGCTCCAGAGACGTAATACGGCTATCCGCAGGGATATCTTCGAGGCTGATGGTCATGGCCGGAATTTCCTTCAGCAATGGGTGTTCTAACTGGCTTTGGGCTTTTGTTTCGGCTTCGGCTTGACCTTGACCCGCCGGTAGCCCTTGTCGCGCATGCAGTTTGAGAACATCTGATCGCGCCGTTTGCGGGCATCGAATAGGGAAAATTGCCGTTCCAACTGGCCGCGCTCTTGGGTGTCGAACGGGCTCGTTTGCTTCAATTCGTCGTTGATCAGTTTTTCGGAATTATAGCGGCATTCGGCGGTGTCGCCGGACAACCGGTTCTCGGCCAGCCTGGAATTCTGCCAGACATATTTGTTGGCGCATGCCGCCAGGGTCACGGCAAGCAGCGCCAGAATGAGCGGCGCCGCCAGACGCCGCCGGGTTATTTGCAAGGTGGGTGTTTTCATAGGCTCAATTATGTCGCCTGGAGCGCGCCGGCGCAAATCCAATCGCGGCCATATCTCTGTAAAGGAATTTAATTCATGACAGTATACTTAATTATTGCGCCGCGCGCCGCCGATTGATACTTTTCCACCATGTCCAGAATAGCACGCGCCGTTATCCCCGGTATCCCGCACCATGTCACCCAGCGCGGCAACCGACGGCTTGAAACCTTTTTCTCCGATGATGACTACCGCCTGTACATAGACTTGCTGGCGGAAAGTTGCCAGCGCTCGGGAACCGAAATCTGGGGCTATTGCCTGATGCCCAACCATGTACATCTGATCATGGTTCCCGCCGACGCCGATGGTTTGCGCGCCTCTCTTGGTGAGGCCCATCGGCGCTATGCGCGCGCCATCAACCAGCGCGAAGACTGGCGCGGACACTTATGGCAGGAGCGGTTTCAATCGTTCCCCATGGACGAGGCGCATCTGGCGGCGGCGGCGCGCTATGTGGAACTGAACCCGGTGCGCGCGCGTCTCTCAAAGCGTGCCGAAAACTGGTCGTGGTCAAGCGCCCGCGCTCATTTGGAGGGCCGCGACGACGGTCTTTGCAATGTTGCCCCGCTTCTCGAAAGGTGCGGCGATTGGAAGGCACTTTTGGCGTCCGGGCTGGACGACGAAGACCATAAGACGATCCAGCGTCACGCCCGCTCCGGCCGGGCGCTCGGCTCGGAGAAATTTCTGACACGCATGGAGACTGTCCTCGGGCGGCCCATCCGACACCAAAAGCGGGGCCGGAAACCGAAAGCGGATAAGAAATAAGTATACTGTCACGAATTTCACAATATTGAAATGCTACAGCCCTTCACACATTTGAAATATCCAATTAATACCCAATTCACACGACCTCCTTAGGATTTTAGATGGGCACGGCATACAGAGATGCCCTTGCCCGTCGCACCACAACCTGTTTGAAAAGAAACAGATAATGTCAAAAACGATTCTCATCGTTGAAGATAACGAATTGAACATAAAATTGTTTGAAGATTTGCTCCAGGCTCACGGGTATAAAACCCTGCAAACCGAAGACCGTGACAAAGCGATCACTCTAGCCGAAACGCACCATCCCGATCTGATCCTGATGGATTTGAACTTGCCTGGAGCCTCTGGCTTGGAAATAACCAAAACCATCAAGGCGAAAGATGAACTGAAATATATTCCGATCATCGCCCTTACAGCAGAGGTCGGGAACGGGGTTGAAGATGAAATTATAAAGGCCGGCTGCGACGGCTATATCGCCAAACCATTTTCGCTCCCAAAATTTATAAAAACGGTTGCCGACCACATAGACTGAGTGATTTCGCAATGTCCACCTAGCCCGGTGGTCAAAAGCCGCCATTCAACGCAAACCGCCTGAACGCAGGTTTGCGGGTACGTGGCGGACATAGCCCATTCCGAAATCAACCCTTTTTCAGAATATCCAACATTAAGAATTCAAATGCTTGGCGGCACTTGCATTTGCTCGCCTACAGACTACATAAGATAGGAACATACTAGGAACTAAACGCAAGGGATTTTGCTTGGTCACACCGCCGCTATTCCTCGAAACCGCCATTTTGGCGACGAAAAAACCGGTATGTTCCGTAGGGAACCGTAAGGATCAGTAATGAAACGGTATGGTCGTTTTTACCAAGATATATCGCACGAAAATATTAATGTATTACACGTAAAAATAGAAAATACGCATGCGCGCGTAGGAGTGGTCAGGTGCCGAGTTGCCAAGACGGACGCCGGTCTGGTCCACCCGGCCATCCCGATGGGCACTGCGCCGATGTGCCTTGCCAAAAACGTTCGTATGCCCAACAATAATATCACTGCCAAAACCCGCGATCAGCCTTAAATAAAGCCGCCATTAACGAAAGTCGCCCTGTGTCTGAACCTGAACAATTCTTAATGAATATAACCGACGCGGTCCTCGGCCCGGCCTTGGCGCGGGGGCAGGAAAATGACGCCGCAATTCTTAGCACCGGCGGCACGGTTACCTTTGGGCAGCTGGCCGAGCGGGTGAACCGGGCTGGCAATGTGTTCACCGCCGCTGGCATCGGCAGGGGTGAGCGGGTTTTGCTGCTGGTCACCGACCGCCCGGAATTCTTTTACATCTATCTGGGTTTGCTCAAAATTGGCGCGGTTCCGGTGGCTCTCAACCTGCGTCTGTCGGCGGGCGATATCGCCTTCACCATCGACGATGCTGCCTGCACCGGGTTCGTGCTCGAAGCCCAATTTGCGGATCTGTTTACCGAGGCGGCGGCGATGGCCGCGTCCAAACCGGCGGCCTTCTCGGTCGATGCGCCGATGGACGGCTATGGCCATATCCCGGCCCTGATGGACGCGGCATCGACGGAATTGGCATCGGTTCTGTCAGCCCCCGATGATCCGGGATTCTGGATGTATTCTTCCGGCACCACCGGCAAGCCCAAGGGCGTGGTGCATTGCCAGCGCACTGCGCTGGACGCCAAACATATGCTTGGGCAATTGATGGAAGTTGGCCCCGGCGACCGGGTGTTTGCATCGTCGAAGCTGTTTTTCGCGTTCTCCTTGGCCCATGTCATGATTGCGACCCTCAATCTCGGCGCCGCCGCCATCCTCTATCCCGATTGGCCAGACGCCGAGGCGGTTGGCGATATTGTCGAAACTTACCGGCCGACTATCCTTCTTTCGGTGCCCACATTTTATCGCAATATGCTGCGCGATGGCGTCGCCAAGGGGGATGGCTTCAAGGACGTGCGCTATTATCTTTCGGCGGGCGAGAAGCTGCCGCGCACATTGTTCGATGCCTGGCAGGATGCCACCGGGCGGCCGGTCCTCGAAGGCATCGGCGCTACTGAAACCTGCTTTTTGTTTCTTGCCAATCGCCCTGATCGCATGAGCCCCGGTACCTGTGGTGTGCCGACGCCGGGGACCGAGGTCAAGATATTGGCCCAGGACGGCGGGCCTGAAATTGCACCCGGCGAGGCTGGCGTGCTCTGGGTTCGAATGGGCTGCGTGGCGCAAGGCTACTGGAATTTGGAACAGCGCTCTGCTGCGGTTTTCAAAGATGGCTGGTACTGCACCAACGATATGTTTTCCATCGACGAAGGCGGCTTTTACGAATATCAGGGCCGCGCCGACGACATGCTGAAAATCTCGGGCCAATGGGTCAGCCCGGCCGAGATCGAAGAACGGGTGCTGGCCAATCCCCTTGTTGACGAGGCCGCCGTTGTCGGCGTTCCCAACGAAGACGGGCTGATCCGGCTGGCCTTGTTCATGGTTGCGCCGGGCGCTGGCGCCGACACCGTCCAGTTCGAAAAGGAATTGCAGGACGATTTGTGCGAAAACCTGTCCATCTATAAATGCCCCCGGCGTATGTTCTATCTGGATGAAATGCCGCTGACCGCAACCGGCAAGCTGCAACGGTTTGCCTTGCGCGACATCGCTATCAATTCAGACCTGGGCGCGGCTTAAGATAATGGACAGCCAGTCCGGCCAGGCCCAAGCCGCGCCGCCAAATTCGGACGCCCTCAATTTCGATATTCTGCCGGAGTTGTTGGGCTATCAGTTGCGCCGCGCCCAGCTCCGCATGTTTAACGATTTCGCGGGCGCCATGGCGGACGTGTCGATCACCCCCGGCCAGTTCGGCGTGCTGGTGCTGATCGAGGCTAATCCCGGCTCCTCCCAATCGGCCCTGGCGCGCGCCATCGGCATCGAACGCTCAACAATGGTCGCGGTGATCGACACGCTGGAGGGGCGGGGTCTGGTGGAGCGGCGCGCATCGAAAGTCGACCGGCGCTCCAACGCCCTGGTTCTCTCGGAGGCTGGTGCCGCCATGATGGAAAAACTGCGCCCTATTGTTGCCGGCCATGAAGACCGTATCGCGGGCAATCTTAGCTCGGCGGAACGGCGTCAATTGATCGATCTCTTAACCCGGTTGCCCGATGGCCCGCAAACCAAATAGGGGCAGCGGCGGGCCCCGGCACGCGGCGCTCGATTATCGTCCGCCCTTAAGCCTGCGCCTCATCCGCTATGGCTTGATCGGTATCGTCAGTTCCGCCGTGATCGGCGTTGCCTACACCGCCTATTGGTTTTTCCTTGCCTCTAATCTAAAGGACGGTATCGGCCAATGGGTGGAGGCGCGCGCCGGCGCCGGCGTGCAGATGTCGCAGAAACGCATCGAAATTTCCGGCTTCCCACTGGCGCTCAGGGTCATCATGACCGCACCGCGCATCGCTTTTTCCGGATTTTCCGAAACCGGCGAGGGCGACCGCTGGGAATGGCGCGCCAAAAAACTAAGCGCCCATATGGCGCCCTGGAACCTGGGTCGTATATCGGTGGACCTGGCCGGCGAACATAGCCTCGACATTGCCGCCGGGCGCACGCGGCAATCTTATCAAGGCAAGGCCGCCAAATTGCGCGTGGTGGCCGATCTGCACGGCGATGGATTGCCGGCCTCGGTGCGGCTGTCGGCGGAAGCGCTGACCATCACCGCCGGGCGCGGCGCCAAGTTCGCCTCGGTCGCGGTTGCCGAGATATTTGCCGCGCGCTTGTTCCCAGATGAGGTGACGGCGAAGACGCCAACCTTTGATTTGGACCTCAGCCTCAGCGGGCTGACGCTGCCGGCGGGTCTAAGACTGCCCCTCGGCGAGGATGTGAGGCAATTGAACATCGAGGCAAAAATATTGGGCGGGCTCAAATTTCCGGTGACGGTCGATACAATCGGTCTCTGGCGCGACGATGGCGGCATTGTCGAGGTGGGGCGACTGGAGACCCAATATGGCCCGCTCAACGTGCGCGCCAACGGCACCCTGTCCTTGGATGCGGCCATGCAGCCGGTGGGCGCCATGACCGCCAAGGCGCGCGGCTTTTTCCAGACCGTCAAGGCGCTCCGGGATGCCGGCCATATCCGTTCCCGCGATGCCGCCATGGCGCGCCTGATCCTCGGCGTTCTGGCGCGCAAACTCAAGGGCGGCGGGCCGGCGTCCATCAGCCTGCCATTGTCTATTCAAGAAAGGAAACTCTACGCCGGGCCGGTGCGCCTGATGGATATGCCGCTCATCAAATGGACGCGCCCGCCGGACGCCAGCGGGGTGCAGAAGCTGCGTTAGGCAGCCTAAGCCTGCTTGGCGTCGATGACGCCCCGGCGGATGGTGCGGGTGCGTTCGAACAGATCGAACAAGGTGTCGCCCTCGCCGCGCCGGATGGCCCGTTGCATGGCGGTCAAATCCTCGGTGAAGCGTTGCAGCATTTCCAGCACTGCGTCCTGGTTGTTCAAGAACACGTCTCGCCACATGGATGGATCAGACGCGGCGATACGCGTGAAGTCGCGAAACCCGCTGGCCGAATATTTGATCACTTCGTTGCGCAAGGTGTGCTCCAGATCGGTCGCCGTACCCACGATAGTATAGGCGATCAAATGCGGCAGGTGCGAGGTGATGGCCATCACCAGATCATGGTGTTCGGCGTCCATGATTTCAATATTGGCGCCGGTGGCGGCCCACAAATCGGCGATGGCATCGATGGCGGCCTGGTCGGTACCGGCAGCCGGCGTCAGCACGCACCAGCGGCCTTCGAACAATTCGGTAAAGCCGGATTCTGGCCCCGAATGCTCGGTGCCGGCGACCGGATGGGCGGGCACCAGATGGACGCCGTCCGGAATATGTGGCGCAAGATCGGCCAGGGCCGAGCCTTTGACTGAGCCCACGTCGCTGACGATGGCGCCAGGCTTCAGAGCGCCCTTGATGCTTTCGATGACCGTCCCGTAGGCGCCCATGGGCGTTGCGATGATGACGATATCGGCGCCGTCCACCGCTTCGGCTGCGTCCAGGGTGAAGCTGTCCGCCAGGTCCAGCTTGGCGGCGGTGTCCAGGCTGGCTTGCGTGCGCGCCGTCACCGCCACATGCTCAGCGAGGTCGCCCCGGCGGATTATACGCGCCAGAGAAGATGCGATCAGGCCGATGCCGACCAGCGCGATGCGGCCGAATTGTTTTGTGTCAGTGCTCATGGCGGCTCAACCCGTCCCGGTGTCGTTGCGGCCGGTGAATTCTTCGAGGGCAGCGACGACGGCGCGCATTTCGTCTTCCAGCCCGATCGATATGCGGAGCGCGTCGGGCAGCCCATAGCCGGCCATGCGCCGGGCGATGATGCCGCGGGACTTGAGGTGCTGGTTGGCGTCTTCGGCGCTGCGCCCGGGCTCATCGGGAAACCACACCAGCACGAAATTGCAGACAGAGTCTGGAACCTCAAGGCCTAGTTTCTTCACCTCGTCGGACGTCCATTGCCGCCATTGGATATTGTGGGCGCGGGCGTGCTCTAAAAACGCATCATCTTCGAGCGCCGCCAGCCCGGCGATTTGCGCCGGGTAGGAGACGTTGAACGGGCTTCGGGTCTTGTTGATCACGTCGGCGACCTCGTCCGGGCAATAGGCCCATCCAAGGCGCAAGCCCCCCATGCCGTATATTTTCGAAAATGTGCGCAGCATGACCACGTTGTCGCTGGCGGCGACCATCTCGGCGCCGTTGGTGTAATCATCCCGGTCGACGAATTCCGAATAGGCGCCGTCGAGAACCAGAAGCACGTGATCGGGCAACCCAGTGCGCAAGCGCACCACCTCCGATTTCGGAATATAGGTGCCCGTCGGGTTATTGGGGTTGGCGACGAACACCACTTTGGTGCGCGCGCTCACCCGCTCCAGTATGGCGTCCACATTTACGGTGATATTGGTTTCCGGCGCGACCACAAGATCGGCGCCCACCTGCTTCACATAGATGGGATACATGGCAAAGCCGTGCGCGCAGGTGATGATCTCATCGCCTGCGGCCGCATAGCAGCGGGCGATCAGACCGATCAGCTCGTCCGAGCCGGCGCCGCACATGATGTTTTGCACCGGATAGCCATATTTATCGGCGATGGCCTCGCGGATTTTGGTGCAATCCCCATCCGGGTAGCGATGAAAATTGTCGAGGGCGGCTTCCAGGACGGCACGCACTTTCGGGCTGGGCCCGAAGGCGCCTTCGTTGGAGGCCAGCTTGATAACCTTATCGAAGCCTTCAATCTCGGCCTCGCCGCCGGCGTAAGGGGCGATATCCAAAAGGCCTGGGAGCGGTGTCGGTGATGCCATGATCAGCTTTTCCCCTTGGCTTTGATAACCGATGGCGCGGCGAAACAGCCCAAGCGGAGGATCTGATTGACCGGCACTTCCAACGCGTCGGAGAGCGCATCGAAGCGGGCATCATCGGCATCGGTAAAGCCGGCCATATCAATCAGGTTAACCCAACGTTCCGGCGCCGCTGTCTCATGCCAGCGGGCGGCCAAGGCGGCGTCGATACCGGCCGCGCCCAAGGCGCTCGTTAGCCGGTTGGCGGACACCTCGCCGGCCAGATCGATGGCCGCAAGGGTGCGGTCGTTGGTCGATGGGTCAGGCGCCATCATGGCGATCACCAGCGCCGTCTCTCCATTGCCATTTTTATTGGCGCCGGCGGAACTCCAGAACGGCAGCTTGGCGATGATTTGCGGCGCATCACCGCCGCCGGCCGCCTTGGGCTGAACCAGAAGATGCTGCCACCAGGGATCGGTGTCTTCCGGGTCCGGCAGCGGCAGGATGCCGAGGGCGTCTTCGCCGCCGGCGACCGATTCCAGCACCCGGCGCGGCGTGGCGCAGCCATGGTACGTGCCGCCGGCGCCGAAATGATCGCGGGCCTGATCCCATAATAAAGAACCGCCATCCTGGGTTAGAACGGCGGTCGAATAGGCGCCCTGGCTGGCCAGGGAGGCTGAGAAAATTTCCCGCCATATGCGCAGCATTGAGCGCTCCGGGAAGCCGCCTTTGTTGGCGGCCAGCAGGGACCGCAAAATATCGGCTTCCCTTCCGGGGCGCAATTTGACGTCATCGCCCGCCTTGGCCAGGCGCACGCGGCCACTGACCGCATCGCGGCGGGCCAGCAGCTGCAGCAGCTCCAAATCGATGGCGTCGATCTCATCTCTGAGTTTTGTAAGCTCGGCTTCGGACATTTTGTGTGACTTAAGTTACCTTCAGGAAGGCGAAGTGATAATGCCCGGCACCCTTAAAATCAAAGAAAAGATTGACTTGGGGGCCCTCGATTCTTAGCTATGGATGTCATCCGAAGCGGGCCGGGACCCTGGCCGAAGCGAAATCGGGTGGCTTCTAAAACGCCAGAATGGGATATAACGGTTACGATGACCGCGCCGCCTGATCAAACGGTCGCAACGTTGGCCAATGGACCCGGGTCCACTGAGAGCACCAGATTGGGGCTGACGGCGCCCTTGCGCCTGGACTGCGGCGTCGAATTTTCCGATTTTCCCGTGGCTTATCAGACCTATGGTGCGTTGAACGCCGACAAATCCAACGCCGTTCTTATCTGCCACGCTCTTTCCGGCGATCAATATGTCGGCGATACCCACCCCGATACCGGCAAGCCGGGATGGTGGAGTTTGATGGTCGGGCCCGGCAAACTGTTGGACAGCAACCGCTATTTCATTATTTGCGTCAATATTCTAGGCGGCTGTATGGGCACCATCGGGCCGAAAGAGATCAACTCTGATACGGGCAAGCCCTGGGGGCTGGATTTCCCGGTGATCACCGTCGCCGACATGGTACGCGCCCAAGCGCTGCTCCTCGACCATCTTGAGATCGAGCAATTGTTCTGCGTCATCGGCGGTTCCATGGGCGGCATGCAGGTTCTGGAATGGGCGGCGCTTTATCCCGAACGGGTGCGCACCGCGGTGCCGATCGCCGCCGCGCCCTATCATTCGGCGCAGAACATCGCCTTTCACGAGGTTGGCCGCCAAGCGATCATGGCCGATCCCGATTGGCGCGGCGGCAATTATCTGTCCGAAGGCACCAACCCTAACCGGGGACTGGCCATCGCCCGCATGGTGGCGCATATCACCTATTTGTCGGAACCGGCCCTGCACAATAAATTCGGGCGCCGGCTTCAGGACCGGGACGCGGTAACCTTCGGCTTCGATGCGGATTTCCAGGTGGAAAGCTATTTGCGCCACCAGGGCAGCACCTTCGTCGACCGTTTCGATGCCAACTCTTATCTCTATATCACCCGGGCAATGGATTATTTCGATCTGGCGGAACGCTATGGCGGCGTGCTGGCCGAAGCGTTCCTGGGCTGCGAGACGCGCTTTTGCGTCATCTCGTTCACGTCCGACTGGCTGTATCCGACATCGGAAAGCCGCCGCATTGTGCATGCCCTCAATGCCGCTGCCGCCAATGTCAGCTTCGCCGAGATCGAATCCGACAAGGGCCATGATGCGTTCCTGCTGGAAGAGCCGGAATTCTGGAGCGTATTGTCCGGCTTCCTGAACGGCGCCCGCGAGCATTTCGGCCTCGATTTCGGAAATGGGGACTGAGCCGATCATGGACGCTTTACACCAACGCACCAACCTTCGCGGCGATCTGCAGATCGTTGCCGATATGGTGCAGCCGGGCGGCCGGCTTTTGGACGTCGGTTGCGGCGACGGCGCCCTGTTGGACCATCTGATCCACGAAAAAGGCGTCGATGGGCGCGGCATTGAATTATCCATGCAAGGGGTGAATGCCTGCGTCTCGCACGGCCTTTCGGTGATTCAAGGTGACGCCGACACCGATCTCAACGATTATCCCGATGGTGCCTTTGACTATGTGGTTCTGTCGCAGACCCTGCAGGCGACGCGGGCGCCAAGGGACGTGCTCGGCAATATGCTGCGCATTGGGCGCCGGGCCATTGTCTCGTTCCCCAATTTCGGCCATTGGCGGGTGCGGGTGTCGTTGATGTTTGGCGGGCGCATGCCGGTGACCAACGCTTTGCCCCATCATTGGTTCGACAGCCCCAATATTCATTCCTGCACGATCAAGGATTTTATCCAGCTTTGCGCCGAATTGGGCATCGTGATCGAGCGTTCGGTCGCCCTCAATCACCGGGGTGCGCGCCGGCGCATTCGCTCCAACGTGGCGTTTACCAATCTGGCCGGCGAACAGGCGGTGTTCCTGTTGACCAGGGAAACTGTCAGCTCTTGATGGCGGCGGCGTAAGTGCGCCTCGAGCGCACCGTCCCCTGCGTTGGCGTCGGCGCATAGATCTGTTTTTCCGCCTCCACCGATATCACACCGCCGAAACGGTTGAACAATCGGTGGCCCACATTTTCCCAAGCCGAGGCCGATGACAGCACCATGCGCGAGCGCGTCGGCGGGATGTAAAGCGCCCCCCGGGTCGCCAGCGGCGCGAACATGGCGTCGCGCAGCAAGTGGTTGATCTGACCGGCGGAGTAGGGGCGGCCCTGGCCAAACGGCGTACGCTCGAACCGGGCCCATAGCCCGCGCCGGTTGGGAACCACGATCAATAGGCGCCCACCGCCGCTTAATATCCGCCAAATTTCGCGCATCATCGGGCGCACCTGCTCGGCGCATTCGAGGGCGTGGATCAGCAATACCCGGTCCTGGGACAGATCCTCGATCGGCAATTCCGCCTCGTCGGCCAAATAGGTGAGGCCGGGGCCGTCTTCGGGCCAGTGCAAAACCCCTTGCGAGGCCGGCATGGCGGCGATAACGGTTTCGGCCTGACGGCGGAAACCGTCCAGATAGGGCACCGGATAGCCTAGCCCGAGCATGCGCATGCCGGTGCAGTCGGGCCAGACCGAACGGATATGCTGGCCCACCAGACGCTCGGTCACGGCGCCGATGGGGCTTGTGTAATAATTCCTCAAATCAACGGCATCGGTCCACATGATGAGCCAGTTTAGCATAACCGGGCCGGGCCGCACGAGCCTGTGGTTATTGCCCGGCCAATCCATTATTATGAGCCTGGGTGAGCGTTGAAAAATGTCATTGATGATACCAGGCTCCGGTAACGACGGGCGCGTGGCGGCCTATGGTCCCGCGATGTTCGGCGCTGGCGTATCGGCGGGCGCCGCCGCGTCCATATCGGAAACCGCATTTGGCGGTGCCATGGAGGCTGGCCTATCAGGCGGTGGCGCTGGCCCGGGCGCTGCATGGCCGCGCATGACGGGCACATCCGAAGAGACCGGGCCGGCGACCGGCAAGCCCAAATTTCAGGCCTTTATGTCGGCCTTTCATGCGCAGCTTATTTTTCAACAAACGGCGTCGTTCAAGCCCACCAAAGCGGTGGCGTTGGCCACCATGGTGGCCGATACCTACCAGAAAATCATGACGGCGACGCGCCCCGATGGCCTTGCCCAGGCGGTGCCGGCGAGTCAAAACGTGATCGATGGGCCGGGGGTGAACTTTCTGGCTTGAAAGCCTGAAGCTGCACGCTAGTCCATTTCCCGGACCAGCCGGAAACCGATGAAATAGCTGATGATGCGCACATCGTTGCGCACCCGGGATGACGAGCGCGATACCTTTGGCAGATAATACCAGGCGCCCGACTTGACCACCCGGCTTTTGCAATCGCCGTCGATGCGCCCGGTGCCGTCGCCGGGGGCATTGACGTGAGATGTGTTCCAGCAGTCGGAGGTGATCTCCAGCACGTTGCCGTGCATATCATAAATACCCCAGGGATTTGCCTCGAACCGGCCCACCGGCGCGGTTTTTTGGCCACTCCAGTGGGTGCCGCATTTCCGGCAGTTGGCGGCGCCGGCGCGCATCTGATCGCCCCACCAATATCCCGAACTGGTGCCGGCGCGGGCCGCGTATTCCCATTCCGCCTCGGTCGGTAAACGGTAACGGGCGCCGGATTTTTTCGAGAGCCAGGCGGCATATTCGGCGATATCGCCGATCAGAACATTCATCACCGGCCGCTTGCCGCGCCCCCAGCCCCTGTCGAACGGTTTTTTCTTGCATCCGCCGGCGGCAAAGCAGGCATCGAACTCACTGAAAGTAACTTCGAAGCGGCCAATGGCCAGCGGCTTGGGGATGCGCACCCGGTGCTGCGGCAATTCCCGCTTGCGCCCTTTTTTCGAGCCCATGATGAACTTGCCGGCGGGGATGACGACCATTTCGGGGCAAAGCGGGCAGTCGCGGAACTCATCGCCGGGCTGTAGCCCGCCGGAATTCTCCGCCGCCGCCGCCGGCCCCATCCAAGCCAGCATCGCCACCAAAAGTGCGGCGAATACGGTGTAGAGGCCAAAGCGGCGATGTGGTCCAGGCATATAATATTACCCGCGTTTTTTTGGCGCCCCAATCGGGCCTTATTCGACCGTCCAGGTTGATCCGGCGCGCAACAAATCATTCATGCTCGCCTTCGGCTGGGCGGCGATGGCTTCGTCGAGCTGATGATAGACGCCTTCGTCATAGGTCGGGCCAGGCTCGCAATAAAGGACGCCGACAGCCACCGGAAATTCGGGCGATTCCATGGAGGCCAGCAAGTGGGCCATCATCTTGTTGGTCTCATCATGGACCAGGATGTCTTTTTCCTCGATGCCGCCGGCGCCGACGGTCACCACCTCGACCTCCATGCGGCCGGGCTTGAGGCGGATGCCCTTGGTGCGGTCCTTGCCGAACAAAAGCGGCTTGCCGTGTTCCACGGCGATTTGCTTTTCCTCAACCATAGATTTTTGTGTGAAGTCGGCATAGATGCCGTCGGCATAGACAATGCAGTTCTGCAACACCTCGACGAACGAGGCGCCCTTATGTTTCTTGGCGCGCATGAACAATTGCGGCAGCTGTTTGAGCTGCGAATCGATGCCGCGGGCAACGAAGCGGGCGCCGCAGCCGATGGCAAACTCGGTCGGTGATACCGGCGCATCAATGGAGCCAGCCGGGGTCGAGGGCGAGCGCGTGCCGACGCGGCTGGTCGGCGAATACTGGCCCTTGGTTAGGCCATAGATTTCGTTGTTGAACAGGATATATTGCAGATCAACATTGCGCCGCAATACATGCATCAGATGGTTGCCGCCGATGGACAGCGAATCGCCATCGCCGGAAATAACCCAAATATCCAACTCCGGGTTGGCGATCTTGGTGCCGGTCGCGATTGCCGCGGCGCGGCCGTGGATGGTGTGGAAGCCATAGGTGGACATGTAATAGGGAAACCGCGCGGCGCAGCCGATGCCGGAAATAAACACCGTCTTTTCCAGCGGCGCCTGCATCTCCGCCAGCGCCGACTGCATGGCGCGGACAATGGCGTAATCGCCGCAGCCGGGGCACCAGCGCACTTCCTGATCGGATGCATAATCCTTGGGCGTTAGTTTTTCGGGCCGCGTGGTCACGTTCATTTTTTTGTCTCCAAGCGGTCACGGATGGCGTCCTCGATCTCGGTGACCTTAAACGGCATACCAGATACCTTGCTCAAGCTCTCGGCAGGAACCAGGTATTGGTCGCGCAAAACGGTGGTCAATTGGCCGGTATTCATTTCCGGCACCAGAATTTTATCATAGCCGCGCAATAGATCGCCCAAATTTGGCGGCAAGGGCCAGATATGACGCAAATGGATGTGCGACACCTTGGCTTTCTGGGTGCGCAATAACTGCACAGCGCGGTTTATGGGGCCGTAGGTGGAGCCCCAGCCGACAACCGCGATGCCGCCCTTGTCGTCACCAAGGGCCACATCCTGGTCCGGGATGAATTTGGCGATACCATCGATCTTTTCTTTGCGAAGATCGGTCATCACTTGATGGTTCTCGGCATCGTAGGAGATGTTTCCGGTGGTGCTGGATTTCTCAATGCCGCCGATGCGGTGCTCCAGCCCCGGTGTGCCCGGTATGGCCCATGCGCGCGCCAGGGTTTTTTCATCGCGCATAAACGGATGGAACCCCTCGACATCAGTGTGGAAATGGACCGGGAATTTATCGTAAGCGTCCACATCGGGGATTTTCCAGGGCTCTGACGCGTTCGCGATATAGCCGTCCGCGAGCACCATGACCGGGGTCATGAACTGGGTCGCTAGACGCACCGCTTCGATGGCGACATCGAAACTGTCGGACGGCGAGCGCGCCGCCAGTACCACCAGCGGCGCATCGGCGTTGCGGCCATAGACGGCCTGATAGAGATCCGATTGTTCGGTCTTGGTGGGCAGGCCAGTGGACGGGCCGGCGCGCTGCACGTTGATGATAATCAGCGGCAGCTCGACCGAAATGGCCAACCCGATAGCCTCCATCTTCAAGGCAATGCCGGGGCCGGAGGATGCCGTGACACCCAAATTGCCGGCATAGGCGGCGCCGATAGCGGCGCCGGCGGCGGCGATCTCGTCCTCAGCCTGGAAGGTGGTTACATCGAACTGCTTCATCTTGGAAAGGGTATGCAGGATCGCCGAGGCCGGGGTGATCGGATAGCCGGCGAAGGTGGTTCGAAGCCCGGCAAAGCCGGCGCCGGCGATGATGCCCCAGGACAACGCTTCGATCCCGGTGACGGTGCGGTAGAGGCCTGGCGCGATCTTGGCGGGCGCCACCGAATAGGCATGTACTTTGCCCGCCGACACTTCCATGGTTTCGCCGTAGGCATGGCCGGCATTGATAGCGGCGATGTTGGAATCCGCAATTTCCTTACGGTCGGCAAAACGCTGATTGAGCCAGGCCGCCGATGGATCGCGGTCTCGGTCATAGATCCAATAGACCAAGCCTAGCGACCACATGTTTTTGCAGCGCGCCGCCTCTTTTTGCGACAGGCCGTGCGGCTTGACCGCTTCCAGGGTCAGCGCCGTGATATCGACGGCGACCACCTGATAGCCATCTAGCGTACCGTCATCGACCGGATTGGCATCGAAGCCGGCTTTTTTGAGGTTGCGGTCGGTGAAGGCGCCGGTGTCGGCGATGATCAAACTGGTCGGCGGCGCACCCAATAGCTTTCTCCTTGAATCGGTGGAAGGCGGCTCGATCCGGGGGCGCTATTCCTTTTTGGGCATGCAGCCCGATCTAATCTGGCGCTG